>Ga0070731_10002060_pt1 | contig 19820 bp, 17 predicted proteins | sample Coa_R1_2_FD_66448 | JGI IMG/M metagenome (GOLD analysis project Ga0070731, IMG submission 66448) | Surface soil microbial communities from Centralia Pennsylvania, which are recovering from an underground coalmine fire - Coalmine... | ecosystem: Environmental > Terrestrial > Soil > Unclassified ... | reverse complement strand
CCAGGATGTCGCGCATCGACAGGCCGGCCTTGGAGGCGGGCGAGTCGCGGTCGACCCGGGCCACTTCGGCGCCCACGCCGGGCTCCAGGCCCAGCTGCGAGCGGGCGGCGTCGCTCAGGGGCAAGAGGCTCGCCCCCAGCCAGCCGCGGACCATGTGCCCGTGCTTGATGATGCGGTCGGCGGAAAACTTGACCCAGGCCGCGGGGATGGCGAACGCGAGGGCGGGCACGGACTTTTCGCCCGCGGTCTCGGGCACCGCGGCGGAATGCACCAGGCCCACCAGGTGGCCCGACGCGTCGGCGACCAGCGCCCCGCAGTCCCCGGGGTGAACGGCCGCCCCGCTCATCTGCAGCATGTTCTCGTATTTCCGGCCCCGCACCAGGATCGAGCGGCCGACCCCGCCGATCGTCCCCGCGGAAAAACTGGTCGGCAGGCCCAGCGGATTCCCGACGACCAGCGCCGTGGTGCCTGGCCTGCAGGCGTCCGGGCAGAACGACGCCGGTTTCAGATCCCGGGCCGAAATCTTCAGGACCGCGACGCCCGTCCGTCGGTCAGCCGCGACGCGCTCCGCCACGTACGACCGGTCGCCCACCGACACCCGGATCTCGTTCGCCTGGTCCAGGCCGGACGCGTCGGTGACGATGTGCCCGTCGGACGAATAGATCACGCCGGAGAAGGTGACCTCGTCGGCATGGACCCGGACCACCGAGGGGCGGATCCGCTCGACGACCGCCGAAATCTCCTTCTCGAGCTTCTCGAGGGTGGACTGTTCCTGCGCGGCGAGGGTCAGCGTCAGGGCGGCGAAAGACGCGAGCAGCACGGGGCCTTCCTGCTAATAGTCCTTCGACTTTTCGGCGGGGATCGACTCGACCCGGGGCAGATAGTAGTTGGAGTCCAGCTCGAGCGCCTCCGGCACGCGGCCGGGGACGATCCGGCGGGGCAAGGTGGCCGGCTGCACCGGAGCGGGAATCAGCACGGAGGCTGACGACGTGATCGGGTTGGTCGATTCCGGGCCCGTCGGACGACGCTGGGCGAAGTGAACCACGACGCCGATCGCCAGACCGACCATCGCGACCGCCGCATAGCGGAGGACGGTGTCGGCGAACGAGGTCCCGGACACCGGTTTCAACGGGAACCGATCCGCACGGACGGCCGGCCAGATCGACTTGAAGGTTCCGGGCGGCGCGTTTCCTTCGCGCAGCAGCGCCAGATTGGCGCGCGCCTCGCGGTACTGGTCGAGATCCCGGGCGCACGCCGCGCAGACCGCAATATGGGCCTCGACGAGCGCGCGCTCGTTCTCGTACGACTCTCCCCCGGCATACAGCGCCAGGAGGTCCCGAACCTCTTCACAGCCCATGAAGCAACTTCTCCTCAAGCTGTCGACCTTTATACGCGGCCCCGAGCGCGGTGTTGGACCGGATAGCCGGGGAGAATCCGAGGAGGAAGCGCTCGCCCATCCCGCCTAGAAGCTCGTGTCCGAATCGTCCCCGATCTCGACGCCCTTCCCTTCCCAGATGGCGCGGAACAGCTTCCGCGCGCGGTGCAGGCGCCAGCGGACGGTCGCATTCGTGCAGCCCACGATTTCGGCGATCTCCTCGCAGGAGAAGCCCTGGATGTCACGAAGCGTGAGCACGGCCTTGTACTTGGGGGGGAGCCGGTCGAGCGCCTGGTGGACGCGGGCGCGCGTCTCCGTGCGCTCGGTGCTCTCGACGGGATCGCGCAGGCCGGGGTCGGCCAGCCCGCCGATGCCGTCGATGTCGACCGTCTTCCCGTGGGAGAGCTTGCGCATCCGGTCGATGCTCAAGTTGACGGTGATCTGGTAGAGCCAGGTGTAGAAGTTCTTTTTGACGTCGAAGCGGACGATGTTGCGGAACACGCGGATGAAGGCTTCCTGGGCGATCTCCCGGGCCGTGTCGTAGTTCGAGAGCATGTTGTACGCGATCCAGTAGACGCGCCGCTGGTACTTGTCGACCAGCTCGCGGAAGGCGTCCTCGCGCCCTTCCTGGCACTTCCGGATCAGCGAGACTTCAGCCGGATCAGGCATACGCGCCACACGCTCTCTCGTTAGAGACCTACCCAGTATAACGACCATCCCCCCCCGAATGACACGCCCATTCGACGTCGCCAGCCCAAAAAGAGTTCCGCCTCCGCCGCCAATAAAAAAGGCCGCGACCCGGGGGGGGGCGCGGCCTTTCCTGGAATTCGCGGGGGAACTACTCCTTCTTCTCGCCGACCGTCACCTTGATCTTCTGCTCCTTCGACTTCCGGAGGACCGTCAAGGTGGCTTCCTGGCCGGGTTTCGCTCCCGACATGAAGGCCGCGAGCGACTCCTCGCCCTTCACCGGCTTGCCGTCGATCTTCGTGAGGATGTCGTTCTTCTTCAGGCCCGCCTGCTCGGCGGGGCTGCCGGGCATCACCTGCGTGACGAGCAGCCCCTCGCCTTCGGCCAGGTCGAGCTGCGCCCTCAGTTCGTCGGGCAGGTCCTCCGGCTGGAGTCCGAGCCAGGGGCGGGACGCCCGCGGTTCGGGCTTCTTCGGCTCGGTCTTGCGCGGCTCCGCCTTCTTGGGGGCCGGCGCGGGCAGGTCGTCGGGGTCCGCGTCCTTCGGGAGGAGATTCTTGAACCGGTCGAAGTTGAAGTTCTTGAACATCTCCTTCATCTGGTCGTTCAGGCGGTACTTCCCGTCCTTGCCCTTCTCGAAGAACTGCTCCGGATCGACGCCGAACTTCTCGAACATCTCCTTGAACTGGTCGAAGGTGTCTTCGTCGAACGCGAGGAGCTCGTCCACCGAGTCGTCGTCCTTCGGAGCCGGGGCGGGCTTCTTCGCCTTCGGCTTGGAGTCGTCCTTCGGCGCCTCCTTCTTCTCGAGGAACTTCTTGACGCGCTCGCGCAGGTCGTCCTCGCCCTTGCCCTGCTCCTTCGGCGGCTCCGCGGGCTGCAGGTCCGCCGGATGCGGTGCCAGCACGATGGTCATGGTCTTCTTCTTTCCATCGCGGATCACGTCGACCTTGACCGACGTCCCCGGACCCGCCGCCGCCATGATGGGCGCCAGCTCCTGCATGGAGTCGATCGGCCGGCCGTCGACGGCGGTGATCACGTCGCCCGTCTGGAGGCCGCCCTTCGCCGCGGGGCCGCCCTCGACGACCTCCGCGACCTTGAGCCCGCTCTTCACCCCCAGGTCCTTCTTGTCCTCGTCGGTCAGGTCCATGAGCTTGACGCCCAGGAACCCGCGGACCTTCCGCTTGGGCCCCTCCGCCTTCGGAGTCTCCGCGCGGGGCTCCGCTTTCGGCGTCGCCTTGGGAGCCTTGCCCGATTTGTTGAGCTCCTCCTCGATGACTTTTTCGATGTCCTTGAGGAGGCGCTCATCCTCGGCTTTCAAACGCTTCTCGACCTCCTTGAGGAGATCGCGCTTGAGGCTGTCTTTGTCCGGATCCTGCGCCAGGGCCGGAGCGGCCACGGCGAGGCTGAGCAGAAAGGCGGCGACGGACTTCATAGGACCTCCGAAATACCTGTCAGATTATACGGTTCCGAGCGGGCGGCGTTTACTACGCGAGGGGTTTCCGGGAGATCGTGCTGGTGCGCAGGCCGAAGCGGGACCGCACGGAGTCCACCAGCGCGGTGACGCCGCGGTCCGTCTGCACCACGACATCCGCATTCACCGCCTTCAGCTGGGCGGCCATCTCCGGGCTTGCGGCGACATGGGCCGCGTAGTTGTGGTAGACGATGATGTAGGTCTTGCAATGCTGCTTGGCACGATCGAGGCTGGCGCGCACCGGCTCCTTCTCGCGCGTCGTCGCCCCGAGATGGACACAGATGACGTCGGGCTGGTACTCGTCGGTGAGGAAGGCCACTTCGCGCTCGGTGGTGGCGACCTTGACCTCGAAGCCCTGGCGGCCCAGCTCCATCTTCATGATGTCCTGCACCTTCGGATCACGGTCGACGACGATCACCCGCCGGGTGAGCATCTTCTGCATCGTCTTGAAGTCGCGCGTCGCCTTGAGGAAGTTCATCAGGTCGTTGTGGGTGATGACGTAATTGGCGATGTTGTTCATGAAGGAGGCTTTGAGCTGGCCGCTCTTGATGAATTCCAGGACCTCGGCTTCCTTGCAGCCGATCATCTCCGCCGCCTTCGTCGGGGTATAGAAGCTTTGCGTGGTCATGAGCGTTGTTCGCTGAGGGTATTATATCGGCCAAACCGGAGCGGGTGGGGATTAATTCTCTCAGTCCTTCCGTTCGGCCAGGAGAATTTTCACGGGGACCCGCTTCTTGGCGCGGAGCACCGTCGCCGGCAGGGTGTCGCCCGGCTGATGCTTCGACAGGATGTCGCCGATCTTGTCCTCGCTGACCGGCTCGCCGTCGAGCTCGACGAGGAGATCGCCGGGCTGGATCCCGGCCTCCTTGGCAGGTCCGCGCACGTCGGCCACCCGGATCCCGCTGGAGGAGCCCAGGGCCTTGCGATCCGCCTCGCTCAGGTCGTCGGCGCTGATCCCCAGGTAGACCTTCCGGGAGGGCTTCGCCTCCGGCGCGGGAGCCGGCGTCGACTTCCCCTGGCTCTTCTGGATTTCGGCGCGGATGATGGCCCGGATCTCCTCGCGGGTCTTCTCGTGAGCGTCTCGGATCTCCTTCTCGATGCGCTCGACGATGCGCTTGATCCGTTCGTCGTCCTGCCGGTCCTGGGCCACGGCGCCGGCGCCGGCGGAGAGGAGGAGCGCGAAGGCGATGGCGGCGGAAGTGTTCATATCGCATCCCCAGCTGAACGATCGCAGTTTATCAAACGAATCCCCGTTCTGCGCCGCAGAAATGGTGGCGTCCGAGGACGATGAAGGGCGGGGCGCTTTAAGCCGGGTTCTGGTCCCGCCCTTTCGGACGGGCGGCGGTCATCAATCTTGGCGCCGGATTGCTCCGGACGCTCTGTGCGGCCTACCCATAGCGCGCCTCCCCCTTGCGGAGGACGTCGGGCGGGCAGCCCCAGGCATTGCTGCAACGCGCGTCTATTCGGCCTTTCTCCGGGTGGGGTTTACCGTGCCCCCGGTGTCTCCACACGGGGCGGTGGGCTCTTACCCCACCTTTTCACCCTTGCCTGAGCCCCCTTGCGGGGGCCATCGGCGGTCTGAGTCTCTGTGGCACTTTCCATCGGCTCCCCGAAGGAAGCCGTGTCGCCGTTAGCGACCACCCTGCCCTTCGGAGCCCGGACTTTGCCTCGACCTGTCAACGACCAGGCCGCGACCGCCCGCGCCCCGCTCTTCATCGCCCTCTTGTCAAAGAACGCCCCCCCCGCTCGCGCGAGGGGACCCTACGGCCGCAGGAATCGTTTTCGGAATTCCGCGAGGACGGCTGGATCCACTTTGTCCGAGCCGTCCACCTGCATCACCAGCCAGTCCGGCCGGAGCGCCGCCTCTTCCGCGACCCAGCGCGCCGCCTCGATGAAGACCCCCGACCGGTCCCGCACCTTGTCTTCCACCACCCCGCGCAGTCCCTTCGCCAGCCCCGCATAGAACGGGGTGTCGACTCGGACATACACCATCGCGTCCGTGCGGATCACCGGCCCCGCCGGGACCATCCGCATCACGATCAGCGTGCTTCCTTCCAGCGGGGGCAGGATCCCCATGTGGAACACGCCCGTCGTCACGTAGAAGCGCCGGTTCGCCTCCTTCCGGACCAGCTCGAACCGCAGCCGGTAGCCCCTGGGATCCGCCACGGTAAACGCCGCCGGATCCTCCGCATCGCGGGCGATCACCCACCGGCCGCGCCCCAGCTCCCGGACGATCCCGCCCGTGAACGGCATCTCGTCCAGCAGGAAATCGTAGATCTCCAGGCGGCTCTTGACCTCGGCCGCCTCCAGGGGCACGATCGCCGCCACGTCCGCCAGGACGTGATCGACCTTCCGGCGCTGAGGCTCCGAGAGCTCGGCGAGCGGGACGACGTAGGGGTCGACCTCGACGGCAGAGCACGCGGCCACCAGACTTAAACCGGCACTAAGCGCCCAGGTTCGCAAGGATCCTCTCCTCGGCCGTCTTCAGCGCCGCCCGGACGTCCGCGCCCGGGCCTCCCCCCTGCACGAAGTGGGCCGAGCCGCCGCCCTTCCCCTGGATCGGCGCCAGGATGTCCTTGACCATCGGACGGAGGTCCACCGGAACGTCGGGGCTCCGGGCCACCACGACGCTCGACGTCTCCCCCGTTCCGCCGAGGATCGCCACCTTGCCCGGTTGGGACACCATCGCCGTCGCCACCGCGCGCAGGTACTCGATGCCCTTGCCTTCGAAGACTTCCAGCACGATTTTGCCCCGGGCCGCGAGATCGCGCCCCACCAGCTCGGCGAGCTTCTTCTCCGCCGCGCCCAGCTGCCGCCGCGCCTCGGCGAACTCGGCCTGGACGCGGTCGACCCCCTTCTCCAGGTCGTCCCGTCCCGCGGAAAGCTTCTGGCCCAGCGACTTCAGGATCCGCGCGTTCTCCCGCGCTTCCGTCAGCGCCCGGTAGCCGCAGACGAAATGCACCCTCGTGGTCCCTTTCTGCCGCTCCGCCCCGGTGACGCAGATGACGCCGACCTCCCCCGTCGTCCGGGGATGCGTGCCGCAGCAGGCCTGGCAGTCGTAGTCGTTGACCGTCACCACGCGGATCCGCTCCTCGTCGGGCGGCGGCTTCCGCATCGGCAGGTTCTTCGCCTCCTCGTGGCCGAAGAAGCTGATCTGCACCGGACGGTTCTCGTAGATGATCATGTTCGACAGCGTCTCGGCCCGCTCGAGGTCGACCGGCGCGATGTCCTTGTCCAGATCGATCGAGCAGCCCTGGCGCCCGAGGTGGAAGCTGGACGTCTGGGCTTTCGCGACGCGGACAAAGGCTTCCGACAGGAGATGCTGGCCGTGGTGCTGCTGCATGTGGTCGCGACGTCGGTCCCAGTCGATGACGCCCCGCACCTCCCCTTCCAAGGGAGACGAGACCGCGTGCACGACCTCGCGACCGACCTCGATCACCTCCAGGACCTCGATCCCGTTGAGCGTGCCCAGGTCGCAGGGCTGGCCTCCGCCCGTGGGATAGAAGGCGGTGCGGTCGAGGACCACGCCCCGATCGGTGGTCTTCACCACCCGGGCCGTGAATTCCTTCAGGTAGGGGTCGAGATAATACAGGCGCTCGGTCATGGGAGGTGGATTGTAGCGGGACGGACCTTGCGGGGCAATCCCCGCCCTGATAGGCTGACGCGCCATGACCCGCAGGGCGTGGCTGCTGGCGCTGCTCGCGGTCCTCGTGCGAGCCGCCGCCGCGCTCCGCGTCCAGGTCATCGACTCCGACAGCGCCCGCGACCTGCAGATGGCCGCCCTGATCGAGCAGGGACGCTTCGCCGACGCCCTTCGGCTCCCGGCCTCCACCCCGCCCCTGCATCCCTACCTGACGGCCCTTGTCCACCTTCCCCTGGGCCAGCCCCTGGTGGCCGGAGTGGCGGTATCGGTGATCCTGGGCGGCCTCTCGGTACTCCCGCTCTACGCTCTGGCGAGGCGCACCTGGGACGAGCGCGTCGCCACGTCAGCCGCCCTGCTCTATGCCTTCCTGCCGTCGATGATCGATACCCACATCGAAGCGATGACGGAAGGCACGTTCATGTTCTTTTTCCTTTCGGCCACGGTCCTGGGCTGGAGGGCGCTGGAAGAGCGGTCGTGGGAGCAGACGATCGTCGCGGCCGCCTGCGCCGCCCTGGCCTGGCTGGCCCGGCCCGAGGGAATCTACCTGATCCCTCTCTTCGGGCTGGCGGCGCTGCTCCGATTCAGCCGATTCAGCCCGGTCGCCCTCCTCCTGTTCGCCGCGGTCTGGGTCGTCCTCGCGTTCCCGTATCTGTGCTTCATCCACGCGGAGACGGGCCGCTGGACCACGGGCCTCAGCCCCGTGATCCAGGTCTACGGGGACTTCTTCAAAGGGATTCGCCACCCGGAGCTGGCGCTCCAGGATTTCGACGAGTACCGCGCCGTCCGGAGGCATGGCGTGATTTTGGGAGGCGGCGGCCACCTCCTCGCCAACCTTTTCGGACGGGTCTTCTTCTACGGGCTGGGACCCTTCCTCGTCCTGGGGCTGTCCCGGCCGCGTCCGGCCGACGGGCAGCGGGCCCTGCTGGCGTACGGATGGACGGCCGCCGCGGGCTATCTGGTTCCCATCGCGATGTCGTTCGTCCTCTCGACGACCTTCTCCCATCGCTTCCTCCTGGTGCCGGCGGCGCTGCTCCTGCCGACGGCCGCCGCCGGGCTCGTTCGCGCGGCGGACTGGAGCCGCCGCCCCCAAACGCTGCCCCTCGCGCTCGGCGTCTGTTGCCTAATCATGGGGATCCGCGATCTGCGCCCCCGGCGCGCCGACAAGATCGGCATCCGGGAGGCGGGGCTGGCGATCCGGAACGCACTCGGCCCCGGACGGCGGGTCTATTCGACGGCCCGGGCGGCCGAATACTACGCGGGAGCGGAGCATCTCGCCGGTTCCGCCGGGGCGGAAGCCTATGTCTTCTGCATGCCGGATCTCCGGGCCGACGAACAGGTGCTGGAGCGGCGGATCTCCGCGGAGTTCGACCTCTTGGGAGAATTCCCCTCCCCGGCCCGTCCGGGCGCGCTGCCGGTCCGCGTTTATGCGGGGAGGCGCTCGCCGTGAGCCGACGGGAGCGCCTCGGACTGATCGCGGTCCTGTCCGGCGCCTTCGCCGTGCGCCTCTTGCTGATCCTGTCCCTCCGAGGGCAGCCCTATTTCGAGACGCCGATCGTCGACAGCGCGGCCTATGATTCCTGGGCCTCGGAGATCGCCAGGGGCAATTTCTGGGGGGACCGAGCCTTTTACCAGGATCCGCTCTATCCGTACGGCCTGGGCTTGTTCTACAAGATCCTCGGCCGGAACCTCCTCTGGGTTCGGATCGTCCAGGCGCTCCTGGGGACGGCGGGACTCTGGATGCTCTTCGAAGCGGCCCGCCGCTCCTTCGATTATCCGACCGCGATGGCGGCCCTCGTGCTCGGCGCTCTCTACAAGACCTTCATCTTCTACGATGCCGCTCTCTTGAAGGAGTTCCTGGGGGTGATCGCCGTCGAAGGCGCTCTGCTCGCCTGGAGCCTGGACAAGTCCTGGAAGTGGGCGGCGTTCGGCACCGCCCTGGGGCTCGGCGTGCTCGTCCGGGCCAACCTGCTTCTGCTCGTCGTCGCGACGGCCCTGTTCCTCTTCGTGACGAGGGAGAGGAAGTCCGCGGGCCTCGTGGTGGCGGGCGCCGTCCTGTGCATCCTCCCGGTGACGATCCGCAACGCCGTGGTCGCCCACGACTTCGTGCTGACGACCTCGCAGTTCGGGCCGAACCTGTACACCGGCAACAACCCCGAGAATACCACCGGACGCTATCAACCGCCGTCCTTCCTGATCGCCGGCGGGCCGGAATTCGAGGAATCCGGGTTTCGCGCCGAAGCGGAACGGATCGAGGGGCGCCCCCTGAAGGCGTCCGAGGTCGACCGCTTCTGGAGAAGCCGGGCGATCGACTACATCTTCTCGCACGGGGGGACCTTCTTGGGCGTCACCCTGCGCCGCCTGCTGATGTTGACGAACGCCTTCGAGGTGCCGGACAACTACAACATCCCCTTCATGGCCCGCTTCACGTGGGTGCTGAACGCGCCCCTGTTCACGTTCGGATATTTCGTGGCCCCGCTGGCGGCGGCGGGGCTCTGGCTCAGCTGGGCGGACCGCCGACGCTTGGCCCTGCTGTATCTCCTGCTCGGGACCTACGTCGCGTCGATCCTGTTCTTCTTCGTGTTCGATCGGTACCGGCTCCCCATCCTTCCTCTCCTGATGCTCTTCGCGGCCCATGCCGTCGTCACGGCCGTCCGCACGCGCTCGGTCCCAAAACCGGCCTGGATCGTCTTCCTCGCGACCCTCGTCCTGGTGAACATCCCCCTGCCCGCCTCGATCGGCGGCTACCGCGACTTCCGGACGGCGCACTACAATCTCGGGGTGTACTACGCGGGCCAGGAGCGCCCCGCGGAGGCGGCGGCGGAGTTCGAATCGGCCGCGCGCCTCCAGCCCGCCTTCCTGCAGAACCCGACCTTCGTCTGGAAGCTGGCCCAGGCCTACGAGGCCGCCGGCCAGGCGCCACAGGCGCTGGAGCACTATCGCGAGGCGGTGCGGCTCGATCCCTCCTCGGCGGAGGCCGCAGCGCGCACCGGGCGCCTCTACTTCCAGGAGGGGATGTACGAGCGGGCATCGGAGTTCCTGGCCGAGGCGCTCCGGCGCGACCCCCGCTTCCCGGATGCCGCCGGGACCCTGGCCGAATCGCTGCGCCGCCAGCGCCGTTTTGATGCCGCCCTCGAGAGCCTGGAGGGCCCGGTCGACCGGGCGCCGAAGGACTGGGCGCTCCGCCTCAAGCGGGCCGAGATCTACGCCGACGTCGCGATGTGGAAGGAGGCCCTGGGGGCCGCTGAGGAGACCTTGGCCCTGCGACCGGCACAGCCCGACGCGGTCCGGATTCGCGACGCGGCCCGGCAGAAGCTGAGGTAAGCCCCGAGCGCGGTTCACGTGCCCGGGCGGCCGGCGATCCTCCCCCTCGTGGGCCACGCGGCCTGCGGACGCTGCGGGTCGACGGGGGGCATCGCCCGCCCGAAGATCCGATTTCGGGCAAGGTTCGGACCCCTTCAGGCCGATGGATCCTGTGCATGAACGGACTGTGGGCGGCCCTGCCCGGCGCGGCGCTGTCGGGATTGGGCGCGGTGCTTTGCGCGACGGGCTACCGCCAGGTGCGGTTCCAGCCCCGGACCGTCGGCGTCGGCGCCTTCGCGGCGGCCGGAGCCGCGATCGGCGCGCTCCTGGGCTTTCCCGCCTTCGCGGCGGGTCTCTGCGCGACCGGCGCGCTCCTGGCCACCCTGCTCCACGGGAAGTTCCTCCCCGTCGCCATCGGCGTGGCGGCCGCGATGGGGGGCGGAATCCTCGGTCTGCTCCTGGCGCTCCTCTCCCGCCATTCCAGCCCGATCGTCCTCAGCGGCGCCACGGCCATCGGGGCGGCCGTGATCGCGCTGCTGGACACGAGGCTCATGACCATGGGCTGGACGGCGACGACGGGCGCCGCCGTGGTCACGCAGGGCATCTTCCGCGCGATCCCGGCGCTGGCCGCCTTGCCCCGGACCCAGCTCACGGTGACGCTGGCCGTCATCTTCGTCCTGCTCGCGGGGGGCGGCTTCGCCTTCCAACTGCGAACCACGCCCGAGGAGCATCCCACGACGCTCCTCGCCCCCGCTCCCGCGGCCTCGGCGTCCGCTTAACTCTTTCCGTCTCCGCCATCCTTCGCTAAAATCGCGCCGCAAGCGAAGGAGACATCCCGTGAGCGACTATCGCACCGAAAAAGACACCATGGGTGACGTCAAGGTGCCCAAGGACGCCTACTATGGCGCCCAGACCCAGCGCGCCGTCGAGAACTTCCCGGTCAGCGGCCAGCGGCTGCCGCGCTACTTCGTCGCCGCGATCGCGCACTTGAAAGGCGCCTGCGCCGAAGTCAATCTCGCGCTCAAGCCCCAGCGCATGACCCCCGAGCTCTGCCGGATGATCCAGGACGCCTGCTCGAGGGTTGCCGACGGTGGCCTGGACGCGGAGTTCCCTATCGACGTCTTCCAGACCGGATCCGGCACCTCGACCAACATGAACGCCAACGAGGTGATCGCGAACCTGTGCAACGAGAAGGCCGGTGGCCAGCGCGGGGTCTACAAGCCGATCCACCCGAACGACCACGTCAATATGGGGCAGTCGTCGAATGACATCATTCCGACGACGTCCCACCTCGCCGCCCTGCTCGCGATCCATCACGACCTTAAACCGGCGCTCGACCAGCTGGCCGCCTCGCTCGAGAGGAAGGCGAAGGAGTTCGACGGCATCGTCAAGCTGGGCCGCACGCACCTGATGGATGCGGTGCCGGTCCGACTCGGCCAGGAGTTCGGCGGGTACGCGATGCAGATCCGCAAGGGCTGGGAGCAGATCGAGCGGGCCTCGAAGGGCCTGGAGGAGATGGCGATCGGCGGCACCGCGACGGGGACGGGCATCAACTCGCACCCGGAGTTCGCCAAGCGCGTCTGTGCGCTGCTCGAGAAGAAGCTGGGGATCCCCGTGCGGGAGGCGCGCAACCACTTCGAGGCCCAGGGGGGCCGCGACGACATGGCCATGGTCAGCGGCGCCCTCAAGGGTCTCGCGTGCTCCCTGACCAAGATCGCCAACGACGTCCGCTGGATGGGCTCCGGCCCCTTCGGCGGCCTCGCCGAACTGCAGATCCCGGATCTCCAGCCCGGCTCCTCGATCATGCCCGGCAAGGTGAACCCGGTCATGAGCGAGATGCTGACGCAGATCGCCGCGCAGGTGATCGGCAATGACGCGGCGATCACGATCGGCGCCCAGGGCGGCAATTTCGAGCTCAACGTCATGATCCCCGTCATGATCGCGAACCTTCTCCAGTCGATCGCGATCCTGGCGAACGGGTCGCGCCTTTTTGCCGCCCGCTGCGTGGATGGCCTCAAGGCGAACACCGAGAAGTGCGCCGACTTGCTCGAGAAGAGCCCCATCTCCGCGACGGCGCTCAATCCGATCATCGGCTACGAGCGCGCGGCCAAGCTGATCAAGGAAGCGCTGGCGAAAAAAGCGAGCGTCAAGCAGCTCGCGGTCGACCAGGGCCTGATCACGAAAGAGCAGGCCGACAAGGTCTTCGACTTCCGCAAGATGACGGAGCCCGGCGAAACCGGCGGCGGGGGCGCCTAGACATGTCGTCGGTCTCCCTTGACCGGATCCGCGAGGCGCATGTCCTGCTCGGGCCCATCGTGCGCCGCACCCCGCTCCTGACGTCGAAAACGATCGACGCCATGGCCGGCGGCCCGGTCCACCTGAAATCCGAGAATCTCCAGAAAACCGGCTCGTTCAAGATCCGCGGCGCCTATACGGCGCTCTCCCGGCTCTCCGCCGCGGACCGCCCCAGGGGCGTCGTCACGGCGTCGGCGGGCAATCACGCGCAGGGAGTCGCTCTCGCCGCGCGACTGACCGACACGAAGGCCCTGGTCTTCATGCCGGTCGGAGCGTCGATCGCGAAGGTTCTGGCGACCCGGGGCTACGGCGCCGAGGTGAAGCTTGCGGGCGACTCCTTTGACGGCGCCGTCGCCGCCGCCGAGGCCTTCGCGAAAGGGTCCGGCGCGACGTTCATCTCCGCCTTCGACCACGACGACATCATCGCCGGCCAGGGGAGCGTGGGGCTGGAGCTGCTGGAGGACCTGCCGGACCTGGACACCGTCCTCGTCCCGGTCGGGGGCGGCGGCTTGATCAGCGGGATGGCGATCGCCCTCAAGGAGTCGAGGCCCTCGGTCCGCGTCATCGGCGTCCAGGCGGAGGGGTGCTCGGCCGCGAGGCAGTCCTGGGCGGCGGGCGAGATCGTCGCGATCCCCCAGGCGAAGACGATTGCCGACGGCATCGCGGTCAAAAGACCGTCCGAGCGGACCCTCCGGTACCTGCGGACGTACGTGGACGACATGGTCACCGTGGCCGACGAGGAGATCGCCACGACCATCGTCACGCTCCTGGAGCGGACGAAAATGCTGGTCGAAGGGGCCGGAGCGGCCGCGCTCACGGCGCTCTTCACCCGACGCGTCGCGCCCGCGGGGCGCACCGCGGTCGTCCTTTCGGGCGGGAACATCGACATCAAGCTGCTCGAGGGTCTGATCGAGCGGGCCATGCTGAAAGCCGGCCGCTACCTGCGGCTCTTCACCGCCGTCGAGGATCGTCCGGGCGGCCTGGCCAAGCTCCTGCACGAGATCGCCGACGCCCGCGGCAACGTCATGGAAGTGATCCACAACCGCACCAGCGCCTCGGTGCCGATCGGGATGACCGGCGTGGAGATCCTGATCGAGACCCGCGACGCGGCCCACGTCGACGACCTGATCGGCCGCCTCCGCTCGGCGGGCTATCCCGTCCAGGCGATGACGTAGTTACTTCGCCTCCGTCGCGTGAGGCGCCGTTCCCGACTTCGAGCAGACCTTCTTCAGCCCGCCCAGGCCCTTCCGCTTGCAGTCGTCGTCGTGCTTGAACTCCGCCTCGAGGTCGCTGGTCGCGGCGCACGAGTCGCACTTGTAGCTGACCCGGGCGCGATCCTCCGTCTCCCCCGCCTTCACGCAGAACTCGACCAGGAGCGGCTTGGTTTCGCACTTCTTGCAGACCTTGCTCGGGAGGACGTCCTCCTTGGCCAGTTCGCGCTGGCAGGAGACGCACCAGGGGACCTTGATGAGGTGCTTCAGGTTGCAGGGGCCGGTGGCGTCGGGCGCGACCTTCTTCTCTCTTTTCGGGGCGCCCGCCTTGAAGGCCGCAAGCGCCGGGCCAAAGTACATCGCCGGGGCCTGGAGGAATTTCGTCCGGCAGCCGGTGCAACAGAAGCCGACCACGTACTTGGTCCCCTCGTAGATGTACTGGGCGGTGAATCCCGGCCGCACCTCGCCGCCGTCGACGACGCAGGCGCGGCTGAAGGGCTGATACGTGTCCTGGGCCCCCAGGACTCCGGCGAAGAGGAGGAAGAGCGTGGCAGAGCGCATCGTCCGTCTCCTTGAGAAGAGACCGCAAAAGGCTCGCCCTGAAGAGGGATTTGCGCGGGGGCGTGAAATCTGGCGGGAAATCGGATTCTAGGGTCCGCTGCCGCCGGTGACCTTGGCATGGGGACCGCGGACGGTGCCGCGGAGGTAGTCCCGGTTCATCTTGGCGATCATCTCGATCGGGATCTCCTTCGGGCAGGCCTCCGTGCATTCGGCGGCGTTGGTGCAGTGCCCGAAGCCCTCCTTGTCCATCTGCTCGACCATCGCCAGCACGCGGTCGTACCGTTCGGGCTGGCCCTGCGGAAGCAGGCCCAGGTGCGAGACCTTGGCTCCCGTGAAGAGCATCGCCGCCGCGTTGGGGCAGGACGCGACGCAGGCGCCGCAGCCGATGCAGGCCGCCGCATTCATCGCCTCGTCCGAGACGTGCTTGGGCACCAGCATCGAGTTCGCCTCGGGCGCGGTTCCGGTGTTCGCGCTGATGAAGCCGCCCGACTGGATGATCCGGTCGAAGGAATTCCGGTCCACCACGAGATCCCGGATCACCGGAAAGGCCTTCGCGCGGAAGGGCTCGATGACGATCGTATCGCCGTCCTTGAAGGAACGCATGTGGAGCTGGCAGGTCGTCGTCGCCTTCATCGGGCCGTGAGGACGGCCGTTGATCATCATTCCGCAGGTGCCGCAGATGCCCTCGCGGCAGTCGTGGTCGAACGCGACCGGGTCCTTCCCCTCGGTGATCAGCTTCTCGTTGAGCACGTCGAGCATTTCGAGGAAGGACATGTGCGAGGAGACGTCCTTCATCGGGTACGTCTCGAACGCCCCGGGCGAGGCCGAGTTTTTCTGGCGCCAGATCTTCAGCGTGAGGTTCATGGTTATTTGTAGCTCCGCTGCGTGGGATGGACGTAGTCGAAGACCAGCGGCTCGATGTTCCGGATCGGCTTCTTGTTCGGTCCGGCGTATTCCCAACCCGCGACGTGCGCGAACTTCTCGTCGTCGCGCTTGGCCTCCCCGTCCGGCGTCGCATGCTCCTCGCGGAAGTGGCCGCCGCAGGACTCGTCGCGCTCCAACGCGTCCAGGCACATCAGCTCGCCGAACTCCAGGAAGTCGGCCACGCGGCCCGCCTTCTCGAGCGAGGTATTGAGCTCCTCGTTGGCGCCGACGACGGCGACGTTCTTCCAGAACTCCTCGCGCAGCGCGGGGATCTTCTGGAGCGCGGTTTCCAGGCCTTTGCGGTTGCGGGCCATCCCGCAGTAGTCCCAGCAGATCTTGCCGAGCTCGCGGTGGAACGAATCGACCGTCCGCTTGCCCTTGATCCCGAGCAGCGTCTTCACGCGATCGTTGACCTCGCCTTCGACCTTTTTCGCCTCCGCGTGATCGGGCGCGACCTTCTCGAGCTTCGTGGAGGCCAGATAGTTCGCGAGGGTGTAGGGGAGGACGAAGTAGCCGTCGGCCAGCCCCTGCATGAGGGCGCTGGCGCCGAGGCGGTTCGCCCCGTGGTCGGAGAAGTTCGCCTCCCCCGCCACGAACAGGCCGGGGATGGTGCTCATCAGGTTGTAGTCGACCCAGGTCCCGCCCATCGTGTAGTGGATGGCCGGATAGATCCGCATCGGCGACTGGTAGGGATTCTCGCCCGTGATCCGTTGATACATCTCCAGGAGGTTGCCGTACTTCTCGCCGATGACGTTCTGGCCCAGGCGCTTGATCGCGTCGGCGAAGTCGAGATAGACGCCCAGGCCGGACTCGCCCACCCCGCGGCCTTCGTCGCAGGCCGCCTTCGAGGCGCGGGAGGCCACGTCCCGGGGAACCAGGTTGCCGAAGGCCGGATAGCGGCGCTCCAGGTAGTAGTCGCGCTGGTCCTCGGGGATCTGGGACGGGGGCCGCTTGTCGCCCTTCTCCTTGGGCACCCAGATGCGGCCGTCGTTCCGCAGCGACTCGGACATCAGCGTCAGCTTGGACTGGTAGTCGCCGGTCACGGGGATGCAGGTCGGATGGATCTGCGTATAGCAGGGATTTCCCATCACGGCGCCCTTCTTGTAGGCGCGCCAGATGGCGGATGTGTTGCAGCCTTTGGCGTTCGTCGACAGGTAGAAGACGTTTCCATAGCCGCCGGTCGCCAGGACCACGGCGTCGCCGGTGTGCGACTCGACTTTTCCCGTGACCATGTTGCGGGTGACGATGCCGCGGGCGCGGCCGTCGACGACGATGATGTCGAGCAGCTCCGTGCGGGGGTACATCGTGACGCGCTTCGAGGCGACCTGCCGCGACAGGGCCGAATAGGCGCCCAAGAGGAGCTGCTGTCCGGTCTGGCCGCGGGCGTAGAAGGTGCGGGCGACTTGGGTGCCGCCGAAGGAGCGGTTGGTCAGGTAGCCCGAGTACTCCCGGGCGAACGGGACGCCCTGGGCGACGCACTGGTCGATGATGTTGACGCTGATCTGGGCCAGACGGTAGACGTTGCGCTCGCGCGCGCGGTAGTCCCCGCCCTTCACCGTGTCATAGAAGAGGCGGTAGACCGAGTCGCCGTCGTTCGAGTAGTTCTTCGCGGCATTGATGCCGCCCTGGGCGGCGATCGAATGGGCGCGGCGGGGGCTGTCCTGATAGCAGAAGCACTTGACGTTGTATCCCTGCTCCGAGAGGGTCGCGGCGGCGGACGAGCCGGCCAGGCCGGTGCCGACCATCAGGATGGTGTACTTCCGGCGATTCGCCGGGTTCACCAGCTTCATGTCGGACTTGTGGCGCTCCCACGACGTCTCGATCGGGCCTGCCGGGGCGTTCGATTTCAGCTCCATGAGAGTCTCACTTGCCGACGAAGTGGAAAAGGACCGCCAGCGGGATGGAGATGAAGCCTCCGCACACCGCGACGCCGAACAGGATCGCCCCTCGGCGCAGCGCGCATTCCCAGTTGGGACGATTCACGCCGACGGTCTGCAACAGGCTCCAGACGCCGTGCGACAGATGCAGGCCCAGGCACAGCATGGCGAGGATGTACGCGATCGCGACCGGAGCGTGGCTGAAGCCTTCGACCACGTTGCCGTAGGCGTCCTCCGCGTTGAACTTCGGATGCACCGCCCCGACCGTGAAATGCAGCAGGTGATAGACGATGAAGAGCGCCAGGATCGGGCCGCTCCAGATCATCGTCCGCGAGGCGTAGGTCGAGCCGTGGGGCTCCTTGAAGCCGTACGCGACCGGCCGGGCGTCGCCCCGGCGCTTGTAGAGCGTGATCGCGCTGACGATGTGCACGACCACCGAGGTCAGGAGCACCAGGCGCGCTCCCCAGAGGACGCCTGCATTCGACTTGAGCATGTGGGCGTAGCCGTTCATCTTGGCCGGCCCGGCGAAGACCAGGAGATTGCCCGACACGTGCGCGACGGTGAAACCGAACAGGATGACGCCGGTCAGCGCCATCAGGACCTTGAGCCCGATGGTGGATCGCGTGAACCGGCACAGGTAGCCGTCCATGATGCCCCTCAATTCCCCGAAAAGGGACCCCGAAGCGCCCCCATCATAGAAATCACAGCCCGAAGACCAAAGAATAAACGATGATCCGGGACGCGGCCATGGCGAGCGGGGTGTCGTCGCTCGACGACGAACCGGTCCGGGATCCCGACCCGGCCATCCCGTGGGCCGCATCGACGTTCAGCGCCGCGGTGATGGCATTCACCTCCTCGGGCGTTCGGAAGAGGGTCACGTCCAGCTTGCACTTGTAAAACTCCGCGAAGAGCTCCGCCATCTTGAGCCACCGAACGTCGCCAAACATTCCCTGAAGCTTCTGGAGGCCGGCCCACTCGAACTTCGGCCCCCGGACCTCCAGAATCGTGTGCGGATCCTCGGAATACAGATGCACAAAGGGCTCCCGGATCTCGCTCTTGCTCGAGGAGGTCACGGCATACTTGCTCCGGCTCGACTCGGTATGCGTCTTCGTCTCGGTGTACGCGCCCAGGATCACCGCCTGAACGAGACCCCGGGGCTGCGGCAGGTCGAGGAACTGGGCATTCAACTGGCCCGGGGCCGGGGCGGTCTCGATCGAGAACATCAGCCCGCCTTCGCTCTCCACCGCCTTGAGGGCCTTGAAGACCTTGGGCGGGCGGGAGAAGCGGAGCTTGTCGATGACGAAGGCGTTGAGTCCGGCCTGGCGGAGCTGGGCGGCCTGGGCGAGCGCCTCCTCCTCCTTGCCGAACGCCCCCACCTTGCGGGGGCCGGGAGCCCCGAGCATCACCTTCGCTTCGTACAGGCCCTGCCCCGTGGCCGCCGCCAGGGCCTTGACCTTGGCGTCGTCCCGTTTGATGCCGCCCGGGAGATAGACGAAATAGTTCGCGATCAGCATCGGGGATCAGGCCACGTTCAGGAACCGACGAGCCAGCCGCAGCCAGGTTTCCACGCCGAGCGGCAGAGCCTCCTCGTCGAAATTGAAGTGCGCCGAGTGATGGGGATACACCAGGCCCTTGCGCTGATTCATGGAGCCCAGGAAAAAGTAGCAGCCGGGCACTTCCTGGAGCACGAGCGACATATCCTCGGCGCCCATCGAGATGTCCTGCTCCACCGCGGCCGCCGTCCCCGCCGCCTCGCGCACCGAGTCCCGGACGAGGTCCGTCATGGACTCCTCGTTCACCGTGGGCGGATACCCCCGGTGGTAGCTGAACTCGAACTTCGCGCCGAGCGCGGAGGCCACGCCGCCGGCGATCTTGGGGAGCTCGCGCTGGAGCTGACGGCGAACCCCTTCCTCGAAGGCCCGCACGGTGCCGGTCATGTCCACCGCGTCGGGAATGATGTTGTGCCGCGTGCCCCCATGGATCTGGCCGAAGGTGACGACGGCGCTCTTGGTGGGATCGACTTTGCGGCTGACGATGGACTGGCAGGCGGTGATGACCTGGGCCGCCGCGGCGACCGGATCGACCGTCTGGTGAGGCGCGGCCCCGTGGCCTCCCCGGCCGACGACCTTCATCCGGAACTCGTCGGCGCTGGCGAAGACCGGCCCGCTGCGCACGCCGAGCCGGCCCGTCGGCAGGTCGTTCCACATGTGGATGGCGAAGGCGGCGTCGACCTTGGGCCCCCGGAGGAGGCCTTCGTCGATCATCGGGCCGGCGCCGCCGGGACCCTCCTCGGCGGGCTGGAACATGAATTTGACGTTGCCTCGAAACGAGGTCCGCCGCTTCTGCAGCAGCTTGGCCGCCAGGAGGGCCATGGCGGTATGCCCGTCGTGGCCGCAGGCGTGCATGACCCCCTTGTTCCGGGAGCAATAGGGGACCGTGTTCTCCTCGAGGACCGGGAGGGCGTCCATGTCGGCTCGGA
>Ga0070731_10002059_pt1 | contig 19822 bp, 16 predicted proteins | sample Coa_R1_2_FD_66448 | JGI IMG/M metagenome (GOLD analysis project Ga0070731, IMG submission 66448) | Surface soil microbial communities from Centralia Pennsylvania, which are recovering from an underground coalmine fire - Coalmine... | ecosystem: Environmental > Terrestrial > Soil > Unclassified ... | reverse complement strand
CACTGCCGATCGTCGAGCCAGAATTCCCCCGCCATGATCCAAGCTCCCGAAGTTTCCAGCTTGAATCACGCCTCCTTCCTTGCGTCAATCGTCTGATTGGGTTTCGACCCTAGGCCAGCGCTGCGCGCCGCGCAGCACGAGTTCGCCCAATCCGGCGAGCGCGGCGCGCAAGGCCGGGTCGGCGATGCCGGCGACGCGTTCCTCCAGCGCTTGCGCCTCGCTTGCCCCGAGCGGCGCCGGCGGCACCGGCCGGGATGGCGGCGCGAGCGGCGGCTTGCCCGGGACGAGAACGAGGCGCGCCACCGCGCCGCGCCCGAAAAACAGGTTGATGCGTTCGATCAGCAGCGGCGCCCGGTGCTGCAGCTCGAGCGCGCAACCGGCGGCGACGCGCAGCTTCAAGGCGCCGTCGCGGCCAAGCGCCTCGGGCCACGCGATCGCCGCGAACTCAGCGCCGGCCACCGTCGCCCAGTGAAATTTGAGCCGCGCGAGGATGCCGCCGCTGCCGGCGACGATCGGCGCGGCGACCCGCCCGGCGGCGACGCCGACCGCGCGCATGCCGCCCTGGCGGGAGTCGGAGCGCAACTTGGGCCGGCGCTCGCCCTCGGGGGTCGCGCCCGGTAATCTCGGGACTTGTCGGTCCGTTGGCCCTTCAACCATGAAGTCGATGCGCTCCCAACCGCCGCGATCAGCCCCGCCCGATGCCGCGGCGCTGCTCGCCTGGTATGACCACCACCGCCGCGACCTGCCGTGGCGGGCGCCGCCCGGAAGCCGCGCCGACCCCTACCGCGTGTGGCTCAGCGAGATCATGCTGCAGCAGACGACGGTCGCGACGGTCGGCCCCTATTTTGACCGATTCGTGGCGCGTTGGCCCGACATTCATGCGCTTGCCGGAGCTTCGCTCGACGCGGTGCTGCATGCCTGGCAGGGGCTCGGCTACTACGCGCGCGCCCGCAACCTCCACGCCTGCGCCCGGGCCGTCGTCGCGCGCCACGGCGGAGACTTCCCGGATGACAAGGCGGCGCTGCGGGCGCTCCCCGGGATCGGCGACTACACCGCCGCGGCGATCGCGGCGATCGCGTTCGACCGCCGGGAAGCAGCGGTCGACGGCAATGTCGAGCGGGTGATAGCGCGGCTCGTCGCCGAGCGCGCGCCGCTGCCGGCGGCCAAGCCGCGCCTCAAGGCGCTCGCGGCATCGCTGGTGCCGGGCGCGCGGGCCGGCGACTTCGCGCAGGCGCTGATGGATCTGGGCGCGGTCATCTGCACGCCGCGCCGGCCGCGCTGCGTGTTGTGCCCGTGGCGCGATGCTTGCGCCGGTCGTGCGCTCGGCATCGCCGACGAACTCCCAGCGCCGGCCGCGAAGCCCGAGCGCCCGCTGCGCCACGGCGTCGCGTTCTGGCTGGAGCGAGCCGACGGCGCGGTGCTGCTGCGCCGCCGCCCGGACGCAGGGCTCCTCGGCGGTATGATCGAACTGCCCTCGACGCCATGGCGCGCCGAACCGTGGCGCATCGAGGAGGCTATCGCGGCTGCACCCGCCGCCGCCGACTGGACGACGCTGCCCGGGATCGTCGAGCACGGCTTCACGCACTTTCGCCTTGAACTCGCGCTGGTCGCCGCGACCACAGCCGACGACATCGTCGGCATCTGGGCCAGGCCCGGCGACTTCAAGGATTACGCGCTGCCGACCCTGACCAAGAAACTCGTTCGCCACGCGCTCTCGGTGCTGGGTGGCGGACGATAGGGCCTTGTACGATAGCGGCCACTCCGAGTTCCGGCTTCGCCGGCCCCGGAGTGACTGGCAAGACCTTAGTGCAGCGGCGAAAACTCGGCCGGTACGACGAACATGTTCTCCTGGCGGACGAACTGGCCGCGGGTGTTGGGCGGCCAAGCGCCGGTGTCGCGCGCCTTGTCGCGGATTTGGAAGCGCTCGGCGGCGTCCTTGTAGGCCCAGACATGGATCCACTGGTTGAGCGCACCCAATTCGGTGTGGCCGCAGAAGGCGAGCGGCGACAGTTTGGTGCGGCCCTCGATCCGCTCGGCCCAGCGCTCGATCACCGTCGGGGCGGCGCCCGGCAGCATCGTGTAGGTGCGAATCTCATAAAGGCCGCCGAGCTTGCGCGGCTCCAGCTTCGGCGAGAACGGCGCCGGGATGATGATCTTGCTCTCCATCTCCTCGATGAATTCCTGGATTTTGGGCGGCCAGCCCGGGATCTTTTCCGCGCGCACCTTGGTGCGGTGCGCCAGATCCTCATAGGGCCAGCAATGGATGATGCGGTTGAGCGGCCCGACCTCGGTGCGGAAGAAGGCGCCGAGCGGCGACACCCGGGTGCGTTCCTTGAGGCCCTCGGCAAAGCGCTTCTCGGCTTCGGGGATCGAGCCGGGCTTAAGCCGGTAGGTGCGCATCTCGATGATCATCGGGGTTCCTCCAGGGGGAAAAGTGACGGCGCATAGTAGCGGGATACACCGGCTCGCACACCCTCCCCCTCAGGACCGGCCTCACGGCAGGCGCGCGAGGCGCTCGGCCAAGAGGCGGTAGAGCCCCGCGGCGTCGACGCGGTCGAGGACCCGGGCGTTGGCCGGGCCGCGGCGGCTGCGCCGGTCGATGATTGTCATGCCGCGGGTCAGCCTGCCCTGGCTCTCGATCGCGACATTGGCGTCGGCGCCGCCGAACAGCTCGGGCGCCACCAGCCAGGCGATGACGCAGGGGTCGTGCATCGCCATCGGCGGCTGGCCGAGCGCGCGGCGCGGCCCGAGCAGTTCGGCGACCGCGGCGGCGCAGCGCATGCCGAGCGCACGGATCGGCGCGATCCGCTCCGCGGTGCTGCGGACGCTCTCGGTGACGTCGAGCGGCACCAGCGTGATTCGCAGCCCGCGGGCGAAGACGATCTGGGCGGCCTCGGGGTCGCTATGGATGTTGAATTCGGCGGCCGCCGTCACATTGCCGTGCGAGCCGCCGCCCATCACGACCACCTCCGCGATCGCGGCGGCGATTTCGGGCGCCATGACGAGCGCCGTCGCGATGTTGGTCAAAGGCCCGAGCGCGCACAGCGTGACGCTGCCGGGTCCGGCGCGACGCAGCGTCTCGATCAAGTAGAAGACGCCATGCTCGGGCCGCGGCGGCAGGCTGGGCGGCGGCAGCTTCAGGTCGCCGAGGCCACCCGCGCCGTGAGCGTCCTGGGCGCCGACACTCGGCAACGCAAGCGGTCCCGGGCAGCCGGCGTAAACTGCAATCTCGGGGCGGCCAGCCAGTTCGACGAGGCGGCGGGCGTTGTCGACCGTCGCCGCCAGCGACAGATTGCCGGCAACACCGACAAGGCCCAGGACCTCCAATTCAGGCGAGGCCGCCGCCAGGAGGATCGCGACCGCGTCGTCAATCCCGGGATCGGTGTCGATGATGATCGCGCGCGCCATCGCTGCCAGCCGAAGGTTGTGCCGGCGAGATTAACAAAATCGTGGCTGCGCGCCGAGCCGGCTTGACGTTGGTGGCGAACCAAAGTAGAACAACCGCCATCGTTTTGGGTTTGTTCACGGCGGGGTAACGCCATGCTGACGAAAAAGCAGCACGAGCTGCTGATCTTCATCAACCAGCGCCTCTCGGCGACCGGCATCGCGCCGTCGTTCGACGAGATGAAAGACGCGCTGCAGCTGCGCTCGAAATCGGGCATCCACCGGCTGATCAGCGGGCTGGAGGAACGCGGCTTCATCCGCCGGCTGGCGCACCGAGCGCGGGCGCTCGAGGTCGTCAAATTGCCGGAAGACAGCGCCGCACCGTCGACCGCGAACGGCAATGGCGCGATCGAGCGCGGCCGCTTCTCGCCGACCGTGATCCGCGGCGATTTCGCCGCCGCGCTGCCCGGAGCGCCGGTCGCGGCCGACACTGCCGCGCTCGATCTGCCGCTCTACGGCCGGATCGCCGCCGGCACCCCGATCGAAGCGCTGCGCGACCAGAGTAATACCGTCGCGGTGCCGGGGAGCCTCATTGGCCGCGGCGAGCATTACGCGCTCGAAGTCGCGGGCGACAGCATGGTCGACGCCGGCATCCTCGACGGCGATACCGTGATCATCCAGCGTTGCGACACCGCCGATAACGGCGCCATCGTCGTGGCGCTGGTCGACAATATCGAGGTGACGCTGAAGCGGTTGCGCCGGCGCGGCGCCTCGATCGCCCTCGAACCCGCCAACCAGGCCTACGAGACGCGCATCTTCGGGCCGGACCGGGTCAAGGTGCAGGGCCGCCTCGTCGGCCTGCTGCGGCGCTACTGAGCGCGCGGGACGCGCTTGGAGAGCATTGGCTGCCCCGGCCGGGTCAGCCCTCCTTCGTTGGAATGTTCCAGATCTCGGCGGCGTATTCGGCGATCGTGCGGTCGGCCGAGAACCAGCCGACGCGGGCGATGTTGAGGGCGGCGGCGCGGCCCCAGGCCAGCCGATTGCGCCACAGCGTGTCGACGTCGTCCTGAGCGGCGCGATAGGCCGCGAAATCGGCCGCGACCATGTATGGGTCGCGATCGCGTAGGCTGTCGGCGAGCTGCCGGAAGCGGCCCGGTTCGTCCGGCGAAAAATCGCCGTCGGCGATTGCGTCGATCGCCTGGGCAAGCTCGGGCGAGGCGGCGATGGCATCCTCGGCGTCGAGCCCGCGCCGGCGGCGGCGCGCCGCGACCTCCTCTGATCTGAGGCCGAAAATGAAAATGTTGTCGGCGCCGACGCATTCGCGGATCTCGACATTGGCGCCGTCGAGCGTGCCGATCGTCAGAGCCCCGTTGAGCGCCAGCTTCATGTTGCCGGTGCCGGAGGCTTCCATCCCGGCGGTCGAGATCTGCTCCGACAAATCGGCCGCCGGAATAATCATTTCGGCGAGGCTGACGTTGTAGTTGGGCAGGAAGACGAGGCGCAGCAGGTCGCTTGTCACCGGGTCGCTATTGATGACCTGCGCGATGTCGTTGGCCAATTTGATGATCAGCTTGGCGCGGGCGTAGCCGGCCGCCGCCTTGCCGGCAAATATCTTGACACGCGGCACCCAGCCGGCCCCGGGATCGGCACGGATCGCGTGGTAGCGCGCGATCGTATCGAGCAGATTGAGCAGCTGCCGCTTGTATTCATGGATCCGCTTGATGTGGACATCGAACAGCGCGTCCGGATCGACCGGCTGGCGGGTCTGCTCGTAGATGAAGCGGCCGAGCGCGGTCTTGTTGGCGCGCTTGACCGCGGCGAGGCGCTGCAGGATGGCGGCGTCGCCGGCGTGGTCGGCCAGGCGCAGGAGGATTGCCGCGTCGTCCAGCACCGCATCGCCACACACCTCGCACAGGAGGCGGGTCAACCGCGGGTTTGCCTGGTGCAGCCAGCGCCGGAAGGTGATGCCGTTGGTCTTGTTGACGACCCGATCGGGATAGAGCCGGTGCAGATCGGCGAACACGGTCTCGCGCAGGAGGCTGGTGTGGAGGGCGGAGACGCCGTTGACGCGGTGCGAGCCGATGAAAGCGAGATGCCCCATGCGAACGTGCCGCTCGCCGCTCTCGTCGATGATCGAGATCGCCGCCCGCAAATCGTCGTCGACCAGGCCGCATTCGCCGGCGTTCTCGAGATGGCGCGCGTTGATGCGGTAGATGATTTCGAGGTGACGCGGCAGCACCCGCCCGAACAATTCGACGGGCCAGCTTTCCAAAGCCTCCGGCAACAGCGTGTGGTTGGTGTAGGAAAAGGTCGCGACGGTGATCTGCCAGGCGGTGTCCCAGGGCATGTTGTGGACGTCGATCAGGAGGCGCATCAGTTCGGCGATCGCGATGCTCGGGTGGGTGTCGTTGAGCTGGATCGCCGCGTAGTCGGGCAGCGTCGGCAGGTCGCTGTAATATTGCAGGTGGCGGCCGACGATGTCCTGCAGCGAGGCGGAGACAAAGAAATACTCCTGCCGCAGCCGCAACTCGCGGCCGGCGAGCGAGTTGTCGCCGGGGTAGAGGATCTTCGAGATCGCCTCGGCTCTGGCCTGTTCGGAGAGCGCGCCGACGTGGTCGCCCTCGTTGAAGGCGTCGAGCCGCAACGGATCGACGGCGCGCGCCGACCACAGCCTGAGCGGGTTGACGTGGCGGCCGCGCCAGCCGACCACCGGCGTGTCGTAGGCGACGGCCTCGATCGTCTCTTCGGGATGCCACACCGGCCGCATCCGCCGGCCGACCAGCACGTTCTCGACCTGGCCGCCATACTGGATGTCGTAGACCACCTCCGGCCGCGCAAACTCCCACGGGTTGCCGAACGACAGCCAATCCTCGGCGTATTCCTGCTGCCAGCCGTCGCGGATCACCTGGCGGAACAGGCCGTGGTCGTAGCGGATGCCATAACCGCACGCCGGCACGCCGAGGCTCGCCATGCTCTCCATCAGGCAGGCGGCGAGCCGGCCGAGCCCGCCATTGCCGAGCGCGGCGTCAGGCTCGGCGCGGCGCATGCGGTCGAGATCGACGCCGAGATCGCCGAGCGCCGCCCTGACCGTCTCGGTCATCCGCAAATTCTCGACGACATCGGCAAAAAGCCGCCCGATCAGGAATTCCAAGGACAGGTAATAGACGTGCTTGCGGCCCCCGGCATGGCTGGCGCGGTTGACCGCGAGCCAGCGATGAATGACCCGGTCGCGCAGCGCCAGCGCGGTGGCGACAAACCAGTCGCGCGGAGTGGCGGCGTCGCCGTCCTTGCCGATCGCCAGCGCCAGCTTTGCCAGCACATTGGCCTTGAACTCGTCGATCGCCGCCTCGCTCGCCGGCAGATCGGCGATCGGCGGCGGCGATTCGCTGCGCGGGGCCTTGTCGATCACCAAGCCAAGGTCCGGTATGTCGTTGGCCATGCTGTCAGAATACGCATGCAAAAGCGGTGCCGCGGCGCGGCGCCGGGTTTTCCTGCCCTACATATAGACACCTCGGCCGAAGCTACGCGATTCCGCGCGCCATTCTCCGCTTAAACTGTCGCCCACCGCGTGCTTGCCCGCTTGCGGCGATGCGTTGCCCGGCCGGCGCTTAACCGATAGGCTGGGCCAGCCATCCCCAGCCGCGAATCGCCCGATGCCGCTCGACAACATTCCCGCGCCACGCCTCGAAGCGCGCCTCCGCCGCGAATTGCGCGGCGAGGTGCTGTTCGACCCGTTCAGCCGCGGCCGCTACGCGACCGACGCGTCGATCTACCAGATCGAGCCGCTGGGCGTCGCGCTGCCGCGAGACGAGGCGGATGTCGCGGCGGCGTTGCAGATCGCCCGCGAGGAGGGCGTGCCGGTGCTGCCGCGCGGCGGCGGCACCTCGCAATGCGGCCAAACGGTGGCCCGCGCGCTGGTCCTCGATTGCAGCAAATACATGAACGAGGTCGTCGCGCTCGATGCGGCGGCGCGCCGCGTGCGGGTCCAGCCCGGGGTCGTCATGGAGCGGCTCAACCAGCGCCTCAAGCCGCACAAATTGTGGTTCCCGGTCGATGTCTCGACCGGCGACCGCGCGACGATCGGCGGCATGACCGCCAACAACAGCTGCGGCGCGCGCTCGATCCGCTACGGCAACATGGTCCATAACGTGCGCGCGATCGAGGCGATGCTGGCCGACGGCAGCGAAGCACGCTTTGCCGAGGTGCCGGGCAATTTCGGCCCGAACGAAGCTAATGGGGAGGGGGCGTCCGAACGTTACCGCGGCCTGGTTCACGACATGCGCGCGCTGCACCGCCGGGAGGCCGACGAGATCGCGGCGCGCTTCCCGAAACTGCTGCGCCGGGTCGGCGGCTACAACATCGACATGATCTCCGACGCCGGCCACAACATGGCGCACCTGCTGGTCGGCTCGGAAGGGACGTTAGCCTTCTTCAGCGAGATAGAGCTCGATCTTCAACCGATACCTTCGCATCGGGTGCTCGGCATCTGCCATTTCCCAACATTCTACGCGGCGATGGACGCGACCCAGCATATCGTCAAGCTCGGCCCCGCCGCGGTCGAACTGGTCGACCGCACGATGATCGAGCTGGCGCGCGACAATCCGGTTTTCCGCCCGGTCGTCGAGCGCTTCGTGGCGGGCGAGCCCGACGCGATCCTCCTGACAGAATTCGCCGGCGACGAACCGTCGGACAATCTGCGCCGCCTCAAAGAGCTCGTCGAGCTGATGGCCGATCTCGGCTTTCCCGGCGCGGTCATCGAAGCGACCGACCCGGCCTTCCAGAGCGCGGTGTGGAACGTGCGCAAGGAAGGCCTCAACATCATGATGTCGATGAAGGGGAACGGCAAGCCGGTCTCCTTCATCGAGGACTGCGCGGTGCAGCTCGAAGACCTCGCCGAATACACCGACCGGCTGACGCAAGTCTTCCACAAGCACGGCACCGTCGGCACCTGGTACGCGCACGCTTCGGTCGGCACGCTGCATGTCCGGCCGGTGCTGAACCTGAAGCAGGAACTCGGCGCCAAGCAGATGCGGGCGATCGCCGAGGAAGCCTTCGCGATGGTGCGCGAATACAAAGGCTCGCATTCCGGCGAGCACGGCGACGGCCTGGTGCGCTCGGAATTTCACGAGCCGATGTTTGGGCCTCGCATCGTGCGCGCCTTCGAGGAAGTGAAGGACAATTTCGACCCAACCGGCCTCTTCAACCCGGGCAAGATCGTGCGGCCGTCGAAAATGGACGACCGCACGCTGTTTCGGTTCAAGCCGGGCTACCGGCAGCTGCCGCTCGGCGCCGCGCTCGACTGGTCGGAATGGGGCTCCTTCGCCAGCGCCGCCGAAATGTGCAACAACAACGGCGCCTGCCGCAAATCCGACCCGGGCGTCATGTGCCCGTCCTATCGCGCGACCGGCGACGAAGAGCACCTGACGCGCGGCCGCGCCAACACGCTGCGACTGGCGCTCTCGGGCCAGCTCGGCCCCGACGCGCTGGTCTCCGAAGAAATGCGCGAGACGATGGCGCTGTGCATCTCGTGCAAGGGCTGCAAGCGCGAATGCCCGACCGGCGTCGACATGGCGCGGATGAAGATCGAGTTCCTGCACCATTACAAAAATCGCCGCGGGATTTCGCTGCGCGACCGCGCCGTCGCCTGGCTGCCGCGCTATGCGCCCTATGCCGCGCGGCTCGCGCCGCTGCTCAACCTGCGCAACCGGCTGCCGGTGCTGGCCGGGCTCGGCGAACGGCTTCTCGGCCTCAGCGCGCGCCGGCAGCTGCCGGCATGGTCGGCCGATCACTACCGCGGCAGCACCGACACCGGCCCGGCCGGGGGGAAAAACGTCATCCTGCTGGTCGATACCTTCAACCGCTACTTCGAGCCGGAGAATGCCTGGGCCGCCGAGCGGGTGCTGGCGCGCGCCGGCTACCGGGTCAATACGCCTGAGCCGGGATGCGGGCGTCCACTGTGCTGCGGCCGCACGCTTCTCGCCGCCGGCCTCGTCGCGGAGGCAAAGAAGGAAGCCCGCCGCACGCTCGACGCGCTGGCGCCGGCGCTCGCCGCCGGCATGCCAATCATCGGCCTCGAACCCGCCTGCCTGCTGACGTTGCGCGACGAATTCCCGGCGCTCTTGCCGGGCACCGCGACGACGGCGTTGGCCGGCCACGCGCAGCTCTTCGAGGAATTCGTCGAGAGCGAGCGCGCTGCCGGCCGCTTCGACCTGCCGCTCGCCGCGATGCCGGGAAAAACCGCGCTGTTGCACGGGCATTGCCATCAGAAGGCGTTCGGCACCGCCGCCGCCGCGGCCGAGGCGTTGCGACTGATCCCGGAGCTCGCGGTCGAGACCTTCGATTCGACGTGCTGCGGCATGGCCGGCTCGTTCGGCCTGGAAGCCGAGCATTACGACATTTCGATGCAGATCGGCGAACTGGGCGTCCTGCCGAAGATGCGCGCCGCCGCCCCGGAGACGCTGCTCGCCGCCTGCGGCACCAGCTGCCGCCACCAGATCGCCGACGGCACCGGCCGCGAGGCGCGCCACATCGTGCGCATCCTCGACGAGGCTTCGACCCCCGGCGCGTAACCCTAGGATTGCGGCAGGCCGAGGAGGCGGCGGGCCAGCACGAGGTGCGGCTTGTCGATCATCCGCCCGTCGAGCGCCAGCGTGCCGGCATCGGGCTGGGCGGCAAAGGCAGCGACGACGCGCTCGGCCCATTCGCGCTCGGCGGCGCTCGTCGAGAAGGCTTCGTTGATCTGGGCAAGCTGGGCCGGGTGGATCGCCATCTTCGCAGTAAACCCCGAGCGCCGCGCCGCAAAGCATTCGGCCTTGAGCCCGGCCTCGTCGCGAAAATCGGTGTAGATCGTGTCGATCGCCGTGACGCCCGCCGCCGCCGCGGCCAGCAGGCATAAGGAGCGCGCCAGCTGGTAGGGGCCGTCGTAATCGCCGGCGATCGTGCGGTTGCTGCCGCCGACGCAGGCCGCCAGATCCTCGGCTCCCCAGGTGACCGCCTCCAGCCGCGGCGACACCCCGCGGTAGCCGCCGAGGGCAAATACCGCGGCCGGGGTTTCGGTGGCGATCGCGATGATGCGGATGGCTCCGATCGGTGCGCCCGCCGCCGCCTCGAAAGCCGACAGGTAATGATCGAGGGTACGGACGTCCTCGGGCACGCATTTCGGCAACAGGATGCCGTCGGGGCGGCCGGCGACCGTCGCGGCGAGATCGTCGAGCGCGAGGCCGCTGTCGAGCGGGTTGATCCGCACATAACGCAGGACGCGCTCCGGCCCGTGCGCTTCCAGAAACTCGCGCGCCTGCCTGCGGGCCAGCGGCCGGTTCGCCGCCGCCACCGAATCCTCGATGTCGAGGATCAGCGCGTCTGCCCCCGCTTCGAGGCCGCGCGCCAGCTTGCGCGCGCTATCGGCCGGAACGAACAGCAGCGAACGCATGCTTGCCTCCTATCGCGGCCGCGTCTTCATCAGGGCGGCGCGGCGGCAGATCGCGACCGTCTCGCCGTGCTGGTTGAGGCCCTCGTGCTCGAATTCGACGATGCCGGAATCGCCGCGCGAGCGGCTGGTCCGCGTCGAGATCACCGTCGTCCGGGCGTGGATCGTGTCGCCGTGGAACACCGGCTTGGGAAAGCGCACGTCGGTCATGCCGAGATTGGCGATCGTCGTGCCGAGCGTCGTGTCGCCGACGCTGATGCCGATGACGAGGCCCAAGGTAAAGATGCTGTTGACCAGAGGCCGGCCGAACTCGGTGGTCTTGGCGAATTCGGCGTCGAGGTGCAAGGGCTGCGGGTTCATCGTCAGCGTCGTGAACAGCACGTTGTCCATCTCGGTGACGGTGCGCGATAGCGCGTGCTCGAACACTTGACCGTCCTGGAACTGCTCGAAATAGAGCCCGGCCACCCCCTCACCTCCCCTTGAACGCCGGCCGGCGCTTCTCGACAAAGGCGGCGACCGCCTCCTTGTGGTCCTCGGTAAAGGCGCAGCGCGCCTGGTGCGCCGCTTCGAGGTCGAGGACGGTTTGGAAATCCTCGGTCTCGGCCGCCAAGAGGTTGCGCTTCATGTAGCCGAGCGCGACCAGCGGCCCATCGGCGATGCGCCGCGCCAAGGCCATCGTCTCGGCGTGCAATTCGGCGTCGGCGACGACCCGGTTGACGATGCCGAGGCGGCCCGCCTCCTCGGCGTCGATGATGTCGGCGGTGAAGTAGAGTTCGCGCGCCTTGGCGGTGCCGACGAGGCGCGTCAAACTCCACGAGCCGCCGTAATCGCCGCTGTAGCCGATCCGCGTGAAGGCGGTGCCGAAGCGCGCCGAGCGGCCGGCAATGCGCAAATCGCAGGCGAGCGCGAGGCCGAGCCCGGCGCCGGCGACCGGGCCGTTGACCATCGCGATGACGATTTTCGGGATCGCGCGCATCAGCATCGGCAGCTGGTGCGCTCGGCGCAGGCCCTCGGCGCGGTCCTCGATCGTCTGGCCCTCGCCGCGCGCCTCCATCGTCTTGACATCGCCGCCGGCGCACCAGCCGCGCCCGGCGCCGGTGATGACGATCGCACCGACCGCGTGATCGGTCGCGAGCCGCTCCAGCGCCTCCTTTAACCCCGCCGTCATCGCCGGCGACAGCGCGTTCAGGCGCTCCGGCCGGTTGAGGGTCAACGTGCTAATGCCGTTTTCGCTGGTTTCGATGAGATCGGGCATTGGGTATCTCCTGCGGCGATGCCGGATCATAGCCCGAATTCCCCGGCTGTCATTGCGAGCCGCGCAGCGACGAAGCGATCTCGGCGAGATTGCTTCGCTTCGCTCGCAATGACAGAACAGGGTTGGATCGAACAGGCTGGAGTGGCCGGTGGAAACGGTTCGCGTCGTTTGCGCGCATGATTGCCCGGACATGTGCTCGCTGCTGGCCGAGGTCGAGAACGGCCGCGTCCGGCGCATCAAGGGCGATTCCGAGCAGCCGTTCACCGCCGGGTTTGCCTGCGCCAAGGTCAATCGCGACGCCGAACTGGTGCACTCGCCGCAACGCATTCGGACGCCGCTGCGCCGCACCGGGCCGAAGGGCGCCGGCGAATTCGCGCCTGTCTCCTGGGAAGCAGCGCTCGACGAAATCGCCCGGCGCTGGCAGCAGATCATCGCCCAATCCGGGCCGCGGGCCCTCCTCGGCTATGCCTACAGCGCGCACCAGGGGCAGATGAACCGGGGGTTGGTGCTCGGCCTGTTTCACGCATTGGGCGCGAGCCGCCTCGTCGCCGGCACGGTGTGCGACACGTGCTGCGAGGAAGCCTGGAACATGACGGTCGGCCCTATCGGCGGCGCCGACCCGGAAGCGGTCGACGAGGCTGATCTGATCGTCTCGTGGGGCGCCGACCTGGTCGCCACCAACGTGCATTTCTGGGCGCGCGCCGAGGCGGCGCAGAAGCGCGGCGTCAAGGTGATTGTCATCGACCCGCGCAGGAGCCGCACCGCGCGGCTCGCCGACCGCCACCTGCAACTCAACATGGGCAGCGATGCCGCGCTGGCGCTCGGCATCATGCACATCCTGGCGCGCGACGGGCTCGTCGACCGCAATTACATCGCGGCCCACACGCTCGGCTTCGAACAGCTCGACGCGGAGGTGCTGCCGCGCTTTTCGCCCGCCCGGGTCGCCGCGATCACCGGCCTCGCGGAAGCGGATATCGAGGAGTTTGCGGCGCTCTACGGCGCCGCGCCGCGCTCGTTCATCCGCCTCGGCGAGGGCATGACGCGCCTCGCGCGTGGCGGCGAAGCCTTGCGCGCCGTGGCGCTATTACCCGGGGTCACCGGCGCCTACGGCAGGCGCGGCGGCGGCGCCCTCTTATTGACCGCCGCCTCCTGCGACTTGAACTATGCCGCGCTGCGCAAGCCCTCCGGGCCGGCCGAGACACGGCTCGTCAACCATCTGCGGCTCGGCGAGGCTCTCCTCACCATGGCGGACCCGCCGCTGCGCGCCCTCTTCATCGCCGCCAACAACCCTGCCGTCACCTGCCCCGACGCCGGCAAGGTGCGGCAGGGCCTCGCGCGCGAAGATCTCTTCACTGTCGTCCACGATCCGTTCCTGACCGCGACCGCGCGCTATGCCGACATCGTGCTACCGGCCGCGACCTATCTCGAAACCGAGGATTTCTACCGCGCCTACGGCACCTACTGGGCGCAATACGCACCGGCCGCGGTGCCGCCGCAGGCCGAGGCATGGTCCAATTTCCGCCTGGCGCAGGAACTGGCGGGCCGCATGGGGCTCAGCGACCCGATCTTCCGCATGACGCCGGCGGAAGCCTTGGCCGAACTGCTCCACGGCACCGCGCTCGATCCCGACGAGGTGCGCTTGGGACAGCCGTTCCGCTACGGCGGCGACGGCGGCCAGGCGTTCAGCACGCCGTCCGGCAGGCTCGAATTCTATTCCGAGCAGCTGGCCGCGCAGGGCCATGCGCCGATGCCGGACTGGCGGCCCGATCCGCAGGAGGAGCAGGACGCAGCGCGGTGGCCGTTGCGTCTGTTGACCGCGCCCGGCTATTTCCAGGCTCACACCGCCTATGCCGGGGTCGAGTTCCTGCGCCGCCGCGAGGGCGAACCCTATTGCATCCTGCACCCCGAGGAGGCGGCACGTCGCGGCCTCGCAGACGGCGCGCCGGTGCGCCTCTTCAACGAGCGCGGCGCGGTCGGGCTCGTGCTGCGGGTCAGCGACGAGGTGCGGCCGGGGGTCGTGCTGGTGCCCGGCCAGCGCCCGGACGGCGAGACGCTAGGAGGCACGATCAACCTCTTATGCTCCGACCGCTACACCGATCTGGGCGACGGCGCCACCTACCAGAGCACCTTCCTCGACATCGCCGCGTGGTGACGCCGCGGCCACGGCGCGCTAGGCTGTCCCCAACCGCCAGCGCGCCGAGGGCAGGGCCATGAAATACGATGTCATTTCCGCCGATTGCCACATCGATCTGATCTGGCTGCCGCCCGATCTCTTCACCGCCAACGCGGCGCCGGCTTTCCGCGACCGCATGCCCTATGTGACGGAGGGGCCGCGCGGACGCGAATGGGTGACGAAGAGCGGCGCCTCGTTCGGGCTCGACGCCGGCATGGGCTCGGCCGGGCGGCAATACGTGCCGGGCGTCATCCACCGCTCCGACCGGATGGCCTCGACCGGGCTCTACGACGACTCGCAGAAAGCGACGCGGCGGCTGACCGACCCCGATCTTAGGCTGCAGGACCAGGACCGCGACGGCATCCAGGCCGAGGTGCTCTACGGCATTCTCGGCGCGACCGGCCGGCTCGGCGACGACGAAGCGGGCGGCGAGATGCTGCGCATCTACAACGACTGGCTGGCCGGCTTCTGCGCGAAGCAGCCCGACCGCTACGCCGGGCTCGCCTGCATCCCCAATCACGACCGCGACGCCGCGGTCAAAGAGATCGAGCGGGTGGCGGCGCGGGGCGCCGTGCGCGGCCTCGAAATCGCCCGAAAATACGACATGACGGCGCTGTGGGACCCGTGGTGGAACCCGGTGTGGGACGCCGCGGCGGCGAGCGGCCTGCCGCTGCATTTCCACACGATCGGCGGCGCCCGGCGCGATTTTTCCAAGCTCAGCGGCAAGACGCTATTGGCGGCGCGCGCGGCCAGCATCACCAGCTTCCAGATGCACATGGCCGACGTATTGATGTCGATCATCTTCGCCGGCGTGCTCGAGCACCGGCCGCATTTGAAGATCGTCATCGGCGAAGCGGGCACCGGCTGGATCCCCTACATCCTCGACCGCATGGATGCCGAATGGGAGGACCAGTTCAAGGAATTGGACCTCAAGATGCGCCCCAGCGAATACTGGCACCGCCAGTGCTACGCGACCTACCAGAGCGACCCGGTCGGGGTGAAATTGCTCGAGGAACTCGGCGCCGACAACATCATGTGGGGCTCCGACTTCCCGCACCCCGACGGCATCTACCCGGATTCGCATGAGTACATCGAGAAGGAGCTCGGCCACCTGCCGGCCGAGGTGAAAAAGAAGATCGTCTGCGACAACGCGGCGAAGCTCTACCGCTTCGTGAATTGAAGGAGGAAACGATGCGCTGGCTAAGGTATCAGGCGGACGGGCGCGAGGCCTACGGCATCATCGAGGGCGACGAGGTTGTCGAAGTAAAGGGCGACCCGTTCGCCGGCTATGAGCGGACAGCAACGCGGCGCAAGCTCGGCGCCGTCAAATTCCTCGTGCCGGTGATCCCGAAGACATTTTACGCCGCCGGGCTCAACTACGCCGAGCACGTCACCGAGATGGCAAAAAAGCGCGGCGAGGAGCCAAACATCCCGCCCAACGCCGATGTCGGATACCGCGCTAACAACGCGCTCGTCGCGCACGGCGAGAACATCGTGATCCCGAAGGACGCCGGCGAACTCGTGCAGTACGAGGGCGAGCTGGTCGCGGTTATCGGCAAGAAGACGAAGCACATCTCGGAAAAGGATGCGCTCTCCTGTGTGCTCGGCTGGACGATCGGCAACGACATGAGCGAGCGCACCTGGCAGCGCGGCGACCGTACACTGTGGCGCGCCAAGAACACCGACACGTTCAAGCCGATGGGACCGTGGATCGAGACCGATTTCGACCTCGACAAAGCCGAGACGACGGTGCGCGTCAACGGCAAGGTCACCGACCATTTCCGCACCAACAACATGGTCCACGGCGTCGCCAAGTTCATCAGCCGGATGTCGCAGTACCTGACGCTCTACCCGGGCGACGTCGTGTGGATGGGCACCGAGGGCGCGCCGGCTAACCTCAAGCACGGCGACGTCTGCGAGATTGAGATCACCGGCATCGGCACGCTGAGCAATCCGCTGGTACGCGAGGGGATGTAGCGGTTGCGCAATTGACCCCGGTTAGAGGATCCGCTGCAGCGGGCCCGCAACCTTTTCTTCAGCGACCCGTATGCAAATGGGAGCCCGGCCATTGGCCGGCGCTCGATATTTGGAATGACGCAGAAGGCCCGACCCATGAACCTTTTCGACCTGACCGGCAAGGTCGCGATCGTCACCGGATCGTCACGCGGCATCGGCCGCGCGATTGCCGAGGGCTTTGCCGAAGCCGGCGCCCGCGTCGTCATCTCGGCGCGCAACGCGCCGCCTTGCGACGAAGTGGCGTCGGCGATCCGCACCAAGGGCGGCGAGGCGATCGCGGTCCCGGCGCGGATCTCCGACAAGCCGCAGCTCGAAAACCTCGTCGCCCGGACGCGGGCGGAATGGGGGCGGATCGACATTCTGGTGTGCAACGCGGCGGTCAATCCCTATTACGGCTCGCTGGAAGACTTGAGCGACCAGGTTTTCGAGCGGATGATGACCAACAACGTCTTGAGTAATCTCTGGCTGTCCAACCTCGTGGCGCCCGAGATGAAGGCGCGGCGCGACGGCGCGATCGTCTTTATCATCTCGATCGGCGGCCTATTGAGCAGTCTGAAGCTTGGCATGTACGGCGTGACGAAAGCGGCCGATTTGGCGCTGTGCCGCAACCTCGCGGCCGAATGGGGGCCACACAACATCCGGGTCAACTGCATCGCGCCGGGGCTCATCACCACCGAGTTCTCACGCGTCCTCTATGAGGACCCGCAGCGCCGCGCCCAGCGCGAGGCCGAAACGCCGCTGCGCCGGCTCGGCGCCCCCGAAGAGATCGCCGGCGCGGCGCTGCTGCTGGCCTCGCCCGCCGGCGCCTTCATCACCGGCCAGACGATCATCATTGACGGCGGCATGACAGTTGCGAGCCTCTAGCGGCAGGCGCAGGACGACGAGGTGGACAGATGCCATTCTCCCTGATCGAGGACGATGCCGGCGCGGTGCCGGTTGACGTGGTAGCGAAGGCGGGGCTCGCTGCATGGCGCGAGGTAGCGCCGGCAAAAGCGCGCGAGTGGGCGGCGGCGACCGGGTTTTCCGGCGAAGCCGGCAAGCTCGCGCTGGTGCCGGACGATGCCGGCCGGCTCGGACGGGTGCTGGTCGGGATGGCCGAGGGCGAGGCGGCGATGTGGGCCCTGGCCGGCCTCTCGGAAACGCTGCCGGAAGGCAGCTACCGCCTCGAACAGCTGCCGGACGGCGGCGACCCGACCCGCATCGCGCTCGGCTGGGCGCTCGGCAGCTATGCCTTCATTCGCTACCGCGACGCGAAGAAGGGCAAATCGGGCGCCCGTTTGGTGTGGCCGAAGGGCGCCGATCGCGGCCTCGTCGAGCGGCTGGCCGGGGCGATCTTCCTGGCCCGCGACCTCATCAACACGCCAGCCTCCGACATGGGGCCGGAGGAACTCGCCGAGACCGCGATCCACGTCGCCGAGCGCGCCGACGCGCGCCACCGCGTCATCGCCGGCGACGCGCTCCTCGCCGCGAACTACCCGACGATCCACGCGGTCGGCCGCGCCAGCACGCGCCCGCCGCGCCTGGTCGACATCGTCTGGGGCGAGGAAAGCGCGCCGAAGGTAACGCTGGTCGGCAAGGGGGTGTGCTTCGATACCGGCGGCCTCGACCTCAAGACCGCCTCCGGCATGCTCGGCATGAAGAAGGACATGGCGGGCGCCGCGATCATGCTCGGCCTCGGCCAGGCGATCATGGCGGCGCGGCTGCCGGTGCGGCTGCGCGTGCTGTTGCCGCTGGTTGAAAACGCGGTCTCGGGCAACGCGATGCGGCCGCGCGACATCATCAAGACAAGAAAGGGGCTGACCGTCGAGATCGGCAACACCGACGCCGAGGGCCGCCTCATCCTGTGCGACGCGCTGGCCGAAGCCTCGACCGAAAACCCGGCGCTACTGGTCGATATCGCGACCCTGACCGGCGCCGCGCGGGTCGCCGTCGGCGCCGAACTCGGGGCGCTCTTCTGCAACGACGACACGCTGGCGAACGGCCTGCTCGCCGCCGGTACGGCGGAGGACGACCCCTTGTGGCGGATGCCGCTCTACCGCCCCTATCGCCGCCTCCTCGACAGCAAGATCGCCGACCTCAACAATGTATCGGAGGGGCCGCACGCCGCCGCGATCACCGCGGCGCTCTACCTCGAGGAATTTGTCGAGCCGGGCATCCCCTGGGCGCACCTCGACGTCATGGCGTGGAACGGCCGCGCCCGCCCTGGCCGCCCCGAGGGCGCCGAAGCCCAGGCCCTGCGCGCGCTTTACGGCCACATCGCGGGCCGCTTCGGCGGCTGAGCGAGGCGCGGGCCTCCTCTGCCCGCCTCAGTAGCCGCGCGCGAGGTCAACCAGGTTCTCAACCGGCAACCCGGCCTCGCAGCGGCGGATCGCGTCGCGGATGATCGGCGCGGCGGTCGGCGGGTGAGTCTCGGCCGCGATGTGGGGTGTCACCAGGATGCGCTCGTGACGCCAGAACGGATGGCTCGCGGGGAGCGGCTCATCGCGGAAGACGTCGAGTACCGCGCCCGACAATTGCCCGCTATCGAGCGCCGCGATCAGGTCCTCGTCGACCAGATGCCGGCCGCGCCCGGCATTGACCAGCGCCGCGCCGCGCGGCAGCCGGGCGAACGCCCGGGCGTTGAGGATGCCGGCGGTCTCAGCGGTCAGCGGCAGGAGGCAGACGAGGATTTCGCTGCGCGCTAGCAGTGCCTCGAGCCCGGCGGGCCCGGCATGGGTGACAAACCCGGGAACGATCTTCGGCCCGCGGCTCCAACCGGCGACCTCGAAGCCGAGCGCCTTCAATTTGCGCGCCGCATCCTGGCCGAGCGTGCCAAACCCCAAGATGCCGACCGGCCGCTCGGCGGCGTTTTTCTGCTCGCGCTCCTGCCACTGCGCGGCGCGCTGCTGCGCCAGATAGTCGAGGTCCTGGCGGTGCAGGCGCAGCACCGACAAGACGACGAACTCGCTCATCGCGTCGGTCATATAGGGATCGACCAGCCGCAGGATCGGCACCCCCTTTGGCAGCGCCGGGTCGCTCAGCAGATGATCAACCCCGGCGCCGAGGCCGACGATCAGCTTGAGGCGCGGCAGCGCAGCCAGGAGCCCCGGCTCGGGCTGCCAGACGAGCCCGTATTCGATCGCCGCCTTGTCGCCGATGTCGGGCCAATAGCGGATCTCGTGCTCGGGCAGCAAATCGCCGAGGAGGCGCCGCCAGCGCATTGTCGCCGCCGAGGTCGAACGGAAGAGGATTGCCATCGCAGGTCTCCCAACGCGTCGCGGCGATCGCGTGGCGCAGGCGCGATCGGCCGCTCACCGGCGAAGCGTCATTCCGCCGCGGCGGGAGCGGCGACGCGCGGCCCCGGCTTGCGCAATAGCAGCAGCAGCGGCGCGGCGGCCAGCACGACGATCATCATCAGCTTAAAATCGTCGAGATAGGCGACCATCGCGGCCTGCCGCGTTACCTCGGCGTTGAGCGCGGCGATCCCGGTGGTCGTCCCCAGACTGTACGGCGCGGCCATGAACGGCGCGTGCGCCAGCGGGTTGTCGGGCCGCAAATTCTCGCTCAGCCGCGAGTGCACGATCTGGGT
>Ga0070731_10002058_pt1 | contig 19830 bp, 19 predicted proteins | sample Coa_R1_2_FD_66448 | JGI IMG/M metagenome (GOLD analysis project Ga0070731, IMG submission 66448) | Surface soil microbial communities from Centralia Pennsylvania, which are recovering from an underground coalmine fire - Coalmine... | ecosystem: Environmental > Terrestrial > Soil > Unclassified ... | reverse complement strand
CTCGTGATGGGCGCGGTGATCGACCGCTTCGGGCTCTTCGGCGTCGACAAGATCGCGATCTCGACCCCGCGCGCCGTCGGAATCCTCCTGCTGGGAATCGGAGCCGCCCTCTCACTCGTTCGCTAGCGCGTGAGCCATGCAGCCAAGACGTGGACCGCGCTGGTCACGGTCTACGTCATCTGGGGGTCGACGTACCTCGGCATCGCGATCGCGCGCGAGACGATCCCGCCGCTCTTCGCCGCGTCCACGCGCTTCATCACGGCCGGCGCGCTGATGGCGATCATCGTGCGTGCGCGAGGGGGCTCACTGCACGTGCCGCGCCGCGCGCTGGTGACGTGCGTGCTCGTCGGCTGTCTGCTCCCGGGGGCGAACGCCGTGCTGTTCTTCGCCGAGGGCACGGTCCCGACCGGTCTCGCGTCGCTGCTGATCGCGTCGGTCCCGCTCTGGATCGTCGTCTTCCGCGTGGCGGGCCGCGAGCGGCTGCCGTGGCAGCTGCTCGCCGGTGTCGGCATCGGGTTCGCCGGCGTCGCCGTCCTCGCACAGCCGTCGGGCGGTGCCAGGCTGACCGGGATCGGGCTGTGCGTCCTTTCGGCCCTGCTGTGGTCGACGGGGTCGGTCGTCTCGGCGCGCGGGACGATGCCCGACGACCCGTTCGCAGCGACCTCCTACGAGATGCTCGCCGGCGGCCTCGTGATGCTCGTGCCGTCGCTCTTCATGGTCCACCGCTTCTCGCCCTCCGCCGGATCGGTCGGCGGGTGGGTCTACCTGGTGCTCGTCGGCTCGATCGTCGGCTACACGGCGTACGTCTGGCTGCTCGCGAATGCGCCGCTCGGGCTCGTCTCGACCTACGCCTACGTCAACCCGGTCGTAGCGATCACGCTCGGCGTGCTCTTCCACGGCGAGCACCTCACGTGGCGTTTGGTCTCGGGCGCGGCCGTCGTCGTCGCGGCGGTGGCGATCGTCGTCCGTCGTGAGCCGGCCGCCGCACCGCCGCCCGACGAGGTTGCGGTCAGAGACAGATCGCGTCCGGGGTGACGGGGACGCGGTTGAGCTCACGGCCCGTCGCCGCGCGCAGCGCGGAGAGGATCGCCGCCGTCGAGACGACGGTCGGCGGCTCGCCGACGCCCTTCACGCCGTAGGGCGCATCCGGCTCCGGATCCTCGATCAGCACCGACTCGACCGGCGGCATGTCGAGCGCGGTCGGGATGAGGTAGTCGGTGAAGCTCGCGTTCGTGATCAGCCCGTCGCGCGTCTTGATCTCCTCCATCAACGCGAGCCCGAGCCCCTGCGCCGTGCCGCCCTCGATCTGCCCCTCCACCTGCTGCGGATTGACGGCCTTCCCGACATCCTGCGCAGTGCCGATCCAGACCACGCGCGTCAGGCCGAGGTCGACGTCGACCTCCGCCACGACCTTCATCGCGGCGACGGCAAACGCGACGTGCGCCCGCTCGCCGGTGATCTGTCCCGTCTCCGGGTCGAGAGGCGTGGTCGTCGGATGGCGGTAGATCCGTTCGACGTCGACCTCGGCGTCGTCCCCGAGCCGCGTGCGTTCCTCGAGCGCCGCGCGGCAGGCATCGCGCACGGCGCCGGCGGCCATCCAGGTCATGCGCGACGCGGACGCGGACCCGGCCGAGTCGACGGTCGCGGTCTGTACAGGTGCGAGCCTCACGTCATCCGTGCCGAGCTCCGTGCGCGCGACCTGCAGGATCACGCCGCTCACGCCCTGGCCGACCTCGGCGGCCGCGCAGTGGATCTCGGCCGAGCCGTCCCCGAACAGCCGCACGCGGGCCGCGCAGTAATCGTCGAACCCCTCCGAGTAGCCGATGTTCTTGAAGCCGACGGCGAAGCCGACGCCGCGCCTGACGCCTTCACCGTGGGTCGTGTTGCCGGCGCCGCCCGGCAGCCGGATCGGCTCGCGCGGCAGCTCCTCCGGAAGCGGCGGCTCGAGCGCAGCCGCTTCCCGGATCACGTCGGCGACCGGCAACGAGCCGGTGATCGGCTGGCCGGTCGGCAGGCTGTCGCCGGGCTTGAGCGCGTTCAGGAGCCGCAGCTCGACCGGATCGATCTCCAGCGCCGCCGCGAGCTTGTCCATCTGCCCCTCGGCGGCGAAGCACGACTGAACGGCCCCGAAGCCGCGCATCGCGCCGCACGGCGGGTTGTTGGTGTAGACGCCCGTCGACTCGATCAGCGCGTTCGGAACGCGGTACGGGCCGAGCGCGAACGACGCGGCGTTCGAGACCACCGCCGTCGTGCTCGACGCGTACGCGCCTCCGTCGAGCAGGATCCGCATCCGCACGCAGACGAGCCGCCCGTCCCGTGTCGCGCGATGCTCGGCCCAGATCCGCGCCGGGTGCCGGTGCACGTGCCCGGTGAACGACTCCTCGCGGTTGTAGACCATCTTCACGGGGCGGTTCGTCGTGAGCGCGAGCAGCGCGCCGTGGATCTGCATCGAGAGGTCCTCGCGCCCCCCGAACGCGCCGCCGACGCCGCCGAGGTGGATCCGCACCTGCTCGAGGCGCAGACCGAGGCACGGCGCGACCTGCGCGCGGTCGACGTGCAGCCACTGCGTCGCGACGTAGATGTCGACGCCGCCCTCGCCGTCCGGCACGGCGAGCCCCGACTCGGGCCCGAGGAACGCCTGATCCTGGATGCCGAGCTCGTAGTAGCCCGCCACCGACACGTCGGCGGACGCGTCAGGGTCGCCGTGCTGGATCCGGATGTGCCTGACGACGTTGGGCCGCGGATCGTCGACGTAGCCGTGGCCGCGCGTCGGCCGCTCGGGATGCAGATCCGGGCCGTCGAGCGCACGCTCCATGTCCGCAACAGGCTCGAGCGGCTCGTACTCGATGCGAATGCGCTCCGCCGCGCGGCGCGCCTGCTCGGGATGCTGCGCGGCGACCAGCGCAACAGGCTCGCCGAAGTAGAGGACGCGTTCGCCCGCGAGCACGGGCTGGTCCGTGAACTCGAGCCCGTAGGTCTTCAGCCCCGGCACGTCGCGCTGCGTGAGCACCGCGTGGACGCCCGGCATCGTCGACGCCTCTGCGGTGTCGACGGAGCGAATCCGGGCGTGCGCATGCGGGCTGCGCAGCGTGTGACCCCACAGCATCCCCGGCGCCGACAGATCGCTGGAGTACGCGAACTCGCCCTTCACCTTCGTCGGCGCATCCGGACGCGGCACAAGCTCGGAGATTCTTCCGAGCTGGAGCGGGCGCGCCTGGGTCGCTTCGGTCACTGCGCAGCCGCCCGCACTGCGTCGAAGATCTTCGCGTAGCCCGTGCAGCGACAGAGGTTCCCGGACAGCGCCTCGCGGATCTCGTCGTCGCTCGGCTGCGGAGTGCGGCGCAGCAGGTCGACCGTGGCGACGACGAGCCCCGGCGTACAGAAGCCGCACTGCACGGCGCCGGCATCGACGAACGCCTGCTGGACCGGGTGCAGCTCGTCTCCGTTCGCCAGGCCCTCGACCGTCGTCACCTCGTGACCGTCGGCCTGTGCGGCGAGCACGAGGCACGCGCACACGAGCATCCCGTCGAGCAGCACCGAGCAGGATCCGCACTCGCCCTGCTCGCACGCGTTCTTCGAGCCCGGAAAGCCGAGCTTCTCGCGCAGCGCGAACAGGAGCGACTCGCCCTCCCAGCAGTCGGCGCTCACTTCTTCGCCGTTGACGGTGAGCGTGATCCTCACGCAAGCACCCGCTTCAGCGCCCGCTCCGTCAAGACGCGCAGCGCGTGACGCCGGTAGCGCTCGCTGCCGCGAACGTCTTCGATCGGCGATGCGGCCGCGACCACCTGCTCGGCGAACGAATCCGCCTCCTCCCGCGCCGCGCGGACCAGCACCGGCCGCGGTGACGCCGAGCCGAACGACGCCCGCAGCTCGTCGCCGGCCGAGACTGCGAGGGAGACGACCGCGATCACCATCGCGTTGCGCGGCCCGATCTTCAGGAACGTCTGTGCGGCGCCCGACGGCCGGACGACGACCGCGGTGATCAGCTCGTCCGGCGCGAGCGCGTTGCGCTTCACGCCGGTGACGAACTCGACGAGCGGGACGCGCCGCGTTCCGCGAACGGACGCGCACTCGACCTCGGCCTCCTCGACCGCCAGCGGCGGCAGTGCGTCGCCGGCCGGCGACGATGTGCCGAGGTTGCCGCCGATCGTGCCGCGGTTGCGGATCTGCGGCGAGCCGACCGTGCGCGATGCCTCGGCCAGCGCCGGCAGTAGCTCCGCCAGGTCGCCGTGCATCGCCTCGGTGTACGTCAGGCCCGAGCCGAGCCGCAGCGTCCCGTTCTCGCGCGACCAGCCGCGGAGCTCGGGCACCTCGTTCAGGTTGAGGAATGCCGGCGGACGCAGGCGGTCGAAGTTGAGCGCGACCATCACGTCGGTGCCGCCCTGGACCGGCACGGCTTCCGGATGATCGGCCTTCGCCTGCAGCGCGTCGTCGAGCGTCGTCGGGGTTATGACGTCCACGGGCCGAACTGTACGGTTCTGACGCCGTGCCTTCAGCCCTTTCGAAGCGGCTTGCCGTGGCCCGTGGGGACGAGCCCGCCGATCTCGTCGTCCGCGGCGGAAGGGTGCTCTCCGTGTTCACGCGGGAATGGCTCGACACGGGTGTCGCCGTCGTCGACGGCTGGATCGCCGGGCTCGGTGACTACGAAGGTCACGATGTGCTCGAAGCCGAGGGGAGCTGGATCGTTCCCGGCTTCGTCGACGCGCACATGCATCTCGAGTCGTCGAAGCTGCTCGTCGACGAGTTCGCGCGACTCGTCCTGCCGTTCGGAACGACCGCCGTCGTCGCCGACCCCCACGAGATCGCGAACGTGCTCGGCACGGACGGAGTGCACTGGCTGCTCGACGCAACCGCCGGGCTTCCGCTCGACGTCTACTTCATGGCGTCGTCCTGTGTGCCTGCGTCGCAGTTCGAGTCGCCGCGCCGAGCGCTGACGCCCGGCGACCTCGACGCGCTCCTGCGGCGGCGGCGCGTGCTCGGGCTTGCAGAGATGATGAACTTCCCCGGCGTCGTGGCCGGCGCGGCGAGCGAGCTGGCGAAGCTCGAGCTGGCCGAGCACGTCGACGGGCACGCACCGGGAGTGCTCGGCCGCGCGTTGAACGCGTACGCCGCGGCCGGGATCCGCTCCGACCACGAGGCGTACACGGCGGAGGAGGGGCGCGAGCGGCTCCGTGCGGGCATGTGGCTCCTCATTCGGGAGGGGTCGGCGGCCCGGAACCTGCAGGCGCTGCTGCCGTTGCTCGCCGAGTACGGGCCGGCGCGAATCGCGTTCTGCACCGACGACCGCGAGCCGGAGCACATCGCAGACGAGGGGCACATCAACTCGATGGTGCGAGACGCGGTCGCGTCGGGGATACGACCCGAGGACGCGCTCGTGTGCGCGACGCTCAACCCTGCGACGTGGCACGGACTGCATCAACTCGGAGCGGTCGCACCCGGCTATCGCGCCGACCTGCTCGTCCTGCCCGACCTCGAGCGCTTCGTCCCGGACGTCGTCCTGAAGGACGGTGCACCGGTGGGCGAGTTCCCGCGCGCCGAGGTTCCCGACTGGGTGAGGCAGACGGTGCGCGTCGGCGCTCTCGGCCCCGAGATGTTCCGCGTCCCGTGGAGCGCCGGGCGGGCCCGCGTGATCGGGATCGTCCCGGGTCAGATCGTCACGGAGTCGCTCGCGGACGAGCCGCGCCGGCACGCGGGTGAGGCGATCGCCGACGCCGAGCGCGACCTTGCCAAGATCGCCGTCGTCGAGCGCCACCTGGGGACCGGCCGCGTCGGGATCGGCTTCGTGCGCGGCTTCGGCCTGCAACGCGGCGCGCTCGCGTCGAGCGTCGCCCATGACGCGCACAACCTCGTCGTCGTCGGCATGAACGACGCGTCGATGGCGGCGGCGGTCCGCCGGCTCGCGAACCGCGGCGGCGGGATCGTCGCCGTCGACGGGGCGGAGGTGCTCGCCGAGCTCCCGCTCCCGATCGCCGGGCTGCTCTCCGACGCGGCCCACGACGTCGTCGTCGAGCGCTCGCGGCGGCTGATCGAGGCCGCGCGCGAGCTCGGCTGCACGCTCGAGTCGCCGTTCCAGCACCTGGCCTTCCTCGCGCTGAGCGTGATCCCCTCGCTGAAGCTGACCGACCGCGGGCTTGTGGACGTCGACCGCTTCGAGCTGGTCCCTCTGGAGCTCGACGCGTGATCCTGGGCAACGCCTGGCTCGTGACGATGGACGACGCCGGCACCGAGCACGAGCGCGGGTGGCTGCGGGTCGAGGACGGGCTGATCGCGGCGCTCGGGCCCGGCGATCCCGACGAGCCCTTCGACGATCTCCAGGGCGCCGTGGTCACGCCCGGCCTCGTCAACACCCACCACCACCTGTACCAGACCCTCACGCGTGCCCGCGCGCAGGAAGCCGACCTCTTCACGTGGCTCAAGACGCTCTACCCGGTCTGGGCGCGGCTGGACGACGAGATGGAGTACGCGGCCGCGCGGTGCGGTCTCGCCGAGCTCGCGCTCTCGGGGTGCAGCACCGTCTTCGACCACCACTACGTGTTCCCGCGCGGGGTCTCGGGGCTCGTCGAGGCGGAGATCCGCGCGGCCGGCGAGCTCGGCGTGCGCATCGTCGCCTCCCGCGGCTCGATGGACCTCGGGGAGTCGGACGGCGGGCTGCCCCCAGACCCGCTCGTCGAAGACGTGGACGCGGTGCTCGCCGACACCGAGCGGCTGCACGGCCTCGCCGACGGCGGCGCTGTGCAGATCGCCGTCGCGCCGTGCTCGCCGTTCTCCGTGACGACGCGACTGATGGAGGAGTCGGCGGAGCTCGCGCGGCGGCTGGACCTGCAACTGCACACGCATCTCGCGGAGACGGTCGAGGAGGACGCGTACTGCCGCGAGCTCTACGGCTGCACCCCCGTGGAGTACCTGCAGCGTGTCGGCTGGACGGCCGCCGACGTCTGGTGCGCGCACTGCGTGCATCTCTCGTCCGACGACGTGCGCACGTTCGCCGCGGCCGGTGTCGGCGTCGCGCACTGCCCCACCTCGAACCTCCGTCTGGGCGCCGGCGTCGCTCCGGTTCGCGAGCTCGTCGACGCGGGCGTGCGTGTCGGGCTCGGCGTTGACGGGACGGCGTCGAACGAGCGCGGAGACCTCCTGGGTGACGTGAAGCAGGCGTTGCTCGTCGCCCGCGGGCGCGGCGGCCCCGCCGCGCTGACGGCGCGCGAGGCACTGCGGCTCGGGACGCGGGGCGGGGCGGCAGTGCTGAAGCGCGAGGACATCGGCTCGCTCGAGCCCGGCAAGTGCGCCGACCTCGCAGTGTGGCGCACGGACGGGCTCGAGTTCGGCGGAGCGGAGGATCCCGTGGCGAACCTCGTGCTGTCGGCGCCGCACCGCGTCGACCGGCTGCTCGTCGGCGGCAAGGACGTCGTCCGCGGCGGCGCGCTCGCCCGGGCCGACGAGCAGGAGATCGCACGGGAGCACCGCAAACAGGCGCGTCGCCTCTGGAGGGAGCAATGACGATCTCGACCCACGTCCTCGACACCGAGCGCGGGCTGCCGGCGGCCGGCGTCCGCGTGGAGCTGTACGCCGCGGACGGGACCCTGGCCGGCGACGGCGTGACCGACTCGGAAGGGCGCATCCGAGAGCTCGGCGCGGGCGCGGCCGGCACGTACCGGCTCGTCTTCCACCCACCGTCGCCGTTCTTCAGCCGCGTCGAGCTCGAAGTTCAGCTCGCCGACGGCCATTACCATGTCCCGCTCCTGATCTCCTCGTACGCGTGCGCGAGCTACCGCGGCAGCTGAGCGCGGACGAGCTCGCCGAGCTGTTCGAAGGCCGCACGGCGCTCGTCGACCGGCTGGCGGGAATCGACGACCCTCTCGCGCACGCGCGGGACGTCGCCGCCTCGCTCGGCGACACCGAGAAGAAGGAGATCCTCGACGCCCACCCGGCAATCGGCGCGCGCAAGGGGCTGTCGGAGCGATCGCGGGCAGAGCAGGGGAGCGACGACGACCCTGACGTCCTCGCCCAGCTCGCCGAGCTGAACCGCCGCTACGAAGAGCGGTTCGGCTTCCGGTTCGTGGTCTTCGTCAACCGGCGGCCGCGGCGCGAGATCATCCCGATCCTGCGCGAGCGGCTCGAGCGGACGCGCGAGCAGGAGCTGTCGACCGGCGTCGACGAGCTGGTCCAGATCGCGCTCGACAGATGGCAGCGCTCCTAGCCCTCAGCGACTACTGGTGGGGCTGGGGCGACCTGCTCTTCCGCTGGCTGCACGTGATCGCCGCGATCGCGTGGATCGGCGCCTCCTTCTACTTCATCGCTCTCGACAACCACCTCGAGCGCCCCGCGGACCCGCGCGACTCCGCGCGCGGTGTGGGCGGCGAGTCCTGGGAGATCCACGGCGGCGGCTTCTACCGCGTCGAGAAGTTCGCGGTCGCGCCCGAGCGCCTGCCGCCGACGCTGCACTGGTTCAAGTGGGAGGCGTACACCACCTGGCTCTCCGGCTTCGCGCTCTTCATCGCCGTCTACTACTCGCACGCGTCGACGTTCCTGGTCGATCCCGCCGTGGCCGACCTGCGGCCGTGGGAGGCGATCCTCGTCTCGATCGGCGGCCTGGTCGTCGCGTGGCTTATCTACGACGCGCTCTGCCGCATGTTCGGCGCCAACGAACGGCTGCTCGCCGTGCTCGTCTTCGCCTTCGTCTGCGCGTCCGCGTACGGGACGACGCACCTGCTGGCCGCGCGCGCCGCCTACCTCGAGGTCGGCGCGATGATCGGCACGATGATGGTCGGCAACGTCTTCTTCGTGATCATCCCCGCGCACTGGGAGCTCGTCCGCGCGAAGGAGGAGGGACGCGTACCCGACCCGCGCTGGAACGCGCGTGGCAAGACGCGCTCGGTGCACAACAACTACCTGACGCTGCCGGTCGTGTTCGCGATGCTCTCGAACCACTTCCCGTTCACGTGGGGGCACTCGCATGCCTGGGTGATCCTCGTCGTGCTGATGGCGATCGGCGCGCTCGTCCGGCACTACTTCAACCTCCGGCATCGCGGGCTGAACGTCTGGCCGATCCTCGGGCTCGCCGCTGCGGGCATCGTCGCCCTGGCACTGCTGATCCGGCCGTCGTCGCCGGCGGTCGCCGGCCCGCCGCCGCCGTTCTCGCAGGTGCAGGCGATCGTGCTGCGCCGCTGCGCGTCCTGCCATCACGGCGTGTCGGCCCCGCGCGGCGTGCAGCTCGACTCGGCCGCGGCGATCAGGCAGAACGCCGCCGGCATCAAGGCGCTGGCGGTGGATACTCACGTCATGCCGCTCGGCAACGCCACGCACATGACCCAGGCCGAGCGCGACGTGCTCGCACGGTGGTTGGCAGCTCGATGACGTTCCTGCTCGTCGCCGTCGTCGTGATCGTCACGCCCGGGCCGGACTTCGCGCTCACGGTCCGCAACGCGGCGGTTCGCGGCAGGGCCGGCGGGATCGCGACGGCACTCGGCGTCGTGACGGGCCAGGCGGCGTGGTCGCTCGCGACCGCGGCCGGCGTGGCGGCGCTCCTGCTCGCGTCGCAGACCGTCTTCACGGCGCTCAGGCTGGCCGGCGCCGCCTACCTCGTCTACCTCGGCGCCGTCGCGCTGCGCAGCGCGGTCCGCGGTACGCAGCGCGAGTCGCCGCGCCGGATGCCGGTCCGCTCGCCGTACGCGCAGGGACTGCTCAGCAACCTCTCGAACCCGAAGATGCCGGTGTTCTTCACGAGCCTGCTGCCGCAGTTCGGGTCGACGTTCGCCGCACTCGCGCTGCACGGGGTCGCGTTCGCGGCGCTGACGCTTGCGTGGCTGTCGGGTGTCGCCTGGGCGGGCGGCGCGCTGCGCGTGCCGGTCGTGCGCCGCGCAATCGACGCAGTGTCCGGCGCCGTGCTGGTAGCGCTCGGATTCCACCTCGCCGACGAGCGCAGGTAGGTTCACGCCGTGCTCGAGATCGTCGCCTCCGGCCTGCGTTTCTCCGCCCGCTTCGAGGAGGAGCTCGCGCCGCAGACCGTCGCCGCATTCCGGGCGATCCTCCCGTTCGAGGACCGGATCATCCACTGCCGCTGGAGCGGCGAGTCGAACTGGATCCCGTGGGGCGACCGCGATCTCGGCATCGGCCCCGAGAACGCGACGTCGTACCCGCACCCAGGCGAGCTCGCCCTGTATCCCGGCGGCCAGAGCGAGACCGAGCTGCTCTTCCCGTACGGCTACTGCAACTTCGCGTCGAAGGCGGGGCAACTGTGGGCGAACCACTTCGCCACGCTCGTCGAGGGGCAAGAACAGCTCAGAGAGCTCGGCAGGCGCACGCTCTGGGAGGGCGCGCAGCCGATCAGCTTCCGGGAGCTCTGAGCTCTGAAACTGTTTCGTGGACATGTCCCCGAAACAGTTTCCTACGTACTCGGAGTTCCGCCCGCCATCAGCACCGCGATCTCGTCGACGTCGTCGCGGCGCTCGACCTCCGAGACGCGGCCCTCGTACATGACGACGATGCGGTCGGCCAGCGCGAGGATCTCGTCGAGGTCTTCGCTGATCAGCAGCACCCCGACGCCTGCCTCCGCCGCCTCCAGCAGGTGCCGGTGGACGGTGTCGACGGCGCTGACGTCGAGGCCGCGCGTCGGCGACGCGGCGATCAGCACTTTCAGCCGCCCGCCGAACTCGCGCGCGAGCACGAGCTTCTGGATGTTGCCGCCGGAAAGCGTGTCGGCTTCGGCGTGCGGCCCCGGCGCCTTGATGTCGTAGCGGTGGATCGCGGCCAAGGCCCGTTCGCGCATCTGGGCGAGCCGCAGGAACGGCCCGACCGCCTCGCGCCGGTACGCCTTGAGGTCGATGTTCATCGACAGGGACAGGTTCGGCGCCACCCCCATCCCGAGCCTGTCCTCGGGGACGAAGCCGAGACCGGCGTGGTACGCGTCGCGGGGATCGCCCGCCCGCAGGCGTTTCGTGCCGACGCGAACGGTGCCGCGTGCCCGGGCGCGTACGCCCGCGATCGCCTCGGCGAGCTCGCGCTGGCCGTTGCCGGCCACCCCCGCGACCGCGAGGATCTCGCCGGCGCGCACCGCCAGGTCGACACCCTTGACGGCCGTCGACCCGCGGTCGCTCTCGGCCCACAGGTCCGTCGCCTCGAGCACGACGTCGCCGCCCGACGTATCAGCACGGCGCCTGACGATCGTCTCGAGGGTGCGGCCGATCATCAACGACGCGAGCGACTGCGGGCTCGCCTCGGCGGTCGGGACCGTCGCGACCACGCGCCCCGCCCGCAGCACCGTCACGCGATCGGAGACCGCCTTGACCTCGTTGAGCTTGTGCGAGATGAAGATGACCGTGCGTCCCTCCTGAACCATGTCGCGCAGCGTCTCGAACAGCGCCTCCGCCTCGTCCGGCGTGAGCACCGCCGTCGGCTCGTCGAGGATCAGGACACGAGCCTGCTGGTAGAGCGCGTTCAGGATCTCCACACGCTGACGCTCGCCGACGGAGAGCTGCCACACCCGTGCGCGCGGATCGACCGGCAGCCGGTAGCGGATGCCGAGATCGCGCACGGTGGCTTCCACCGCGCCCGGGTCGATCCGGAAGTTGCGGCCGGCGCCACGGCGGTCGCCGAGGATCAGGTTCTCCGCGACCGTGAAGCGCTCGACCAGCCGGAAGTGCTGGTGGACCATGCAGATCCCCGCGTCGATCGCGTCGCGCGGCGAGTGGAAGTCGACCGGACTCCCGTCGCGCAGGATCTCGCCTTCGTCGGGCCGGTAGAGCCCGCTCAGGATGTGCGAGAGGGTCGACTTGCCCGCGCCGTTCTCGCCGAGCAGCGCGTGTACCTCGCCGGCCGCGGCCTCGAAGTCGACGTGGTCGTTCGCGAGTACTCCGGGGAAGTGCTTGGTGATCCCACGCAGCTCGACGGCCGGTGCGGCGGCCACGCCTACTCCTCCCTCACGTACGGCACGCCGAGTGCCGCCGGCGCGCCCAGCCGGCGTCGGCCGCCGCGCGACGAGACGATCACCAGCACGATCACCGTTGCCGCGTAGGGAATCGAGTTCGTCCAGAGCTCGGTCGGCCCTAGGCTGATGTTGCGCGCCTGGAGCTCGGGCGCCAGCGCCTGCAGCGCGCCGAAGAAGTAGGCGCCGACCAGACAGAGCTCCGGCCGCCAGAACGCGAAGATGACGAGCGCGATCGCGATCCAGCCGGCTCCGCCTGTGATGCCGCTCACCCACTGCGGCGTGATCGCGAGCGTGAACGTCGCTCCCGCCACACCGGCCAGCGCCCCGCCGATCAGCGTGTGCACGTAGCGATACGCGACGACGTTGATGCCCATCGCGTCCGCGGCGCCCGGCGCCTCGCCGACCGCACGGAGGTTCAGCCCCGGCCGCGTGCGCGCGAGGTAGTAGACGACGGCGACGACGCAGATCCACGACGCGTAGACGAGCGGCGTCTGCCCGAACACGATCGGCCCGACGATCGGCCAGTTCTGCATCCGCGCGGGGAAGAATGCGTGGAACGTGTGGCTCGCCGGGACGTCCGCGAGGTTCAGGTCGTTGCCGAGGTACGACGAGAGGCCGGCCGCTCCGGCGAAGATCGTCACCGCGAGGCCGGACACGATCTGGCTCGCACGCAGCGTGATCACCAGGAAGGCGTGGACGAGCGCCGTTGCGGCACCGGCGAGCGCGGCGACGGCGACGGCGGCGATCAGCGCAACGGCGGAGCCGGCGTGCACGCGTTGCACCGTCCAGAAGCCCATCACGGCGCCGACGAGCATCATCCCCTCGACGCCCAGGTTGAGCACCCCCGAGCGCTCGGCGAGCAGCTCGCCGAGCGCGCCGAAGAGCAGCGGCGTGCCGTAGGCGACGCCGGAGGCGATCAGCACGACGAGGAGCGAGTTGTTCACGGCGCCGCCTCGGGAGCAGCAACGGCCGGTGTCCGCGTGCGCGGAACGAACCGCACGCGGTGCCGGACGAGCAGCTCACCACCGAGCGCGCAGAACAGGATGATCCCCTCGATCACCCCGACGAGGCCGGACGGGAAGTCCGCGCCCTGCAGCGTGTTGCCCGCGTTCGCGAGCCCGCCGATCAGGAATGCGATCACGACGACGGCGAACGGGTTGTAGCGCGCGAGCGCGGCGACGACGATCCCCGTGTAGCCGTACGCCTGCTTCTGCAGACCGTTCGGATCGCCGTCGAGCGCGTGCCGAAAGTCGCCGTCCTGGCTGACGCCGCCGAGCCCGGCGATCCCGCCGGAGATCAGCATCACCGCGAGCACCTTGCGACGAACCCGGACGCCCGCGTAGCGAGCCGCGCCGAGCGAGTCTCCGAGCACCTGCACCTCGAAGCCGAATCGCATGCGTCGGTAGAGCACCCACAGGACGACGGCAGCGAGGACGGCGAACCCGGCGCCGAGCGGCAGCGTGATCCCGCCTTGGACATGCACGGTCGGACCGAGCCAGATCGCCGACGACGGCAGCGGCTTGCCGGTGGGGAACACCGTCGCGTTGAAGCCCTTCGTCTGGCGCCAGTACGACTGGCTCTCGAAGATCAGGTACGTGAGGATCTGCGCGGCGACGTAGTTGAGCATCAGCGAGGTGAGGATCTCGCTGGCGCCGAAGAACGCGCGAAAGACTCCGGGTATCGCCGCCCACGCGGCGCCGCCGATACAGCCCATGAACACCATCGCCGCGATCACGAAGGCGGAGGGCCCGCCGCGGCCGCCGAGGTAGAGGCCGGCAGCCGCCCCGGTGATCGCGCCCATGTACAGCTGGCCCTCGGCGCCGATGTTGAAGATCCGCATGCGGAACGCCGCGGCCGTCGCCAGCCCCGTGAAGGCGAGCGGCGTCGCCGCAATGAGCGTCTGGTTCAGGGATCCGGTCGAGAGGAACGCAGCGTCGAACAGCTGGCGATAGCTGGAGAGCGGGTCGTGGCCGGTCGCCAGCAGCACGACGGCAGAAACCGCGAGCCCGACGACGACCGACCCGATCGGCACGGCGACGACCAGCCAGCGGGGCTGGTTGAGCCTCCGTTCGACCGTGAACCGCATGTGGAATCGGAACGGGAGGGGCGCCCGCGGCGCCCCTCCCGTCGACGGTCTAGCCCTTCGGGCTCCCGATCACGCCCTTGACGAGCCAGTTCATCGAGTACAGCTGCTGCACCGTCAGCTTCTTGCCCTTCGGTACACGCAGCTTGCCGCTCTGGTCGTAGAGCGGTCCGGTGAACTCGGCGCCGCGGTTGGCGCGCAGCTTCGCCTCCCACTTGGCGATCAGCGACTTCGCCTTCGCCGAGACGTCAGGGCCGTACTTCGCGAGGCCGGTGAAGCCGTCCGAGATCGTCCCGTAGTAGAAGCCGGGCTTCCAGGTCCCGTTCATCGCAGCCTTCACACGCTTGAGGTAGTACGGGCCCCAGTTGTAGACGGAGGCCGTCAGCCAGGACTTCGGCGCGAACTTCTGCGCGTCGGAGTCGTAGCCGACCCAGGGGACGTTGACGGACTCGGCGTACTGTCCGGTTGCGGGCGAGTCGACGTTCTGACCGAGCACGCAGGCGCCGGCCCCGTGCAGGCTCTGCGCCGACCGCTTCTCCTTGGCGGGATCGAACCAGGAGTTCGTCCACACCAGCTTCACCTTGATGCCCGGGTGCGCCAGCTGGGCACCGAGCGCGAATGCGTTCGCATGCCGAATCACCTCGGGGATCGGATAGGCGACGACATAGCCGATCGTGTTGCACTGCGCGGCCGCGCCGGCGGCGATCCCCGACAGGAAGACGGTGTCCTCGGCTGCGCCGAAGTACTCCGACAGGTTCTTCGCGACGTCGGTGCCGGTCGCCTGCTCGAAGAGGACGTTCGGGTATTTCGCGGCGAGCGCCTTGTCGAAGAAGCCGTACGAGGTGCCGAAGATGATCTTGTAGCCCTGGCTGACAAGGCTCGCAACCGTCTGCTGCAGCTGCGCCCCGACGGCGATGTTCTCTTTGTAGGTCGTCTGGACTTTCGAGCCGAGCGCCTTCTGGACGTAGAGCCTGCCGGCGTCGTGGGCCTGCGACCAGCCGCCGTCGTTATGCGGGCCGACGTAGATCCACGCCGCCTTGAACGTGCCGCTCGACTTCGCGCTGCCCGGGGACGTGCCCAGCGCGAGGATGGCGGCCGCCGCAGCGATCACCAAAACGGCCGCGGCCAGCGCGAGCTTCCTCTTGGTCAATTTGCTCCTCTCCTTCAGGGGTGACGCGTGTTTCCGGGGGGCCTGCCGACGATATCCCACCCCGCGGCGGGTTGCTACCCGGCGGGGGAGGCCGCGCCGACAGGGGCCTCGGCGCTCCAGGGGAAGTCGATCCAGCGGTCCGTGCGGCGCCACACGTACTCGCAATGCACGACCGAGCGCGGTTTCTCGTACAGGACCGCACAGCGCACCTCGGCGACCTTGCCGGCGCAGAACTCCTTCACGAGGTTCAGCGTCGCCCCGGTGTCGGCGACGTCGTCGGCCACGAGGACTCTCGTCTCCGCGAAATCGACGAGATCGGGGACCGGGGGCAGGATCATCGGCATCTCGAGCCGCTCGTCGATCCCGGTGTAGAACTCGACGTTCATCGTGAAGGTGTTCTTCACGCCGAGCGCGTACCCGAGCGCGCCGGCGACGAGCAGACCGCCCCTCGCGATGCCGAGCACGATGTCGGGCCGGTAGCCGTCGTCGACGACTTCCTGCGCGAGCACGCGTGCACCCTCGCCGAGGTCGTCCCACGACATCGTCTCACGCTCCGCGCTCACCGCGCGAGCTTAACGAGCACGGCCGTGAGCGCATCGACTGCGAGGTCCATGTCCTCCTCGCTCGAGAGCTCGTCCGGGTGATGGCTGATGCCGCCGTTCAGGGAGCGGACGAAGAGCATCGAGCTCGGGACGCCCGCGGCGGCGAGCACCATCGCGTCGTGGCCCGCACCCGAGACGAGCCGCGGCGCGTCGGGCAACACCTCCGCGAAGGCGCTCGCCAATGCGACGGGCTCGCTCGTCCAGTCCGGCTCGAACCCGATCGCCCGCACGAGGTCGGCGAGCTGAGAGGCGTCGGGCGAGCGCGCATCGACGGACACCGCCACGCGCGCGGGGACGACGTTCGTGGCGTTGGGCTCGACCTCCACCGCGCCGACGGTGGCGACGGCGCCGTCACGCGCGCAATCCCGCACGTGCAGGACGAACTTCGCGGCCTGGACGAGCGCGTCCTCTCTCCCATCCATCGGGGTCGTACCCGCGTGGTCGGCGCGGCCCTCGAACACCCTGCTGCCGCGGGCCTGCCCGGCGATCGCGGTGACCACGCCGAGCGGCTCGCCGAGCCTTTCCAGCACCGGCCCCTGCTCGATGTGGACCTCCAGGAACGCCTCCGGCAGCTCCGTGAGGCGGCGGCTCCCCATCGGGCCGGTCTCCTCCGCGCGGAAGGCGACGACGGCGAGCGGTGCGTCGGGCAGGCGGGAAGCCGCCTCGATCGCTACGACGACACCCAGGGCGCCGTCGAACCTGCCCGCGGTCGGGACGCTGTCGAGATGGGAGCCGGCCCAGACGCGTGCGGCGCCGCGTCGTCCGAAGAGGTTCCCGGCGTCGTCCTGTTCGACCTCGAGCCCGGCCTCGCGCATCCACCCCGCGGCGAGCTCGTGGGCTGCGTCCTCTTCGGCCGAGTAGCCCGCCCGGTGCTGCGCGATCGCGTAGACCGCGTCGAGCCGCTCGAGGACCCGCCCCGTCAGAGCCCGAAGGGGTTGGTCGGCCGAGTGCCGGTGTAGGTGACGACCGACTTCGTCTCGAGGTAGAGGTCGAGCGTCTCGAGCGCGAGCTCGCGGCCGAAGCCCGACTGCTTGTAGCCGCCGAACGGGATTCCCGGAAACGCCGTGTACGGCATGTTGATCCCGACCGTTCCCGACTTGATCCGCGCGGCGATGCGATGCCCGCGTGCCGGGTCGCCCGTCCACACCGTCGCCATCAGCCCGTACTTGACGTCGTTCGCGACCCGGACGGCGTCGGCCTCGTCCTCGAACGGGATCACGGTGAGCACCGGCCCGAAGATCTCCTCCTGCGCCGCGCGCAGGTCGTTGCCCATCCTCGCGACGACCGTCGGCGGGTAGAACGCACCCGGCCCGTCCTCGATCGCGCCGCCGGCCGTCACCTCGGCGCCCTCTGCGAGCGCACCCTCGACGAACCCGTGCACCTTGTCGCGATGCGTCGTCGAGATCAGGGAGCCCATCTGCGTCTCGGCGTCGAGTGGATCGCCCACCTTGACGCGCTGTGCGTAGTCCGTCACCTGCGAGACGACGTCGTCGTAGATCGACGCTTCCACGAGCAGCCGGGAGCGCGCTTCGCAGGACTGCCCCGCCGCGTAGTAGATCGCCCACGCACTCGCCGGCAAGGCGTCGGCGAGATCGGCGTCGGCGAAGACGAGGTTCGGGCTCTTGCCGCCCAGCTCGAGCGTCAGGCGCTTGATCGGGTCGGAGCACAACCGCATGATCTCGCCGCCGGTCCGCGTCGACCCGGTGAAAGCGACCTTGTCGATGCCAGGATGGCGCACGAGGTAGGCGCCGGTCGTCGGGCCGTCGCCCGGGACGACGTTGATCACCCCGGGTGGGAAGCCGGCCTCGGCGGCCAGCTCGGCGAGCCTGAGGGCGGTGAGCGGCGTCTGGGGATCGGGCTTCAGGACGACGGTGCATCCGGCCGCCAGCGCTGGTGCGAGCTTCCACGTCGCCATCAGCAGCGGGTAGTTCCACGGCACGATCTGGCCGCAGACTCCGACCGGCTCCTTGAGCGAGTAGAAGAGCAGCGATCCGCCGACCGGATTCGACCGTCCGGCGATCGTCGCGATCGCAGACGCGTAGAAGCGGAAGTTCTCGGCCGCGCCGGCGAGCTCCGACTTGACCGACGTGATCGCCTTGCCGACGTTGCGGCTCTCGAGCTCGGCGAGCTCCTTGCGGTTCGCGACGATCGCGTCGGCGAGCGCGTGCAGGAGCCGGGAGCGCTCGGTGCCCGGAGTCTTCCCCCAGGCATCTGACAGCGCCGACCGGGCCGCCTCGACCGCTCGGTCGACGTCGGCGTCGCCGGCCATCGCGGCGCGTGCGAGCAGCTCTCCGGTCGCCGGCTCGTGCAGCTCGCGAACCTCGCCGGAGGCGGGCTCGACCGACTCACCGCCGATGTGGAGACCGTACTCGCGCTCGGTCGCGACCGACATCACCCTGATTATCGCGCCGCGGCCAGGAGCTCGGAGACGCGGACGTTCTCCGTCAGCAGACGCTTGAACCGCGCGGGGTCGTTGCGGTGGTACGCGGCAGCCAGCTCGCCGCCGGCGGAGTACGTGATCACGTACGCACGCCAGGTGGGATCGGTGACGAAGCGGACGCCCTGGCGCGCCCGATCCTCGCCGGTCGCGCCCCATCGCATCATGTACGCGACGGCGTCCTCGGCCGAGGCGCCGTCCTCGTGGATCAGCAGCGCCGCGTCGAGGCCGAGGCCGCGAATCGACTTGAACGCCTCGCGGATGCCGCGCGCGCGCTCGGCGTCGTACTCGATCCCGTGCCTGCGCAGGATCGCAAGCACCGCCTCCCGGGCGCCGTCGCCGAGAATGTCCGGCGCGGTCTCGGCGATCCCCTCGGCGAGCAGCGACTGCGGCGTCGGGACGAGGTTGATCGTCTCCTCGAGCGCGCCTCGCTCTCGCACCAGCACGAGCTCCTTCGTCGAGCGCTCCGTGTGGTGCCCGGGATACCCCTCGTGCGCTGCGAGCTCGAGCACGTCGTCGTACGTCGTCGGCACGTCGACGTTCACGGCGACGCGGCTGCGCAGGTCACCCTGGTAGTAGTTGAACGCCCACCACGGCTCGTCGTGCACCTCCTCGACGAGCAGGTCCTCGCCGTCGGGCAGCCCGAACAGCTCCTCGGTGCGGGAACGCAGCTCGGCGAGCACGTCCGTCAGCACGGGAAGCAGCCTGTCGGCCGGCATGCAGTGCTCGTCGCGCCAGCGCTCACGGCGCTCGGCCAGCGTCCCGTCCCCGGGCAGCAGCTCGTCGAGCCGCGCGTGCGCCTCGTCGTACACCTCGCGCGGGATGCGCGACGGCCGCACGCCGTAACACGCCTCGACCTCGTCGGAGTACGAGATAGGGTCGCCGGCGAGCACGCGCGCGTAGGTGGCGACGCCGTGGACGAGGTCGCGCAGCCACCCCTCCCCCAATTCGGCCTCGAGCGACGCAGCGTCGGCGGCTATCTCCTCGGCGGCGACGAGCTCCTCACGCTCGGCTTGCTCCTTCAGCTCTGCGGGACCGTAGTAGGAGTCGACGACGCCTTCGACGTGGCGCCCCAGCCTGAGCCCGAGCAACAGGTAGCGCTCGGCGGGCGTCATGCCGGAACGAACTCCGCCTCGACCGCGGCGCCGGCGCGCCGCAACAGCTCGCCGACCGCGGCGCGACCGCGCTCGCCCATGTCGAGCGTGAGCTCGTTCACGTACATCGCGACGAACTCGTCTGCGGTGGCCGTATCGATGCCGCGCCCGAAGCCGGCGGCGTACCGCATCGCCTCCTCGCGATGCTCGAGCCCGGCGTCGATCGCCTCGCGCAGGACGGCCGAGACGTCTTCGAGCCGCTCGACGTCGCGCCTCGCCGCGACGAGACCGAGCGGGAGCGGCAGGCCCGTCTCGTCGTGCCACCAGCGACCGAGGTCGAGCACCTTCTCGACACCTGCCTGCGCGTAGGTGAGCTGGCCCTCGTGAATCAGAAGGCCGGCCTGGCCCCGTCCGGAGACGACCTCGTCGAGCACCTGGTCGAAGGGAAGCTCCCGAACGCGCAGTGGGCCCAGCGCGAGCCTGAGCACGAGGTACGCGGTGGTCAGGCTGCCCGGGATTACGATCTCCGTCTCCCGCAGCTCGT
>Ga0070731_10002057_pt1 | contig 19833 bp, 14 predicted proteins | sample Coa_R1_2_FD_66448 | JGI IMG/M metagenome (GOLD analysis project Ga0070731, IMG submission 66448) | Surface soil microbial communities from Centralia Pennsylvania, which are recovering from an underground coalmine fire - Coalmine... | ecosystem: Environmental > Terrestrial > Soil > Unclassified ... | reverse complement strand
CGTCGCTCGCGCCGGAGCGCACGAGGTCGAGCGCCGCATTTGCATCCTGGGCGCGAATGCCTTGCCGCGCGATCTTACCGGCCCGCGCGGCGGCTCTTCGGCCGGCGCGGCGGCCAAACACCAGCGCCTCGGTGATGGCATTGCCGGAAAGCCGGTTCGCGCCATTGGCGCCACCGACCACCTCCCCGGCGACGAACAGTCCGGCGATGTCCGTCGCCATCGAGTCGTCGGCCTTGACGCCGCCCATGTGATAGTGGGCGATCGGTGCGACCTCGACCGGCGTGCGGGTGAGATCGATATTGTTCGCCGCCAGGCGATCGATTACCGGGCCAAACGCCTCGCGCAAGGCCGCAGGCGTGCAATGCTGGAAACTCAGATAGGCGCCGCCGTGCGGCGAGCCGCGGCCGGCCTCGGCTTCCTTGAGGATCGCGTAAGTCGCGAGATCGCGCGTCAGCACGTATTTTCCGTCCTCGTCGGAGCCATACGCGGAGGTGAACTCCTCCATACGGCCATTGAGGAGACGGCCGCCGAGCTTGTAGCGGAACGGATCCCACATGATCGGATCCATGCCCACAAGCCGCGGCGCCAGATGGCCGATCGGGAAGAACTGCACGAACTCCATGTCGATGAGGGGCGCGCCGGCTCGGAGCGCCAGCGCATAGCCGTCGCCGCCCATGTTGACCGAGGCGCTGTTGCGGCGAAACAGCCGCGTCAGCCCTCCAGTGGCCAGAACAATCGCCTTCGCCGCTATGGTGACCGGCGCGCCGGACGTCAGATGCCAGCCTACGGCGCCGGTCACTTCGCCGTCACTCACCACGAGATCGACAATGCAGAGATCGCCGGCCTTTCGGATATTTTCTGCGTCGCGTGCGATCACTGTGCGTAGTGTCTTCGACACCGCTGGGCCGGTATTGATGAAATCGACATAGACGCAGCGCGGCCGATCATGGCCCGGCGCGGTCGTGGCGGTGATGTGGCCGTCCTTGCGTGCCCAGCCAACGCCCCAGCGGTCGAGTTCGCGAATGCAGTCGGGCGCATCCTCGCACAAAAGCTGCGCCAGCTTTTCGTCGCACAGGCCGCGGCCGGCGGCGATCGTGTTCTCGTAGTGATGGCTTGGGTCGTCGGGCACTTCTTCGCCGAGCGCGACCGCAACGGTCATCTGCGCCATGACGGTGGCGCCGCCGCGGCCGATCAGGCTGCGATCGGCGAGCAACACCTTGCACCCGTTGCGGGCCGCCTCGATGGCCGCATACATGCCGCCGGCGCCAGAGCCGATGACCAGCACGTCGGTTTCTACATTCATAGGGTCCGTATTCATGCAAGGAAAATAGAATGATCAGGGCGACGGTGAACTGGCAAACGCGGCGGCAAGGCGCGCGGCAAATTGCCGTTCCATCTCCTTGGCCTTGGAGCGCAGTACCGGCTGGCCGAGACTGCCGAGCTTGCCGGTCAGGGAGGCCTCGACGTCGTAATTGATCTTGGTGTCGTCGCCGGCTTCGCTCAGCGTCGTGACCGATGTGGCGGCGAGCCGGCCGACGATGCCAAGCGGAGTGCCTTCAACCTTGGCTTCGATCTCGCGCGGCTCCTCGGCGCGCACAACCTGAACCGTGACCTTGAACTTGAAATTCATGTACGCGACCTTGGTGGCGAACACGGCGGAATAGATGTCCGGCGCGGTCTCCTGCAAGTCCTGAACGCCCTCGACGCAGGATGCAAAAAAGCGCGCGTCTCGCACCGCCGCATACACCTTGGCGCGCGGCGCTTTCACGGTCAGCTCGCCGGAAAATTTCATTTTTATTCCATCACGCTCGCAACGCCGTGAGCATATCCTTGATGTATTCGTCGGCGCTGGAAATCACGAGCATCATGGCGTGCGGGCGCAATTGCGCCAGCATCTTCGACAGCGTCTCGTCGCTGGAAGAAGCGCCGCCGAGCACGAGCGCCGTGGTCATGACGTGCTTGACGTTGCAGGCTTCGCCGATGATCGCGGCCGCCGCGGCACTCTCGCCCGCGGTCGCCACCATCACCACAAGATCGGCGGTATTGACCTCGTCGACCAGATCCTTGGTGCGGCCGGCCAGATCGTTGAGCCAACCGCCCATGGAAAAACGCTCGCCACGCCGCGGCGCGCCGGAGAACGCGGAAGCCGTGAGAAAGGTGGCGCGCTGCCACCGCGAGGCGGCCAGTTCCTTGACCACGCGCTCGCTTGGCGCGTCGAGCGCGATCACCTTGACGGCGCGCGGCTGCGAATTAGGGCGATCGATGCGGAACTTGGCTTCCGCCGCCGAACTCATCCGCGCCGATTCACTTTGCATCACCGGTCTCCTTGCGCGCTCTCTTCTATAGCGGATCGCTCAGGATATTTCATTATCCGGGGCGTCTTGTATAAGGGCACTCTTTCGTACGGAAAAGTGCGAGGGTTTCGCTGATGTCCGCCGGCAAGCGTGTCGAGCTCTGCAGCACCGACGATGTGGCGCCGGGGACGGCGCTGAAGGTCGAGACCGGCGACCTGACGCTTGCCGTATTCAACGTCAACGGCGAGTTTTTTGTCACCGACGATTGTTGCACCCACGGACCGGGCTCGCTCTCCGAAGGCTATCTCGAAGACGACATCATCGAGTGCAATTTCCACAACGGCCAGTTCAACGTGCGTACCGGCGAAGTGGTGTCGCCGCCCTGCATGGTGCCGATCAAGATCTATCCGGCGCTCCTGATCGACGGCAAGGTGACCATTGAAGTGTGAAAAATCGCCGTCATGCGCGGGCTTGACCCGCGCATCCCGATAATATCGGCACGGGCTTTGCAATCATGGTCGGGATGGCCGGAACAAGTGCGGCCATGATGGGCGTGGGATTTCGCCCATCCGACTTTTGCAGTTGACGAAACCGGCGTGCCCGGCTTGTTACCGGCTCAAGAAATTTCAGGAGAAACGCCGATGACCAGAACCAAGCCGCCATTTCGCGCCGACGTGGTCGGCAGCATCCTGCGCACCGCACCGCTGAAAGAAGCGCGCGCGAAGCGGGAGAAGAACGAGATCAGCACTGCGCAACTCAAGGATGTCGAAGACCGCGAGATCGAGAAGATCATCAAAAAACAGGAGGAGGCCGGACTAAAGGTCGCGACCGACGGCGAATTCCGCCGCTCGTGGTGGCATTTCGATTTCTACGGCATGCTCGACGGCGTGGAGATCGAGGAGATCGACCACGGCATCCAGTTTCAGGGCGTGCAGACCCGGCACCTCTCGCCGCGCATCAAGGGCAGACTCGGCTCCGCCCATCATCCGATGATCGAGCACTTCAAGTTTCTCAAGGAGCATACCCGCGTCACGCCGAAAATGTGCATCCCGAGCCCGGCGACGATGCACTTCCGTCTCGAGCCGAACGCGATCGCGACCAAGGAATACACCGACCGCGATTCCATCTTTCCCGATCTGGCGAGAGCGTATCGGGAAGCGATCAAGGGCTTCTACGACGCCGGCTGCCGCTACTTGCAGATCGACGACACCGCCTGGGCCTATCTGTGCTCGCAGGCCGAGCTGAAAAAGGCGCGCGACCGCGGCCTCAATGCCGACCGCCTGGCGCAGGACTACGCCAAGCTGATCAACGATTCGCTCGCGGGCAAACCAGCCGACATGACGATCACGACGCACATATGCCGCGGCAATTTCCGCTCGACCTGGATTTCAGAGGGTGGCTACGAGCCGGTCGCCGAAACGGTGCTCGGCAAGCTGAATTACGACGGTTACTTTCTCGAATACGACAGCGCCCGCGCCGGCGGTTTCGAGCCGCTGCGCTTCTTGCCCAAGGGCAACAAGATCGTGGTGCTCGGGCTCATCACCACCAAATCCGGCAAGCTGGAAAAGAAGGACGACGTCAAACGCCGCATCGACGAGGCGACAAAATACGCAAGCCTCGATCAGCTTTGCCTCTCGCCGCAGTGCGGCTTCGCCTCAACGGAGGAAGGCAACGTGCTCGCCGAGGACGAACAATGGGCGAAGTTGCGCATGGTAGGGGAGATCGCGAAAGAGGTTTGGGGCTAAATCGCCCGGGGGCCACAGCGCACATCGCGGCGCCCCTCCCCCCTTGCGGGAGAGGGCGGTTCAGCGCTTCAACAACTCGAATGGGTGAGGGGTCGAGGCCGCAACCCCTCACCCATTCGAGTTTGTCCAGGGGTTGTCGTTGCCCTTTCCCGCAAGGCGAGAGGGCGCAATAAGGTCCACAAAGTGAGCGACACGCTACGCGGTGCCGATATTGTTGCTCGCTCGCTTGAGCGGCTCGGCTGCCGGCGCGTATTCACGCTGTCCGGCAACCACATCATGTCGATCTTCGACGCCGCGCTCGATACCGGCATCGATCTCGTTCACGTCCGGCATGAAGCTGCAGCGGTGCACATGGCTGATGCCCACGCCCGCCTCACGGGCGAAGTCGGCGTTGCTCTCGTTACCGGCGGACCCGGTCACGCCAATGCGGTCGGCGCTCTATATACGGCGCTGGCAGCGGAATCGCCGATGGTTCTTTTGTCCGGACACGCCGCCACTTGGGAACTGGGACGTGGTGGATTTCAGGAATTAGCCCAGGCCGATATGGCGAAGCCGGTGACGAAAGCGTCGTGGGTCGCCAGCGAGGCGGCTTTGCTGGGGCTTGACGTCGACGAAGCCTTCTCGTTCGCCCTCTCGGGGCGGCGCGGACCGGTCCACCTGAGCTTGCCGTCGGACCTGCTCGACGAGCGCGTGGACCCGAATTTAGTCAAATGGCCGCCAATCACTGCGGCAAAGCGCGAGGCGCTGGGTGATGCCGACTGCGCCAAGGTCCTTTCAGTGCTTGCCGGCGCCAAACGCCCGATCATGCTCGCCGGTCCGCAACTGTCGAACGTGGCCGGGCGCGATCTGTTAGCGGATGTCGAAGCCGCAACCGGAGCGCCGGCGGTCATCTTGGAGAGTCCCCGCGGGCTCGCCGACGCGACGCTTGGCGCGCTCCCCGACCTGGCGAAGCAGGCCGACCTCGTGCTGCTTTTGGGCAAGGCGCTGGACTTTACGCTTAAATGGGCGAGCCCTCCGAGCTTCGACCCTGCCGTTCGCCTCATGGCGATCGATCCGGACCCGGAATTGACGGCGCGCGCCCAGCGCGAGAGAGGCGATGCGCTGCTCTTCGCCTGCGTCGCCGATCCGGCCCTCGCCGCCGAAAAACTTGCGGCGGGCGCCAGGAAAGCGCGACAGCGAGACAAAGCGTGGGTCGCCGAAGCCCGCAGCGCTCTTGACGCACGGCCTTCGTCGTGGCGCAGCGTCGTGTCGAAGACGCCCGGCCGGCTGCATCCGGCAGAAGTATTTCGGACCTTGCGTCCATTCATTGAGCGCGATCCGAACACCATCCTCATCTGCGACGGCGGCGAATACGCGCAGTGGGGGCAGAGCATGCTTCCGGTCCGGCGGCGTCTGATCAATGGCGTCGCCGGCGCGATCGGCAGTTCGCTGTCGTTTGCGCTCGCGGCGCGCATGGTTGACGCGAAAGTGCCGGTGTTCGCCGTGCTCGGCGACGGCACCGTCGGATTCCACATCAGCGAATTTGAAACGGCCGTCCGCCGCGCCCTGCCCTTTGTCGCCATCCTCGGCAACGACGCACGCTGGAACGCGGAAAGCGAAATCCAGCGGCGCGACTACGGCGCCAACCGGATGCACGCCTGCGAGCTTCTTCCTGTGCGCTACGACCAAATGGTAACGGCGCTCGGCGGCCACGGCGAATATGTGGAGCGAGCGGACGACCTGCCCGCCGCAATCGAGCGCGCTCTCTTAAGCGGCAAGCCGGCGTGCGTGAATGTGATGATCGAAAGCACCGCCGCACCCGCGCTGCGGCTTTAAAAAGAAGTTATTCCGCCGCCAGCGCGCTGGCCTTGAGCGGCAGATTGAGCCGCTGCCACACGTCCACCAAGGCTTCGGCCAGCGTGTCGATCAATGCATCGTCGTGATACGGGCTCGGCGTGATGCGCAGCCGCTCCGTGCCCTTGGGCACCGTCGGATAATTGATCGGCTGGATGTAGATGCCGTGATCGGCGAGCAACAAATCGCTCGCTTCCTTGCAGCGTTCCGGATTGCCGACGAACACCGGGACGATGTGGGTGGTGCTCATCATCACCGGCAGCCGCGCGGCGGAGAGCACCGCCTTGGTGCGAGCGGCGCGTTCCTGATGGCGCTCGCGCTCCCAGCTCGACGTTTTCAGATGCCGGATGGCCGCGGTCGCAGCGGCGCAGACCGATGGCGGCAGCGCGGTGGTGAAGATAAAGCCGGGCGCATAGGAGCGCACCGCGTCGATCAACGCCGTCGAGCCGGCGATATAGCCGCCGAGGCAGCCAAACGCCTTGGCGAGCGTACCCTCGACCACATCGATGCGCCCCATGGCGCCGTCACGCTCGGCGATGCCGCCGCCGCGCGGGCCGTACATGCCGACCGCGTGCACTTCGTCCACATAGGTTAAGGCGCCATAGCGCTCGGCGAGGTCGCAGATTTGGTTCACGTGCGCGACGTCGCCGTCCATGGAGTACAGGCTCTCGAAGACGATCAGCTTCGGCCGTGCTGGATCGGCCGCGGCGAGCAGCTCTTCCAGATGCGCCATGTCGTTATGACGGAAAATCTGCTTTTCGGTGTGCGCCTGGCGTACGCCCTCGATCATCGAATTGTGGTTCCAGGCGTCGGACAGAATGAGGCAGCTCGGCATCAGCCGCGCCAGGGTCGAAATTGCGGTCTCGTTCGACACGTAGCCGGAGGTGAACACCAGCGCCGCTTCCTTGCGGTGCAGGTCGGCAAGCTCGCGCTCAAGCTCGACCAGCGGGTGATTGTTGCCCGCGATATTGCGGGTACCGCCAGCCCCGGTCCCCATGCGGGTGGCAGTCTCCACCATGGCGCCGACGACCTTGGGATGCTGGCCCATGCCCAGATAGTCGTTCGAGCACCAGATCACGACGTTCTTCGGCCCATCGGGCGAGTGCCACACCGCATGCGGAAAGCGGCCGGCGATGCGTTCGAGATCGGCAAACACGCGGTAGCGCCGCTCCGAGTGCAGGCGGTCGAGCGCATCGGTAAAAAAGGCGCGATAATCTACAGGGTAGTTCGTCCGATGAACCATAGGAGAAAGCGTTCCGGCGGGGCGAGTGGCCTCTTGCGGGGTATTTCTAGAAGCGTTCCAGGGTACTTGTCGAGACTCAATACTAGCGGTCGGTTGCCGCGGTATTGATCAGGATCAAGTTCCGGCCGCACCAGGGAAATGCGCGATTAACCAGCCACCGCGATCTCCAGCGGGAAGTCGTCGACCACCTCATGTCCGGTGTCGGTCACAATAAAAGTGTGGCCGAGGAAAATGCCGAAAAGCCCATCGGGCGTGACCGGATTGGGCTCCGCCATGATCACCATGCGGGGCTTGAGGACTTCCTCGAATTTTTCCGCCGCCACGTGCTCGGCGACCACGTGCGGCTGATCGGTGACGAGGTCGATGCCGTGGCACTGGGTCGGCCGCGACTGATAGCCGTTGTCGCGGAAGAATTTGCTGGCGAGCCGCATGGCCTCGGCGGGCTTGCCCGGAGCGATCTCGGCAACGATGCGATGATAGCCGGGCAGTGTGATTTCGTTCCAGAACTTCTTCACCATCTCGGTCGGCTCGCCGACGCAAATGGGAGAGCCGATCTGCGCCGTGTAACCGCGATAGCCGGCGGCAAGCTCCATGTTGATGATGTCGCCCTTCCGCAGCACGCGCGACGACGGCCGCGGATTGCCGAAGATCATCGACGGGTTCGCCATGGGCGTCGAACCGATGATGAGAAAATCGATATCGCCGCCGCCTTCCAGAATCGCGGCGCCGGCGGCGGCGCGCAACTCGTACTCCTTCACGCCGGGAGCAGCACGTGCGACCATCGCGTCCATGGCATCCTTGCACAGCAAGCCGGCCTTGCGCACGCAGTCGAGTTCCTCGGCGCTATGGATCGAAAGTAGCTCGTGCAAAAAGCCTTTGGTGAAGATCAACTCCGCGTCGGGCAGATTCTCCCGTAGCACATTATATTGGTTCACCGGCATGTAATCGCCGTGACGCGGATCGATCTCCATTAATCCGATGCGGCCGCGCTCGAGTTTCAGTTCGCGGATGCGTTCGACCATGATGTCGGCATAGCGGCCGCTACGGCTGTGGCGCACGTCCGTCACGGCGACCTCGACCTGACGGCGCACCGCTTCGGCATGGGTGCCGCCCATCGAATAGATCAGCGTCGGCTCGCCTTCGCGCGGCACCAGCACATAGCTCGACAGCGCGTGCCATTCCCAATGGCCGGTCAGCCACAGCATGCCGCCGCCGAAACTCCAATGGCTCGGGCCGCCGGGCACGATGAGCACGTCGAGTTTCTGCTCGCGCATTTTCTCCCGCAGGGCACGATAGCGGCGTTCGTATTCGGCCTTGGAGAACTGCTCCCACACCGCGTCGCGGTAATACGGCGTGTCGCGCATGTTGGCGAACGGCAGCGACTGATCGAGCTTTCCGCGCACTTGCTCCCACGGCTGCGGACCGATGCGCGGCGGACGGATGTTCATGACGGGCGTTCCTCAGACAGTTTAAAAACGAGATACCATAGATTGGCCGCGACACGATGCGCGGTGTCGCCGGCGGCGCGCACGACCTTTTGAGCGCATTGACACACTTCGGTCACCGGGCCGCGTGTTAGTGTGGCCGGAAAGCGGTGTGATTTCTCCAATGCCAGATCGAGGGAGGCGAAGATGGGTTTGATGGATGTTCTCAACGGCATGCAAAACGGGCCACGTGGCGCGCGCGGTGCGAGCCCTAGCAGCAGCAGCAGCGGCGGCATGTCGCCGATCACCATGGCGGTGCTTGGCCTGCTCGCCTACAAGGCGCTGAAGAGCTTCACGGCCTCGCCGACCGCGAGCCCCGCAGCGCCAGGCACCAGCACGCCGGCGCCCTCCGGGCAGACTGTGAATGCCGGCGGCAACATCGGCGACATCCTCAAGAACGGCTTGGGCGGCTTGCTCGGCGGCGGCGCCGCCGGAAGCGTGTTGAGCGGCGGCCTCAACGATCTGCTCAAGCAATTCCAGCAGGCGGGCCAGGGCAACGCGGTCAATTCCTGGGTCGGCAACGGACCAAACAAAACCATTTCGGCCGACGATCTTGCCAAGATACTCGATTCCGATCAGATCAAAACGCTCATGGCTCACGCCGGATTGTCGCGCGACGAAGTGCTCAACGCGCTCAGCCAGCATCTGCCAGGCCTGGTCAACGAGATGACGCCGAACGGGCGGCTGCCGACCGACCAGGAAGTCTCGCGCATGATCCAGTAGCGCGAACGGCGCCTCATGGCTTTACCCGCACGCCGGCGCGCTGCAGGCGCGGCAGCACCTCGTCGCAGAAATACGGCACCTCGGCGAGATAATTGACGAACGAAAGCCCGATGCCGCGCACGCCAGCCTGACTGATGATGGCAAGCTCCTCCGCGACCTTGTCGGGCGTGCCGACGAACGGGTAGCCGCCGATCGCGTTGGACGCGAAATAGCGGCGCTTGGCGTAGTACTCCTCGGCCGGGATGGTCTGCGGCGTAATGCTCTTGTTGGCCAGCATGCCGTCGACGGCGCCCCAATCGGCATTCTCGATGATGGCGTGCTGATAGTAATCCTCGGCGTCTTTTTGGTTCGGCCGGCAGACCACCTGGCCGACGGTGAACACCTCGATCTCGCGGCCGAGCGATCGCGCCTGCGTCTTGATCTCCGTCACCTTGGCGGCGTTGGCCGCGAGCGAGGTGCGCGACCCGGCGGTGGCGACGAAGAACGCGTCGCAATTGCGCAGCGCGAAGGCTTGGCCGACGCCGGAAGAGCCGGCATTCATCATCAGCGGGCGCGTGCCGCCGTAAGGCTTGGGAAACGCGCGCGCCGCTTTCAGGTGCAGATATTTGCCGTCGTAGTCGAATGTGTCGTCGCGCGTCCACGCCGCCTTGACGACGTCGACCCATTCCTGCGCGTATTCGTAACGATCGTCGTGCTCGCGCTGCTTGACGCCGAACATGTCGAACTCGCCTTCGTTCCAGCCGCAGACGATGTTCATGCCCATGCGGCCTTCGCCGATATGGTCGGCGGTGACGAATTCCTTCGCGGCGATCAGCGGATGAAACAACGGCGCGTGCACGGTGCCGAACACCGTCACGCGCTTGGTGGCGCCGAGGAGACCGACCGCCCAGGTGATGGTCTCCAGCGTCACGCCGTGAAAATCGGTCTCGCCGCCGTAGCCCTTCCAGCGCGCGATCGGCAGCAGAAAATCGAGGCCGGCGTCGTCGGCGAGACGCGCCAGCGCCAGACATTCCGGCCACGTCGCCGCCCAGCGCTCCGGCACCTTGGTGGCGGAGCGGCCCGACGAGCAATTGGCGCCGAACAGGCCGATCTTGAGCGCATTGCCGTTATACATGGCAACACGGTTCTGCATCGATGCAACTGGCGCCAGCACGGCGTTCTCCGTGTGTAATTCTTCGCGGCCAACTTTACCGCAGTTCTAGGCCGGCAGTCATTCCGGCGCGACCCGCGCCCACACCTCGTCACCGCGGGCATAGCCGTTCGAAGAACGGCGTCGCTTCGCGCGCCTACGACCCGGTGGTCCATGCTGAAGGGACGCGACCGGAAGAGCGAGCGGCTTCTCAGCATGGATTGCCGGATCAAGTCCGGCAATGACGACATGAAAAGCCGTTCTCGCGGCGCATTCGCGTCCGAGCTTTGTAAAACAACGGCACGAAAGCTTTGCCTCCAAACAAAGCGCATGATCCCGAAAAGTGGCGTCCGGTTTTCGGACGAGATCATGCGCCAAGAAAGGGAGGCGGAGCGCCGACAGGCGCATCCATCCATGTCCGCGCCACACTCGCAGACGTTGCCGCCCGAAAGTGCGCGGGCGCGGATGCGATCCCAGCGGGGACCGCTCGCCTCTCGGCGCTCCGACCACGGCGCTTGCCGCGCAAATCAATGCCACGGCTCAGCCCAGGCCACGCTTCGCGCGAAACACGATGCGAAGGCGTTACCTTCGCGTAGATTCGCGCCTGCAGCGATGCACCTCGCGCGACGGTCATAGTGCCGGCAGGTTGATGCCCAAGCCGCCCGGGAGCGGGGTTACAAATCCCGCCCGCAGGAACCGCACCCGCTCCATCGACGGCTGTCGCCGGCGACGTCCCTTCGACGAGCGAGATTGGGCGGTTCTGTAACCGAAATTGGGACAGTTGTCAAGTCTCGTCTCGGGGACAGAGACTTTCGCGCGTTGATCAAGAGGCCGCTGGCGATGCGGGAGAATAAACGCGAAAACTAACTCGTGGCCCGCGCCAGCCACTCGCGGCGCAGCGGTTTGAGCGCGAACAGCGCAAGCAGGCCGGTGAGCACGTCCATGGTGATCACCAGCCCGAACACCGGTAACCAGCTGCCGGTCGCCTCGAAAATCTTGGCGGCGACGGGCGCGCCGAGGATGGAGCCGACTCCTTGCGCCATGTACAGAAAACCATAGTTGGTGATCGCGTATTTGGTGCCGAACGTGTCGGTCAAGGTCGAGGGGAACAGCGAGAAGATCTCTCCCCAGCCGAAGAAGACGAGCCCGGACAGCACGACCAGCATGTATGGGTCGCTGCGATATTGCAGCATGAAATAGATGGCGCCGCCTTCAAGGATGAAGGCAAGCGCCATGGTGTTCTCGCGGCCGAGGTGATCGGAGATGAAGCCGAAGAACGGGCGTGTCAGCCCGTTGGTGATGCGGTCGAAGGTCAGCGCCGTGGGAATGGCGGCGAGCGTCAGGCCGCCGATGAGGACGGTGGTCTTCGCATCGATGCCGAATGATTTGGCGAAGCTCGTGAACTGCGTGATCACCATCAGCCCGCCGGTCGACATCATCGACATCATCGCGAACATCAGCCAGAACACCGGCGTTTTCAGCATCGCGATTGGAGAGTAGCTGCGCGCCGTATCAGCAGCGCTGTCCGGCGTCCGCGTCGTCGCTTTTGATTCAGGTGGGGACTTGAGCAGCAACGCCCCGATCAATCCGATGGCGGCGAAGATGGCGCCGAACACGACGAGCGTTTGCTGATAGCCGTAAGCGGCCATCGTGCTGTCGATCGGAAATGTCGTCAGCATGGCGCCGAAGCCGTATCCGGCCGCCACCGTACCGGTGGCGAATCCGCGGTGCTCCGGGAACCATTTCACCATCAGGCCGACGATGCCGATGTAGACGATTCCGGTGCCGACACCGCACAGCAATCCATAAGTCTCATAGAGACCCGCAAGGGTGGTGGCCTTGGACGATGCGATCCAGCCGGCGCCGCTCAGCAACGCGCCGAGCCCGATCAAGAGCTTCGGCCCAAGCTTCTCGACCAGAAAGCCCTGCATCGGCGACAGCCAGGTCTGCAGCACGATCAGCAAAGTGATGGTCCACTGCACCTCGGAGAGAATCGAGCCCGTGGTCTTCTGAAACGACGGCACGAACAGCGTCCAGACGTATTGCGGGCTGGAGATCGTCATCATGACGATGAAGCCCATGAGCAGCTGGAACCAGCGCGAGCTTTTGGCGGCTTCCGCCGCCTTGCTTGGGATTGCGGTGTCTTGCCTGGGGATTGCCCCGCCGATGACGTCAGTCTGTGCCATGGTTTGCGCCTCCGGGGAGCAATCGCGTTGTTTCTCCGCGATTTTCTTGGCGTTGCTTTTCTTGGCAATATTTGTGCCAAGGTTCGCAGGCCAGTGCACCACGGCCGCGGGATTTCACGACGGGGAGGCGCTACAATTCGCCCCGTCCGGTGTTCATAGAGTGAGCCCACTCCGAAAAGCAGGGAGTCCTGTGAATGTCTTCAATCGCAAAAATTCTTGTCACGTTCGCCGCCGCCGCGTTTGTCTCATCGCCGGCCGGCGCGCAGGGCGTCCTGACGCAGAAGAACGTCTCGCTCGCGATGGCGCAGACCATCGCCAATGCGGCGATCGCGCAGTGCCGCACCATGGGTTTCAAAATTTCCGTATCGGTGGTCGACCGCGACGGATTGCCCATTATCATGATGCATGACGACGGCGCCGGCCTGAGCACGAACGAGGGCAGCGATCGCAAGGCGTACACGGCGGCCTCGTTCAAGCAACCGTCGGCGGATTTCGTCAAGCGCCTGCAAGACCGGCCCGACACGGTCGGCTCGCGTCACTATACGCGCGTCCTGGCGCTGGCCGGCGGGTTGCCCATCAAAGCCGGCGACGAGGTGATTGGCGCGGTCGGCGTTTCCGGCACGCCGGGCAAGGACGACGTGTGCTCGCAGGCCGGCATCGATAAAGTCGCCGATCAATTAAAGTAGGCAACTTCTTCCGCAAGTTCTAAGCGAGTTCCAAGCGAGTTCCGCCGCCACATTCTCCCCGCGCCGTCCTTTCAGGAATACAGAGTGTATGGCGCGGGTTCCGGCGCGCGCCTGATTAACATCCGCTTAACATTAATCGTTGCATTGTCTCCGTCTTCACGGGTCGTGTGACGGGGATCAGGATGGGCAAGGCAATTTCTGCAAGCGTAATGCATTCAAAAGGGGCCGGCGCTTTGCGCCGGGAACGGCAGGCCACGCCCGTACTCTAAGTCCTGCATTCCAGTGCCGCGTCAGATGCCGCATCGGGCCGCCCGGGCCGCGACGCTCCCAAACGTCAACGCGTTCAACATACGCGCGCGCCCTGTCGCGCTCGCCAACTATCGCCGCAAGCTTCTCGGCGGCGTCGCGTTGGGCCTTGGCGCCGTGGCCGCGGTCGCGGTCATGGGCGCCGCGGCCACCATGGCGGCGGCGTGGCTGTTATCCTCTTCGCTGTCTTCGAATTCCAATCTTCGCCCCGCCGGCGTGGTGGTGCTCGAAGCGGCAGACATGCCGAGGCCGCACCGCACGCTGACCGAGACCGCGAGCCTAGTCGGCGCGCCGCACTCCGTCTATGAAGCGCCCGAAACGGCCGTGGCCGAAGTTGCTCCCGCCGAAGCTCCGGCTCGCACCGCTGCCGCGGCGCCTGAGGCTATTCCGCTGCCGCCCGCGCGGCAGGCGCCGCCGAAACGCGTCGCCGAACAAACAAACGATATTCCCATGCCGCCGCCGCGTCCGGCCGCCGCCCCCGCCGCTCCGCCAACATCCGCCCATCAACAAACACCTGTTCAACAAGCGCCTGTTCAACAGACTCCTACCAGGCAGGAGATTGCGCGCGCCGCAACGCTCCCGCCGCAGCCGGCAGAGGCGCAAGTTCCGGCCGCGCCGGCGCCGGCTCCAGCGCCAGCCACCGCTTCGATCACGGATTTCCTCAAGCGGCTGACGCCGCGGCTCGCCTACAACAACCCCGATGTGCGCACGCCCGACACCCACACCGCGGTCTATGACATCGAAGCCCACACCGTGTTCATGCCAAGCGGCGAAAAGCTCGAAGCCCATTCGGGCTTGGGCAACAGGATGGACGATCCGCGTTACGTCAACGAGAGGCAGCGCGGGGCAACGCCGCCGAACGTCTATGATCTGACGCTGCGCGAAGAGATCTTCCACGGCGTGCGCGCCATCCGGCTCACTCCCGTCGCCGACAGCAAGATGTACGGACGCGACGGCATTCTCGCACACACCTACATGCTCGGCCCCAGCGGCCAGTCGTTCGGCTGCGTGTCGTTCCGCGATTATGAGAAGTTCCTGCAGGCCTACCTGCACGGCGAGGTCAACCGCATGGTGGTCGTGTCGCATTACGACAGCGGCGCTGTAACCGCTGCCGTCCGCCGCGAGGGCGAGAAGCCCTACGCGTTCGCCAATCCGTAAGCGCGGCCAAGCCAGACACTTTTTCTTCTGAAGAGCACGCCGCGTTCAAACAAATAAGAACACGGCGTTGCGGATGGTGCTGCCGGTCAGGATCGAACTGACGACCTCTCCCTCACCAACGGCGAAGGCAATGGCTCTTAAGTCATTGCGCCGTTTGCTAACTTGATGACGTTGTCGTTGGACTGCACAGAATTTGCACCACGTGCTGGCAGTGCACTTCGGTCGCTATTGGCGACGCGATAGGGGGAAGAGCGGACATCCAGAAAATATGGCAAAATCGCATTAATGACCCGAAGCGTCATTAGCTCCAGCTCCGCCATTGCGACGAGCGTCGTCCGCAAAGGCACTTGCCGATCCGTCAAGGTGATCTCGCTGCTTTTGCGATTTTATCGTTGATAAGCCTGTGGATTTTCCAGCTTGGGCCCCGAGTGTGGTTATTGGGAAACACCTAACCGTATTGTTCCGCCGATACTGTTCGTGGGTTGTGGTGTCAAAAATGTTCGGGATTTGCGGTGGAGCGAAGTAGCGTTTGCATTCGAGCGTGGTTGCGCACGCGTGAAGTTGGGTCCGCAAACGGACCCAGCAACAGCTGCTTTGGGCGACGAGTTGTCGTTCGCCATCAACGCATCCCACTCCTAAACATTCAGACAGTAGGCATGACTGCCGCGCTTTTTATCGAGCCGGCGGAGGTACTGCGTATTCCGGTTTAGCCCGGTGCGTCGTCAGTACGCGTGACGTGTGTCGTAGCAACGCGTCAGTCAGTCGGGTTCGTCAAAAAGTTTGCGGATCGCACTCCTAGGCGCTCGCGCTCTTTCGCGTGGCGGGAAATCGCAGTCCGCTCAAGTTGGGGATGTTACGATGCGGTGCTTTTGTGCGATCGCTCAAACAGGCTGGGCGTGGCGGGCTGTTTCGCAGCACAAGATTTTAGGCCGAGGCACGCCTACCTTGCTCGCCGGCTTGGCTGTCGCGGCTTTGGTTTTGCTGGCAGTTACGATGGTGCCGTCCGGTCCGGCGATAGCGCAGATGGCTGGCGGCGCCGGGGGCAATGGTAACAACTCCGCCGGGGCCGCTGGTGCCGGCGGTCCTGGCGGCACAACGGCCAGCCCCGATGGGTCCGATGGCTACCCTGCCAATAATGGTAACGCGTATAGCAACGGCGGCGGCGGGGGCGGTGGCGGGAGCGTCAGCCTGACCACCGGCGCCGGCGGTTCAGGCGGCGCTGGCGGTGTAGCGCTCAATGCGGGCAGCGGCACCGCGGGTACAGCCGGCAACGTGGGTAGCACTACCGCGACGAACAACACCGGCACGCTGACCGGGGGTGTTGGTGGCGGCGGCGGCCCAGGAGCGTCTAGCCTAGAGGCACAGGCCGGTGGTGGCGGTGGTGGCGGCGGCGGATTTGGCCTGTTGTTGACGACTAGCGGATCCAATTCCAGTACCGGCATTATTACGGGCGGCGCCGGAGGCAATGGTGGTAGTAGCGGTTTGAATATGGCAGCCGGTCCCAACCCCGCGACTAGTACCGGCGGCGGTGGCGGTGGTGGTGCGGGCGGTGGCGGCCTGCTGCTGACCGGCCCCGGCTCGTATACCAATTCCGGGGCGCTGCAGGGCGGTGCGGGTGGCACAGGCGCTTTTAGCCAGGTTGGAAGCGGCGGCGGAGGGGGTGACGGCGGCGTTGGCGCCGCGCTGACTGGCGGCGGCGGCGTCATCAATGTGACCGGTGCATCCATTAGCGGTGGTACGGGTGGTGCCGCCGGTGGCGGCGGCTTCGATGCGGTCCACGTTGGTCTAAGCGGAGCGTCCGGTGGTAACGGCGGCGCTGGTGGCGCTGGCATTTTGGCCATCAACGGAGGGACGATCACCAACGCGGGTACTATCTCTGGTGCAAATGGCGGGCTCGCCGGTGTCAGCGACCTTAGCAACGGGGCGGCTGGCGCCGGCGGGGCGGGCATCATCGGCTCCGGTCTCGTCATCAGCAACAGCAACGCGATCACCGGCGGCATGTCCGGCGACGGGGTGACGCAGAACTACGCCATCGTTTTCACCGGCGGCGCCAATAGCCTCGGCAGCACCGGCACGATCTCCGGCGGCATCAACGTGCAGGGCGGCGCGTTCGCGCCGGCCTTGAGCACGTCGGCGATCGGTACGCCGCTGTCATTCGGCGGTCCGATCACGTTTGCTTCGGGAACCCAATACGTCGTGCGCGTGTCGCCGAGCGCAGCAGACAATCTCACGGCCTCAGGTGTCGGCACGTTGACCGGCGCCACCGTGAACGCACAGTTTTCATCGGGCAGTTATCTCTCCAAGCAATACACGATCCTGACCGCCACCGGCGGCCTTGGCGGCACGACATTTTCTGGCCTGACCAATACCAGTCTGCCCTCCGGCTTCACCGACAGTCTGAGTTACGACACAACCAACGGCATTGTGTTTCTGGATTTGACCGCGACCCTCGGCGCGGTCGGTACGGTCGGCACGACCGGGCTCAACCAAAACCAGGGCAACGTCGCCAATGGGTTGAACAATTTCTTCAACGGCGGCGGCTCGCTGCCGCCGAATTTCATCACCGTGTTCGGCCTGACCGGCAGCAGCCTCGCCAACGCTCTGACGGCATTAGACGGCGAGGCCGCGACCGACGCCGAGAAGGGCGCATTCACGTTGATGAACCAGTTTCTCGGACTGATGCTCGATCCATTCGTGGACGGACGCTTTGGTACCAGTGGTGGTCCCATCGGCTTCGCGCCGGATCAGCAGGCAAGCTTCCCGCCCGACATCGCGCTCGCCTACGCGTCGGTGCTCAAGGCGCCACCGCCTTCGTTCGATCAGCGCTGGACTGCATGGGGCTCTGCCTTCGGTGCCTCAAGCACGACCAATGGCAATGCGGCCATCGGCTCCAACAATGTCACCGCAACCGACTATGGCTTTGCGGCCGGCATGGATTATCACGTTACGCCGAGCTCGCTCTACGGCTTCGCGCTCGCCGGCGCCGGCACCAATTGGAATTTGGCGCAAGGGCTGGGCACCGGGCGCAGTGATGCTTTCCAGGCTGGCGTCTACGGCAAGAGCTATTGGGGGTCGGCCTATGTTGCGGCCGCACTTGCCTTCACCAACAACTGGTTCTCGACCGCCCGTACCGCGCTGGGCGACGACCTGACCGCGCGCTTTGCCGGGCAGAGCTACGGCGGCAGGCTGGAAACCGGATACCGCTACGGCTTGCCAATGGGCGGCTCCGTTGTGGGCGCCACGCCGTATGCGGCCATCCAAACCCAGTGGTTCCACACACCGACTTACAACGAGACTGATCTGAGCGGCGGTGGCCTTGGGCTGACCTACAACGCCATGACAGCGAACGATACGCGCAGTGAACTCGGTGCTCGCTTTGATGATCCCACATTGCTGAATGGAATGCCGTTGATCTTACGGGCGCGCTTTGCTTGGGCCCATGATTGGGTGAGTAACCCGTCGCTCGACGCAGTCTTCCAGTCGCTGCCTGGCTCAAGCTTCGTCGTCAACGGGGCGACGCCACCGAAGGACTCGGCGCTCGCGTCCGCCGGTGCGCAGTATTTCTTCTCGCCCGCGTGGTCATTCACCACCAAGTTCGACGCCGAGTTTGCCGCAAGCTCGCAGACCTACGGCGGCAGCGGCACCCTGCGCTATACGTGGTGACGGTGTCGAGCTAATCGGCCTCGCCGTGTCGCGATTGGCACTTAACGGACCTGATTGAAGTCGGCGTCTATGTCGGCTTTGAGGAAAAGCAGACATCAAGATGGTGCTGCCGGTCAGGATTGAACTGACGACCTCTCCCTTACCAAGGGAGTGCTCTACCACTGAGCTACGGCAGCGTCGTTGGCGGCAAATACATTCGACAAAAATAGCCGGATTCATTGCCACAGGGGGCACCAGCGCGCAAGCACAGAGCCCCGATACGTCAATCAGCCGGCGTTGCGGCGGATCATATTCACAGCGTCCTTCGTCTTCCTTAAGGTGCGGGCAAGGCACGCCACGTGAGGCAGGCGGAGGCTCCCCCCGATCAAGTTGGGGTCGTACCTCAGGTGAGGATTTGGAATGCGCAAATCCGGTAAGGCGGAGAAGTGGGCGGCGCGCAGCGCGCGGCTGTCGGCGGCGTTGCGGGAAAACCTCAAGCGGCGCAAGGCGCAGGCGCGCACGCGCGCCGCTGGGACTATGCACAGCGACGCGGCACCCGCCGTCGAGCGCGGCTCAGAGGCTCCCGACTTTCGCCGTAATCGGAGCCGCGACTAGGGTAAAGAAAGTATAGCCAACGGCCGGGAAACGGCGCGGCGCGGCGCTTTGCATCACCGCCGCATCCGGTCCATAACGAATCGCCTTATCTTCGCGGGCTGCGGTAAAAAAGCTGGGGCCGGTCCGGGGTGGACCGCAGGGGTGACTCATGGATCGCATTCGCATCGTAGGCGGGCACCGCCTCGACGGAACCATTCCGATCTCGGGGGCAAAGAACGCCACGCTGCCGCTGATGATCGCGAGCCTGCTCACCGAGCAGACGCTCATCCTCGACAACGTGCCGCGGCTCGCCGATGTCGGGCTATTGCAGCGCATCCTCGGCAATCACGGCGTCGACGTCATGGTCAACGGCAAACGGCCGGGCGAGACAGCCGATCACGGCCAGACGCTGCATATTTCGGCCGCCAACATCGTCGACACCACGGCGCCCTACGAGCTGGTGTCGAAGATGCGCGCGAGCTTCTGGGTGCTGGCGCCGCTGGTCGCGCGCATGGGGCAAGCGCGCGTGTCGATGCCGGGCGGCTGCGCCATCGGCACACGGCCGGTCGATCTGCTCATCATGGCCATGGAGCAGCTCGGCGCCAAAATCGACATCGACGCCGGCTACGTGGTGGCGCGCGCGCCGCGCGGGCTCAAAGGCGGCGAGATCGTCTTTCCCAAAGTCACCGTCGGCGGAACCCACACCGCCATCATGGCGGCGGCGCTCGCCAACGGCACGACGGTCATCGAGAACGCGGCGCGCGAGCCGGAAATCGCCGACGTCGCCGATTGCCTCAACAAGATGGGCGC
>Ga0070731_10002056_pt1 | contig 19844 bp, 18 predicted proteins | sample Coa_R1_2_FD_66448 | JGI IMG/M metagenome (GOLD analysis project Ga0070731, IMG submission 66448) | Surface soil microbial communities from Centralia Pennsylvania, which are recovering from an underground coalmine fire - Coalmine... | ecosystem: Environmental > Terrestrial > Soil > Unclassified ... | reverse complement strand
GAAGAGGCGCTCCGCATCGAAATGCGCCTCCGCAAGTCCTGGCCGGTCGCGCTCCTGGCCTCGATCATCGTGGGCATCTCGTTCGCCTTCCTCCGGGAATTCGTCGACACGACGCTGCGCACCGACTACGACGTGCGCCGCCACCTCGACTACCCCGTCCTCGCGGTGGCCCCCCGCGTGTCCACCGGCGACATCCTGACCGTCCGAGCCGTCCGCGCCAGCATCATGTCCGAAATCTACGACACCCTGGCCACCGTGCTGCTGTCGACCCCCTCCGACCGGCCGAGCCGAGTCTTCATGGTGACGAGCACGAATCCCCAGGAAGGCAAGACCGTCACCTCCATCAACCTCTCCGTCGCCTTCGCCCGCCAGGGGAAGCGGACGCTGCTGATCGACGGCGACATGCGCGTGCCGTCGATCCACACGTCCCTGACCCTGCCCAGCTCCCCGGGCCTGTCCGAAGTGCTGGCCGGGACGATCCAGAGCACCGACGAAGGCGTGCTTCAGGGGACCGAAGTCCCGAATCTGAGCGTTCTCCCCTGCGGCGTGCAGCCCGAAAGCCCCTACGAGCTCCTGGACCCCTCGCGGCTGGGGCCGATGACCGCCCAGCTTCGCGAGATGTTCGACGTGATCGTCTTCGACACGCCGCCGGTGCTGCGCACCGGCGATGCGCTGAAGATCTCCACGGTCGCCGAGCAGACGCTCTTCGTCATCGAGGCGGGACGCACCGAGCAGCGGCAGGCGGCCTGGGCGAAGCGTCTCCTGGCGAATGTCGGCGCCAGGATCGCCGGGGCCGTGCTGAACCGCGCGGTGACGGAGACCGAGGAATATTACTACTACTACGGCGCGGCAAGCGGCCAGTCCCGGAAGGAAGCCCGCGCCCGCTGATCCGAGTCCCCGCTTGGAGCCCCGGGACCTCCGCGCGGGGCGATCGGGGACCGGCCCCCTCCCCTAGCGCCGAGCCCGGGAAACCCGGAGCATCGCCGCCACCTGCGCGGAGCTTGCCCCCACCCGCCGCGCGCCCAGCCGGTGAGATTTCAGCTGCGCCGGAACGTTCAGGGTTCCGAGCACCGCGACCACCAGGAGTTCCCGTTCCCGGATGCTGAGGATCGGGCGCGACAGCACCTTCCCGTAGCCATCCTGGAGGATCCAGTCGGCCAGGTCGGGGTGGAATCTCCTCATGCGGGAGATCATCTTCCGATAGACCGGACCGTAGATGCGGCGGCAGAGCGCCTCCCCCCGGCGTCGCAGGCCGCCCTGCCGCCCGCCCGTCCGGGCGGCGTGCGGCACCAGCTCCCTCAGGAGGGCGAAGGCGTTGATGGCGCGGGCATAGCCGGTGAAGGGGATGAGCTGCAGCAGGGCCTCATCCAGCCGGGCCCCAGACGCCCCCGTCCGGAGGGCGGCCTGGATCGCCCGCCGCAGCGGCGCTTTCCGGCCCCGGGCTGCCGCCACGGAGACGCGGGCCAGCCCTAGTAGCTCTGGCGAGACTCTTTCAGGCAGAAGACGTGCCCGCTGTTGTTCGCGACGTAGATGAAGTCGTCCGCCGTGTTCGTCAGCACGTACTGGAGCAGGCGCGTCGGATAGCGGCCCAGCGTGGCGCCGGTCATTTCGTCGACGGCCCAGATCTCCTTCTTCGGTCCCATCACGTAGACGCGCTCCTTGCCCTTGAAGATGAAGCGCTCCGCGAGGGGCAGCTTCCAGCGAAGGTTGCCGTTGCGCTTGTTCCCCAGAGCCACGCCGGTCTTGGGGTCGCGGTGCATCGGCATCACTTCGAAGGCGTGCAGGGCTCCCTCGTCCGTCGCGACGTAGACCGTGCTGTCCTTCGCGACGGCCGGGGCCTTGATGACTGAGCCGCACTCGTACTTCCAGATGATGTTGCCGCCGTCCGCGTCCAGGGCATAGAAGGCGTTGTCGGTACTGCCCACGAAGAGGATGCGCGTGGTGACCTGGGCCTTCTTCTTTCCGCCCTTGTCGTCCTTGGCGGGTGCGGCGCCCATGGCGGGCGCCCCCATGGCGGGCGCGGCCATGCCGTCGTTCTTCTTCTCCATCGCCGGCGCAGCCATGCCGTCACCGGCCGGCTTCGGCGCTTCCATCCCCGGCGCCGGAGGGGCTCCGGGGGGCTTGGGGCCTTCCTGGCTCAGCGTCTCGTCGGACCGGTACACGTAGACCGTCGGATCCGCCCGGAGCGAGCGCTCCGTCGGATACGTCCAGGTCAGCGTCCCGTCCGTCACCTTGTAGCAGTACACATTGCCGTCATGGCAGACGAAGTACAGCGACGGGTCGGAGTACACCGGACTGTTCATGATCTGGTTTTCGCGGGTCGCGATGGACGCCCGGAAGGACGAGATCTCCTGGCCCCTCTGCTCGACGTTGAGGACCCACACGCGGGCGGTGTCCACGCTGGGGACGAAGACGAAATTTCGGATCGCGAAGGGCCGCGCGGACGGGACGAAGTTCAGGCGGTGGGTCCAGCGCAGTCCGCCGTTCAGGCGGTCCAGGCAGTAGATGACCTGGTGCGAGATGAAGTACACGTTGTCGCCGAAGGCGGCCACCCGGAGCCGCTCGCGGTACTCGTTCCGCTTCTTCTGAAGCGCCTGCGTTTCCTTGCCGACGCCCTTTTCCTTCAGGGTGTCGTCGATCTGGTGGTTCACCTGCTTGAGCGAGACCTCCAGATCCCGAATTTCCTCGGGCACCCCCTGAGCCACGACGGGCGGCCAGTCGAGGGGGGTGTCCGTCTCGATGCGGAAGATCCACGACGTTTGGCCCGTAAAGCGGTTCATCGCCACCACGGAATTGTCGGGCGTCTCGATGAAGAGGTGGTCCCCGCCCATCGTCAGCCGGGAGATGGGGCGGTTGTTGAACTTGTACTCCCACTCGACGTGCTTCCAGGGGAGGGTCCGGACTTCGGCCACGACCGGATTCTCTCCGGGATCCCACGTCTCTTGGAGGCTGCCATCGCTGTACTGCTGCTCCGGGGAGATCCGCTCGCCGCAGGCGGCCAGACTGCCGAGCAGGATGATGAGGGCGACGGCTCTCATTTGGCCTCCTTCTTTTTTAGATAGTCGGCGAGGTTGATCTTGTGCTTCTTTTCGTATTCGCTGAGCTTTTCGATCCGGGCGATGTCATCCTGGATCCGGTTGACCAGCTTGAAGATGTAGGGCTTGCCCTTCAGGCGGTCGCGGAGATCCCCCAGCATCTGCTCCCAGGATCCCCCGTACAGCTCGTCCCGAAGCGTCACCAGGGTCTTTTCGTCGGGCGAAAGCCCGGCGGCGAATTTATCGTGAGGCGATGCCTTAGTGGAAGCCATGAAGGAACGGTCTACCCACCCCTGATTGTAAGTTACAGATTTTAGGGCTCTCATCGGATGCTGTCAACAAATCGATGAATTTCAAGGATCCCCACGCCCACCATCTATTGATTCCCCCAATCACCCCGTGCTAGCCTACTCCTAAATAGAGGACGCGCCCCGGGGACCGAACCCTGCGCGGATCGCGGAAAGGGACTTCATTCCATGGACGGCCGGAAGAAGGAGATTGAGCGTCTCGATGCCGAGCTCCGGCGGCTCGAGCATCAGATCACGGCCGACTGCGTCGAGATCGGCCGCCGCGCCGCCGCCGCCGCCCCGTCGGCCGTCAATAACGAGGAACTCGCCAAGTATCTCAATTCCGCCGTCACCCTCCAGAATTCCATCAGCGGATTGCATGGGGACATTGACCGGATCCGCAGCCTCGTCCAGGGCTTGACCGCCCTCCAGAACGACTGCGACGACGCCGTCCGCCGCCGGGACCAGATCCTCCGCGAGCGCCAGTCCCGCTTCATGGAGCTCGGGGCGGGCGCCTTCGCCCTCTTCCGGAAGCTCCCCGACGGGGACGCCTACCGGCCCCTGTTCGAGGAGCTGGCCAGGATCGAGAAGGACCTCGACGAGCGCAACCGGGAGCTCCAGCATCTCCAGGAGCAGGAGCAGTCCAAAGGCTTCTTCGATAAGATCAAGTTCAAGGCCAAGAAAGTCATGGTCCGCGGCGAGATCAACCGTCTGGACCGGGCGAAGGCCAGCGGCTACGAGCATGCCGGAGCCAAGATCGCCGACTCCGATTTCGGGCGGCACGCCGAGGGGGCGCTCCGGGAGCTCTTCGGTTCCCTGCGCGACCGCAAAGCGGCGGCCGACGCGATCCTCGACGACAACGCCCGGCGGCAGGCGGAGATGGAAAACCACCGCCAGGAGCTCCAGCGCCTCGAGGCCGTCGACCGATCCGAGGAGCGCGTCCGGGACCTCGAGCGGCGGATCGAGAGCCTGGGCAAGGAGCTGGAAGTCATCCACTGCTGGACCGGCCAGCTCCTCCTCGAGCGCGACCTCCGGCAGGAGATCAAGGACCCGGACCTGTCCGCGAAGATCGAGTCGGTCCTGGCCCAGCGCGAGCTCATCCGCCAGAAGCGCCACGCGATCGACCGCCTCAAGGCCGAAGGCGAGATGGAGGAGATCCAGCGGAAGGAGAAGGAACGCCGGACCCGGCGCAAGCAGCTGGAGGAGGAGATGCGCGTCAAGGAGCGCCAGATCGGCACCATCGACATCGAAATCAATGTCGGGCTGCGCCGCATCGAGGAGCTGAAGCGGGTCATCAGCGGCGATGCGCCCTATGTGGATGCGCCCCCGCTCCCTCCCTTGCCCGATCTCTACCCGCCCACCGAGCCTCCCCCGCCCAAGACCGTCTAGCGGGTCCGGCTCCCGGGGGACTTCAGCTCCTCGTTGCTCGGAAAGACTTCGCGGGGCTGGGTCCCCGCCTCCCGGAACACGATGTTGTTCTCGTTCACGAAAAAGACGCATTTGCCGCTTCCCGCATCCGCCGGGAACGCGCAGAATCCGAATTTGGACTCATGGTGGACCTTCCGGCCGCTCTGGTCGGTATCCCGTTTGTAGAGTCCGGAGTCGCCCGCCACCGAGCCGTCTCGTTCCAGGGCGGCGTACCGATAGCCCTCGTCGGGAATGCTCCCCTTCGGGCGAGGGAGAAGCGGCTTGGCGTCGGCGTCGGCGACGTCGACCTCGATCAGCCGGATCTCCTTCCCGTCGGCCCCCGACGTCAGGTAATAGAGGCCGGAGACGTCGGCGGTCCAGAAATCGTGGACGCGATTCCCATCCCGGTCATTCGCGCGAAAGTCGGCTTCCGCCGAGGCGAGCATCTTCAGCTGCGTGGAGGCCATCCGCTCGTTGTAGGCGCGGTGGGAGCTCAGGAGGCCCGGGAGCAGGACGACGGCGACCGCCCCCAGCGCCGCGAGCGCCACCAGAAAGCCCGGCGAGGGAAGCCAGAGGCGGCGTTTCGGTCGTTCGTCCACCGGGAAGCCGTGGTCCCCGTTCGGTGCCGCGCTCCGGAGGAATTGGCCGATCCGGTGCGGTCGAGCGGCGTTCCATGAAGGATGACACCCTCCCGGATGAAGCGCTGGCGCTGGATGGTCTATCCGACACTTCTGATCGGCCTTCCTTTCTCGCTATACTCTGCCATGATTTTCATGCCCGGCAAGTCCCACCGGGGACCCCTGCCCCCGCTCAGCGCCCGGCAGGCCGACCTTGCCGCCGCGCTGCGCCGCGACGTCGTCGAGCTCGCCGAACGGATCGGGGAACGCAATACCGACCACTATGCGGCACTCCAGAAGGCGGCGGACCACGTCGCGAGGGAGCTCTCGGTCGCCGGACCGGTGTCCCGCCAGTCCTATACCGCCAGCGGCAGGGCCTGCGACAACGTCGAGGTCGAGATCCCGGGGACGGCCTCGCCTGGCGAGATCGTCATCGTCGGCGGCCATTACGACTCCGTATTCGGTTGCCCCGGGGCGAACGACAACGGGACCGGAATTGCCGGCGTCCTGGCTCTGGCCCGCTCGCTCGCGAAGACCGCCCCCGCGCGCACGCTCCGCTTCGTCGGCTTCGTCAACGAGGAGCCGCCCCATTTCCGCGGCGACGACATGGGGAGCCGGGTCTACGCAAAACGCTGCCGGGAGCGCCGGGAGAACGTCGTCGCGATGCTGAGTCTCGAGACCATCGGCTACTACTCGGATGCGGCCGGAACCCAGAACTACCCTCCCCCGCTGGGGCTCTTCTACCCGTCGGAGGGGAACTTCATCGCCTTCGTCGGCAACGTCGGCTCCCGGTCGCTCGTCAAGCGCTGCGTCCGTCTCTTCCGCGACCGCGCCGCCTTCCCCTCCGAAGGCGCCGCCGTCCCGGGCTTCCTTCCGGGCGTCGGCTGGTCCGACCACGAGTCGTTCTGGGAACACGGCTATCCGGGCGTGATGGTGACGGACACCGCCCCGTTCCGCTATCCCCACTACCACCAGCCCGGCGATACGCCGGACAAGGTCGATTTTGAGCGCTGCGCGCGCGTGGTCGAGGGCCTCGAACAGGTCCTGCGGGACCTGGCCGGGATCGACCCGCCCCTTCCCCGCTAGAGACCCCGCTCGGTCCTTGACGCCGCGCCCCGGCCCAGATAATCTTGGCGCCGCTTGAGAAAGCTGATCCGCGGCATCATCGACTTCCGGAAGAACCGGCGGCCCGGGTACCAGGAGACCTTTGCCCGCCTGGCCCTGGGACAGGCCCCGGACGCCCTCTTCATCGCCTGCTCCGACAGCCGCGTCGCCGCCAACCTCTTCGCGTCGACGGAGCCCGGCGATCTCTTCGTCATCCGCAACGTCGGCAACCTGATCCCCCGGGCCAACGAGTCGGGCGTCCCCGACCGGGACAGCTCCGTCGCGGCCGCCATCGAGTTCTCGTCGATCGGCCTCAAGGTCCGGGACATCGTCGTCTGCGGCCACTCCGAGTGCGGAGCGATGAAGGCCCTCGCGGAGGGCCGGGACGTGGCCCCGTCGCTCCAATCCTGGCTGACGCACGCCGAGGTGCCCCTCCGAAAGCTCCAGGCCGGCGCCCGCATGAAGGCGGACCTCTCGCCCCACAATCACCTGTCGCAGCTCAATGTTCTCGAGCAGCTGGACCACCTGAGATCGTATCCGATCATCCGCGACCGGATCCGGGAGGGCAGCCTCCGGCTCAACGCCTGGTGGTTCGACATCGCGCAGGCCGAAGTCCTCGCCTACGAGGAAGCGGCGGACCGCTTCGTCGTCATCGACGAGGCGGAGGGGGCCCGCCTCCTCGAGCGCCTGGATCAAGAGAGCTCCTGAGCCGATCTCCCCCGGAAGATCCGCGCCGCCGAGCTGAACCGCGGGGCGGCCCCCGCTCCGCCTCTGGCGCCCCCCCGGAACGATCTCCGACGAGGCGAGGGGAGGATTCGGGCCCAGCGGGACGGGAGGCGTCGACACGAACCGGAACGAATCGGTGGGCCTGGACCGCGTCGTAGAACCGGGAGCGTCAGGAGGAGGCCGACGTCGGGGCGCGCCGTTCCAGCCCCAGCCCGGCCATCGAGAGGCAGAACAGAAGCGCGGAGAGCGCGACCAGCGCCCACGGGACCGGCATCTGCTCCAACTCGGCTCCGAACCTCCAGATCATTAGCACGACGGCGACGTTGTTGACGGCATGAGCCAGGATGCTGGCCCAGAGACTCCCGGTCAGATGCACGAGCACCCCGAAGTAGCACCCGAGGAAGAGCATCATGCCCCTCTGGACCAGGGTCGGGTGGGCCGCCGAGAACAGGATGGAGGTCGCCCCCAAGGCGATCCCCAGTCCGAACCGCGACGAGATCCCCCGCAGCAGGATGCCGCGGAAGAAGGTCTCCTCGCACAGCGGAGGAATCAGGGCGAAGATTGCGAGCGAATGGACGGGGAATGGGTCCCGCAAGTCCAGGCTTCGCCGGATCGTCTCTTCTTCGGCGTGGGCCTGCCGGTCAAAGCCGGCGACCCGCAGCAGCTCGGTCTGGCCCCGGGCGAGCGCGAACATCAGCCAGAGACTGGCCACCGAGGCGAGCACCACGAGCGCCCCCTGCCGCAGGCTCAGCCGGACGAATCCGCTCGCGACCAGGGGACGAAGCCCGACCGAGCGCGCGACCACCAGAGGCGCGCCGAAGAACGCCCCCTGCAAGATCGCCGTCACCGCTCTCGCGGGAAGCCCGGCCTGCGCCAGGAGCCCGGCGATCACCATCGCCGCGAGGGCCGCCACCAGCACCCAGGCCGCATCCCTCGCGTTGGGCTCGCGCATGATCCCCTATTTCTTCTTCAGCTCCTCGATCAGCGACCGGAGCTCCGCGAGCCGCTCCGACATGAGCTTTTCCTCGAATTGCAGCGACTTGAGGGCGTTGCCTGTCGCCACGTTCGCGCGGTCGTCCACGCTCTTGGCCAGGTCTTCGAGGAGCTTCTGAAGCTTGGTCAGGTCCTCGAGCTGCTTTTCGACCTTCAGCTGCAGCTGCTGAACCGTGACGTACTTCTGATCGATGCCGGTCAGCTCCGACTTCAGCTGGGACTTGACCTGCTCGTCGTGCGCCAGGAGTTCCGCCTTGACGGAATCCAGCTCCTGTTTCGACACGCCGCCGCACCCCAGCGTGAACGAGTACGACAGCGCCGCCAGCACGACCCACCCAAGCTTCTTCATCCATCCTCCCAAGCTATTTGTCGGGCATATCCTGCACGCAACGGAATCCGACCTTGCGCCCCCGGTACGTCGGAAGGTACCAGTAGCGGTACGTCACCTTGGTGCTTTCGGGCGCGTCCTCGACCAGGAGGACGCCGCCGCGGACGACCTTCCTCTTCTCCCCGAAATCCGGATGCTCGGCCTTGCTCCACGGATAGCGCTGGAACCAGTCGGCCGTCCATTCGATCACGCCCGACCCCATCCCCTCGATGCCGAGATAGCTCTTGCCCGCCTCCTTCTGGTACTTCGGGCCCCAGGGATACAGTCGCCGGCCCGCGGGATCGTAGCCCGCCGCCCGCTCCCACTCCGTCTCCCGGGGCAGGCGCTTCTTCCGCCACGCCGCGTAGCTGGCGGCGTCCCACCAGTCCACGTTGGCCACCGCATCTTCCGGCTTCTGGGACTCCCAGTCCAGGGGCACGTGCTTCTTGTTCGGCGGCTCGTCCTTCAGGCAGGCCGGCGTGTGGCCGAAGCTGTCCAGGGCTTTCACGAACTCCGCGTAGTCGGCGACGCGGACCTCGCGCTCGTCGATGTAGACGGGAAGCGTCGTCGCCTCCCCCTCGGGGCCCTCGACGGCCCGGCCGCCGCCCATGGTGAACGTGCCGCCGGGCACGTAGATCATGCCGGGTGGAGCGGCCAGGGCGAGAGCGACCTCCTCGCGGCACCGGAGGACCTCGTCGCGGGGGAGTTCCTTGAATTTGGGGTCCGCCGCCCGTTCATAGACGGCTTTCGCCTCCGCCCACACGGCCCGCTTCATCAGGTCCCGGCCCTGCTCCAGAAGGGTGTCGAACTCCCGGCGCGCCGCCTTGGCGGCCATCTCCGCCGCCCCGACCAGTTCCGTTTCCGCGCGCCGGATCTCCAGCTCGATCGTGACGGACTGGCCGCGGGGGTTCTTGGCCAGCTCCTTGTAGAGCTCCAGGGCCCGCGTCCAGTTCTTGCTCGTCCTCGAGCTCACCGCCTCCGCGAACGTCGCGCTGAATTTCTGCCGCTCGCGGGCCTCCTCGACCTCGGTCTCGTCCGCGAACTCCGTCGCCCGCTTCCAGTCCTCGGCCGCCTTGAACCAGTCCCCGCCCTCGCTCTTTTCAGCGCTCTTGCGCCAGCGGCGGAAAGAGACCGTCTTGATGCGCAGCCGGAGCGCCTCGTCATCCACGAACTTGCGGGCCGCCTCGAAATGCTGGAGGGCGGTCTCCTCGTCGGTCTCGGCCTCGCCCTTCTCGATCTCCTGGTTCGCCCGAGCCTGGAGCTTCTTGCCGGCGACGTCCTTCGCGCCCAGGCGCTCGGCCTCCTCCAGCTGGGTGAACGCCATCGACCACTGGCGGCCGCCGAACGCCTCCAGCCCTTTCCGCCTCGGCTCCGTCCAGGGCGCCGGCGGCGGCGGAGGAGGATTCGGGTTCGGCACCGGGTCCGGCGGCTTCGGCGGCGGGACTGGATCCGGCGTGGCCTCCGTCTTCCGGTCCTCCGGCTTCTCGGATTTTTCGGACGGGTGGGGGTTCTCGGAGGGCTTCTCGACCTTCGCGCCGGCCGGCGCCTCGGGATTCACGGTCTTGTAGAGGAAGTACCCGCCTACCCCGAGCACCAGGGCCGCGGCCGCCAGTCCCGCCATCAGGCCGCCCGAACCGGCCCGGGGCGCTTCCGCCATCGGCACGGTCACCGCCGTCTTGGGCCCGACGCTCCCCTTCTGTTTGGCCTCCTCGAGCCGAACCGTCTCATTGTAGAGCGTGGATTTCTCGTCGGGAGTGACGCCGTCCTGGATGCCCCGGATCGCGGAGACGAGGGCGTCCGGCGCCGGATACCGGGCCTGCGGATCCTTGGCCAGGAGGCGGAGGATCATCGCCTCGATGGGAACCGGGATGGCGGGATTGATCTGTCGCGGGGGCGTCGGCTGCTTGTGCACCTGCTGATACATGATCGCCGTGGCGCCCTCGCCGACGAACGGCGGCTGGCCCGCCGCGAGCTCGTAGAGCACCACGCCCAGCGAATACAGGTCGCTCCGGATGTCGCAGGCCCCGCCCGTCGCCTGTTCGGGCGACATGTACTTCGCGGTGCCCATGATGACCTCGGACAGGGTAAGATCCGACTCCGGATTCTTGGCGAGGCCGAAGTCCATGACCTTGGTCTCGTTGTCCTTGGTCAGGAGGATGTTCGAGGGCTTGATGTCCCGGTGGATGATGCGGTGCTTCCAGGCCATTTGCAGGGCGATGCCGACGGACTCCCCGACCTTGAGGACCTCCTCCATCGTGAACTTGTGGCCCTTCTTGACCAGCGAGGCGTAGTCCTCCCCCTCCACGTACTCCATCGCATAGTAGTGCTGCCCGTCGGCCTCCCCGGCGCCGAAGATCTGGACGACGTGATTGTCGACGATCCGCGCCAGGAGGGCGGCTTCGCGGTTGAAGCGTTTCACGAACTCCGGATTGGAGGTCAGGTCGCTCTTGAGGATCTTGATCGCGGCGGGCCGGTCGAGGGAGATCTGGCGGCCCATGTACACGGCGCCCATGCCGCCGCGTCCCAGGAGGCGTTCAAAATTGATCTCGAAATCGCCCCAGGTCTTCACTGCCATGAGCTGCTCGCGATCTCCAGCACGACCGGTCCGTCCGGGCTTGAACTGCGGAAATTATACCGGAGCTCCCGAAAAAGACACTCAAAACCCGGCCCTTCAGACCGCGTCCGCCGGCGTCCCCCGACGTCGCGCCGCCCCGAGCGCGAACAGGAGGCCCCCGGGGATGGAGGCCAGGATGAGCGTCAGTTTGTACAGCACCGACAGCGCGATCGCATGGTTGGGGTCCATCCCGCCGAAGTCCCCGAACAGGCGCTGGTAGACGTATTCCTGCACGCCCCAGCCGCCCATGGAAATCGGGAGGGCCGTGACGATGAAGATGATGGGCTCGAAGATGAAGAACTTCACCAGCTGCAGGGCCGGAATCCCCATCGCGTGGGCCAATCCGAAGATCACCAGGATCCCGGATGCCTGCGCCAGCAGGGACAGGATCGCGCCTTTGGCCACCAGCGCCTTCTTTTGACGGGCGGACCGGAAGACCTCGTCGAGCTCCGCGACGACCTTCTTGAACGGCAGCCGCCCCACCAGGAGGCGGAACGGCGGGCTGAAGTACACCAGGTAGCCCAGCACCAGCGTCCCCAGCAGCCCGTAGATCAGGTAGACCAGGCGACGGTCCCCCGACGGGGACCAGTAGAACTGCAGTTCGGGCGTCAGGCTCACGGCGCCCAGGAGGATCATCACCGACAGGCCGATAATCCGATCCAGGATCACCGTCCCCGCCACCGCCGCCTTTCTCGCCTCGCCGGAGGACGCCAGGATCGCTTTCGTCAGGTCCCCCCCGACCGAGCCCGGAAGAAAGTTGTTGAAGAACGCGCCGGCGTACGTCACGAAGAAGATCTGGCCCAGGGGAACCTGGAATCCGTGGCCCCGGAGGAGCAGCCACCAGCGCTGGGCCAGGAAGAACATTGGCACCAGCGTGCAGACCAGCATCGCGAAGAACAGGGGCTTGTTCGTCTGGTGGAACAGCGACAGGAATCCTTCACGCCTCGCGGCGCGCCAGACCGGCGTGTGCCGGCCGTCGGCCCACGTCACGCTGCCGGGGCTTCCGGGCGCGACGTCCGCCGACCGGATGGCGGCCGCGTCGTAGTAGGCCGGCTTGTCCGTCGCCTTCTCCGTGACGATCCAATAGTCGTGCCAGCGGATCATCCGGACCACGAACACCACCGCAGCCGCGGTGACGGCGATCCGGACCAGCGGGACGCCCCAGCGTTTGACGTTAGGGGACACCGCGCACCCGGGTGCGGGCATCGAGGATGCCGTCGATCTGGGACGCGTATTGGGCCAGGACCCGGCGCCCCAGATCGGTCGCGTCCACCCCGAGATCCTGGAGGCCGCGGGTCTCCACGTTCACGTGGAGTTCGCGTTCGATGTTGATTCCGAAGTGGATCTTCGAGGAGACCGGCGTCAGCGTCGCGATCGAGATCGACAGCTTGCCGGGACCGAGGAACAAATCGTCCCCGTCCCGGCGCACGTCCCCGCCCAGCTCGTCCCGGACGATCGACGCGAGCAGGCGCTGCCGCAGCACCGCCTTTTCGAGATCCAGGTCGAAGTGTTCGCAGATGAAGTGAAGCATCCGCGGGCTGGCGATCCGCGACCGGGCCCGGACGTCCTCCAGGTCCACCATGTTCGAGAACGGAATCTCGCAGGCGCCCTGGAACGCGACGATCGAGTCTCCCTGCACGCCGAAGGTCCGATACGCCCAGAGGGAATGGATCTGGGTCCCGTCGTAGTCCACCGGGCCGGGGACCTCGTAGGTCCTCACTTCAGCGCCTCGAGCCACGCCTCCCGCTTCCGCTCGACGGATTTCCCCGTCCGGTCCGTGAGCAACCGGTGAGCCATGAAGGACACGCTGATCTCCTTGTCCGCGACGGCGTCGACCAGCGCCGCCTGGACGCCGGGGGCCCCCGGAAATCTCGCCAGCGCCTTCAGCGCGGAGCGGCGCACGGCGGGCTCGGGGTCCTTCAGGGTGTCGACCAGCAGGGGCACCCCTTCCGGATTCTGGATTTCGGCGATGGCCGCGCAGGCCGCCTGGCGGACCAGGGGATGCTTGTGCTTCAGCTTGGGGGCGAAGTGCTGCAGGAACTCCGGGCGCCCGTGATGGGCGAGGACTTCGATCGCGCCCACGACGACCAGAAAGTGGGGATCCTCCAGGTGGGTGACGAGTTCGGCGACCGCGGCCGCGTCCACGCGCTCGAGGAGCTCCCGTTCCCCGAGAAATCGCTCATAGGGATCCTGGCTCTGGAGATTCGGCTCCGGACCGCCGCAGGCCGCCAAGAACAGCAGCGCCGGCCAGAAGAGGGATCGCATGATGGGCCGTATTATAGGGGCCGTCTCGCCTTTTACAATAAGACCTAACGGCGGGCGAACCATCTCCGCGCCGCTTCGGCGATCGCCGCGGCCAGGTCGTGCTGCTTCCCCGGCTGGCCCAGCAGGCGCTCCACGCCGGGGTTGGACACGAACTCCAGCTCGACCAGCGCGGCGGGACAGTGCGTCCCCTTCAACACGCGGAGATTGTGCTCATCCTTGACGCCGCGGGCCTGAGCGGCGCCCCAGACCCCTCCCATCTCGTCCAGGAGCAGATCCGCCAGGACCCGGCTGTCCCGGTCGCGGGCTCCGGCACAGCGCGGCACCCAGACTTCGAATCCCCGCGGACCGGCCGCAGGAACGTAGTTCGTGTGGATCGACAGGAACAGGTCCGGATTCTCCGTATTGACGATGTGGACGCGCGCGTCCAGGTCGTCGTCGACCTGGGCGTCGAAGTGTCGATCGGTCGTCCGCGTCATGACCACCCGGGCCCCCCAGGACTGCAGGATGTCCCGGAGGTGGAGCGCGACTCCCAGGTTCACGTCCTTCTCGAGAAGACCATTGTTGCCCTTGCCCCCCGTATGCATGCCGCCGTGGCCCGGATCCAGGACGATCCGGGTGCCGGCGAGCATCGTGCCGGCGCGCGGACGAGCCTCCGATTCCTTGGCGGGCGCCGGCGCCGGGGTTTTCGCCAGGGTGATGGAGACCGCCGCGGAGCGCCGCAGCGGCGCCATCTCCACCATGTGCGCCAGCTCGGGCGGGAGTTTGATCCGGCCGCCGTCGAGGGTGACCGGGCTGCTCAGCGCGAAGGGCGCATTGTTGACGAGCGCCGAGGAGATTCCGGGAAGGAAGACGATCGTGGCCTTTCCGGCGTGAAGGGTATGGCGCCCGGTCGACGCCTCGCACGACCACTGAACGTCCCGGCCGCGGGCCAGGTCGTCGAGATCGGCAATGCCGGACAGCAGCAGACAGGCCGCGAGTGTCAGCACGACTCCCCCCCTCTCTCTCTGCCGGGCGGCTCCTCCGCCGCGGCTCCTCAGGGCTTCAGCGCCTCGTCTTTCGTCGACGCGCGAACGGAAAACAGGTCCTTGGGTCCGCCCACCCGGTACAACGTCCGGTCGGGCAAGTAGGTGTAGGTGGTCTTGCGGCGGATGCCGACGCTGGTCTGCATGAAGATGCAGTCGGTCGGCTTCCCGAAGAAATCGATGGTCTCCGGCCCGCTGACTTCGGCGGTTTCAGGACCCCACTCGTCGGAGTAGGGCGAGAGGACTTTGAAGAGATAGACGCCCTTTCCGGCGCCGATCAGCAGGGGACGCAGACACTCGGCCACGTCGTTCAGAAGGACGCCCTCTTCCATCGTCAGCGTCCGCTCTTCCGGGACACCGTTGACGTCGCGGCTGATCCGCGCCTGACCGCCTTCGAGGGACGCCGACACCTTGAACTGCCACTTCTGCTTGGAACCGACCTTGGACTGCTCGGCTTCCAGCTTCTGCATCCGGCCGTCCGGGGAGAAGGAGCCCCGGCTGGAGGTCGCATCGGTGCTTCCTTCTCCGAACTCGTTGTGAACCTCCGACTCGAAGGCATAGTTTCCCTTCGATTCCCCCAGGCGGTACCGCATGTAGCCGACCTTGCGGGTGCCGAGGTGGATGGTGAACCAGCGTTCCCCCAGGAGCGCGGGATCGACCTTGGCGCCCTTGAGGAGGCTCAGGACCCGTGCTTCCGCGACCCGCTCCTCGCTGGTCAGCGCGGTCGGCACGATTTCCAGCGAGCCGATCGACGCCTCCAGGACGGACCGGACTTTGTCAGCCTGGTCCGGAGGATAGGTCGCGTCCAGCATGTAGTACTCCAGGTTCGACCGGTGGACGATGGTCTTCAGGTACAGGAGATCGCCGCTTTGGAAGAGGATGCGATAGGCCCCCTTCCCCGCGATCGAGAGGTCCTTCTCCTCCACGATCTTGGACCCGAGGTATTTCTCCTTGATGCCGTCGCGGGCCTGGCGCTTGAAGATCTCCAGCGGCGTGGGATTGCTGCTCAGCAGGTGGGTGATGACCAACTCGGGAGGGCTCGCCAGCTCCCCCGCCTGGCTGTACTTGACGACCACCGGACCCATCCCGACGTGAGGAACCCACCCGGCGGGCGGACGGAAGGCCATCTCGTGCTCGGGAGCCGCGACCCGGACTCCGAGCTCCTGCGGCGACAGAAGAAGAAGGGCGATCCCCCAGGCTCTCCACATAATTACCCATATTATGTACGGGGTCCCGCGCTTGTCAAGGAAGCGGCGCCGAATCGGCGGGTGCTCCGGGTCCCGGGGCGCTCGAGTCGGATTTTTGTTGTACTCCGCTTTCCCCGCATTCTATATTGCCCCCTGCCCAGCGACCGGGGCGAGCCGTTCGTTGTGGACGGGAGAGGACATGCTGTCGGAGTCCGAACGGCGACTAGCGAGGCTCGTCGTCCAGAAGAAATACCTGACGGGGACCCAGCTCTGCGTCTGTATCGAGAGCCGCCGGTCCTCCACCAGTTCCCTCGACCGAATCTTCGTCGAGCAGGGCTTCCTCACGCCCCAGGAAGCGGAGGAGCTGCTGCGGTTGACGAACGACGCCACCCCCTCCGCCCCTCCGTTCGGCGAGCTCCTGATCCAGCGGGGCTTGGCGAGTGACACCCAGGTTCTCGACGCCTACGCCACCAAGACCCGGCTCGCCACCCAGAACGTGCATCGCTATCTGGGGGAGATCCTGGTCGAGCAGCGGGTGATTTCGCCGGACCAGGTCGCCGAACTGCTCGCCCAGCAGGGCAAGCGCGTCGTCGAGTGCCAGGGTTGCGGGTACCGCTTCAATGCGGCCCATGACGAGGGCTTCGAATGTCCGGAATGCGGGCGCCGGATCGACGCCGCCCCGGCGGCTCCCGCGACGCCCGTCCTCCCCCTGACCATTCGGGAGGAGATCGGCAGCGGCCCCAATGGCACCGTCTTCCGCGCCTTCCACGAAACGCTGCGGCAGGAGGTCGCCCTCAAGGTGCTGAAGGAGGGCCGCGCGCCCGGCGAGGCCGTCCGCCGAGCGGTCACGATCCTGCATCCGAACGTCGCCCGCACGCTGCGCATCGCGACCTGGAACGGCGCGCCGTGCATCATCAGTGAATTCGTCGAAGGCATCCCTCTCTACGACCATGTCGTCGGAAGCGTCCGGCTCTCCCCGGAAGACGCAATCCCGATCCTCAAACAGATCGCGGCCGGACTCGGCTCCGCGCACGCCCGGGGGGTCGCCCACGGCAACCTGAAGTCCCGAAACATCCTCATCCGGGAATCCCGCGAACTGAAGATCACCGATTTCGGGCTGGCTCCGTCGCGCGCCGAAGCCTTCGCCGCCGACCTCCAGCTCTATCTTGCCCCGGAGCGGCAGCGCGGCGAGCCGACCCCCGCGGCCGACCTCTACGCGTCCGGCGTGCTCTGGTACTTCATGCTCACCGGAGGACAGCCCTTCGCGGCGTCCAGCGCCGGGGAGATCCGGCGGCGCCACCAGGAAGGGCGGCCCCTTCCCTTGAGCACCCGGGTCCCCGGACTTCCCCCGGGGGTGGACGCGATCTTCGCCAAGCTCACCGTCCGCGACCCCCTGCTGCGCTACCGCAGCGCGGCCGATCTGCTCGAGGATCTCGACCGACTCGAAAACGGAGACCTCCCGGTCCCCGGGCGCGAGCCGAAGAAGGCCACTCGGCGCGCCCAGGTCCGTCCCCCGGAGCCCGCCCCCGCCCGGCGCCGGAAGCTCCGGCGACGTTCATAAGTCCTTGAATCCTCCTCCGCGCCGGGATAGACTCCGTCTTCCATGCATCGACGCATTCGGCTCGACTGCGATGGGAGGACGACCGGGGAGATCCTGGAGCACCTGGCCGCGGAAATCGACCGGCCCGGGACCCTCCCCCGACTGGTCCTCCACATCGAGAACGCCTCGAGGGTCAACGATTCCCTGTGCCGGCTGATCCGACAGCTGCTGTCCCTCGTCCATGAGCACGAGCTCAAGGTGTCCATCATCGATCCCACCGGCTGCACCTCGGTGCTCTGGGAGGCCCTCGGCGGCAGCTCGCACGTCGAAGTCTGCCAGCGCGAGGAAGACATCTCGGAGACCCTGGACCTCCTCGTCGTCGAGGATACCGCCGACAGCCTCCTGTTCCTGAAGGATCTTCTCGAATCCGCCGGCCACCGCGTCACCCCCGCCGTCTCCGGCGACGAGGCGGTGCGCGCCTGCCTGGCCCACCGCTTCGACCTCGTGCTGCTCGACCTGGTGCTGCCCGACCGCGACGGACTGTCCGTCGCCGACGCGATTCGCGGCTCCGGCGTCCCGATGATCGCAATGTCGGCGTACCTCGACCGCTGGTCCGATGAGGACTACCTCCGGGCCGGCTTCCGGACGAAGCTCCGGAAGCCCTTCAAATCCTCGGACCTCCTCTCGGCACTTCGAGCCTGAGCGGCGCGGTATAATCCCCCCGTGACGCCGCTGCCCGCCGCCGTCCTTTTCCTCGTCCCGATCCTGATGCAGCCGAAGCCCGCCGCGCCGCCCCCGGAGCTGGCCGCGACCTTCGAGTTCAGCCCCAGCCCGGATTTTGCCGGGGCCTGGCAGACCACGGTCGTCGAGCTCGACAGCCGCACCCGGCGCAGCCTCGACCTGACCATCCGGATCGAGGACGACAGTTATCTCGCGATCGCCACGCGACAGGAGGCGCTGGCCCCGGGGGCCCGCAAGCGGGTCTTCCTCTACACCCCCGCGGCGTCGTTCCAACGGGGCATTCCCGCCCGCTACCGGATCACCGATGAGCGGGGAACCGAGCTCGTCGCCGGACAGCTTCCCGCCTCCTCGCGGGGCTACGCCGCGAACGGGTTCCAGATCGGCCTCTTCTGCAGGGTCCCGGCGGCCGAGGACGACTTCGCCATCCCGACGTCCCTGAACAGCCTGGAAGTCCGCTGCGGGCGGCTCAGTCCCCGGACCTTTCCCGACCGCTGGGTCGGACTCGCCTCGCTCGACCTGATCGTCATCCACGATGCCCCGCTCGACGAGCTGACCACCGATCAGGGGCGGGCGCTGCTCGACTATGTGCGGCAGGGCGGATCGATCCTCGTCATTCCGGGATCGACGTCGGGCTGGCTCTCCCATCCGGTCCTCCGCTCCGTCGCGCCGGTCCGCGCGGACTCCGCGCGCACCGTTTCGTCCTTGCCGGGCTTTGCGGCCGAATTTGGGGCGGTCCGGGGAGCCGACTCCTTTCTCGTGCAGCCCCTCCTCAACGGCATTCCCTTGCTCGGGGGCTCGCCGGACTCGGGCCACACGCTGGTCCGCTTCGACACGGGACTGGGCCGCGCCTTCGTCGTCGGGGCCGATCTCCGCCGCGCCCCCTTCGACACGTGGACCGGCCGGAGGATGTTCTGGACCTACCTCCTGAACCGGATTCCCCGCTGGTTCCAGGAGGATCTCCTGCCCTTCCCCGTCGCGGCGAGCCCGGCGCAGCGGGACGACCTCTTCCAGCGCATGAGCCGCCTCATCAATCCTTACCCCCCGTTCGGTCTCATCCTCGGCCTGGCGGTCGTCTTCCTCGGCATCGTGGGACCTCTCAACTACGGGGTGCTCTGGAAGCTCCGGCGGACGCTGCTCCTGGTCGTGACGGTGCCGGGCATCTCGATCGGATTCCTGGCGCTGATCGTCGTCCTGGGCTACCTCCTCAAGGGAACCTCGACGGTCGCCCACTCGGCGAGGCTCCTGTCGACCCGATCCGGACTCGGCCTCGCCCGGGAAATCCATCTGTTCACGCTGTTCTCTCCCGCCACCCGCACCTATGACGTCCTCTTCGAGCCCGGCACCTACGGACCGTTCGACCGATGGAACGAGTACGACCGCCAGAACTACCGCCGGCGCCTGGAGGCCATGACCCCTCTCACGATGCAGACCGGCAGCCCGATGGCGATCCGCGGGCTCCACGCGGGCCAGTGGCAGAGCTGGGATATCGAAACCAGGGCGATCCGGGATCTGGGGAACGGAATCCGCTTCTCCGTGGAAGGACGCCGGCTGAAGATCCACAACGGATCCGCCCGCGTCATCGAGCGCGGCGTCTTTGTCCAGACCGGCCGCGAAGGCGCTTCTCTCCCCTTTTCCGGCCTCGGGGCCGGTGGGGATTTCGAGGCGCCGCTGTCGGGAGCGCAGCGGCTGGGATTCGACGCGCTCGGTCTGGCGCCCGGCTCCCTCGGGGAGACGCTGCTGCGTCCCTGGCTCGACTCGGTAAGCGGGGAGCCGGCCGGCGCGTCGGCGAACGGGCAGACCCAGCGATTCCTCCTGTGCATCCTCCGCGACGAGGGCGCCCCGGTCACCGTCGACGCCCGCCTCTCGAGCCGCAGCCGATCCGTCACCGTGCTTCACGTGGCGGAGGCGCCGTGATCCACGTCGACCGGCTCACGAAGAA
>Ga0070731_10002052_pt1 | contig 19854 bp, 16 predicted proteins | sample Coa_R1_2_FD_66448 | JGI IMG/M metagenome (GOLD analysis project Ga0070731, IMG submission 66448) | Surface soil microbial communities from Centralia Pennsylvania, which are recovering from an underground coalmine fire - Coalmine... | ecosystem: Environmental > Terrestrial > Soil > Unclassified ... | reverse complement strand
TTGGAATGCGTCCACTGAAACGATCGGCTAACCGCGCGGCGTGGGTGCTGATGCTCTTGTCCGCGCCAGCGGCGCAGCCGGAGTCCCCCGTGCGCTTCGCCGAGCACACTGTCGCCACCGGCCTGACTGGCGGCTACCAGGTGGTCGCGGTGGACTTGAATCACGACGGTAAGCCCGACCTGATCGCGCTGGCCAGCGGCATGACCGAGCTGGTGTGGTTCGAGAATCCCAGCTGGCAGCGCCACGTGATCGCCGCCAACCTCTCCGGCATGATCAACCTGGCGGCCTGGGACATAGATGGCGACGGCATACCCGAAATCGTACTGGCGTCCGGCTTCGCCATGGATGCCAAAAAGAGCACCGGCATCGTGTCGGTGCTGCGCCACAATGGCGACCCGCGCCAGCCCTGGACGATCCGGGAGATCGACCACCTGCCTACCTCACATCGCCTGCGGTGGGCGGATATCGATGGCAGCGGCAGGAAGGTAGTCGTCAACCAGCCGCTTACCGCCGCCACGGCCGGCCATCCGGAAGATCGCGCGCACACGCCGCTGGTATTCTACCGGCCAGGCGCATGGAAGCGCGAGACCATCTCCGAGCAGGATGAAGGCGTGGTTCACGGAATCTATCCCGTGGATTGGGATGGCGACGGCCGGGACGCGATCCTGACCGCCAGCTTCGTAGGCATTCATCTGTATAAACTGGGCATGGGCGGCGGCTGGACCCGCACGGAGATTGCCGCGGGCGACCCCGCGCCGTGGCCCAAATCCGGATCGAGTGACGTGGCCGTGGGCCGGCTTGGTAAGCAGCGCTTTCTGGCCGCCGTCGAACCGTGGCACGGCAACCAGGTCGTCATCTACCGCGAAAACGCCGGCCGGTGGCAGCGCCAAGTGATCGACGACACGCTGTCCGACGGCCACACCATCTGGACCGCGGACTTGAACGGCGATGGCCGCGATGAAGTGATCGCGGGCTACCGCGGCAAGGGCGTCAAGGTATATTACGCGCTGGACGCCCAGGGAGCGCACTGGTCGAGCACGGTACTCGATGCGAGTATCGCGGCTGCCGCGTGCGCCATCGCGGATCTGAACGGCGACGGCCGGCCCGACATCGCCTGCATCGGCTCGGCTACCGCCAATTTGAAGTGGTACGAGAATCTGGGTCCGTTGCGCTAATCCGACACGGACACCGGCGCGCGCAGTGAGAACGCCAGCACTGTTTCCACCGGCAAACGTACGTTTTTCTTGCCGGTAATCACTGCGCCGGCGGTTCCCGCGGCGCCGCCCGCGCCCGCTCCTATGAGGGCTCCGGCGGGCCCGCCGGCAATGGCGCCCACTGCCGCGCCCACACCCGTTCCGCCCCCGATCAGCGCCAGATTGCGCTTCTTATGCCCGCCGCTTTGGCGCGCCACGCCGGTGGTCTTGATGGCGTAAGGCCTGCCATTCAACTCAAACGAATCCAGACTGAGAATGAGCCGCGCGTGGCCTTTCAGGCGTCCCGAGGGCTTGGACTCCGCCAGGTGACCCGTGCACCGCGCCCCGCGCGGTATGATGGCCGTCCCGTTCTCCACTACCGGCCTCACGAGGGTTGCCGTGAAACGATCGCCGGCTCTGTTGCGCCGCGTATCCAGGGTCTCCTCTAATCGCACGCGGAATACGGTTCCGGCCGGAATCGCGACGCTTTGGCCGGGCATGGAGGCATTCGGATTCGCTGGGGCCGGAGCCGGGGGCGCACCGGCGGAGGGCGCATTCGGAGGCCCGCCCGCCTGGGTAGCGGGTCCCGGCGGCTGATCCTGCGGCACCGCCTGCCCGGTCACCTCGGGCACCGGTTGACTAGCGGTGGCAGGCGGGGTCTGGCCGGGGGCGGCGGCCGCAGCTTGTCCGGCGGCCTGTTGCGGCGTCGAACTGGTCGCCTGTCTCGTCGACGAGTGATTGCCACAGGCGCTCAGAAACAGAACAGCGAGTAAACTGATCGTTCGGCCGTGTCTCATATGTCCTCTTCCCCGCCGTCGGCAAGTAAGTTGCCATAAGACGATCCGTGACGGTGGCACTCCGCTTGCATTGCTTCGCCGCGTTTTCTATCTTCGCTCTCAGGTTACTTAAAAGAACGCAATCTCGCTTGTCTCGAGGAGGGAATAATGAGGAAAGTATTACGTACTATGGGGAAACTCTTACCTGTCGCGCTACTGCCGGTACTCGCCGCTGTAGTCAACGGGCAAGTGACCCACGTGGCGAACGCGGCATCCATGGTCAGCGATACCTCGCTGGCGCCCGGCACTATTGTCGCTATTTTCGGCACACACCTGGCTTCCGGTGTGGCGGTCACCGACAACCCGGCGCAACCGCCTCAATCTCTAGGCGGCGCCGGCGTGACAGTGGGCGGAGTGGCCGCGTCGCTCTTTTACGTTTCATCTACTCAGATCAACGCCGTGTTAAGTACTCAGACGCCGGTGGGCCAACAGACCCTGACCGTGACCTCGGCCGCGGGTACTTTTTCCAGCACTGTGACGATCAGCCTGAGCGCGCCGCCCGGCATCTTCTCGGCATTCGGAACAGGCACCCACGATGGCGCCATCACTAACGCAGTCGACTTCGTATTGGGCCCCTTCAGCGTAACTACGGAGAAAGGATCCACCTACCTGGCGATCTTCATGACCGGGCTCAGCGTCGCTACGGCCCCGGTGGTTAACGTAGGCGGAGTGCCTGTGACCGTCCAATTCTACGGAGCATCGCCCTGCTGCGATGGCATGGAGCAGGTCAATGTGATGTTGCCGGCCTCCATCCAGGGCGCGGGCCGCGTCGAGGTCGTGGTGCAATCCGGCGGGCAAAGCAGTAATGCGGTGGAAGTGGTTCTGCTTCCCAATCACGGCGAGGGTGCTTTTCCTGACGACCAGGAGAATCACGCCAACAGCCGCGAACTAGCCGGCATCGCTTATGTTCCCGGAACCAGCCTGGCGCTGGTGCTCGACGAGAATGACGATGTGGTGCGCGTTGTCGATGTTTCGCAGGCCAAAGTCACACAGGTAATCGCATTGCCCACCGGCGCGGGCCCCATAGCGGCCGCGGTGAATAGCGCCGGGACAATCGCCGTGGTAGCTGAGCGGGGACTGGCGGAAGTGGCCATCATCGACCTGACCAGTTTCGCGGTTACCGCCCAGGTGCCCGTCGGCCTGGGGCCGCGCAGCGTGGCCATTGCCGGCAACACGGCCGTGGTAGTGAACGGCGATGCGGCCTCGGTGAGCTTCGTCGGCATCAGCGGCGCAAGCCCGATCGGCAGCCCGCTGCTGGTGGGGAACGGTCCGCACACCGTGGCGGTGGATGCCGCCGGCGCCAACGCTTATGTGACGAATGAGGATTCCGGCACCGTGAGCGTCATCAACCTGTCTACATCTATGGTCTCGAACACCATCACGCTGGGCCAGGATATCCGTCCCGCGTCCATCCAACTCATACCCGGGTCCACGTTCGCGGTAATTGCCGTACCCGATGAGGGAGACGATGGAGAAGCTCTGGTGTTGGATCTGACCAGCGGGTTGTTCACCACCATCGACGTGAATCCCGCCCGATCCGGGGGAGCCAGCGATGTCGCCATCAATGGAACTACAGCTTACTTCGCCGACCAGACCGGCGGAGCGGTGTCTTACGTCTCGATCGACGCGACCACGGGCCAGCCTGCCGGACCTCCCGCGATGATTCAAGTGGACCTGGGGCCCCGCGCCCTGGCCGTCGACACGGTGGATAATCTGCTGCTGGTCACCAACGAGGGCAGCGGCACCATCGTGCTGGTGGACCTGGCGACTAACCAGATTACGGGGCGCATCAACGGCGTGCGCAGCGATATGAACGGCGACGACGGCGGAGACGACCACAGCGACCACAACAACGCCCAGAACCCGCCGGTGATCGTCTCCCTGTCGCCGGTGACCATCAGCGCCACGGCCACCATCACGCTCACCATCACGGGAACCAATCTGCAGAACGCCAACGGGGTGGTCATCGTCAACCCCGCAAATATCCATGGCAACGGCGGCGGCAGCTCGTTCATGTCCGGCCGCGACAAAGCGTTCTCGGTAAGCAATATTCAGGTGAACAGCAGCGGCACGCAACTCACGGCTACCGTCACCACGGCCAACGCGGCCTTGGGAGCGCGGCTGGTGGTGGTTCAGAACAATAGCAGCAACTCGTCGTTGCTGCCGGCTTTGGCCAACACGCTGACCGTGATGCCATAGGTTCTACATGGCCAGCAGGGCGGCCATCAACTCGATGCCGTCCCAGAGGTTCTGCAGGCGGATGTTTTCGTCGAAGCTGTGCTGATTGTTGTCGTGGTTGGCGATCGGCACGGTGATCGTCGGCGCGTGCAGAGTCTCTTCGATCATATAGAGCGGCACGCTGCCCCCCATGGTGGGCAGCTTCACCACCGGGCCGCGCGCCGCATCGGCGGTCCGCAGGACGAGCTGCGAGATCGGCAGGTCCATGGATGTGCGCGCGGCATTGTAGCCGCCGGGCTCGACAGCCACTTTGGCCACCTTGGGATGCGACGTGCGCGCATCGGCGTCGGGCTCCCGGTCCGTCACGTAGTAGCCTTGTTTGCGGATGTGCTCGACCACGCGCTGGGCGGCGGTCTGGTGATCGATCCCTTTGACCAGGCGGATGTCGATGGTGGCCGTGGCGGAGGCCGGAATCACGTTGCTGGCCTGCGCGCCCGTGCGCGCCGCGCGCATGCCGCGGATATTGAGCGAGGGCGCGTTCAGCAGTTCGACCAGCTTCTTGCCGCCGCCCTCCGTTCGGCCCAGCCACAACTCGCGCATGAGGTCGCGATCCACATCCGGAGCCTCGGCCACCGAGCGCCGCTCTGTCTCGCTGAGGGGCTGGATGCCATCATAGAAATGGTCGATGGTGACGCGGCCCTCGTCATCCTTCATGGTCGCCAGCAGCCGCGCCAGCATCATGGCCGGATTGGGCGCCCAGTTACCGTAATGGCCGCTGTGCAGTTCATGCCGCGGGCCGTAGACGGTGATGTCCAGGGTGGTCACGCCGCGCGCGCCGAAGACGATCTGCTGGCGGCGGCTCTGGTGCACGGGCCCGTCGCAGATCAGCCAGACATCGCTCGCGAGTAGATCTTTATATTTCGCGAGAATGTCGCCCAGGTGCCGCGATCCGGCTTCCTCCTCGCCCTCGAACACGAACTTGATATTGGCGTGCAGCGGAATGCCGGAGGCCTTCAGCGCGTCGAGAGCCGCGGCAATGGCGATGATGGGCGCCTTGTCGTCCGAAGCCGATCGCGCGTAGAGGCGGTCGCCGCGCAGCACGGGCTGCCAGGGAGGCGTGGCCCATTCCTTGGGATCCAGCGGCTGGCCATCGTAGTGCGCGTAGAAAATCACGGTGCGCGCGGCGCCGGGCGCATGGACTTCGCCGAGCACTACCGGCGGCGCGTCCGGCACTTCCAGCAGCCGGGTCTTGACGCCGCGCTTTTCGAGAATCGCCGACACCGCCAGCGCGTTGCGCCGGATGTTGGGCGCGTCGCCGGCGAGGTTGGGGATCGCCAGCAGGTCTTCGAACTCCGCGAGGATGGCCTGCTCGTGCGCCATGCGCCATTGATGCGCCGCGACGGCGGCCGGGTTCGTCTGGGCACGCGCTATGGCCAATAGCGCCAGCAACAGCGCGACGGATCTCAGCATAGGGCGGCCTCGGATCAGCGGAATAGCTGCGGCGCGAACTCGTGCAGATAGTTCCGCCAGTTGACCCAGGTGTGCCCGCCTTCGCTTTCATGAAACTCCGGCGCGAAGCCGTGCTTCTTCAGCATCTCGACGGTGATCTTGGTCACCGGCATCACGAAGTCGTTGGCGCCCGTGCCGAACCATAGCAGCTTGAGGCCCGGTTTCAGCGCAGCGTTGTCCAGCACGGCGGCGTGCTGCTCTTCCCACTCCGGCGGCAGCGCGGGCGCGGCGGTGCGGTCGGCGTTGGGCCGGCGCGGCGCGAACAGGCCGGCGCTGAACACGCCGATGTAGGCGAACCGGTCCAGATGCGACATGGAGATGTTCAAGGTCTGGCCGCCGCCCATCGATAGGCCCGCAATCGCCAGGTGCGCCCGGTCGGTCAGCACGCGATAATTCTTCTCTACGTACGGCATGATGTCATTCACGAAATCTTCCAGGAACTCATCGCGGGCGGGACGCGCGGCTCCGGGTTGGGGAAAGGTCGCCGACGTATGTCCGGCGGGCATCACTACGATCATCGGCGCCGCCTTCTTCGCGGCCACCAGATTGTCGAGGATGAATCCGGCGCGGCCCACGGAGGTCCAAGAGTCGTCGCAGTCGCCCGCGCCGTGCAGCAGGTAAAAGATAGGATACTTGCCGCCTCCGCCTTCATATCCCGGCGGCGTGTAGATATGCATGCGCCGGAACCGTCCGAGTGCCGTCGAATAGTAGGTCACCGAGGCCACCGCGCCGTGGGGCACCTGCGCGGTGTCCATGAATTCGGCTCCCGGCACGTACACCAGGCTCCAGGAGTTGGTGTTCGACTCGCTGACCGCGGGATTACGCGGGTCCATGGTGGGGACGCCGTCCACCAGGAACGTGTAGCGGTATGCGCCAGGGTCGATCGGCCCCACCGTGGCCGACCACACGCCGCTCTCCTCCTTCGAAAACGCCGGACCTTCGCGCGGTAATCCTTGAATGTCGCCGCCCCGCAAACCCACCGCCTTGGCCTGCGGCGCGAGGATGCGAAATGTGATGCGGCGGTCCGCGGAGACCTCCGGCGAAACGACCTGGGGGCCCTGCGGCTGCATCGCCGGCGGTGGGGGCGGCGGCGTCGCGGCCGGCCTCGCTTCCTGCGCGCGGACGATACCCGCTGCCATCGGCAGCAACAGCGCGCCAGCCGCCCACAATAACGTTTGTCTCATAGCTTCCTCCCTAGGGGGTCTCCCACTTGCCCGATTCCGCCGCGCGGAACAGGGCATCGATCACCGCCATATTGCGGATGGCATCTTGGAGCGGCACGGGGACGTCGCACTCGCCGCGCACGGCCCGCGAGAACAGGTCGCCTTGAATGGTGTACTGGTCGCATATGGGCAGGCTTTCGGTTTCGACGCTCGCGCCATAAAGGTCCGAGCCGTCATCAAGGAAGATGCGGCAGGGCGTGGCCGGCGGCGCGTTGAACGGTATTTCGATCTCGATGCGCCCCTGGGTGCCGTAGAACTGCATGCGCTGATAGGGGACCAGTTGCGTCGAGCAGATGAATGCCGCCTGGCCCGCGGGGAAGTCCAGGATGCCGGACGCCAGCCGGTCGATGCCCATCTCGGGATCGCGCTCGATCAACGCCGCCACGCGGCGCGGTTCCTCGCCGAAGATGAAGCGCGACGTATTGATGGGATAGCAGCCGATATCCATCAATCCACCGCCGCCCCACTTGCGCACGTTGCGGATATTCGCCGCGTCACGATTGAAGTAGCTGAAGAAGCCCTGAATGGCGCGCAATTCCCCAATACGTCCGGCGCGCACCAGATCGCGCGTGCGCACCCATTGCGGATGCGTCCGCACCATGAAGGCCTCACCCATTTTGACGCCGGTGCGGGCCTGCGCTCCCAGCAGATGCCGGGCTTCGGCGGCATCCAGAGCCAGCGGTTTCTCGCAAAGCACGTGCTTGCCGGCTTCGGCCGCGCGTACCGACCACGGCACATGCAAATGGTTCGGCAGCGGATTGTAGACGGCCTCGATTTCAGGATCGGCCAGCAGTTCTTCGTACGAGCCGTAGGCTTTCGGAATGCCGAGCGCGCGCGCCGCCTGCCGGGCCTTCAGCAGATCGCGCGAGGCGATGCCGGCGATCTCCGACCATGCGCCGCGCTGCATGGCGGGAATCACCTTCTTCACGGCGATGTCGGCGACGCCCAGGACGCCCCAACGCACTTTGCGGATCATGAGATCTCCAACGCTTTACGATACAGCATTGCACCGTGCGATATTGGTGCTGATTGGCCCTTCAACAAAGCATTGTCGTGATGGTGGGCCTGCCCGGGTCGGGCAAATCCACGTGGCTGAAGCGGCAGGGGATCGTGGGCATTTCGTCGGACTGGATCCGGCAGGTGCTGACCGGCGACGCCACCGACCAGACCATTCACGCGCGCGTGTTCCTAACGATGCGCTATCTGCTGCGGCACCGCCTGGCGATCGGGCTGCCGGCCACCTACATGGATGCCACCCACCTGACGCCCGAGGAGCGCCAGCCGTATATCCAGATCGCGCGATGGTACGGCTGCCGGGCCGAAGCGCTGTACTTCGACGTGCCGCTGGAGGTGTGCCGCGAACGCAATTTGCGCCGCGACCGGGTGGTCCCCGGCGACGCTCTGGAGCGCATGGCCGCCAAGCTCGTGCCGCCGGAAGAAAAGGAAGGTTTCGCGCGAATCACGGTAGTGCGCTGATCAGCGCACTTGCTCGTCTTTTTCCACTTTGCCGTCGCGGATGTGGATCACGCGATGAGCGTGCATGGCGATATCGTTCTCGTGCGTCACCAGCACGATGGTGTTCCCCTGCTCGTAGAGCCGTTCAAAGAGCGCCATGATGTCGTTTCCGGTGGCGCTATCCAGGTTCCCGGTGGGCTCGTCGGCCAGCAGGATGGAGGGATCGTTTACCAAGGCTCGCGCGATGGCCACGCGCTGGCGCTGGCCGCCTGACAGCTCATTGGGCTTGTGGTACATGCGCGGCTCCAGATCCACCTGGCGCAAGGCGGCTTTGGCGCGTTCGAGGCGCATCTGCGAAGTCGTGCCGCTGTAGATAAGCGGCAGCTCCACATTGTGCAGGGAAGTGGCGCGCGGCAGGAGGTTAAACGTCTGGAAAACGAAACCGATTTCCTTGTTGCGGATGCGCGCCAGCTCGTCATCCGTCATCTCGCTGACCAGGCGGCCATTGATGTAATACTGCCCCTTGGTGGGGGTATCCAGGCAGCCGATCAGGTTCATCAGGGTGGACTTGCCGGATCCCGACGGTCCCATGATGGCCACGTACTCGCCCCGCTTGATGGTGATGTCCACGCCCGAGACCGCGTGAATCTCCTGGTCGCCCATCACGTACGTCTTCCACAAGTCGTAAGTGCGGATCACGATGCCGTCGCGCTTCAGTTGCTCGCCGCGCTCGATAAGCTCTTTCTCTGCGAGTGCCTGTGCCATTTGGAATTCTCGATCTTGCGCGTCAAGCCTTCTGCGGCATGGGCGTCTTGTTATCCACCTTCACCTGGGCTTCGTTGCGCAGCGTCCGGATCACCTGGTAGCTGCCCGTGACGATTTCATCGCCTTCCTTCAGACCGCTCAAGACCTCGATGTCCGTGGCGCCGGTGATGCCGGTGTCCACTTTGTGGAATTCAGCCTTGCCGCCGGAAATCACGAATACGCCCTGGACTTCTTCTTTTCTGGCCTTCTCCTCGGCCGGCGTGAGTTTGGCGGCGGTGGCGGCCTGCACGCCGCCGGGAGTCTTGGATTTTACCTCCAGATCGCCCTTCTGCCGGATGGTGAGCGCCTGAATGGGAATCGTCAGGGCCTTCTGGCGGGTGGCCGTGGTGATCTTCGCGGTGCAGGACAAGCCGGGACGCACCTCATCCGGCGGATCGTCCATGGCGACCACGACTTTGAAATCCTTGGCTTCCTGGCTGGAGACCGCGCTCTGGGAAGCGGCCAGACCGGTGGAGCGCAGAATGGCCGTGTTGCCGATCTCGATCACGTGGCCCTTAAACGTCTTGTTGGGGATGGCGTCGATAGTGATGTCGGCCTTCTGGTTGAGCGACACGCTCACGATGTCGGTTTCATCCACCTTCACCTCGGCGGTGATCAGCGACATGTCGGCGATGGTCATGATGTTGCTGCCCGCCAGGTTCGTCACGCCGGGCACCACCGTCTCGCCCACGCGCACGGGAAGGTTGGTGACCACCCCATCCAGGGGCGCATAGGAATCGTATTTGTGCAGCATGTCGGCGACCTGGGTAAGGGTCGCCTTGGCCTGCATTACGCGGCGCTGTGTGGCGGAAAGCTGCGCCGCCTGCTGTTCCCGCTGCGAACGGGCCTGATCCAGCCGGGTCTTTTGTTCCACCAGGGCCGCCGCAGCCGCATCATAAGTCGCCTTGCGGGCGTCGAAGTCCTGCTTGGAAAGGAGCTGGTCCTTGAAAAGCTGCTGGGCGCGCTCGTAGTCCAGCCTGGCATGGTCCAGATCCGCTTGCGAATGGTCGATCATGGCCTGCTGGGTGCGGAGGTTCTCGTCCGCCACTTTGAGGCCCGCCTCGGAAGCGTTGGAATCCGCTTCCGCGGAGCTGACCGCGGCTTTCTGGGAGTTTACCTGAGCCTCGGGCTGGATATTCTCCACCCGCGCCACCAGTTGTCCTTTGCGGACACGGTCGCCTTCTTTCACGAGAATCTCGGTGAGCGTGCCGATGGCGTTGGCGCCTATGTTGATGTAATTCTTGGGCTTAATCTCGCCCGATGCGGTGACCAGAGCCGTCAGATCGCCGCGAACCACCTTTCCGGTTTGGACCGCTACCACGCCGCGCTTGCTGTAGACGGTGCTGGCATAAACGCCGATAGCCAGGATGAGCACAACCAGAATGGTGATGAGGATTTTCCATTTACGCTTCACGAGTCGAGACTCCTAAATGGCCGACGATGATTAGACGCAATTCTTAACGGGAGAGTTCAAGCATATGTTAGCATCCGTTGCACCGAATTTCGACTGGCCACCTGATTAAGGATGTTATAAGCAGGAAGTGAACACCCCAGCCCCGCTCGTGGCGGCTGCCTGTACGTTGCGGGCCGCGCCGCTTAAACCCGTGCAGCCCATGCACTTCGCCGAATCCGTACCACGAGGTCCGGTCGTCCCTTCCCCTACGCTGGACGCGACCCCGGGCCCTTGCTGAACAACGCCTTCCGCGCCGCCCTACGAGCGAAGAACTCCTTAGATTCAAGCGGCGCGGGTCGCCCCGTTTTGCGCGTGCTCCTGAAAAGCGCAAAGGGGCGCGTTTTGCCGCGCCGCCATACGAGCGAGGAACTCCTTAGATTCAAGCGGCGCGGGTCGCCCCGTTTTGCGCGTGTTCCCGAAAAGCGCAAAGGGGCGCGTTTTGCCGCGCCGCCATACGAGCGAGGAACTCCTTAGATTCAAGCGGCGCGGGTCGCCCCGTTTTGCGCGTGTTCCTGAAAAGGTGAGTGATTAGCCCGCAGGTTTGTAATCCCAATACGTCTCATCGTCGGCGGAATTGTGCGACCAATATCGCAGCACCCTGGCCTTCACCTGCATCGAGAAATGACTAGGCAGCCATAAATTCGGGGCAACCGGCTTCTGCTCCAGCGCGAACTCGGTTCCGGGTTCCACCTGCGCGACGAACAGCCCGAAAGTCACCGGCCGAAAGACCTCGGCCTGCACTTTTACCCACTGATATTGCTGTTCGTCGATCCACATCTTCCCGCGCATGCCCAGGAGAACCCGGGTGTCGCGGCTGGCCGGGCGATAGCCGGGCCCGGGTGCGCCCTACAGCACGAAACAGCGGCGGCCATCGACGGTATCCTCGCCCACCAGGCGGAAGTTGATGGCCTTCACCATCTCCCGCATCAGCGCATTGTCCTGGCGGCGTTCCCGTTGATATCAGCGCCGCTCCATTGACCGCGATCAGCTTGTTGTAGGGCGACCCCGCAATCATCATGACGCGGTAGGTCATTACACCGTGGCCAGTCCGGCCATTCCGGGTGACGACAGCAGCAGGATTGTGGCATGGCTGGCCATATCGTCATTTGCCCGCCCCCAGCGACTTTAAATACGCGAGCACCGCTTCGGCGTCTTCGCGCGTCATGTGGAATTGCCGCATGGGAGGATCAGGAGGCTTTCCGGTGCGCGCAATTCCGGTCATCATGAGCCTGATGAAGTCGGCATCGGTCCCCGGCGGGCCGCCCGCAAGGCGCGGCGCCTTGATGGCCCAGTTCGGCGCTGGATACGTGGGTTTGAGTTGAACCGGTCCGCCCATCAGGCGGTCGGCTTCGTCAGGCAGGCCATTCTCGCCGCGGCGCGTGTGGCACAATTCGCACATTGAGACGGACTCCACGATATACTTGCCCCGCGCAACCGCTTCATGCTGCACCTGCGCCCAACTGGACACCGCGGTCAGGAACCCAATCAGGGTAAACGTTGTCAGTATGTTCATGATGCGATCGAAACTGAGCAACTAGCCTTCCATCGCTGGAGAGCGGCCCAACGGCGGTAGAATGTAAGTCCCACGCTAGTCCAAACAAGGGGGAGAACGTCCATGAATCGACGAGAACTCTTCAAGAAGGCGGCTATGGCGGGCGCCGCGGCTACGGGCGCTTTGTCACAAGCGCGCGCGGCGGCCAACGATCGCATCGGCATTGGCGTGATCGGCTGCGGCGGCATGGGCCGCATGGACCTGGCCGACTTCCAGAAGCAGCCTGAAGCCGAGATCGTCGCGGTGTGCGATGTCTACCAGCCGAATCTGCAGGCCGCCCAGAAGCTCACTGAGGGCAAAGCCCGCACGTACACCGATTTCCGCAAGGTCCTGGACGACCGCGCGGTGGACGCCGTGGTGGTCGCCACGCCGGATCACTGGCATCCGCTCATCGCCGTCGCGGCGTGCGACGCGCACAAGGACGTGTACGTCGAAAAGCCCGTCTCCAACGTCGTGCGGGAGGGACGCCTGATGGTGGAGGCCGCCCGCCGCAACCAGCGCATCGTGCAGGTTGGCCTGCAACAGCGCTCCGGCTCGCACTTCCAGCGCGCCGCGCAGATCGTGCGTTCCGGCGAAATCGGCGAGATTCATTACGTCCAGACCTGGATACACGAAACGGATTCGCCGGAAGGGCTGGGCACGCCGCCCGATTCCGAGCCGCCGGACGGTCTGGATTACGATTTCTGGCTGGGGCCGGCGCCCAAGGTTCCCTTTAACCCAGCTCATTTTCTGGGCAACTGGCGCTCGTTCTTCGCATACGGCGGCGGGCGCATCGCGGACTGGGGCGTGCATCTGGTGGACATCGTGCACATGGCCATGGGGGTGGACCGGCCGATGGCGGTGACCGCGTCGGGCGGCAAGTTCTACGTCAAGGACCGCCGCGATACGCCCGACACGCACGAAGTCACCTGGGAATATCCGGGCTTCCTGGTACACTACACCGCCCTCCATCACAATTCGTACGGCCACAACGGCGACGCCGGCCACAAGCCCTTCGGAAGCTACGGCATCCAGTTTCACGGCACCCGCGGCACGCTGTTCGTGGACCGTGCCGGTTATGAAGTGACGCCGCAGATGAGGGACCACACCGAGCCCGGCGGCATCTCGTTCCGCGCGGCTTTCGACGATCTCACCGGCATCAGCATGTATTACGAACTGGAAGGCGTAGCGGGCCGCGGCACTACATCGGTGCAGCACGTCCCGCACGTGCAGAATTTCCTGCGCTGCATGAAGTCGCGCGAATTGCCGGTAGCGGACATAGAGATCGGCCACCGCGTCACCACTGCCTGCCATTTGGGCAACATCGCGCTGCGCATGCAGCAGAAGCTGCGCTGGGACCCGCAGGCCGAGCGGTTCGTGGGCAACGACGAGGCCAACCGCATGTTGGTGCGCGAGTATCGCGCGCCGTGGAAATTGGAAGGCATGTACGCATAGGAGGCACTATGGTGACCGACAGGCGTGACTTCATGCGGGCCGCGGCGCTGGCCACGGCCGCTTCTTACGGGCGCATCCTGGGCGCCAACGACCGCGTTCGGATCGGCGGCATCGGAACCGGCGGGCGCTGCCAGTATCTGCTGAGCGTGCTGAACAAGAGCGGCTCGAGCCAGATCGCGGCCATCTGCGACGTGAACGAACTCCACCGGGCGGAGGCGCGCGAAAAGGTGGCGCCCGAAGCGCGGGAGTTCGGCGATTACCGCAAGCTGCTGGAAATGCCCGATATCGACGCGGTAGTCATCGGCGCGCCGGATCACTGGCACGTCCCCATGACCATCGAGGCCGTGCGCGCGGGCAAGGATGTGTACGTGGAGAAGCCTGTGACGCACCGCATCGAGGAAGGCGAGCCCTTGCGCGCGGCGGTCGCGGAATCGAAGCGCGTGGTGCAGACCGGCATGCAGCAGCGAAGCTGGCCGCATTTCCAACAGGCCCGCGAGATCGTGGCCGGCGGCGGGCTGGGCCAGGTCACCTTCATTCGCACGTACTGGTATCAGAATCACCTGCAGGGGCGAGGCGCGCGCAAGCCCGTCGACAGCTCCAAGATCGACTGGAAGATGTTTCTGGGCAACGCTCCGGATCAGCCGTTCGACCAGGAGCGTTATGTGAACTGGCGCTGGTTCTGGGATTTCGGCGGCGGCTCCCTGACCGATCTGTTCCTGCACTGGGTGGACGTGGCGCAATGGTACATGGGCAACGACACGCCGCTGGATGCCCAGGCCATGGGGGGCAAGTACGTCATCCCGGAATGGCAGTGGCCCGACACGGTCAACGCCGCGTTTCATTATCCCGGCAACTTCCTGGTGAACTTCGATTGCAGCCTGATGGGGTATCTGGAAGGCGGCGGTCTGATCTTCCACGGCACCAAGGCGCTGATGCGGCTGCATCGCGGCGGCTTCGGCGTGTATCCCGAGCAGCCCAGATACACCGAGTTGCCCGATCTGAAAGATGTCGCGCAGGAGGTGCAGTCGACGCACGACGGCGCCATCGACCACATGGAGAACTTTCTCGATTGCATCCGTTCGCGGAAGGAGCCGAACGCGCCGGTGGCGGTGGGGATCGCCTCGGCCCGCACGGGTCACCTGGGCAATCAGGCGCTGCGCAGCGGGCAGACCGTGAGGGCCTGAAATCGGAGATGCCGTTCTGCGCTGCAGCCGTGGCCGCCGGAGTGGCGGGCGGGGGTCTGATGCACGCCGTGCACGCACGCCGGAGCTCGGAGCAATCTTGATGCTTTTTACGCGGAGGGAGTGCCTCTATCTATTTGGCGCGGGCCTGTCGGCGGCGCCTGCGGAAACGCCCGCCGGCCGCTGGCGGGAAATCGCGGCGGGAATGGACGGAACCGTGGGAGCGTCCGCGTTACATCTGGGTTCCGGTCAGAAGGTGAGCTTCGACGGCGACGACCGGTTCCCCCTGGCGAGCGTCTGCAAGCTGCCCATCGCGCTGCACATCCTGGCGATGGCCGACGAGGGGAAGCTCGCGCGCGGCGCGGAAATCGAAGTGTTACCCGGCGACGTGGTCCGGGATTTCAGCGAAGTAGCCAAACGCTGGCCGGCACAGAAGCGCTTTTCGCTGGATGAATTGCTGCGCCTCATGGTGGCGACGAGCGACAACACGGCCGTCGAGACTCTGTACCGGATTGGAGGCGGCGGCGCGCCGATCACCGCGCGGCTGCACGGCTGGGGCGTGGATGGCATGCGGATCGACCGCAGCGAGCGACAGTGCAACCGGGACGCGTCGGGACCCACGCCGGCGGCGAAGCTGAAGGCTATGCAGCGCTTCATCGCCGATCCGCGCGACACGGCCACGCCCAACGCGACTATCGAACTGTTGCGGCGGCTTTTTCGCGGCGAACTGCTGCAGGCAGCGTCGACGGCGCGCATCATCGCGATCATGGAAGGCACCACGACCGGTACGGCACGGATCAAGGGAATGCTGCCCGCAGGCGTGATAGTCGCCCACAAGACCGGGACCACCGGCAGCGCGAGCGGCCTGAACGGCGGCACCAACGATGTGGGAGTGGTCACGCTGCCCGGGCGGGCGGGGCGGTTGGCGGTGGCGGTTTACATCAAGGGCAGCCGGCGGGATCTGGCGGACAGAGAACGGACGATCGCCCGAATCGCCAGGGCCGCATTCGATGTGATGACGTGAATTACCGTGGAAACGATCCGGCGATCTTGCGCACGAACCCGTGCACCCGATGGAACCACTGCCCGCCGGGCAGGAACATCAACGGGCACTCGCCGGGAATCACCGAAATGCCGTGTGACTCGCAGTACCCGATGGCCGCCCTGGTCGCGGCCCCCTGGCCAGCGCCGCGGAACATCCAGACGCGCTTGATACCCACATCCGGGCACTCCTGCACGATCACGTCCGTGACCGCCGGCGCGGTCATGAATAGAGCTGCGTCCACTGGGGGCTGAATGTCTCCCAGTTGCGGGTAGCATGGCTGGCCGTCCAACTCCGTGACATCCGGATTTACCGGCACCGGTTGATATCCTCTGGCCACAAGCTCCCGGAAAAGCGTCCGGGAAAAGTCGTTGGGTTGGCGCGAGACGCCCACGAACGCGAAACGTTTCAGCTCCAGGAATTCCTGGATGCGTTGCATTGGTGTCATATCGGAGCCTCTTATCTCTTATTATAGCGGCTCGCGCGCCGCCTAACCCGCGGCCGGCCGACGCGTCATACACACATGCAGCAATGGAAACTGGCTCTGCGTTCGCTCACCCGGCGCAAGGGGTTCGCGGCCGCCGTGGTGGCCATCCTGGCTCTGGGAATCGGAGCCAATACCGCGGTCTTTTCCGTGGTGGACAGGATCCTGCTGAAACCCCTGCCGTACCCGGATTCCGGCCGGCTGGTCTCGGTGCTGGAGGCCAGCCCGTCGAAGAGCGAGCCGGAAAGCCTGATCGCGCCGGTGCGCCTGGACGAGTGGAACCGCATGAACCGCACCTTCGAGGGGATCGCCGCCAGCTATACGGAAAATGTCACCGACACCAGCGAGCGAGAGCCCGCGCGGCTGGCGGGGCGGCGGGTTTCCCCCGGCTATTTCCGGGTGTTCGGGACTAAGGCGCTCGCCGGCCGCACCTTCACTCCTGAAGAAGACCAGGCCGGCGGACCTACTTCCGCCGTGATCAGCTACACGCTCTGGACCCGCCGCTACCATCAAGCGCCGGAGACGGTGGGCCGCCGGCTGGTGCTGAGCGGAACCGGCTACACCATCGTGGGCGTGATGCCCCCGGAATTCGCCAGCTCCGCCATCGACGTGTGGCTTCCGGCGCAGGTGAATGCGTTCCTGATGCGGATTCGCGAAGCCCGGTTCTATGCGGGGACGGGACGCATGAAGCCCGGCGTCACCATCGCGCAGGCGCAGACGGACCTGGCGCGCGTCCAGCGGCAGCTTGGGGAACTGTATCCGGGGACCGACAAAGGATGGTCGGCGTTGGTGCGCAGCCTGAAAGAGATGCGGGTGGGAGACTACCGCAAGACACTGCTGTTTGTCTTTGGCGCGGTCGCCCTGCTGCTGTTGATCGCGGTGGCCAACATCGCCGGCCTGATGCTCACACAACTCCAGCGGCGGGCGCGGGAGATGGCCATTCGCAGCTCCATCGGCGCAACACGCATGCAGGTGCTCGGAGTAGTGATGCGGGAGATCGCGCTCATGGCCGTGCTGGGAGCGGCGGTGGGCTGCGCCGTGGCGGGCTGGCTGCTGCAGTCTCTGGGAAAGTTCTTTAGCGCACTACAAGCCTCGCGCGACCTGGTGGGGCAGCGCTCCGTATTCGATCTGGGCTGGCCGGCGCTGGCCTTTGCGGCGCTGGCCGGAACGGGCGCAGCCATGCTCTGCGGGATGCTGCCCGCCATGGCGGCCATGCGCGCGAACCTGGCCGCCATCCTGGCGCAGGCGGGCCGCGGCGGTTCGGGAAGCAGCCACCGCTGGCAGCGGGTACTGGTTGGAGCGCAGGTGGCTCTGACGGTGCTACTGCTGGCCAGCGCCGGACTGATGCTGCGCAGTTACTACAATCTGGCGCGAGTGGATCCGGGCTTCGACGCCGGCCATACCCTCACCTTCCACATGGGCGCAGCGTGGAACGAGGATCGCACCCGGGTCGGACAGATGCAGGAAGCGCTACTCGACCGGCTTAGCCGCACGCCCGGCGTGGAGACTGCCGGGTTCGCCAACTTCCTGCCGGCCAGCGGCGCCACGCTGCGCTACCAGGTGTCGCTCTCGGGCGACAACCGCAAGATCACGGCCGGCGAGCGCAGCATCTCGCGCGGTTATCTGCAGTCGCTGGGCGCGCCTATCCTGGCGGGAGAGGATTGTCCCGACTTGCGCAAGCTGGGGCCGGGGCAGCCCGCGAAGGCGCTGGTGAACCGGCGGTTCGTGGAGTTGTACGGCCAGGGGCGCAACCTGGTGGGGGAGCATCTGCGGATGCTGGACGTGGGCGGGCCGTCCGACGCGCCAGCCATCGAGATAGCGGGTATCGCCGGCGATCTGCGCGAGGATGCCTTGAACGTGGCGCCGGGGCCGTATTTCTACATGTGCATCTCACCGGGCGGCTGGCCCGATCCGGAATACGTAGTGCGGGCACATGGCAGCCCGCTGCCGCTGGAACAGGCCATCCGTCCCATCGTGCGCCAGATCGATCCGGCGCGCGCGGTGTTCGGGCTGAAGACGCTTTCCGAGGTGCTCGACGAATCACTGGACGAGCCGCGGCTGAAAAGCGGCGTGGTGATGGTCTTCGCGCTGGCCGCCATGCTGCTCGCTTCAGTGGGACTTTATAGCCTGGTGAGCCAGGTGGTGACGGCGCGCACGCGGGAGATCGGGGTCCGTATGACGCTGGGCGCCCGGCCCCGCCAGATTGTGGGCGAACTAGTGGCGGGCGTGGGACGGCTGCTGGCCATCGGCGGGGCGGCGGGGCTCGGGCTGACCTGGATGGCCGGGCGGCTGCTGCGCGCGGTCTTATTCGGCGTGAGTCCCATGGATGCCATCACGCTGGGAGGGGCTATGCTGGCGCTGGCGGTAGTGTCGGCCATTGCGGCGCTGGTGCCGGCGCGGCGGGCGGCGCGTATCGATCCGCTGGCGGCGATTCGCGCGGAATGAACCGGCGTTGTTAAACTGGTTCTTTCCACGGCATGCCTGAGTTTGAAGCCATCCTCTTCGATTTTGACGGCGTTTTGGTAGACAGCGAGCCGGTGCACTGCGACTGCTGGCGTGAAGCGCTGGCCCCGCTGGGCGTCCCGGTGACCTGGGAGGTCTACGCGGCGCATTGCGTGGGCGCGGCCGACAGCGCCATGATGCCGATCTTCGCCAGTCTGGCGAATCCGCCGCTCGATCCGGCCAGGCTGTGGGAGCGGTACGCGCTGAAGAGGGAGATGTTCCGCGAGAGGATGGCGGTCCATCCGCCGTTCGCCGACGGCCTGGCGGATTTCTTCCGGGAGCTGTCGGAGCGTTACAAACTGGCGGTGGTGTCCTCGAGCGCGCACGCCGAGATCGAGCCGCCCATGGCGGCGGCCGGCATCCTGCAGTATCTCTCGACGGTGGTGGGCGGAGGCGACGTGAAGCGTCACAAGCCGGCTCCCGATCCGTATCTGCTGGCGGGTAGCCGCCTGGGGATCCGCAGCGCGCTGGCGGTGGAGGATTCGCCGCCGGGGATGGAGAGCGCCCGCGCGGCCGGTTTCGAAGCGCTGCGGATCACGGATCCGGCGCGTATGATGGAATGCGTGCGCCAGAGGCTGGGTGGTTGACGGCTGCGCCAGCGGCATGAAGAACATCATCGCCGGCACCGCCGGCCATATCGATCACGGCAAGACCGCGCTGGTGAAAGCCCTCACGGGCATCGACGCGGACCGGCTGGAAGAAGAGAAGCGCCGCGGCATCACCATCGATATCGGCTTCGCGCACCTGCAATTGACGCCGACGCTGCGGCTGGGCTTCGTGGACGTGCCGGGCCACGAGCGCTTCGTCAAGAATATGCTGGCGGGAGTGGGCGGCATCGACCTGGTGCTGTTCGTGATCGCCGCCGATGAATCCATCAAGCCGCAGACCCGCGAGCATTTCGATATCTGCCGGCTGCTGGGCATTCCGCGCGGAATCGTGGTGCTGACCAAGGCCGACATGGTGGAGACGGACATCCTGGAACTGGTGCGGCTGGAGGTGGAGGAGTTC
>Ga0070731_10002051_pt1 | contig 19855 bp, 18 predicted proteins | sample Coa_R1_2_FD_66448 | JGI IMG/M metagenome (GOLD analysis project Ga0070731, IMG submission 66448) | Surface soil microbial communities from Centralia Pennsylvania, which are recovering from an underground coalmine fire - Coalmine... | ecosystem: Environmental > Terrestrial > Soil > Unclassified ... | reverse complement strand
GGCCTCGTTCGCGTGCGCGTCGGCTGCGGATATCTCGACGCCGATACTCGGCAACACGCCCGCGTCTGCTTCGATGCGCACACTGATTGTGCTTGCGCGTCGAGCACGTGTCATCGTCCGCGGCGCGTCGATATCGAGGTCGACGGATTGGCGAACCGGCACACCGCCACGCAGAAAGTACGGCCGCGGCATCGAATTGGAACGGCTGTACGCCTTGAATGATGCATCCGCGTTGTTGCGCTGATCCTCGACCTCGAAAAGGTCGCCCTCGAATCGACAGTGCGCCCAGCGACCGGGCGCGTACTCATGTCGAATGGCTCGAACGAGCATGAATGGCGGCCATGGTGGAATCAGCGTCGGAAAGGTCGAGCGGCTCACGCGACCGTCGACGTGCTCGATTTCGACTCGCTCGCCCCCGAGCGACATCGGATACAACACGCAAAGGCCCAATCGGTTCGCGCGGATATCCGCGCGCGGTGTCGCTTGCGCCGCAATGGCGATGTGGCCGTTTTCGCGACCCTCGATCTCGATTGCGAAGTCGATCGGTGCGGAGACCGGGAAACGGCCCGTCGCGCGCAACCGAAACGACGATGCCGCAATTCCCGTGTCGACGGCGTCGACGACGGGCTCGGGTGTGCCCCAATCAGGGTCGCGGAAGAGGAATGCGACGCCATGCCAGATCTCGACATCGCCGCAACCGATGCGCGTCAGGCGCGGACCGCGCACGATGACGTCGAGCGATCCTGCGTGCAGCGTTTGCGCATCCGGAACGGCCTCGTCCGTTCCGAACAGCAGACGGTTGCGCGACATCCTCATCGGAGCGCGCCACGCACGACGCGGGCGAACTGCCTCAGATCGTACGGCCGCCGTCCACGGCCAGTTCGATGCCGGTGATGAAGCAAGCCGCGTCGCTTGCAAGAAACAGCGCGGCAGCCGCAACATCGTCTGGCGTGGACATCCGGCCAAGAGGAATGCCGGCCGTGATCCTCGCGCGATTCTCGGGCGTGTCCGGCGCGCCTAGGAAAAGCTCGATCATGCCGGTCGCGCTCATGACCGGGCAGATCGCGTTCACGCGGATATTGTCCGGGCCGAGCTCGGCTGCCATCGACTTGGACATCAGGTTGACCGCTCCCTTCGATGCGTTGTACCACGTGAGCCCGGGGCGAGGCCGTATGCCCGCGGTCGACCCCACGTTGATGATGACGCCACCTTTGCGCTCGCGCATGACGGGCACGACCGCCTGCGCCATGTGGTAGATCGACTTGACGTTCACGGCGAACACGCGATCGAACGTCGCCTCGTCCACATCGAGCATGGGCTGGTTGCGATGCGTCGTACCGGCATTGTTGACGACGACGTCGGGAGGCCCGAACGCATCGATGCATGCCTTCACCACGGCGCGCACGTCGGCGCCCTTGCTGACATCGCATCGCTCGGCCCTCGCGCGGGGGCCCAGGGTGCCGGCAACCTTCTCGGCCTTCGAAAGGTCCAGGTCGGCGAGCAATACGCCAGCGCCCTCCTTCACGAATAGCTTCGCGATGCCTTCACCGAAGCCACTGGCCGCCCCGGTAACGATCGCAACCTTGCCATCAAGCTGTCCCATCGTGACCTCGAATGGTGTGCGCGCTAATCGTCGAGCATGCGGTGCTCGACCGCGATGATCGGATTCATGTCGTTGGGATCGGTGAGATTCGGCAGGTCGGCGAGCAGCGTCTTCCCTGCGGGGCTTTCGAGCGCGGCAACGAGGTCCTCCTCGGAGTCGAACCAGAGCTCGGAAAAGCCATCGTAGCCGAACTTGGGAAATCGCTTGCGATCGACGAAGTTCACCGAGTAACGGCGCATCTTCGGCAGCTTGGTGCAGAGCGCCGCATGTACGTTCAGCCAGTGGTCGCGGAACGCTTCATACGACACTCCTTCCTTCTTGCGAAGAATGCCGAGACGCTTGACGTAGGTTTTGCTCAATTGAATCTCTCCTTGATGAAGATCGAAGGGCGAGTCACTGCTTGCCTTTCGAGGAAGCTGCAAATTGCTTGAGTGGCTCCGCGTCGATGGAGTCGTTGATGACCTCCTTCGAAACGGGCGCCGGAATGCTCTTCGTCTCGAAAAGCACCTGCGTCGCCAGCTCGAGCTGGAACGCGAGGCCCTTGTCCTTGACGGTCATCGTGTACGGCGACGCGGGATCGAGCTGCTCGGCGATGGTAGGACGATGGAGATAGGTGCGCTCGATCGTTCCCTTTGCATCGGCGGGTGACAATCCCAGACGCTTGCCAAGAGCGTCGATCGCAAGTTGCGGATTCTTCGCGACCGCCTCCGCCGCCATCGCATCCACTTGCAGCAGCTTCAGACCGATTTCGGGATGCGCCTTGGCGAACGCCGGGCGAACCGCGGTCGTCCTCGGGCAATCCCCGCCCGGTGGCGTGTAGTCGGTATCCCAATTCACCACCTTGTAGCCTTCGTTGTTGAGCTGCACCGAATAAGGCGACCACGCGATGCCTGCATCGATCGAGTTGCTCTTGAAGGAGTTACGGAAGAGCGGCGCGGGAATGTTGACGACGTTGAGCTTCGAATATTCGACGCCGACCTTCTTCGCCATCAGGTACAGCGCGACCTGCGCGCAGGTGCCGGACGCGGCGCCGATTTTCTGCGCTTGGCCGATGTCGTGGTAGCTCTTGACCTTGCTGTCGGACGCCACGACCAGGCCTTCGCCCTGCGAATCGTTCGCGATCCAATAGAGGATCTTGAGCGGAATGTTCTGGCCCAGCGCGAACGCAATGCCCAAGCCTGTCGTGATCACGTCGAGGCTTTCGCTCTTCAATGCCGCAAGCAGTGGCGCACCCGATTGGAACGTGAAGAACTTGGGCTTGAGGCCGACCTTTTCGAAAAGGTGCAGGTCCTGCGCCACGTACAGGTTCACGTGGTCGGCGGTCGGATAGCCGTAGTTGAACTCGAGTGGCGCAGCGTTGCCCTGCCCTGCCGCGGAAGCGGTGGCCAACGTGGCGAACAGTGCGATCGCTCCTTGCAATTGCAGGATCTTCATCCTTCCTCCGTGTATGCCGACGCCCGGCGTCAGCGACCTTTCCAATGTACGACACGCGACTCGATGAAATTGAGCGTGAGGTTGAGCGCAAGGCCGATGCCACCGATCAGGACGATGCCGATGTAGACGACCGGGATGCGAAAGAGCTGTGCGGCGTCGGAGATCATGAAACCGAGCCCGCTTTGCGCACCCACCAACTCGGCGGCCACGACGACCGCCCAGCTCAGCGCAAGCGCGACCTTGAGTCCCGTGAAGATCTGCGGCAACGCGCCCGGCAGCACGATGCGGAAGAACGTCTGCGCGCGCGTCAGCCCGAGCGATTCTGCGGCGCGGCGATAGGCGATCGGAAAGTTCGCGGCACCTGCATGCGCGTTGGCCTGGACATACGTGAACGACACGAAGACGATCAGCACGATCTTGCCGACCTCGCCCAATCCGAAATACAGCACGGCCATCGGAATGAAGGCGATCGGTGGGATGGGTCGAATGAACGCCATGATGGGCGAGACCATCGCGCCGGCGCGTCGGCTGTAACCGGTGAGCAGGCCCAGCGGCACACCAATCGCGACGCCGAGCGCGAAGCCGACGAGCGAGCGAAACATGCTGATCCCGATATGCTGCAAGAGCGGTTTGCCCTGGTAACCGTTCTTGACGAGGTCGACGAACGCCGCGCCGAGCTCGTCAGGCGTGGGGAGATAGCCAGGCTTCACGAGTCCCGAGCGCGACACGACGTACCAGAGCACGAGCAGCACAACGATCGCACCGACCGAGTACGCGATGTCCGGAACGCGCTGCGCCCGCGATTTCGCGCGTTGTGATCGACCTGTCGGCGAGATCGGCTGTCCTTGCGTCAGCGCGTCCTTGACCTCCGAGTCGACCGCTATGTCGCTCATGGCTTCCCTCCGTTTCCGGACATCTTCACGTACTCGCGCAAATAGGAAGGATCGATCGCCTCCTGGATGGCCGCCGCGGGGATCGGCGCGGGAATGGCCTTCGTGGCGTACAGCACGTCACTCGCCAGTTTGAGCTTGCCTGCGAGCCCACCCTCCTTCGACGTCATCGAGTACGGTGAATTCGGATCGAGCTGTGCCTCGAAGCTGGGCACCCGGCCGCAGCATTCGCGATCGAGCGTTGCCTTGGCAACCTCCGGCGATACGCCCAGATGCTTGACGAATGCGTCGACGCCCACTTGCGGGTTCTTTGCCATCGCTTCACGCGCCAGCGCCTCGACGTGCAACAGCTTCACGCCGATTTCGGGGTGCTGCTTCAGGTAATCGGGCCGCACTGCGGTCAAGCCCGGGCATGCACCACCGGGCGGCGTGTAGTCCTCGTCGAAGCTCGCGATCGGAAACCCTTCCGATTTCAGTTGGAGCGAATAAGGCGGCCATGCGACGCCGGCGTCAACGGAATCGCTCAGGAACGAGTTGCGAAACAGCGGTGCTGGAATATTGACGACATTCAGCGTCGAGTAGTCGATCCCCACCTTCTTCGCCATCAGGTAGAGAGAGACCTGTGCACACGTTCCGGACGCAGCGCCGATCCTTTTCGCCTTGCCGATGTCCTTGTACGATGCGATGCCCGATTTCGGCGAGACCACGAGCGCCTCGCCCGCTGCGTTGTTCGCTTCCCAGAAGATGAACGTGAGCGGAATCTTCTGACCGATCGCAAAGGTGAGCGCGAGCCCGGCCGTCACCACGTCGAGGCTTTCGCTCTTCAGCGCGGCGAGCAGCGGCGCGCCCGATTGGAAGTAGAAGAACTTCGGCTTGAGGCCGGCCTTCTCGAACAACCCGAGATCCTGCGCGACGAACACCGTCGCATGGTCAGCGGTCGGGATGCCATAGTTGAACTCGAGCGGCGCCCCGGCGCCGCTGGGTTGCGCGACGACCGCGTGCGCGAGAAATGCGACGCATGCGACCAACGTGGTGAATGGGCCCTTGAGCTTCATCCTTGCCTTCCTTTCGCCGCCGCGGTCAATGCACCGCTTCCATATCCTCGCCCTCCACCTCACCCTGCACGGCGACGACAAGGTCGCCCTCCAGGCGCGTGAATTCGGGGGAGCGCATGAACTCGTAATCGCGGGGCTTCGGCGCGTGGACCTCGACGACGCACTTGACGCGCCCCGGCCGCTTCGTCATCGCGACGACGCGATCGGAGATGAACACGGCCTCGCCGACGTCGTGCGTGATGAACAGGATCGTCGGGCGGAAGTGGGCCCACAGGCGCAGCAGCAGCTTCTGCATCATCAGCCGCGTCTGGTAGTCGAGCGCGCCGAAAGGCTCGTCCATCAGCAGAATGTCAGGCTCGTTGATCAGCGCACGCGCTATCTGCACGCGCTGCTGCATGCCGCCGGAGAGCTGGTACGGATAGTGGCGCTCGAAGCCCTTGAGCCCGACCTCCTCGAGCAGCGCCAATGCGCGTGGCTCGTATTGCTCGGGCGAATGCCCGCGACATTTCACGCCGAGCACGACGTTCGCAAGCACCGTGAGCCAGGGGAACAGCGACGGCTGCTGGAAAACGACGCCGCGGTCGAAACCCGGTCCGCTCACTTCCTGCCCGTCGACACTGACCGTTCCCGAGGATGGATGCTCGAATCCCGCGAGCACGTTGAGTGCGGTGGACTTGCCGCAGCCCGTTGGTCCGACGATCGATACGATCTCCGACGGAGCGATGTCGAAGTTGAACGCATCGAGCGCGAGCGTTCCTCCGGCCTGTCCGCCCTTCGCCGGATAGCGCTTCTGGACGCCGGCAAAGGAGATCTTTGCACGCGAGGTCTGCTGCACGACTGCCTCCATTGCCGCTGCTCCTGTTTGATCGTAGTTCTGACGATGCTAGTCCGCTGCGGGCCGGCGCGCCATTGTTGTTTAGGCAATCGCCATTTCGCACTCCGCGAAGGCATTGCCCGGAACTTCAGCCACTCCTCATCCCGATGCCGTTTGCGTCGCCGCCCCCTTCGTCGGCAGACCCGTCTCGGTATGATTGAGCGCGTGAATTGGGCTCTTCATCGCTACGGAATGATCATGGGCTGCTGCGGAGAGGCGCGCGCCTGCGAGCGTGAGCGCAGCGTTCCCTGTATCTGCCACCTCAAAACCTTGCCAACAAGCTCGTCGCGTACCTCGCGGTGCTGAGGACTTTCCCAAAGGTTGTTTGCTTCGCCTGAGTCGCTCTCGAGATCGTAAAGTTCACCGCACGACTGTCCCAGATAGAACACGACCTTCCACTTTCGGTCACGGCGCATGACCATTAGCTCGGCGTCCCGCTGAATATGATCGCGCGCGAGCTCCGCGTACACTGCGTCCCGCTCGACAAGAGAATTCCCATTATCCTCGATGAGGGGCCATAGCGATCTTGACTCCCAATTTTCCGGCACCGTCACCCCAGCGCAATCGAGAATTGTCGGGGCGATATCGATCCATTGGACGAATTGGTCGATCGTCCGGCCCTCGGCGATCCGTCCCGGAGACGTAATGATTAGTGGGACGCGTACCGCGCCTTCGTACATATTGTGCTTCTGGATGTGCCTGTGTTCGCCAAGGTTGTCGCCGTGGTCGGACGTGAAAATGACTACGGCGTCGCGCAGATAGCCACGTCGGTCGAGAACTTCCAGGATTTCGCCTATTTTTTCGTCAATCATTGTGATATTGGCGGCGTAGTGACGACGCAACCGCAACAGGTCCTTCTTTGATGCACCGCTGCGCCACGCGACCGAATCGAAATTGCCAATCTCCATCGTTTCACGTAGCGCATGTAGCGCGGGTGTCTGGCCTCGCAGGTCGTGGTCGGCCACTTCCGGCACCGGTATCGCTATGTTGTCGTAGAGATCGAGGTAGCGTTGCACGGGATCGTAGGGAGGATGGGGACCGCAAAATCCGATGTGAAGGAACAGCGGGTGGACCGCTCGGCGTTGCTCGAGCCACCATAACGCCGTATCGCCGATGAAGTTATCCGAATGCAGCGCTTCCGGCAGGTCCCAGACAAACGCTCCGAGCGCATGACGAAACCCTTCTGGGTTGTTGGCGAAGCGCGTGTAGCGCGACGGTTTGATAACGCCATGCGCGTTCAGCGCCTTGTCCCACTCGTCATAGATCGCTCGCTCGGGCTCTTCGAGAAAGAGCGCTCGGTCCTTGTTCTCTACGGGGAAGCGCTGATGGAATCCTCCTTTTGCGTCGTACGGATTGATGTGCATCTTGCCAATGCTCGCACAGTGATAACCGGCTTCCGTGAGCCATCGGACCCAGGACGGCTCCCATTGATCGAAGTTCCGATACACATTGAGCATGTGCGGAAAGCAGCCCGAGAAGAGGCTGGCCCGTGCGCCAACGCAAATAGGGGAAGTGGTGAAGCAGTGAGTGAATGCCGCGCCTTCCGCCACCAGCCGGTCCAGCGTCGGCGTGCGCATCCACGGTGCCCCTAAAGCGCTGATCGTGTCCGACCTCTGCTGGTCGGTTATGAAAAGGATGATGTTGGGATGGTTCGACATCGGAGTCACTGCTACTTTATTTGGGGTTCATCGAGTGTTCCCGAAAGAACTGCTCCCAACGCACCGTTTCCGCCTTCAGAAATGTGTCAACTTGCTTCGGTCCTACGGAAGAGGCGACCTCGGCGGCGGCTGCGTCGATTCTCTTCTGCACGGTCGGATCCTTCAGGGCCTTTTCTACTCCCGCGGAAATCTTCGCTACAACGTCACTCGGCGTCTGCTTTGGAACCAGAATCGAATACGTCGCAACCACATCGGCATAGGGATACCCCGCTTCTGCGAACGTCGGTAAATCGGGAAACGCTGCAATACGCGTCGGAAATGCAACCGCCAGCGCTTTTAGCTTGCCCGCCCTTATTTGCGGCGCGGCGACCTGTGGTGCGAGCAAGGCGAACTGCAGGCGGCCGGTGAGCAGATCGGCCACGCCGGGTGGCTGCCCGTTGTACGGTACGGAGACGACATCGATGTGTTCCTTTGCTTTGATCAGTTCTACATTGAGATGCGAAGCGCTGCCGATGCTAGGGTTCAAATAATTCAACTGTCCCGGCTCCGACTTGGCTAATGCGACGAATTCCCTGAGTGAGTTGGCGGGCAAGTCCGCCGGCACGACGGCAAGCAAAGCGGAGCGGGCAAGAATCGCGACGCCGGCGAATCGCTCCACTGCCTTCCACGGCTTGTTGTAGAGGCTCGAGCTCATTGGTGTTCCGAGCGTACCGATTAGCCAGGTGTATCCGTCCGGGGCGCTCTTTGCGACGAATTCCGTGCCGATAAGCCCGTAAGCCCCGGGCTTGTTCTCCACGACGAGGGGAGTCGCCCAATCCTCTGACAGCTTCTGCGTCACGGCACGGGTAATGACATCGACAACGCCACCCGCTGGCCAAGCATCAACTACCTTGATGGGTTTGGACGGGAAGCTATCGGCAGCGAACGCTTGGACGGAACCAAGTACGGCGATAAGAACGCTCGCGAAGAGCGATGATCCGAATTTCATTAAGGTTCTCCTACTCGCAATTCCGTAACCGGTGTACCTGTCGCTGCTCGCGGTGCCAAGCTTCTGAGGGCATTTACTTGCGAATGTTCGGCGGCGCGATCAAGGACTCGAAGCCGGGAGTTTTCTCGACGCGGCCGCAACGAATGAAGGCAAGCTGTTGGGCAGGCAGCTTGCCAGCGCACTGCAAGCCGACGCGTGCGCGCGCCTATGTCGGGTAGTTGGACGGACCCAATCGCCCCTCGAGCGTCTCCCGGTTGTACCTCCGAGATCAATCCGGTCGAGTACCCGTTCGGATACGTAAAGCAACGCGAACTCGGCAACCTGTGCGTAGAAACGATCGCCGAAGTCAGGCGCTACGCGAGCTCCATTGCAATGCCACCGAGACTGATTGGCGCATTTTTGGAAGCAAGCTGATTACCTACACGCCCTCGACGAGCACGATATTTGACCGCGAGGCTTTCTGCCGCTGCCGCTTCGCCGCCGCGTATTCCGGCGACTCAATCCAGGCCTTCGCCTGCTCCGCACTCGGGAACTCGAGGATCACCAGGCGTCTCGGCGACCACGTGCCCTCGAGCGTCTCGCAATGCCCGCCGCGCGCAAGGAACCGACCGCCGTATTGCGCAACCGTCGCCGGTGACAGCTTCTTGTATTCCTCCAGCCGCTGCGGGTCGGTAACCTCCATGTCGTTGATCACGTACGCGACCATGTCCGCCTCACGACTTCGCGGCTGCGGGCCGCACCTTGATCCCCAGCTCCTTTTCGCGGATGAACATCAGCGCGGCCGTGTCGCGGTCCGCAAAACCAAGTTTCATCGCTCGCTCGAGTGTTGCTTGCGCGCCGGCGCCCACCAGCGGCTCGAACCCCTGCTTGCGCGCAAGCTCCACGGCAAGGCGCACGTCCTTCGCGGCGAGCCTCACCATGAAGCCGGGACTGTCGTCGCCCTTAAACGCCTTCTTCGGCATCGCGACGAACAGCTGCGCGTTGTTCGCCATCGTCGTCTTGAACACCTCGAGCATCAGCTCGAGCGTGAGCCCGCACTTGGCCCCGATCGCGAGCGCCTCGGTGTTCGCCGCCATGATCGTTGTCGCGAGCACGTTGTTCGTGATCTTCATCGCGTGGCCCATGCCGAGGCCGCCGCAGTAGTACGTGTCGGTTCCCATGCACGAGAGCACCGGCTTCACGCGCTCGATCACGGCCGGCTCGCCACCGACCATCAGCGTGAGTGTTCCGGTCGCGGCGTGCTCGGACGTTTTGCCGACGGGCGAGTCGACCATGTCGATGCCGCGTTTCTTGAGCTCGGCGCCGATCTCCTGCGACGTGTACGGGTCGATCGTGCTCATGTCGATGACCACGCCACCCTTCTTCAACCCTTCCGCCACACCATTGCGCCCGAGCACCACCTCGCGCACGTGCTGCGGCTCGGGCAGCATCGTGACGACGACGTCGCTCGCAGCGCCGACCTCGCGCGGCGACTCGGCCGCCTTCGCGCCGACCGCGGTCAAGCGTGCGACGGCTTCCGCATCGAGGTCGTACACGGTGAGCTCGTGCCCACCCTTGACAATGTTCTGCGCCATGGGGCCGCCCATGACGCCGAGGCCGATGAATCCTGCTTTCATGATGACCTTTCGTTCAGAGTTGATGCGCGACGCGTGGCGAGGACGCCCCGGTCGACGCGATGGGAACTGCGCTGCGTGCCGGCACCATTCGTTCGCGCGTTCGATTGCACCAGGAACGCGTCATGTCGGCGCGGCCCAGCGATTCATTTCCCAGACCGGCAAGCCGCGCAGGTCCTTCGTGTCCTTGCGGACGAACTCGGCGGCCGGGGGCTTCGAGCCCAGGCGCTCGTAAGCCTGCTTCACCAAAGGCGCCGTACGCGTGAAGGCATCCTTCACCTGCGCCCAGCTCAGCGGCTGATCGATGACCTTGCTTTCCACCAGGTACTTCGAGGTCTCGAGCACGGCTCGCGCGTCGTTCTCGGTCGGCCACGCCCAGCCACGAGAGAACAGCACATCGTCCTTGACCACCTTCGCACCCTTTTCCGGGTCGAGCTTCCAGTATTTCGCCACGAGCTGCGACACCGCGCCGGGATCCATGGCGGTCAATTGAGCTACCGCTTCTTCATTCGCCATCAGATAGGCAACGACGACCTGCGGATGCTTCTCGGCGATCGCGTTGTGCACGAGCCAGAACGAGCGATGCAGGTAGTACCCGTCCGGGTAGAACGGCGACTTCTTCACCGACGGCATCAGGATTCCGCCCCCCTTGCCGAGCGGGCCTTCGTAGTAGTCTTCGGTGTAGCCGAACGAGTTCATGATGCCGACGGTGCCGCCGCTCTCGGCTGCCAGAAAGGCGGGATAGATGCAGCAGGAGGCATCCATGCCGGCGGGCACCGTCGCGGACATCGCCTGCGTCGTCGTGTTGATCAGCCGAATCTTGTTCGCGTTGGGGTCCGGGCTGCCCAGCTCGTAATGCAGCATCGAGGTGAGCGCGTTGTACGGATCTCCACCCAGCTGCACGCCGACCGTCTTGCCCCGCAAGTCCTGCAGCTTGTGCAGAGGCGAACCCTTGCGCGTTGCGATCAGGAAGCGCAGATGGCCCTCTCCGACGCACATCAAGCTGATCGGCAGGTTCTGCGCGAGCGCGCGGATGATCGGCGTGTTGCCCCACATCCCCATGTCGAGGTTGTTGCCGACGACCGCCTCGACCATCGGCATCGCAGTCGGATATTCCCGCCAGTCGATCGTCAGGTCGTAACCGAAATCGGCGGCGCGCTTCTCGAACATCTTGTTATTGATCATGTACTGCGTCACCGGCGCGTTCCCCGCGGCCCATGGGATCCAGCCGACGGAGAGCTTGAGCCGCTGCAGCGCCTTCTGTCCCCTGGCGACGTACGGCGCGGCTGCAAGCACGCTACCCGCAACGCCGCCCAGAACCATGCGTCGCCTCGATCTTTGGAATTCGCTTTGCAGCGCGCCAGGGCTACTCGTTCGCTTCGTGGTCATCATCTCCTCGCTTGGTTCGACTTGTGTTACCTGTTTTTCGGATGCGCCAGCCTCGCCGGCGTTCTTCCGCTATTACGCAACGGCTTCGTTCGTCGCCTGCGGAGCCGCGCCCAGGCCGCCGATCGCGCGGTAGGCTTCGTCGCGGATGAGCGCCCAGATCTGCTCGGCAAGCTCGCCGAAGCGCGGCTCGGCGCGCGTGTGCTCACTGCGGGGCCTCGGCAGATCGACCGGAATCACGGCTTTCACCCGGCCGGGATGCGTGCTCATGACCACCACGCGGTCCGCGAGAAACACCGCTTCCTCGATGTCATGCGTGATGAAGATCGCCGTCTTGCGTTGCGACTGCGGAGCGGTCTCGCCCCAGATACGCAGGAGCTCGACCTGGAGAATGAGCCGCGTCTGCGCGTCGAGCGCACCGAGCGGCTCGTCCATCAGCAGGATGTCGGGGCCGTTCGCGAGCAGGCGCGCGAGCGCGACGCGCTGGCGCATGCCCCCCGAAAGCTGGTGCGGATACTTCTTCTCCGCGCCGTTGAGCCCGACAAGGTCGACGAAGTGGCGGATGCGCGTTTCGCGCTCGGTCGGCGTCAGGCCCTCACCCGGCGTTCCGTAGCGCAAGCCGAAGCCAATGTTGTCGTAGACCGTCTGCCACGGCATCAGCGCGTAGTCCTGGAACATCACGCCGCGGTCGGCGCCGGGGCGGCGAATCGACTGGCCGTTCGCCTCGATGCTGCCGCTGGTCGGCGTGTCGAGGCCCGCGATCAGGTTGAGCACCGTGGATTTGCCGCAACCGGAAGGGCCGACCACGCAGACGAACTCCCCGCTTTGGATCTCGAGGTCGACGGCAGTCACCGCAGTGGTGAGCTGGCCGGTGCGCGGCGCGATGAACTGCTTGGAAACGTTCTGCAGCCGCAGCTTCGGCGCGGTCGTTTGCAGCTTCATGGTTCAGGTTCTCCAGGGCATGAGCCGATGCTCCGCGAAGCGGAACAGGCGATCGATCAGCAGCGCGACGACGCCCACGACGATCATGCACACCACGATCGCGTTGAGATCGACGTTGTACGCGTAGAAGACGAACATCATGGCGCCGATTCCGCCGGAGCCGCCACCCCCGGACTTCGCGCCGACGCCCAGTTCGGCGGCGACGATCGCGGTCCACGCGACGCCCATCGCAAGGCGCGAGCCGAGCAACACCGCGGGCAACGACGCGGGCAGCACCACCTTGGTGAGGATGCGCCAGCGTGGCACGCCCATCGTGCGCGCGGCGAGCACGAGCTTGCGATCCACGCGGCTGACACCGTGCACGGTGTTGATGAGCAGCGGGAAGAACGCCGCGTACGCGACGATCGACACTGCCGCGGGCGTCCCGGCGCCGAGCCACAGAATCGCGAGCGGCAGCAGCGCCATCGGCGCGACCGGGCGGAAGCTCTCGACGATCGGATCGAGGAGGTTGCGCACCCAGCGGTTCGATCCCATTAGGATGCCAAGGACGACGCCGAGCACGAGTGCGACGGCGAAACCCGACACGACGCGGCCCAGGCTTTCTACGGTCGCACCGATCAGACCGCCCTGCGCGACCAGCTCGATGAACGACTCGATCACGCGCGTGGGCGCCGGAGCGTGCGAGTCTCCCGCAAGGACCGCCCAGACTTCCCAAACGCCGAGAAGCACCAGGGGTACTAGTGTGATCTGCATCAACCAGGCCCGGCGCAAACGGCGCACGGGTGCGACCGGCAAAGACATCGTGCTCATGCGAGTCCCGTTCCTTCCGCCCATGGCGTGAGCACGCGCTGCAACGCGCGCAACAGCAAGTCGCACACGTACCCGACGATGCCGATCAGGACGATGAAGGCGAACATCTTCGGGCTCATCAGGAGCTCGCGATACCACTCGATCGCGAATCCAAGGCCGCTCGGTGCGCCGATCAGCTCCGCGGCGATGATCGCCGACCAGGCGCCGGCGAAGGCGAGGCGGAAGCCGACCATGATCGTGGGCAGCGCCGCCGGCACCACGACATGCAGAAGCATCGGCGTGCGCCTCACGCCCATCGTGCGCGCGGCGTCGATGAGCTTGCGGTCGACGTTGCGCACGCCGGCGATCGTGTTAAGCAGCAGCGGGAAGAACGCGACATAGACCATGATGAACACGGGCAGCGTGTCGCCCACGCCGAAGATGAACAGCCCGATCGGTATCCACGCGATGCCCGAAATGGGCCGAAGCAGCTCGACGACTGGATCGAGGTACGCGTTGAGCTTCTCGTTCATGCCCATCGCGAAGCCGAGCGGCACCGCGAGGACGAGAGACGCTATGAGGCTCATGCCGAGGCGGCTCGTGCTCACCAGCGCGTGCGTGAAGAGCTCGCCGCTCGCGCCGAGCTGAACCAGCGCCGTCGCCACCTGCGTCGGCGAAGGAACGAGGATCCGGTTGTTGATCCATGCGGATACCCCGTACCAGAGTCCGACGAAGAGCGCGAACGCGCACAGCGCCGTGACCGTCCGGGTCGCCGCGAGGCGTCGCAGCAGGGCGGTCGCTGCCTGCGCAGTCGGCGCGGCGACTGCCTCGCTCCCGGCGGGCGGGACGGCGCGGGCCGTGAACGCGCCGATCGCCCGCGCGCCGCGATCCGCGGCGTGTTGTTGAACGTTGTTCACGGTGATCGCCATCGTCGATGAGCCTTCCACTGCACCGTTTCTACCTGGTCACGGCGGTGAAGCCGCCGTCGACGTAGAGCACCGTGCCGTTGATGTAGGCGCCGGCGTCGGATGCGAGCAGCAGGGCCGCGCCGACCATGTCGTCCGGCGTGCCCCAGCGGCGCGCCGGCGTCCAGTCGCGGATGAAGTCGTGGAACTCCTTGTTGCCTGCCTGCGAGAACTCGGTGGCCGTATAACCTGGCGCGAGCGCGTTGACGGTGATGCCGGTTCCACCGAGGTCGGCGGCGAGCGCGCGGGTAAATGCGGCGATTCCGCCCTTCGCTGTCACGTACGGGACGAGGTTCGGCCGCGACACGTAGTTCATGATCGAGCTCAGGTTGATGATGCGCCCTGAGCGCTGCTTCACCATCAGCCGCGACGCGTGCTGCGCTGCCGCGAAGCATGCGGTGAGATCGATGTCGATCACGCGCTTCCAATCGTCTTGCGTCAGCTCGAGAAAAGGCTTGCGCACGATGATCGCCGCGTTGTTGACGAGCACATCGAGCCGGCCGAAGCGCTGGGCGACGTCAGCGAACGCACGCTCGACGACACCCGCGTCGGTGATGTCGAACACGAGCGCTGTCGCATCCGCGCCCGCGCGGCGCAGTTCGTCGACGCGCTCGCGCACGGTCTCGCTGCGATCGGCGAGAACGAGGCGCGCACCGGCTGCGGCGAATCCGCGCGAAAGTCCCGACGCGATGCCGCCCGCGCCGCCGGTGATCAGTGCGACGCGGCCCTGAAGCGAAAACAGCTTCGCGGGGGAAAGATGGTCGAACATCGAGCTCCTCCTGTCGACGCGGCATGCCTCCTGCGGATCGCCGCGCATCGCGAAGCACCGCAGCTTCGCGTGAGTTGATGGCGCAATGCTAGGACTCGCGCAGCATCGCCGCAATTAGAGTTTCAACAAGGACGGCTTCGCATTGCGCGAACGCTTGCCCCTTTTCGCGGCCCCGCAGACAACTGTTCGCCCTTACAGCAACCTACGCCTCGCGCTGCCGGAAATAGACTCGCGCAGCCGAACTGTTTTCCGTGCGGGTGCGCGTTGCGCTCTGCAGCACGGCGTGCTTCGCTTCGCGGCGCACGAAGACGCGCTTGCCGAAATCGCAATACCCGCGGCGCCCCGTGGCGACGCAAAATGCAAGCTTGGCGATCAGTGGAACGACAGCGCTCTATGACGACCGTGACGCGCGTCGGCGACCAGACCGACATCCTGGGTGAGAGCCCTTTGTGGAACGAGCGTGATCAATGCCTGTACTGGGTCGATATCCGCCGGCCGGCCGTTCGGCGCTATCACCATGCGAGCGGACGCATCGACACGTGGACGATGCCCGATCTCGTGGGCTGCATAGCGTTCTGCACGGACGGGCGCCTCCTCGTCGCGTTGCCCGACCAGCTCGCGTTCTTCGACACAGCGACGACCTCGCTGCAACCATTCGTGGCAACCCCGCAGCCCGTTGCCGGGCATCGCTTCAATGACGGCCGCTGCGATCGGCAGGGCCGCTTCTGGGTCGGGACGATGCACAACGTGGCGCGTGCGCCCGAAGGCATTCTCTACCGCGTCGATGCGCACGGTAAGTTCGCGCACGTTGCCAGCAACATTCGCATCCCGAACAGCCTGGGTTGGAGTCCCGACGGACGCACGATGTACTTCGCCGACTCGCTACAGTACGCCATTTTCGCGTACGACTTCGATCCCGCATCGGGTGATATCGGCCGCAGACGCGTATTCGCCACGACGAGCGCACCGGCGTTTCCGGACGGTTCGACTGTCGATGCCGAAGGCTTCTTGTGGAACGCGGAGTTCAACGGCGGGCGCGTCGTACGTTACGCACCCGACGGCCGGATCGATCGCATCATCGAGCTACCGACGCATCGTCCCACGTGCTGCGCGTTCGGCGGTCCGAATCTCGATACGCTCTACATCACCACCGCGAGCCAGCAGATGGCGCCCGACGAGATGGCGAATCAGCCGCTCGCAGGCGCGCTTCTCGCGATCGACGTTGGCGTGCGCGGTCTCGTCGAGCCGCGATTCGTCGCGACCGCGGACCCGACATGGGAATGACGAGTATGGATGCCATCAAGCCGCTTGTGGTGGAAGCTTTCGCCTACCGCGTCCCCATCGTGGCGCCCGTCAAAGTGTCCTTCGGAACATTTCGCGATCGTCCGATGGTCCTCGTGCGCGTCGTTGCGAGCGACGGCGCGGAAGGCTGGGGCGAAATATGGTGCAACTGGCCTGCGGTGGGCGCCGAGCACCGCGCACGGCTCGCCGCCGACCTGGGCGAGCGGCTCGTCGGCCGTACGCTCGCCTCGCCCGAGCAGGCATTCGAGCAATTGAGTCGCGAGCTCGAAGTGCTCGCGCTGCAAACCGGTGAACCGGGACCGATCGCGTCCGCCATCGCGGGCATCGACATCGCGCTATGGGATCTCGCCGCTCGCCGGCAGGCATTGCCGCTCTACCGCGCGCTCGGCGCCCCACCGCGCGAGTCCTTGCCCGTCTACGCGACAGGCATCAATCCCGATCGGCCGGAACGATTCGCTGCCGACCGCTACGCCGAAGGACATCGCGCGTTCAAGCTCAAGACCGGGTTCGATCACGTTCACGACGTACACAACCTGCGCGCGATGCGGGAGGCGCTCGGGCCCGATGCCGTTCTCACGTGCGATGCGAACCAGGCGCTCGGCGTCGATGCTGCGATCGCATTCGCGCGCGACGCCGCGCCGATCGGCGTCCAATGGTTCGAGGAGCCGATCCGGGTCGACGCGTCGATCGAGCAGTGGCGTACACTCGCCGACGCTTCGCCGATCGCGCTCGCCGGGGGCGAAAACTTGCAGGGAGGCGAGTTCGACGAGGCGATCGCCGATCGCGTGCTCGGCGTCATTCAGCCGGATATCACGAAATGGGGAGGCGTGAGCGGAAACATTCGCGTCGCGCGAAAGGCGGTCGAAGCGGGCAAGCGCTATTGCCCCCATTACTTCGGCGGCGGAGTATCGCTGCTCGCTTCGCTGCACGCATTGGCGGCCGCGGGGGGCTTCGGCTTGCTCGAATTCGACTGCCACCCGAATGCCGGACGCGAGCTCGTCGTGGGCGACCTGCTGCCGATCGGTGGCGGACGCGTGCCGGTGCCCCAAGGCCACGGGCTCGGGGCGACGCCGAATGTCGCGGCGCTCCACCGCTATCGCACGTGGCCGCCGCGACATTGACTGTCGAGCGAGACGCGACAACGAGCCATGACTGTGCAGGATCTGGAAACCATTCGGATTGGCTTCATCGGCGCCGGCCGGCTCGGCAGCGCGCTCGCGTGGAGCTTCGGGCAGCGCGGACTTCGCGTATCGGCCGTGACGAGCAAGATAACCGCGGACGCGCAAAAGCTCGCCGCGCCATTGCAGGGCTGTGCTGTTCTTACAGACACGCAGCAAGTCGTCGATGCCTGCGACATCGTGTTCGTCACCACTCCTGACGACGCGATAGCGTCGACAACGGCCACGGCGACGTGGCGCCCTGATGTTTCCGCCGTTCACTGCAGCGGTGTCACCGAAGTCAGTGCACTCGATGCCGCGGCGGATGATGGCGCGACGACCGGCGGCTTTCATCCGATGCAAACGTTCGGCGATCCGATAGCTGCGGTTCGATCACTGCCCGGTTGCACGATCACGATCGAAGCGCCGGAGCCGCTCAATGCGACGCTGGTTGCGATCGCGCAGCGTCTCGAGTGCCGCGTGAACCGCCTTCCGCCCGGTATGCGCGGCCGTTACCACGCCGCGGCAGGCTACACGTCGCAATTCATCAACGCGCTGTTCGCCGAGGCATCGCGCATCTGGCAGTCGTGGGGCGCGACGGAAGAAGATGCAGTGCGGGCGCTGTTGCCGCTCGCGCGCGGCACGCTCATGTCGATCGAATCGGCGGGCGTCGCGAACGGCATGCCGGGCCCGGTGTCGCGCGGCGACTTGGGCTCGATCGAAAGGCACGCGGCGGCGCTTGCGCCGCTCGGGCCGGACGTGCTCGAGTTCTACCGCGTGGTTTGCGATCGCACGATTCCGCTTGGCCTGCGTAGCGGCGCGATCGACGACGCGATGGCGGCAAGGTTGCGCGCGATTCTCGGGCGCTGAAGCTCCATCTCTACGCAACAGCGCGCACGACGTCGGTGACTGTCCCGTCGCGATACTCGACGACGGCGACAACGCGCGCGTGTTTCGGGCGCGTGTGCGACAGCGAGACGCCACGGGCCGCCAGCTTCTCGAGCTGTTCGATGGGAACGACGCGAAGTCCTGCATGTGCGAGCCGGTCTCGCAACTCGGCGCGTTTCGGGTTCACGGCCACGCCGGCTTCGGTCACCAGCACGTCGACGGTCTCGCCCGGTGTGGTGATCGTCGTCACGCGCTCCACGACCTTCGCATAACCGCCCGCATTGAGGCGCGTGGTCACGATCGCGAGCTTCGCGCCGGCGGCGGCGTCGGCGTGGCCTCCCGAGCCACCCATGATGACGCCATCAGTGCCGGTCGTGACGTTGACGTTGAAGTCGACGTCGATCTCGGCGGCGCCGAGAATCATCGCGTCGAGCATGTTCACGATGGCGCCGCGGTTGTGCGGGTTCGCGTACATCGAGGCGCTCATCCCCAGGTGTGCGGCATCGCGACGATAGGAATCGACGGCCGCGAGGTCGAAGCACTGCACGTCGAACAGCACGCGAAACAATCCGGCGTGCAGCATGTCCACGATCGCTCCGGTGATACCACCCGAGGCGAAGCTGCCGCGCACGTTGCGCTCGCGCATGCGGTGCGCCACCTCGGCGGCCACGGCGAGCGAGATGCCGCCGGCGCCGGTCTGGAACGAGAAGCCATCCACCAGCAATCCCGACGCCGCGATCACGTCCGCGGTCGTGCGCGCAATGGCGAGACCGACGGGATCGCTCGTCGGCCGCGTCGTCCCGGACACGATGCCCCGCGCGTCGCCGATCGAGTCGACGGCAACGACGAAGTCGACGTGGTCCTGCGTGATATCGATCGGGCATGCCGGGTAATCCACAAGGTGGTCGGTCACGGCGACGACGGTCCGTGCGCATTCGGCATCGACCGTGGCGTAGCCCAAACTACCGCACGCCGACTCGCCGTCGACCCCGTTGATGTTGCCGTACGCGTCGGCCGTCGGCGCGCCGATGAATGCGACATCGACGCGAAGATCGCCCGACTGGATCGCACGCGCGCGGCCACCGTGCGTGCACATCGTGACCGGCTTGGTCAGGATGCCGCGCGAAACCGCGTCGGCGACTGGCCCTGTCATGTACGCCGTGTGAATCCCGGTCACGACGCCGCGTTGCATGTAGTCAACGAGCGCCGCATGAACGGGAAACAGTGAGCTCGGTGCGATGGTGATGTCGCGCAGTCCTGCGCGCTCCATTTCGGCGAGCACGAGCTCGAGCACTCGATCGCCGTTTCGCAAGTGATGATGGAACGAGACGACACCTCCATCGCGCAGGCCGCACGCCTCGATCACCTCGCGCATCGTCCGCAGCAGCTTCGAACGCCCCGGCACGGCGCTCGTGAGCCGCACCGGCGCCTTTTGCACGCTGCCGAGATTGGCGAATGCGCCGGCGAACGGGCGTACCTCGCCGTATCCCTCGATGCGAGCGGGCACCGCGCGCGATCGGTCGTCGACGACGATTTCCATCC
>Ga0070731_10002050_pt1 | contig 19865 bp, 13 predicted proteins | sample Coa_R1_2_FD_66448 | JGI IMG/M metagenome (GOLD analysis project Ga0070731, IMG submission 66448) | Surface soil microbial communities from Centralia Pennsylvania, which are recovering from an underground coalmine fire - Coalmine... | ecosystem: Environmental > Terrestrial > Soil > Unclassified ... | reverse complement strand
AGTTCGGCGTCAAATCCAAGGCGGCAAACGTCGTCATGAATCTCTTGACGCGTAGCCTGCCAGCTATCCAGATCCCCGTCTAACCCAAAGCGCTCGCAGGTTTTGATCACCCGATCGAAAGCCACCCAAGCCATCACCTTGGAATGGGTGAGCTGCCTTCCCTCCCCGCGAAACTCCCAAATTCCGTGGTCGGGTTCACGCCAAATTTTCTGAAGGTGCTTCAATAGCTCGCGTTGAAGATCCATCGCTGAGTCGCTCTTCGATTTCGTGCGCGTGCGAGCCTGGTGCAGGACGTCTGCAACCTCTCCATAAATGTCCAATTGCATTTGCTCGGCGGCGGCGTTCCCCACTCGCACCGGAGACGCCCCCCGATAACCGGGCAGCCAGGGCACCTCCGTTTCGGGTATCCGGCGCTCGCCGGCGACCCCGTACATCACCTGCAACTGGTCGGCGCTTCCGGCGGCGGCGCGCAGGAGCCAATCTCTCCAGCGGCGGGCCTCATCGTGATAACCGGCATGCATCAGGGCAAGCAAACTAAAAGTCGCGTCGCGCAACCAGCAGTATCGGTAATCCCAATTGCGTTGCCCTCCGAATTCTTCGGGTAAGGAGGTAGTCACCGCGGCCAGGATGCCGCCGGTCGGAGCATACGTGAGGGCTTTCAGAGTAATGAGCGATCGCTCGACCGCATCCGACTCCGGCCCATCATAGGTACATTCGGAGGTCCATTTGCGCCACCATTTCTCCGTTTTCTCCAGCGACGATTCCAAATCTGTCGAGCGCGGAGGCCGCCCGAAGGAGCTCCCGTACGTGAGGCCGAAGCCGACCGTTGTTCCCTTGGCGACGGTAAAATCGCTAATCGTCTTAAGCCCCTCTCCTCGCAGCGTGACAGGCGTTTGAAGCGCCAGAAGGTTCGGCCCGGCGATCGCGAATAGCGCCCCGTCCTTCTGGCGCGTCACCCACGGAACCGCTTCGCCATAATCAAAACGAACCACGAAATCCATTCGCATTCCTACCTTCCCGCGATCGCCACGCACTAAACGAATGATCTCGGGAGTCTTGCTGCGAATCGGCATGAAGTCGATCAGCGTTACCGTTCCTTCGTCGGTATCGAACTGAGTTTCGAGGATGAGAGTTTTCTCGCGGTAACGGCGCGTTACGCGATATTTCTCTGCGGGAACGATTTGCCAGCGGCCGTTGTCGGGGGTTCCTAGGAGCGCAGCAAAACATGCCCCGGAATCGAATCGCGGCAGGCAAAGCCAGTCGATCGAGCCGTCGCGCGCCACGAGGGCCGCCGTTTCGCAATCTCCAATGAGGGCGTAGTCTTCGATCGCGGAATGCATAAGACGATTGTAAATCGAATCAGTCTGCGGCGTTAAGCAACGGTCAACCAGCGATGGAAGTTGTAGATCTTCGCCAGCAGTCCTTAGAGACCCTTCTTCCCTATGGCGTATACTGGCGTTTACTTTGTACATCATGTCGCGGGCAAACACCTTTGTCTTAATGCTGGCGGCCGCCGCCACCTTTGCTCTCCCCCCGCTCACTCAGGCGCAAGGCGAAACGACCAGCGAAATCACCGGCGAAGTTACCGACGCGAGTGGCGCCGCTATTCCAGGCGCGACGGTCACAATCACAAACCGCGAAACCGGCCTGGAGCGCTCTCTCAAAACCGGCGGCGATGGCCACTTCAATTTCCCACAACTCAAACCAGGTGCTTATGCAGTCAAAGTCGACATCGAGGGTTTCGAGCCGCAGCAAAACGACAATGTGTTATCAGGTTTGGGGCAGAAGCAGGCCGTAAACTTCACGCTTAAAGTTGCGCAGTCGAAGCAGACCATTGAGGTCAGCGGCTCGCCCGCTCTCATCAACCCCGGCAACGCGAATACATCAACGAATCTGAATGCGCCCGCGCTGGAAAATCTTCCAAATCCAGGGGGAGACCTGACTTACCCATTGCAATTCGCTCCAGGCGCGCTGATCAATACGGCCGGCAGCGGAAACGACTTTGTCGGAGGCACGAATGGATACGGGAACGTTCAGTTCAACGGTCTTCCGGCGCTTTCCAATGGGTACATCGTGGACGGCCTGGAAACGAACGATCCTCTCACGAATCTCAACAGCGGCCTCTCGACGAACCTTGTGCTCGGCCTGAATTCGATTTCAGAGGTGACCGTGAACACTCTTTCCTATTCTGTGGACCAAGGAAGATACGGAGCGTCCCAGGTCAACTACGTCACCAAATCCGGCACGAACGCGTTTCACGGAAATCTCTACGAAATCTGGAACGGGTCAATACTGAATGCCGCGGACTATTTTACAAATTCGACTCCGGGGAACCGCAAGCCTCGGTCTACCGTCAATCATTTTGGCGGCAGCGTAGGCGGACCGATCGTCCACGACAAATTGTTCTTTTTCTTAGATAGCGAATGGGTTCGGATCGCGCTTCCTATCGTCACACAGACAACGGTGCCGACTCTTGCATTTCAGAACTACGTTCTCGACCAGCTCCCGCTCGGCGGCAAGGACGCCGTTACGGGGGTCACGTATCCCGCCGCACCTCAAATGGTGCCCTTCTATCAGAAAATGTTTCTTCTCTTTGGAAATGTGAACGGAACTCCGCTCGCCGTTCTCGGCTGTCCCTTCAACATAGATGGCAGCCGGGCAGTCGGCAACCCGGCCACCGGAAACGGTTGCGCAAACCGCAGGAGCGTCTCGCATTCGAGCGATGATCGCGAGCAGGTCCAGACGCTTCGCATCGATTACAACATCGATGCTAACAATAGTGCTTGGTTTCGCTTCCAGGCTGACACGGGTTTACAGGCTGCCTACACCGACCCGATAAACTCTTTGTTCGACTCGATTTCTCCGCAGCCACTCTACTCATTTGCAGCCGGTTATACACACGTCTTTTCGCAGAACATCGTAAATTATTTCAACCCAGGATTTTCCTGGTATTCGAGTCTCTTCGCGCCGAGCGATTTTCAGAAGACTCTCGCCGCTTTCCCCATTGTTTTGCAGGGCAGCGGCGCCAACGCGCCCTTCACAACGATTGGAGGCCTCGACAACACGTGGCTGCAAGGAAGGCGGGCTTCTCGTTTCTTCATCAACGATAATCTCGCGTGGAGTCACGGTTCCCACGAATTCAGGGTTGGAACGAACACCAGAATTTTTCGCCTGAACGATTATGATTTCGGGGAGGGAACAGTTCCCACGGTCACGTACGCGACCCTGCCTCAATTCATTTACGGCGTCGCATCCACCGCGACAGAAAGTTTCTCCCTTTCCGCAAACGAGCCTTTTAACTTTCTAAACCTCGATCTCTACGCTCAGGATACGTGGAAGCTAACTCCGAAACTGACGTGGACGATCGGGATTCGCGATACTCTCAACTCAAATCCCCTGAACCCACATGACGAAATCGCACGGCTGCGCGGATCTTTCGATTCGATCTCGCACGATGTCGATCAGCCGCTGAATGTTGCGATTCAAACCCACCTCGGAAACATATTCGCCTCCACTCCTCTTGCGATTTTGCAGCCAAGAACGGCATTCGCCTGGCAGTTCGCTCCCAATTCCGTTCTTCGAACTGGATTCGGGCTATTCAGCGACATCTTGCCCGGCAGTATCGCGGATGTCGTGGGGGTTAATCCGCCATACGTTCAAACTTTCCAAGGCGGACTTTTGGGCACCGTAGGCGGCGAGGCCATTGCGCCAGGAGTTCCTGGCAGCGCTGTGGACGCAACTGTAGCCGCCAACCAGACATTTGCCGCTGGCTTTGCGCAGGGACAGGTTTCCTGCGCGTCTCCGCTCGCCCGCCCCGGGACGTGCCTTCCGCCAGTCGCGATCACAGCTGTGCCGAATGGCGAACTCCACGCGCCGTATTTCATGCAATGGAGTTTTGGCCTCGATCATCAGTTCGGAAGTAAGTCTAGCGTGCGCGCACAATACGTTGGCACGCGCGCAGTAGACCAACCCTACCTGACACAAGCGAATGGGTACCAGACGTTGTGCCAGGGCTGCTTTGCCCCACTCCCTTATCTCCAGCCGGCCGACTCGAGGTTTGGTGCGGTCACACAATTCTCAACCGGCGCCAACAGTCGTTACCACGGCCTTCAACTCACTGCCATGAGGCAGATCGGCCATGGTCTGCAGGGGCAAGTCAACTACACGTTCAGCCGATGCATGGACGAAGTCTCGAATGGCGGGTTCCTGCAGTTCTCCGCGGGCGCGGTTCTTTCACCTTTGCCGGGAGAGCTTGCCAGAAACTATGGCCCGTGCGATTACGACATCCGCCACAATCTCACTGCCGAATATGTCTACCAATTCCCAATCAAACTACAAAATCACAAGCTGGGCCTTGCTCTGAACGGATGGCAGATTTCCGGCACAGTATTCTGGCATAGTGGAATTCCGTTCTCGGTGCTCAGCACGCCCTATTCGGCGAACGGTAATGGAATTGTACAAGGCGGTGGTCCGCAATTTGCCAGTGTAGTGCCAAGCGTGCCGCTCTATGAGCACAATCCGATTGCGGGTGTCACTCAACCAGGAACGATTCAGTGGCTCAATCCTGACGCCTTCGTTTCAACCGTCGACCCGAGCACCGGAGCCTGCTACGGCGGGGACAGCCCGCAAACCTGCCAGTTTGGAAATCTAGGTCGCAACGCTTTGCGGGGCCCCCAGTTTGTCTGGAGCGACTTTTATCTGACGAAATGGTTTTCGTTGAATGAACGGCTGAAACTTCGCCTCGAAGGCCAGTTCTTCAATTTGTTCAATCACGGAAACTTTGGGCTGCCGAGCATGGTTCTCGCTGGCATTCCCGGCAAGCCTTTCACACAGACGGGATTCGGCGCGCTAACCTACACAACTTCGCCGCCTACCGGCTTATTGGGGGTGGGATTGGGCGGCGATAGCTCGCCCCGAATGGTTGCTCTCCAAGCGCGTCTCGAGTTTTGAGTTCCTGATCGCGATCACACAGCGTAGCAGGCACAGGCGGCCGGGCCTACCTAATGGCCCATCCAGCTCGAGAGTTCACGGTTGAGTGCTTCCGCCAGATCCGCGCGGTCTTCCCCCGGCAAATTCGAATCGACATCGTAGCCCTGGCTGTCCAGATAGTACGAAAGCATTCGATACGACGCCCTGAACTCTCGCACCTCTTCGTGGCTGATGGAGATGTGTTCGCCCGGAATCGAAGGCGTAAGCTCATCGCGCATGTAAATCGCGTCAAATCCAAAAATGCGCCATCGCTCACTGCGTCGTTCTACCCGGTAAAGAAAACGCGCGTGCGTTGAAAGGGTGCCTTCCACGTTCTGCAGTTTCACCGGCAGGTCAATGATCGCGGTTAGGCTAGCAATGGCGCGGTCTCCCGCCAGCGTCACCAGGATCGGCCCCAATCGATGCTTCGCCGGAATGCCTCGGCGCGCCATGTCGATTGAACCGGTCACGAAATCCGGACCGTTGCCTCGAAACCAACTTATTCGCACCAGCGAATCGGGCCAGAAACAGTCGCGCATCTGTTCCCACCGACCGAGGTCGCGGCTCTCCCGTTCGCGCAAAATAAGTTGCGAGATAGAAGTAATATCCGCGCTATCCAGCACTGCTTTCGGTAAGTTCTCGCTCATGAGCACGGCTCCCGGACGCTTGCCTTCCGATCTCCATAACCATGCCGATAGCATCGACGAATTCCAGATTGAAAACCGAGCGGAACCCGCTTACGCTGTTCATCTTAGTGATTCTACAGGCGCATTTGCTAGATCGATCTTTAGCATTGGCGTGCGGCACTCGCAAGCGGTCGAGCGCACTTTGATGGAGCCTTCCCGCAGCTTCGAAGTGGGGAAAATCCGCCTTGGCGGCAACGCGCCCCTGTTTCTGATCGCCGGTCCCTGCGTAATCGAGAGCGAAGCCCACGCGACCTCAATCGCCACGCGCCTGGCTGAAATTGCCGGCTCCGCCGGTGTCCCGCTGATTTTCAAGGCCTCTTACGACAAAGCCAATCGATCTTCCATCGGGTCTTTCCGGGGACCCGGCCTCGAAGCTGGCCTTCGCGTGCTTGCCAAAATCAAGAAGCGCACCGGGTTGCCCATCCTCACCGACGTGCACGAAATCGGGCAGGTTGGCCCGGCCGCCGAAGTTTGCGACGTGCTGCAAATTCCTGCCTTTCTCTCGCGTCAGACCGATCTTCTCGTCGCCGTCGGCCGCTCCGGCCGCGCCGCCAACATCAAGAAAGGTCAGTTCCTCTCGCCCTGGGATGTCGCCAACGCCGTGGAAAAAATCGCAAGCACCGGGAATCAAAAAATCATTCTCACGGAAAGAGGCGTATCCTTCGGCTACCAGAATCTTGTGGTGGACATGCGGTCGTTTCCGATTATGCGCAAACTGGGGTATCCCGTTGTCTTCGATGTGACGCACGCGGTGCAATTGCCCGGCGGCGAAGGAAACTCGAGCGGCGGCCAGCCCGAGTTCATCGAGCCGCTCGCGCGCGCGGGGGCTGCCGCCGGCATTGACGGTCTGTTCCTCGAAGTACATGACAATCCCGCGAAGGCTCTCTCGGATGGCACGAACGCGCTTGCGCTGGAAAATCTCCGGCCACTTCTGGAAAAAGTGTCGCGTATCGCCTCGCTCACTCGCGAATGGGACGCGAACGGCGGCCTTCCGCAGAAGCAGGATTCTTCGGCGAAGGCTGCCCCACGAAAGCCGGAGCGCAGAAAGTGGCGAGCCCGATGAGCCCCACACCTCAGAAAGGCGCAATCTCTCCGAACGGGAGAAAAGTGTCCGTGCCGACCGCGAAGCGCGTCCTCCAAATCGAAGCGGCGGCCATTAGCGATCTGATTGATCGCCTCGACGAGCGCTTCGAAAATGCAGTGGAGCTGCTGTACTCCTGCAAAGGGCGCGTCGTTGTTGCGGGGCTTGGCAAATCCGGATTGATTGGACGAAAGATCGCGGCAACTTTTTCCAGCACCGGGACGCCGTCAATGTTTCTGCACGCCGCCGAAGCTCTCCACGGCGATCTGGGTATGCTCGCGGCAGGTGATGTCCTGTTGACGATTTCGACGAGCGGTGAAACCGAGGAATTGGTCGAACTGGTGGAAGCAGCCAGGCGGCTCGGCATAAAGATTGTGACGCTCACGGCCAAAGCGTCCTCGACGCTGGCGATGGCCAGCGACATGGTGCTCGACATCGCCGTCAAAGAGGAAGCCTGCTCGCTAAACCTTGCACCCACGGCTTCCACAGCCGCAGCACTCGCGATGGGTGACGCGCTCGCTATCGCTTTGCTCGAGCGCCGCGATTTTCGTGAAGATGATTTCGCCGCGCTGCATCCTCGTGGAGGCCTGGGGAAAAAGCTGCGGCGCATCGAGATGCTGATGCACATGGGCAACGACTTGCCGCGCGTGCTTCCCACCACCAAGATGCCCGATGTGATTTACGAAATGAGCAGCAAAGGTCTGGGTCTCACCACCGTGACCAAGCCCGACGGCCATCTAATGGGAATTATCACCGATGGCGACCTTCGGCGCGTGATGCAGCGGCGCAAGCAAAACGTTCTGGAACTCGCGGCCATCGATTGCATGACCAAAAATCCGGTCACGCTGCCGCGCACCGAGCTTGCGGCCACGGCGCTCCGGCTGATGGAAGAAAAGAAAATCACTTCCGTGGTGGTCGTGGACGCCAGCGGCCGCCTCGAGGGCATCGTCCACATTCACGATCTTTGGACACTGCAATTGTTTTGATGATTTAGTTGGAAATCCAAATGCCGATTCGCGAAATCAAATTTCCCGCAAAAGTGATGCGGCGCGCCAAAAAAATCCGCGTGCTGCTCATGGACGTAGACGGCACGATGACTCCCGGCGTCGTCTGTCTGCAGACTTTTCCCGACGGCAGCGTAGCCGAGATGAAGGTCTTCAACGCGCACGACGGCGCGGGCATCAAGCTCGCGAGCATTATGGGTATCCGCACCGGACTGATTACGGGACGCGATTCACCGGCTACCGCCCGGCGTGCCCGCGAGGCATCCATGGAATTCGTGATTCAGGGCCAGCCGAAAAAACTTGAATCGTACAAAGCGATTCTGCTTCGCGCCGGCGTTACGGACGAGGAAGTCGCCTACGTGGGCGACGACCTGCCGGATCTTCCGCTACTGGAACGCGCCGGCCTGGCAGTGGCCGTGGGCGACGCCGCGCCGGAAGTGAAGCGTGCGGCCCACTACATCACCACGGTTGACGGCGGCAAAGGAGCCGTTCGCGAAGTTGTCGAGCTGATCCTGAAATCGCAGGGAAAGTGGAAGAAGGCGATTCCCCTCGCCATTGCCTGAAGACTACTGTCGCCATGCCACCTCGCCGGCATCTCACCCCGCGCCCCAATCTGTAAATCTCGCGCAAAAATCGGACAGGCGAAATTTAGGCGATAGCAGAATGCCCGTACGTACCAGCACTAAAACGGTACTTTCGATCAGTGTTTCTCGAAACTCTGGAAGCATAGCCTTATGGAGTGAGCGAGAAACTGATGGCCACTCCGAAGGAAACTACGGCTTGGGCTGGCATGCGTTTATCCCTCTGTGGACTGCTTTCCGCAGCGGCGTTCTTAGTGGTGGGCGCTCTCGCTCCTACGGTGTGTTCGCGGGCTTTGCCGGGCAATGATTCCCCCAGTCGGCTCGATTCACCGGAAGCGCAGATGCTCTCGCTGACAAATCAAGACCGAACAGCACAGCAAAATTGGGAGGAGACTCAAGGCCGCGCACACCCACTCCAATGGGACGATAGGCTGGCCGCAGTGGCCAGAGCGCACTCCGAGGACATGGCCCGAGCCGGATATTTATCTCACGAAGGGTCGGACGGAAGCCTTCCGTCGCAACGGGTTTCAACCATGGGGATTCAGTGGCTTTCAACCGGAGAGAATGTGGCCCGGGCTCGCGATGTTTCGGAAGCCGAAGCCCTCTTCATGGACGAACCGAAATTCCAGCAAAACCACCGCGCGAACATCCTCAATCCGAACTACACCATCGTCGGCATCGGCGTGGCTAGGGATTCGGAAGGAAATTTATACATCACCGAAGAATTCGCGCAACTTCGCTAGCCGATTGCGGGCATTTCTCCACTGTGCAGCAAGAAAGATTCCGATCCTTATTCTGGCTGTGCCGTACCGTGAGTGACGGCGTCATTCAGAAGCTGCCTCATCTGTTGATTAGCCTGACGGGATGCCTCCGCCTGCTGCCGGCCCAGCTCACCTTGTTGCCGTCCGATTTCACCTTGCTGCCGCCCAAGGTCCCGCATCTGCTCGCCGATCTGGCGTTGCTGATCGCCGGCCTGATATTGCGATTCTCCGATCTTGTGTTGGAGTTCCCCGATTTGGCGTTGTAGGTCGCCCAACTGCTGCTGCGTGCCGCCGGCGTTGAGCTGCTTTATCTGGGCTTCCAGCTTCTGCATCTCTGCGCTCATGTCCGGGATTTGCACGTGGATCGCTTCCATTTTCTTGGCGAGTTCACTTTGCTGATCTCCCAATGCTTCCTGCTGCTTTCCCAGAGAATCTTGTTTCTGGCTAATTTCCTCTTCAGCCTTGAACAGATCTTTGGCACGCTGGATGGTGGCCTGGTCGTGGATCACATAGTTTTTCTCGTCATGCTGGAACCAGATGTAATCGCCCTTGATTTTGTTGCGAAGCGAAGTGGCGTGCTCGACATCCTCTGAGTTGCCCGACATAAGAATGGGGGAATCACCCGACACGATGACGTAGCGACCAACAAAGCCTCCGTCGAATTCAGGCCATCCGGCGCGGAATACGCCGTCGCGTTGAAACTGTTGGAGCTGAAGCTCTACGGCTTCTTGAACTTCGTTTCCCGAAAGCTCGGCACGCGAAATTGCGCCATATGCGTCCCGGTAAATTTTGCCGATTTGGTCTGCGTTCATGAAGTCCTTAAGGTGAAGCGCGGCAGGCGGTAGCGCAAGAGCGTTTGGCCCGAGGTCTGGCAGCGAAATATCGGGCTGCACGGAAGCAAGCGGAGCGGCCGGCTCAGGGGCGGGCGGAGCTACATCAGGCGCCTGTTGAGTAGCGACAGCCGTAGGAGGGGGAGGATTATCGGGCATCGGATTATCTTTCGCGACCGGCCTTGCCGGCCCCGGCACGGGAATTGGCACAGGAATCGGAATGGCCACACCATCTTGAGCGTGAGCAATCGATGGCCGCGCGGTGGCTGCGAAAAACACAACGGTAATTCCAAGCAACAAAAGAACGATTGAGAGTGGCTTATTGAGGCGCATTGAATCTCCTTCCCATGCAAGGATCCGATCCACTCGTTTTTCCGCCTGTCCCGCTTTGGCCATCGCCACACCCTGCCAGTTCACGCGGCGCGGAGTCCGTTGAAGCGCGAGAAAGAAGCTGAGGAGTGTTTCGGCGTATTGCGCGCGGTCCGCGCCGGAAATCAGTGCGGCTTCATCGCTAGCTTCTTCCGCAACATCCGCCAGTCGGCCGTGCAGCCACCAGCTCAGCGGGCTGAACCAAAAAATGGCGCGATGCAAAAGAGAAAGGCGCTGCGTGAGGGCGTCGCGGCGAATCACGTGCGAGCGTTCGTGGGCGAGCACGGCGCGGAGCGCGACGGAACTCCATTCGCGCCATTCGACTGGAAGCAAAATGATCGGGCGCAGAACTCCGAGCGTGATCGGCACGGAAATCAATTCGGATTCCGCAAGGCTCACGGGAACAGCGGAATGACCCTCCCATCCACTAAAGGTGAGGAGTTCGATAGCCTCCGATTCGGCAATCGGTCGAGCGCCGCGAACGAGTCGCCGGCTGAAGATGTTCCCAAGCAACAGCCGCACAAAGAAAAAGAGAGTGATTGAAATATACGCTGCGGCCAACAGCACAATCCAGGGAAGCGACGCGTCACGCTTTTTTGCTGCTATCACCGGGGAAGCTGGGTAAATTTTGGATTTATTGGACTCGCGAACAACCGCCACCGGCTTGGTCGAAATGGCATGCTCGCCAAGTGGAACATGGGAGCGCGAAGTTCGCGCGGGGCTGACCGGACGGACACCCGAACCCGTCACGGCCAAAGGAGTTTCAGAGTGCATGAGAAATAGCCCGACGGGAAACGCATCGGGTGCCAAACCCCCAGTGGCGGAAGTGTCTCTGCTCGGGCGGAGCGCGTTCGCGATTGCAGCCTTCTGCGGAATCAACCGCGCCACAGTGGCTGGAAGCTCAAAAGACAGCGAAGGCAAAATCAATCCCAGCAGCGGCATGGCCAGAGCGGCGTAGAGCACCACCTTCCAAATAGCGAGACGCGCCGAAACACTTTTCACGCGCAACGCCGCCACGCCCAGCGCCGTGAGACATCCCAGAAACAATGACCGCACAGCCGGAGCAATCAGGTGCGCGAGAAATGCCGAGCAGGCGTGAACTACCGGAGCAGAAATCATCGCTTGTTATCCTTTTCAGACGGCCGCGCGCCAGCCTTGGCTGGCGACTTGCGCTGGCTATCGCGGCTCTGAGCGATTTTGCGGGCCATGCGTTCCAGGTCTTTGCGTCCCAGAACATTGCTATCGACCATGCCCATCACAAGCTGTTCGGCGGACCCATCGCAGAAACGGTCGATGATATGTTTCACGGCCCGTGCAGCTACGTTTTCGCGTCCTTCCGCGGCGCGGTAGATAAAGGTGCGGCCTTCGAGTTCGTGGATAACGTAGCCCTTGGCCTCCAGGCGGCGCAGGACCGTGCGGATGGTCGAATCCTTCATGGGTCGGCTGTGCGCCAGCGCTTCCCGGCAGGCCTCGGCGGTGCAGGGGCCGTGCGACCAGACGTGATCCATCACCGCCTGCTCGACGTCGCCAAGGTTCCTGGGCCGTATGCGCTGCGTATTAGTCATTGTAGCGTTACAGTGTGTAACATTTGGAGCCTTGGCGTGTCAAGAACAATTTTCGCGCTAGCGCCGCGCTCAAAATTCACGGACGGATGCCGCGAAAAATTCTCTAATTGGCGGAGTCAGCGCGCGCTGGTGCCAGCTCGCTTACCGCTACCGGCTCTGGTTTGGACGCGTCAGCGGCCTTCAGGCGCAGAACAACCACCGACCTGCCGCGTATCTTGTAGGTATGATCGCGAAGCAAGAAACCGGCCTTGATCTCTTCGTCAGCGGTATCCAGCAAACGCTCCCACTTTTCGCCAGGCTGCTTCGCCGGCAAGCGAAACAGAATGACGTCGTGGTAAGCGTTGAACATAAGAAAGAGCGTATCTCCGATCACCGGCTCTCCTCGCTCGTCGATTTCATCCAGAGTATTTCCATTCAACAGGACACCCAAGCAGCGGGCGAAGGGATCGCCCCACGCCTTGTCGGTCATTTCCCTGCCGCGCGGTTCATACCAGGCGATATCTTTCACGCCAGCTCCGCGGATGCTGCGTCCCTGAAAAAATTTCCGTCGGCGCAGCACCGCGTGTTTCTTGCGCAGCTCGATGACGTAGCGAGTAAACTCCACCAGTTCCTTCTGCTTCGGAGTCCAGTTCCAATCCACCCAGCTCAGCGGGTTGTCCTGGCAGTACGCATTGTTGTTTCCTTGCTGGGTGCGGCTGAACTCATCTCCGCCGCACAGCATGGGCACTCCCTGGGAGAGAACGAGCGTGGCTAGAAAGTTGCGCTTCTGTTGTTCGCGCAAGGAAAGGATCTGAGGATCGTTCGTAGGCCCTTCCGCGCCGCAATTCCAGCTCAAATTATTGTTGTCGCCATCTTGATTGTTCTCCAGGTTGGCCTCGTTGTGCTTCTCGTTGTAGCTGACTAAATCGTTGAGCGTGAAGCCGTCGTGACTGCAAACGAAATTGATGCTGGCATAGGGCCGGCGCCCGCTGTGGCTGTAAAGATCGCTGCTGCCGGCAAGACGCGTAGCCAGCTCAGAAACGACTCCGCCGTCACCCTTCCAGAACCTGCGCATCGCATCGCGGTATTTTCCGTTCCATTCCGTCCAGCCCACGGGAAAGTTTCCGACCTGATAGCCGCCTTCTCCAATGTCCCAAGGCTCGGCAATCAGTTTTACCTGTGAGAGCACCGGATCCTGGTGAATGATGTCGAAAAACGCTCCGAGTTTGTCCACGGCATGCAGCTCGCGCGCCAGAGCGCTCGCCAGATCGAAGCGGAAACCGTCGACATGCATCTCCATCACCCAATACCTCAGGCTATCCATGATCAATTGAAGGACTCTGGGATGCCGCACGTTCAAAGTATTGCCGCAGCCGGTGTAGTCCGTGTAGAAGCGCGGATTGTCTTGCTCGAGCCGGTAGTACGACGCGTTGTCCACGCCGCGCAGGGAAAGTGTGGGGCCGAGGTGGTTGCCCTCCGCCGTGTGGTTGTATACAACGTCGAGAATTACTTCGAGGCCGGCGGAATGCAGGTTTTTCACCATCGTTTTGAAAGCCCGCACGGATTCCAGCGGAGTGTGTGTGAGCGAGTAGCGCAGGTCAGGTGCAAAAAATGCAAGAGTGTTGTAGCCCCAATAATTGGTGAGGCCGAGATCGGCGAGGCGATTTTCAACGGAGTGATGGTGAACCGGCATCAGCTCAACCGCCGTAACACCGAGATCCAACAGGTGACGAATTACAGGCTCCGAGCCCAGCCCCGAATATGTTCCGCGCATTTTCTCGGGTAGATCGGAGCGTTGGTGAGTGAAACCCTTCACGTGCAGCTCGTAGATCACCATGTTGTGCCAGGGCGTGCGCGGTTGCCGATCGTTGCCCCAGGTGAAAGCGGTATCCACAACAGCCGCCAGCGGAGCAAAGGCCGCATTGTCGCGATCGTCCATCACCAAGTCCGCGTCTTCTCCTCCGCCTTGGCGGTAGGCGTACATTTCGGGGGCCCAATTCACGGTTCGCGCAATAGCCTTGGCATACGGGTCCAGCACAATCTTGGCGGCGTTGAATCGGTGACCTGCCGCGGGATCGTAAGGCCCGTGAACGCGGTATCCGTAGACCTGCCCTGGCAGAATCCACGGCATGTAACCGTGCCACACCATGTCTGTCTGTTCTTTCAATTCGATACGCTGCGACTCCTTGTGATCGTCAGCGGAATCGAAAAGGCAAACCTCTACTTTGGTGGCGTGTTCGGAAAACAGGGCGAAGTTGACTCCTGCGCCGTCCCAGGTGGCCCCCAAAGGATAGGGCGCTCCAGTACGCAGCTTGATGCTTGGCTCGCCCACGCTTTTCCTCCCGGTAATTCGATTCGGCACTCTGGCGCGAGGGAACAATCATGTCATCGCGTCATCCTGACGACAATAGCAGGCCCCGCTCATATCTCCCTCAATTTAAGGGGTTTTATGTATTGCGCCGCGTTGGGCTCCCTACGATGATGGCTAAGGAAGCGATCACTGACTCGGCGATGGTGACCGCGCAACGCCGCTGGAATCCCCCCAGGATTGGTCGTAAGAGTCTAGTCGTAAGAGTCTGCTGGATACGCTTGTCGAGGCCGGCCAGAGACGATGAGCGATAATTCGACAAAGCTTTCCTTATCGAAAAGGCTGAACGTGGCAAGCCTGCTCCGCTCCCACTGGAAGGGCTTGACGATCGCGCTCGTCGCGGTTCTGGGCGAAACCCTCACCGACGTCCTTCAACCTTGGCCCATCAAGATCATCGTCGACAACATCCTGCAGAACAAGAAACTCCCCCACTGGCTCGGCGCGATCGTTGCCGGATATTTCGGGCACAACAAGTTCTCCATCCTGAATTTTTCCGTAGCCGCGGTGGCGGCGATTGCTCTTCTCGGCGCTGCCAGTTCCTACATCGAAAAATACATGACCACCAGCGTGGGTCAGTGGGTAGCCCACGACTTGCGGCACACGCTGTACAACCACATTCAACGCCTCTCGCTTGCGGAACACGATGAAGCGCGCACGGGCGACCTGATATCGCGCGTGACCGATGATATCGACGCAGTCCAAGATTTCATCAACTCCGCTCTGCTGGGAATTGTGGTCGACTTGCTCACTCTGGTTGGCATGATCGGCGTGATGCTGTATGTCAACTGGAGGTTCACTCTTATCGCGTTGTCAGTTGTGCCCGCGTTGTTTGCCGTCGTGTATTACCTCACTCGCCGTATCAAGCGCGCTTCCCGCGCCGTTCGCAAGAGCGAAAGCGAGCTCACCTCGATTGTGGAAGAGGCATTGACGTCGGTGCGCGTGGTGAAGGCATTCGCTCGCGAAGATTACGAAATGCAGAAGTTTGAATCGGAAAGTTTGGAGAATGTGGAGACGGCATTGAGGGCGCGGAGTCTCAAAGCCACGCTCGCGCCTCTCGTGGAAGTAATCGTGGCCGTTGGAACCTGCTTGGTGCTTTGGGACGGTGCGAGGTTAGCCCTCAACGGCCGGATCAGCGCCGGAGTTCTGATCGTGTTCTTGTTGTACCTCGGCAACATGTATAAGCCCATGCGGGACCTTTCCAAGCAGACGGACACCGTTTCGAAAGCCCTCGTCGGCTACGAGCGTATTCAGGAGGTTTTGGAAATTGAAAGCCGGGTTCGCGATCTGCCCCGCGCTCGACGCGCACCCCGTTTCAAGGGGACCATCGAGTTCGAGCATGTTCACTTCAGCTACCACGGCGACGGCGAAACTTCCGTCTTAAACGATGTCAGCTTTCGCATTGAAGCCGGGCAGGTCGCTGCACTGGTGGGTCCATCGGGCCAGGGGAAGACCACCATCAGCAGCCTCATCCCTCGCTTTTACGATCCAACTTCCGGAATCGTAAAAATCGACGGGACCGACATCCGCAATTTCAAGCAACGTTCCTTACGGGAACAAATGAGCTTCGTCCTGCAAGAGACACTATTATTCCGCGCCACCGTTTGGGACAACATCGCTTACGGAAAACCCGACGCCAAGCCCAAAGCGATCATGCGCGCCGCCCAGCTTGCGAATGCAGAAGAGTTCATTGAGACGCTGCCGCAGGGATATTCCACAGTGATCGGCGAACGCGGCGCATCGCTCTCGGGCGGTCAAAGGCAGCGTATCGCCATCGCGCGGGCCATTATTCGCAATACTCCAATCCTGATTTTCGACGAGCCAACCTCCGGCCTCGACGCCGCGGCCGAGCAAACCGTGATGGAAGCGCTGAACCGGCTGATGGATGGCAGAACCACCGTGTTGGTTGCGCACCATCTCAGCACCATCCGCCGCGCGGACGTGATTTTTGTGGTCGAGGATGCGGAAATAGTTGAGCACGGATCGCACAAGGAACTCCTCGCAACAAATGGCCCGTATGCCGAGCTGTATAAGATCCAGACCGAGAGCGTCGCGAAATGAGCGGGTGGCGTGTGCGCGCCGTCCATTTCACAGAGCGCCTGGAAGAGGTCGGATGATCTACAGGAGACGGCTTGTACCGACAACTCGCGGGGCAACAGATTATTCGCCTGAGGAAGTGGACGCACATACCCAGCGCAGTCCAGCGAAGAATTGCTCAACTGAATGCTCTTTGAACCAGGCAGTATTCGGAGGAAATTGAGTGAAGCTGATCGTTGAACCCGACGATGGCGTTTCGCCGCTGCTTTCGGCATTGAAAAATGCCAAGGAAAGCATCGAAGTCGCTATCTTCCGCTTTGACCATCGCGACTTGGATAAGGCTCTGAAGGCTGCTGTCGCGCGGGGTGTGAAGGTTACTGCGCTGGTCGCCAGTGTGAACCACGGAGGCGAGAAAAGCCTGCGCAAGCTGGAAATGCGCTTCCTTGAGGCCGGAATTACCGTAGCGCGCAGTGCCAGCGGGCTGAGCCGCTACCATGACAAAGTCATCGTCATTGACGGGCGCACTTTGTACGTCCTCTCCTTCAATTTCACGCACTTGGACATCGATCGCAGCCGCGGATTCGGAATCGTCACCCACAATTCCAAATGGGTGGCTGAAGCGGTCAAGCTTTTAGCGGCCGATTCGAAACGCGTCCAGTACTCCTGCGGATTGGACACTTTTGTCGTCAGTCCCGTCAATGCACGGAAGACGCTCGGCAGTTTTCTCAAGCGGGCACACAAACAACTTCTGATTTACGATCCGAAGATATCGGATAAGGAGATGATTCGTATCCTCGAAGACCGCGCCAAGGCCGGCGTTGAAATTCGAGTCATTGGGGAAGCCAAGGCCAATCTGCAGGTCAAAAAACTTTCCAAGCTTCGATTGCACACGCGAACCATCATTCGGGATGGACGTCAGGCCTTCATCGGCAGCCAGAGCTTGCGCGCCGCCGAGCTGGATTCGCGCCGCGAGGTTGGTCTCGTCATACGGGATGCAAAGATCGTCAAGAAGCTTCTGGACACATTTGAATCCGACTGGACCACTGGCGGAAAGACGATCTCGCCATCCAAGGCCGATAGAGCGGAGGAGTCCAAAAAAGACGCCGACAAAGCCGCCAAGATTCTAATAGAGGAGCTGCATCCCATCGCAACGACCGTTAAGAAGGCCATCAAGAAAGCAGTAGCCAAGGCGGGCGACGAAGTGCTTGAAGACGGAAGTGCTCGAGACGCCGTGAAGGATGCCGTCAAGAAGGCCGTGAAGCAGGCGGTTAAGGAAGCAGCCAGGGACTAGCATGGTCCGCGTGAAAAAAACGAGAGTCATTAATCGCCGTTCCGCCGCGAAACGCAGCGGTGCTCCGAAAGACATCGATGCATATCTTGCCGGTGTCCCGGAACCTGCGCGCGGCACCTTGAACAAAATGCGCGAGGCAATTCGCTCCGCTCTGCCACCGGAAGCCACTGAGACAATCAGCTATGGGATTCCGGCCTTCAGGTGCAAAAAGGTGCTGGTGTGGTTTGCCGCATTCTCGGACCACTACAGTTTGTTTCCCACTGCGTCGGTTATCGAAGCGTTTAAGAACGAACTCAAGGGTTTCTCCACATCGAAAGGTACCATCCACTTCCCTACGGACAAACCGCTGCCAATTGCGCTTATCAAGAGACTTGTAAAGGCGCGAGTCGCCCAGAACGAACGCAAGGAATAGCGCAAGTAGAAACGCTTACCGCAGCGATGATGCCCGCATGGTGATGCTGCGAGGACTCGAAAATCGCCGCGCGCCTCAGCCGGAAATCGATTCAAGCGCAAGCCCGCGCGTGCGCGGGCCAAAGATCCCGATTGCCAGTACGATCGTAAACATTGAGGCCGCGATGAACGCGAAAACGCCGCCCACGCCGAAGCGCTCAAGAAAAAAGCCAATCATCAGGCTGGTGAATATCGCGCTGAAGCGGCTCCAAGAGTACACGAAGCCCACGGCCTGTGCCCGTACTTCCGTGGGAAACAACTCCGCTTGATACGCGTGAAATGCCACCGACATCCAGTTATTTGAACAGGTCAGCATCACTCCAAGCACGATGAGCCAGCCCGGCTCGGTCTGACGGGCGAACAATAGACCAAATCCTCCGATGCAGATCGCGCTCCACACAATTTGCCACTTGCGTTCGAGCTTGTCGGCAATCCCTTGAACCAGCAGCGGCCCGAGAGGAGCAGAGATGGCGATGATGAACGAATATTGCAGGCTGGCCGTGGTCCGGATGCCCGCCGCGATCAGCAGCGTCGGTACCCACGAGGCAAAACCGTAGTAACCGACGGTCTGTGCCAAGTGGAAAACCATGAGCATCAGCGTTCGTCTTAGATACGGCGGGCGAAAGATTTGGACGAATTTCACGTTTGCGTGGGCTGATTGCTCCGCGGAAGCCTCCGCAGCAATGGGTGGAAGTTCAGCGCCGAACTCCGCCACCACGCGTTTTTCCATATTCCTAACGGCGCGTTCCGCATCGGATATGTGCCCGCGAGCGATCAACCAGCGGGGGCTCTCCGGAATGCTCCGCCGGATAAACCAGACGAATATCGCGCCCCCTGAACCGATCAGCATCACCCAGCGCCACCCATCAAGGCCGAGAGGGCTCCGCGGCACAAGTAGCCAGGAAATCAGCGCAACCAACGGTATGGTCGTAAATTGCACCACCTGATTCACGGCGAAGGCACGGCCGCGAATTTCCTTGGGCATCAGTTCAGCGATATACGCATCGATTGTGACTAACTCAATGCCAATCCCGATGCCGGTAATAAATCGCCACACCAAGACTCCCAACGTCGTGAATTGGAAGGCCATAACGATCGAACCGGCCGTGTACCACAGCAAAGAATAGGTAAAAACGGCCTGGCGGCCGAATCTGTCGGCCGCGAAGCCGAATGCGATGGTTCCGATGAAAAGCCCGGCGAATGTTGCAGATACGAAGCTGGCTAATCCATTGAGCCCGAAAAATGAGGCCGACGTGGCGGAGAACAGTCCGCTGCGAACTAGACCGGGACCTATGTAGGCTGTAACAAAAAGATCGTAGAACTCGAAACATCCACCGAGCGAAATCAGCAGCAAAAGCGTCCAGATGTAGCGCGTCGTGGGAAGCCGGTCCAGCCGCGCGCTAATGAGGGCGGCTTCGCTGCGGATCCCCGTCTGCCCGGCAGGAGTCATCAAGGTTTCGCGAATTCTAGCAATCGCCGATTACCGGGGATAGTGCATTCGGGATGGCGGCGAAAACCAAGGAACCCTCGTGAACACACCCACGCCGCCCGGAGGAGGCGGCCTGGCTTGGCGAAGCTCGCCCCTAACCGATGGGCCGTCCTCAAGGGTTTGGTAGGTTGACACGGACGGATGACAAGGAACACACTCTCACCACACGGGAAATAGATGTAACCGCAGGAGGCACGTCGATGACCTCGCCCCTTTTGGAATCCAGAAATCTGCAACTCCCCGACTGGCAAAACGACTTTGAAGCGGCGGCGCGACAAGCCGCGCAAACGCCCGGTCGAATTCAGGCGATGAAGGCGGCTGTTTTGTCGAGGTTGAGAGCGAAGCTTGAGAACCCTCCGGGACCTCTCGAACGCATCGCACTGAACGACGCAATCCTTTTGTTGCGCAC
>Ga0070731_10002049_pt1 | contig 19870 bp, 21 predicted proteins | sample Coa_R1_2_FD_66448 | JGI IMG/M metagenome (GOLD analysis project Ga0070731, IMG submission 66448) | Surface soil microbial communities from Centralia Pennsylvania, which are recovering from an underground coalmine fire - Coalmine... | ecosystem: Environmental > Terrestrial > Soil > Unclassified ... | reverse complement strand
TGAACCTCGCCGCCAACCCCTTCGGCCTGCTCGAAGGTCCCATGCGCGCCGATGGCAGCGGCCTGAATCCCCTGCTGCAATATCCTGAGATGGTCATCCACCCGCCCATGCTCTACATGGGCTATGTTGGATTCACCGTCCCCTTCGCCTTCGCCTTAGGCGCGCTGATCATGAAATATCCCGGCGAAAAATGGATTCACATCACCCGCCGCTGGACCATGGTCACCTGGGGATTCCTCACCTGCGGCATCTTTCTCGGCGCACACTGGGCCTACGCAGTCCTCGGATGGGGCGGCTACTGGGGATGGGATCCGGTCGAGAATGCCTCGCTTATGCCCTGGCTCGTCGGCACAGCGTTTCTGCATTCGGTCATGATGCAGGAAAAACGCGGCATGCTGAAAGTCTGGAATATGTGGCTCGTCTTCGCCACGTTCTGGCTTGCAATTCTCGGAACATTCCTCACCCGTAGCGGCATCATCGCATCGGTCCACGCCTTCGCGCAGTCGTCGATCGGAGAATGGTTCGCATGGTTCCTCTCCATCAGCTTCGCAGTCTTCCTATTCTTCTTCATCAAAAACAAAGACCACCTGCGCAGCGAACACAAACTGGAATCGCTCATTTCTCGCGAGTCCAGCTTCCTGTTCAATAATCTTCTCTTCGTGCTGCTCTGCTTCACCGTGCTGTGGGGCACGTGGTTCCCGAAAATTTCCGAACTGGCGCAAGGCAACAAAGTCACTGTCGGCGCGCCATTCTACAACCGGGTCGCAATCCCAGTTGCGCTGCTGCTCCTGATCCTGACCGCCGTCGGCCCGTTGTTGGCTTGGCGGAAAACTTCCTTCGATAGCCTGAAGCGCAATTTCATGTGGCCCACCATCGGCGCTGTTGCCGTGATGGCGTTCCTCATGATTACTCCTCCGTCCTGGGGATCGCCCTTCGGCCTCCGCCCCTGGCAGGACATTTCTTATTTCTATTCCCTGATGGCCATCGGCCTCTCCGTCCTGGTCGCGCTTACCATAACCAGCGAATACTACCGCGGCGGCAAAGTCATCTCCGGACACACCGGACAGGGCATGTTCGCCTCGATCGTCCAACTCACGCACCGCAACACGCGCCGCTACGGCGGATATATCGTTCACTTCGGCGTCATCGTCGTCATCATCGGATTCGCCGGCTCCGCCTTCAATCAGGACAAAGAACAGGAAATGGGATACGGCGACAAGATGACGATTGGCAGCTACACCCTCGTCTGCCGCTCATATACGGACGAAGAGTTTCCCAACTACTCCGCCGAGTGGGCTGTCATGGACGTCTACAAAGGCGGCAAACAAATCGACACGCTCACGCCTGAGCGCCGTTTCTATAAGGCCAGCCGTCAGACCTCGACCATGCCCTATATTCGTTCCACCCTCAACGAAGACCTCTACCTGGTCTACGAGGGCCTGAACCAGGACACAGGCCGCCCCATTCTGAAAGCCCACATCAACCCACTGGTCATGTGGATCTGGCTCGGCGTCTGGATCATCCTCGGCGGCACCGCTCTGGCCCTGATCCCCAACGCCCCCGCACCAGTCCGCGTCCCAGCCACAAGATTGGTGGGCCGGGAAGCCGTCCCAGCTGTAACGGGAGACTGAGTAGAGTTAAGCCGTACTGCCCGCCGCGTAGGAAGACGGTTGTGAAGGAGCACATGCCACCCGAGCTAAAGAAAGTAGAGCAGCAGGAGCTGCGAGCCCTAGGTTTCGATGAGAGATGGCTGCAGGATCAGATAAAGAATGATCCCTCGCTTCTGGGATTAGGTCAGTTGGAGATAGCGGGTCGCGAACATAGGCAGCCTGTCGGAGGCCGCATCGATTTCCTGATGCGAAATGCGGAGAGCGAAACATATTATGAAGTGGAAGTAATGCTAGGCAAGCTCGACGAGAGCCACATCATTCGCACCATCGAGTACTGGGACATAGAGCGCCAGAGGCGCCCACAATCTGAGCATCGGGCGGTGATTGTCGCCGAGCACATCACCAGCCGTTTCTTCAACGTTCTACGCTTGCTCAATCGCGCCGTGCCTATGATTGCGGTTCAGTTGAGCGCTTTTCTTATTTCAGGTGCGGTCGTTCTCGTCCCGGTGACGGTACTCGATGTTGTTGAAGAGGCCAGCCCCGACGTCGTTGACGAAGTCGAAAAGGCTGACCGCGCGTATTGGGAGAAGAAAGCGAACTCTGCATTTTTATCGGTGGTTGATAAGATCGTTTCGCTGTTCCGAGTCAATGGCAGTGATCCCAGAGTGACCTACAACAGGGGTCATATTGCCTTAGGAACTTCAGGTTACAACTTTTGCTGGTTTGTCCCGCGGAAATCGGTGGGCAACTGTCACGTTGAGTTTCGAGCTACCGACGAAACACGTGATTCCCTATTATCCCAGCTGCAAGAAGGTGGGATCGATGCCTCCCCGCGTTCGACGGATAGCGCAACGTTTACTATTACTACGAAACTCTTGGACGAACATTTCGATCTCATAAGTGACGTGCTTAAGCGAGCGGAGGAGCAATCGCGATAGCCGCCATATTTTTCTCTAATATGTGCCGATGACAACCTCAGGTCTATCAATGAATGTCGCCCAAAAAGTCATGCGCCGCTTCCTGCACTGCACCCTGCTCGCGCTCGCCGTCTTCGCCTTCACCGGCGCCGGCGATCCCGCCACGCGCTTCACCGAACTTGGCCACCAGATGATGTGCATCTGCAGTTGCAACCAGATTCTTCTCGAATGCAATCACGTCGGCTGCCCCGACTCCGATGGCATGCGCAACGAATTGATGGCCGCCGTCAGCCGCGGCGACAGCGACAGCCTGGTCGAACAATCCTTCGTCCAAAAATACGGACCAACGGTGCTGGCCGCTCCCACCACCACCGGCTTCGATCGCACTGCATGGATCGTTCCTTTCGTCGCTCTCGCCCTCGGACTCATGCTGGTCGTACTGGTGATCCGCAGCTGGAAAAATCGCCCCACGCCCGCCATCGCCGACGGCCTGCGCCCCGCTCGCGGCGCTGAACTCGAACAATTCCGTGATCAGGCGGGCAAGGACACTGACCTATGAGCTTCGAACTAGCCTGCTGTCTTCTGGGCACCGCCGCCGCACTGTTCTATATCTTTCTACCAAGCGCTTTCTCGGTTGGACCAAGAAAGACCCGAGCCTCGTACCTGCGCGAACGCAAAGACGCCGTCTACGAAAATCTCCGCGATCTGAATTTCGAATTCAAAGCCGGCAAAATGCCCGAAGTCGACTACCAGTCTCTGAAAGCATCATTGCAAGACGAAGCCGCCACCCTACTGGCAGAAATTGCAAGACTCGAAGCCAAAGCCGCGGCCCCAAGAAAAGCCCGACCATGAAAAGCCAGCTCCAGAAAGGAATCCATATCTTGCAATTTCCTATCATCCTGAGCGTAGCGGGAAGTGCGCGAAGCGCAGTTCCTGCGAAGTCGAAGGGCCCCATGTTTGCACGCATCTCGCACCGGCTCCTCGGGGATTTTTCACGTGGATCTCGCTCAGCATGCTCCCTAATCGCCCTCGCACTCCTCCTCACCTCCCTCGCTACCGCCCAAACCCTGACCGGCAACGTCAAGAACTCCACCACCGGCCAGCCCTCCGCCGGCGACGACGTTATCCTCCTCAGCCTCGGTCAAGGCATGGAAGAAGCCGGACGCACCAAGTCCGATGCCAAAGGCAATTTCAGCTTCAAGCTCGACAGCTCCCAGGGACCGCATCTCGTCCGCGTCGTTCACCAGGAAGTCACCTATCACCGCATGGCCCCTCCCGGAACGGCTTCCGTCCAAGTCGAGGTCTATGACGTCAGCAAGAAAGTCGAAGACATCTCAGTCGTCGCCGACATCATGCGCTTTCAGGCCGGTCAAGGACAGCTCCAGGTCGAGCGCACCTTCGCCGTGAACAACACCTCCAAGCCGCCGCGTACCCAGATGAACGAGCACAATCTGGAGTTCTATGTGCCCGACGGCGCAACGGTGGCTGAAGGCCAGGCCATGACCGCCGGTGGTCAGCCCGTGAATTCCGCTCCCGTTCCCGAGGGCGAGAATGCCAAGAATCGCTACGCCTTCCTCTTCCCTCTCCGCCCAGGCGAAACCCGATTCAGCGTCGTCTACACCGTGCCCTACACCGGCAGCGTGAACATCGATCCTAAAAGCGTTTATCCTCTGGAGCACTTCGTCGTCATCGCGCCGAAGGCGATTCAGTTCTCGGCCGCGTCCGCAGCCGCTTTTACGATAGCGCCCTACCCGGGCCAACCGGATGCCAACGTACAAGTAGCCTCTAACACTCAGCTAGGCCAGACGCTGGCATTCAAACTCGTTGGCGAAGGCATGCTGGCGTCGCAGGGCCAGGGAGACGAAGGCGGCCAACCCAGCCAGGGAGCCTCGGCACAACCCGAAAGTCGCCCCGGCGGGGGCCTCGGCCCGCCCATCGACGCGCCTCCGCCCTATCAGAAATATCAGTGGTACATTCTCGGCGGCCTGGCCTTGGCCCTTGTCATCGGCGGAGTCTACGTCGCCTCCCGCCAGCAAGCTGCGAACCGCGCCGCCCTGGCTAAAGGAAGGGGCCTGCCAACTCTGGAAGACGACGAAGAAGCGTACGAACCAGCAGAGACCATTGCCGTACGCGAAGCCGGAAGCGGAACCCGCCCGCCCTCTGCCGCGCGCGGCAACCCCTCTATGCTGCTGGAAGCCCTGAAAGAAGAACTCTTCCAGCTAGAAGTCGATCACACGCAAGGCCGCATTACGCAACAGGAATACGACAGCGCAAAGTCTGCGCTGAATCAAACTCTGCAACGCGCCCTAAAACGCGAAGCTCAAAAAGCATAGACCAGATGAGAAAAGGGACCGGGGAAATCCCGGTCCTCATATTCCTTCGTGGCAAGATCGAGCTACGAGCTACGCGGCTTTCGCCATATCGCGCAGGCTCTTCACTTTGTCATGCGCTTGCTGCACGCTGGCAGCTTGCCGACGGACGATCTGCGCGAGGTTTTCCGGCAAATCACTGGTGACTGCCTTCTCGTAACTTTTCTTGGCGTTGTCCTCACCCGCTTCGACCGACTCCAGAATGGAATGATCGCCGGCGCCGAGGGCGACCTTGGTATCGATCCAAGCGCGATGCAGCGTTGCGCCCACTGAGCCCGAAACTTTTTTATCCGGCTTGCCAAGTCGGATGAGCTCCGCTTCCAGTTCTCCGCCAAAGCGTGCCCGCTCCAGACTCTGTTCATTGAAATACGTCTTCAGGTCTGACCGTTTCACGTGAGAAGCGGCGTCCTGGTAGCCCTTTTGTCCGTCTTTGCAAGTTTCAATAAGGTCCTCAAGTACGCTTAAAGCATCATTTTCATTCATAATAGCCTCCATTGTTTGGATGCCCGCCAACCTCTGGGGTTTGGCAGCATTCTCCATCTTGTCGAACACCTTGAGTTACAAGGAAGTGCGGTCACTAGGAAGAAAACTGATCGTGCTCTAAAATCAGCAGCTAAGATCAGTCGAGAGAAACCTGTGACCAAACGAAAATCCAAAGGCGCGTACATGATCTCGGCGGTCGCCGAGATGTATGGAATCCATCCCCAAACTCTGCGGCTCTACGAGCGTGAGGGATTGCTAAAGCCTTCACGTACCGAGGGCAACACGCGCCTCTATACGGATGAAGACCTGCTTCGTCTGGAGTTCATTCTTTCGCTGGCGCGCGATCTCGGCGTGAATATCAGCGGCATGGCGATCATCCTGCAGATGCGCGAGCGCATGGAAGAGATGCAGCGCCAGATTCAGGAGTTTGTGCAGTACATCCAGCAGGAAGTGTTGACCCGCGCCAACGCGGCCGCTGATCCCGCCAAGGGTGCAATTGTGCCGGTGCGACGGTCGATCGTGCCGTCGGTAAATATTCAAAAGAAACGATAAGTCCTACAAAGGCTGGCGAGTTCATGGCGGTATCATGAGAAAGCGCCATGCTGCCTTTTAAGCTCGTCTATAGCGACGCCTACTATCTGCCTATCGGCGATCATGTTTTTCCTGCCGAGAAATATCGCCGCGTTCGGGACTGCCTGATCGCGAGCGGCGTTGCAGACAACAACGATTTTCTGGAACCGCGGCCCGCTACTGACCAAGACATTTTGCTGGTACACAATCCCGAGTACGTGAACAAACTGAAAACCGGCACGTTGAGTGCGCGAGAAGCGATGGAACTGGAAGTTCCGTTCTCGGCTGAGCTGGTAAAAGCGTTCTGGCTGGCGGCTGGGGGATCAATTCTGGCGGCGCGGCAGTGTTTGACCGACCGCGTGTGTATCAATATTGGTGGCGGATTTCATCATGCTTTCCCCGACCACGGTGAAGGCTTCTGCATGATTCACGATGTCGCGGTAGCCATCCGGCGGTTGCAGCGCGATGCCAAGATTCGTACCGCAATGACCGTGGATTGCGACGTGCACCAGGGCAACGGGACGGCAGCGATTTTTGCGGGCACGCGGATGGAGAGCGTGCCGCTGCCGTCGGTGTCGAGTTCGACGTTGTCGTCGACAGCCACGAAATCGGGAGTTCCCGCGAAGATGCGCGGCACCGGTGCCGGAGATGTTTTTACCATTTCGCTGCATCAGCACAATAACTATCCGATGTTCAAGCCACCGTCGTCGATAGATGTGGACCTTCCCGACGGCACCGGCGACGCTGAGTATCTGGCATGGCTCGACAATGCGCTCAGTTCCGGGCTACGGCAGTTTGAACCCGATTTATTGTGCTACATAGCGGGTGCCGACCCATACCGAGAAGATCAGCTCGGCGGACTTGCTCTGACGATCGAGGGACTGAAGAAGCGGGACGAGCTTGTCTTCCGCGTGGCCCGCGCTCGCGATATTCCCGTGATGGTGACCTTCGCCGGTGGCTATGCGCGGAATGTCGAGGACACGGTAACGATTCACTCCAATACAGTCATCGCAGCCGCCGAGGTGTTCGCGAAATCCAACTGACAAATCCGCTGACGATCTCATCGGCCAGCGATCTGAAAAGATATACTCGACGGAATGATTGTTAATCCGTCGGACCTTTCGCACAGCGAACTGTATAGCATCATTCTCAACTCGGTGGCGCCCCGCCCGATTGCCTGGGTGTCCACTGCGAACTCAGCGGGACAGCTCAATCTTGCGCCTTTTTCCTTTTTCAACGCCGTGTGCGTCGATCCACCGTTGTTGGCGTTTGCGCCCGGGCTTCGTCGGCCAAAACAGCCCGAATCTGGACAAGGCGAAGCCAAGGACACATTGCGGAATATCCGCGCCACGGGCGAATTTGTGGTGAATATCGTCACCTACGACCTGGCCGAGGCGATGAATATCACCAGCGGCGAATACGACGCGTCGGTCAGCGAATTCGAACTCGCGAAGGTCACTCCGCAGGCTTCCAGCATCGTGCGTCCTCCGAGAATCGCCGAGTCTCCGGTCGCCTTCGAGTGCCGGCTTCATCAGATTCTCGACTTCTCGACAGCGCCGACCAGTAGCAGTCTAGTGATCGGCAGAGTCGTCTCCATCCACGTGAACGACTCGAATCTGAAAGACGGTGTCCTGGATCGCAATTCGCTGGACCTGATTGGACGCATGGGAGGGGCGCAGTACACGAGGACGACGCAGAGATTTGAGATGGTGAGACCGAAGGTGGGATAGGTCTTGTAGGGTATCGTTCTGTGTACTTCAGCGCTGATACGGTATGAACGCCACAGATATCTCGGAACTCGTCGAGCGGGAGTTGCTCGGAATTACTGAGCCTGAACTCGTACGCCGAATCCGCGAGTTGCTTGTGCATCCGTATCCGGTTGAACGAGTGTGGGACTATGGAACGTCTTACGAGGCATTCACTTGCTGGACCGTCTTGGAGCATCGACCGTCGAACACGGGAATCGCCTTTTGTGCCGATGGGTTCGGGCCCTCGGACCCATGGGGTCTTGTGTTCTTATCGGGACCGCTTATGAGCATAGGAATGGATTCTGCCTGGTTCACGTCACTTGAGGATGCAATCAGGGAAAGCGCGGCTTGGGACGGCCCCAACCCTGCGGAGTACGAAGTGCAATGAAAAGAGCGGCAACCCGGCTGCTAAAATAGTCAATTACGCTTATGTTTGAAAATCTACAGGAAAAACTACAGCGCGCCTTCAAGAGCCTTCGTGGGCAGGCCAAGCTCACCGAAGAAAATATTGACGAGGCCCTGCGCGAAATCCGGCTGGCGCTGCTTGAGGCTGACGTCAACTTCAAGGTGGTCAAGCAACTGATTGACCAGATTCGCGCCAAGGCCGTTGGTCAGGAAGTGATGACGGCGCTGTCGCCGGGCGAACAGGTCATCAAAATTCTGCGCGACGAGCTGGTCGAAATTCTCGGCAAGGACACGGCACGGGTGAAGTTCGCGTCGCAGCCGCCGACCGTCGTCCTCATGGCTGGACTGCAGGGCTCCGGCAAGACCACAACTTCTGGCAAGCTGGCGAACTGGTTCAAGGTGGGCGGCCATCGTCCGCTGCTGGTTTCGGTGGACGTGTACCGTCCCGCTGCACGCGAGCAATTGAAAGTCGTAGCGCAGGCGGTGAAGAGCCACATTTACGAAGGCCAGGTCGGCGAGGCGAACACGGCGACGGTTGAGCGACTGGTAAAGGAAGCGCGCCGCGAAGCCATTGTTTCCGGCTGCGACGTGTTGATCGTCGATACGGCCGGTCGCTTGCACATCGACGATCAGCTCATGGACGAGATGCAGTCGCTGAAGAAGCTGCTGAATCCGTCGGAGATTCTGTTCGTGGCCGACGCCATGACCGGACAGGATGCGGTGCGCTCGGCAGAAGAGTTTCACAAGAAGCTGTCGCTGACGGGAGTCGTCCTCACCAAGATGGACGGTGACGCTCGCGGCGGTGCGGCGCTCTCGATTCGCCAGGTCACGGGGCAGCCCATCAAGTTCATCGGCGTCGGCGAGAAATACGACGCGCTGGAGCCGTTCCATCCTGATCGCATCGTCTCGCGCATTCTCGGCATGGGCGACATTCTCTCGCTAATCGAGCGCGCGGAATCGCAGATCGACAAGAAGAAGGCGCAGGAAATGGCCACCAAGGCCCTGACTGGCGATGGCTTCTCGCTGGAAGATTTCCGCGATCAGTTGCGGCAAGTGAAGAAGATGGGATCGATGAAGAGCCTGATGGGCATGCTGCCGTCGATCGGACCGTTCTCTGGTCTGCAGAAAGCGGCCGATAACATCGACGAGAAACAGATTAACCGCGTCGAGGCCATCATCAATTCGATGACCTCGCACGAGCGCAATCATCATGAAGTGATCAACGGTAACCGCCGCAAGCGCATCGCCCGCGGTTCGGGGACGACTGTGCAGGAAGTGAATAATCTGCTTCGCCAGTATGCGCAGATGAAAAAAATGTTCAAGCAGATGGGCAAGCCGAGCTTCGCGCGGCGTTTGGCAGGGATGAAGATGCCGGGGATGTAGCCGAAGGAGCTTTCGCTCCTATTGTGCATTCAGCAGCACCAGTCCAGTCCGCCCTTCCATCGTTACAGTCGGACCAACTGAGTTGCCGTTGACATCGACGTACGTGCCAGCCGGCAGCGTGACTGTTGCGGTCGCGAGATATGGATTCACCAGCGCCAGGCCGCCGGAGTACACGCGTGCCCAGACTCCCTGCGTTTTCTTCATTGCGTCCACGGCATGGCCGATCGGAATCGAGTATTCAGGAAACGTGATCAGCGAGCCGTAATCCTGGGAGCCGTCTGCGTTGAATCCAGTCATGTACATGTACGTACAATTGTTCTTCACCAGCAGATAGTTGGCGATTACCCAAAGACGCGCGGACTGCGGAATATCGGCCGTCAGGCTGGACTCCTCGCCGTTGGTCATGTAGCAGACGCCCTTGCCCTGCACATATTGCAGCACGGCCATAAGTTGGCCCCATTGGTAGGGATCCGGAACGTCAGGCGGAGTTCCGTAGTTGGTGAAGCCGCGCTCGTCGAAGAGAAGGTCCGCGGTCGTCATCAGTTGCAAATTCACCTCCGAGGAATAGCCGAACTCATACGACACATTTACTTGCATGGTTGCGGTCTTCGAGTAGTTGTGAACGTGCTTGTAAGTGGCAGCCTCCCACGCCAACTCGTCGCGCTGATAGGCGGGGTCGTTCAATTTTCCCGTATATTGCTGAACCCAATTTCCGGAAAGATCGTAATGGCCGCAGCGTCCCCAATTACTGCTGGCCGACATAGTATCGACCGCAATTCCTGCGTAACCTTGCGCCAGGGGAGCGTCCACCCAAAGCTGCCACTGATGGGCCTGCACCGCTGGATTCGCGAAATCAATCGGCGCGAGACTCGTGGAGCCGAACTCAAAGGCAAGCGTTTTGCGGTCGCACAGATATTCCAGCCAATCCGGATGGTGGCGTTGATACCAGGCAACGCTGTTCGTAAAGTTATCCACTGAATAGGGAATGTAGACGGTGTTGTAGACGCCCTGCGGCTGAGTCGGATAGTCGGATGCCCAAACCATATCCACCACTCCGGATTCGGCCTTAATATCGGTCACGTTGTAGTTGAAAACCATCTCGAGGTGGATGTTGTCCGTCGTGTCAGGAAAGTATTGAGTGCGAGCCCTGGAGAGAGGCTCTTGCGCCTGGGAGATCGCAGAGCAGCAGAGAATGGTCACAACCGCGTAGCACACAGGTCGGAACACGATGCACCCCCGTCAACAAACGAACGCAATCGTAAACAAACGAATCAACCTCAATGCAATATACCCCCGTCCTCCCTCCATCTGCAATCGGCTGGTTACGAGTGAGTCGCCAAAGCGCCAACGCGTCCGTGTATGTCATCATGAGCAGATATGAAGTGGCGCTCGCTTAATGAATCTTCGCCGGGGCTTGACCTCCGGCCACTGCGCGAAATCTTTGCAGAGCGCAAAGGACTCATCGCGAAGTATGTTCCGTCGGAGACGCAGGCGGTTCACGCCCAGGCTGTCGCCGAACTCAAGGAACGGCGTCTGGCTGCAGGCATTCTGCCGGTGGGGGCAAAGGCTCCGGCATTCGAGCTTGCGGATCACGACGGTAGGACGGTTTCGTCGGCTGACTTGTCGGCCAAGGGACGGCTGGTTGTGTGTTTCATCCGCGGGCGATGGTGTCCGTTTTGTGTGGGGCAGATGGAGGCGGTGAATCTTGTTCTGCCGCAAATCGAGCAAGCTGGGGCGTCGCTCGTCGCGATCTCGCCGCAGACGGTGAAGCAGTCGTTCTTCATGCACGATCAGCACAAGCTGCGCTTTCCGCTGCTCTCGGACGCGGGCAACAAAGTCGCGCGACAGTTTGGGTTGACTTACCGCGTGCCCACACCGCAAGAATCAGTTTATCGACGCGCATTCGTTAATCTGCCGTTTACGAATGGCGATGAGAGTTGGGAGTTACCGGTTCCGGCAACGTACGTCATCGACCGCGACGGCAGTGTTGTGTTCGCATCCGCGAATGAGGATTATACGGAGCGGCCGGAGCCAGCCGAGATCGTAACATTCCTGCACGAGGGGATTCGCTCGTAACAATTCGCGGGCGGGGCGCCCGCGCCACATTAACGCCGGCGCTTTTCGATACACTGAATACTCATGCATTACATCTATGGCATCAACTCGGTGACTGAGGCGCTGAAGGCGCGCGGGCGGGCGTTTGAGTGGGTTGGAATGGCGAAGGAGCGGCATGACATCCGACTCCAGCGGCTGATCGAAGACTGTCGGCGGCTCGGCATAAACGTACGCTTCCTTGAGCGTACCGAACTCGACAAGCTCGCCGGCAATACCGCGCACCAAGGAGTGGTGGCCGTCACGTCCGCCAAGCAGTACAACGAACTGGAAGATGTCATCAACGCCAAGCGCGCGGAATATTCGCTGGTCGTGGTGCTCGATGGCGTGGAAGATCCGCATAACCTGGGAGCGATCTTGCGCACGGCTGACGCGGCCGGGGCGAACGGCCTGGTGATTCCGGAGCGGCGCTCGGCCAGTGTGACCGGGACGGTCACGAAAGTCTCGGCGGGAGCGAGCGAGCACATGCCGATCGCCAAGGTGACCAACATTGCTCGTACGATCGAAGATCTCAAAGAGAATAACGTTTGGACTGTCGGCCTCGACGAACGCGGCAAGCAAGACTACTACGCGCTGGATTACAACATGGACTGCGCATTGGTTTTGGGCGGAGAAGGCAAAGGGCTGCACGACCTGGTGAAGCGGAAGTGCGACTTCCTGGTTTCGATTCCGATGCTGGGTAAGGTGCCGTCGCTGAATGTTTCGGTCGCGGCGGCGGTGGTGCTGTATGAAATCGTGAGGCAGCGGCGCGTGCGAGAAACCGCATCGAATACGAAATGAAGTTCTGTACTAGGAGCGTGAGTCTTCTCTGTGTCTTTTGTGCCTCTGTAGTAAGCGGTTTCGCGCTCGACCGCGAGGCCTTCAGCATCACCAATTACGATCTCAACATTCAGATCGAACCGGAGCAGCATCGCCTTGGTGCGCGTGGGAAGATCACTCTGCGCAATGACTCGCAGATGCCACAGAAGATCGCCGTGCTGCAGATTTCCTCTTCGCTCGACTGGCGATCGGTGAAGGCCGGCGAAAAGGCATTGCAGTTCGTCTCGCAACCTTACACGTCCGACATCGACCACACAGGGAATCTTTCCGAGGCCGTCGTTACGCTGCCGCAGCCGGTTGCGCCCGGGGGCACGATCGAATTGGAGATCGGTTACGAAGGCGTGATCCTACTTGATGCGACGCGGTTGACACGCATTGGCACGCCGGAGGAAGTGGCCAACAGCACGGACTGGGATCAGATTGACACGAAGTTCACGGCGGTGCGCGGCGCGGGATACGTGGCCTGGTATCCGATTGCGACCGAGGTGGCGAATCTTTCGGAAGGGAACAGTTTGTTTGAAGTTTTGGGCAGGTGGAAGAACCGGGAGACGGAATCGAAGATGCATCTGCACTTTGTGATGTCGGTTGCATTCCAGACTGTGCCTCAGATTGTGTTCAATGGCACGAAGTGCATGCTCACCTCGACCGAGCGAATGGACGCCTCTTGGGACTGCATTCTTCAACCGTTGCGATTGGACGTTCCGACCCTTGTGATAGCGGACTACCAGATCATAGAGCGACCGACGATCGAAGTGCGCTACCTGCACGGCCACGACGTGGCGGCCACGAACTTCGCCGATACTGCCGACAAGGTCGCACCGTTGATCGCCGATTGGTTTGGTCCAGCGCGCGAGAGGGCGCACACTGCAGATCTGCCAGGTCCCAAGGCCGCATCCTTCGAGAGCGGTGCGCTGTTGCTTACGCCTCTTTCCAGCGACGATCTGAAAATCGCCGGACTCGCCGCCGCCCATCAGCTTACGCACGCATCGTTCCTGTCATTCCGTCCGTGGATTGAGGAAGGGCTAGCGCACTTCGCGCAGGCACTCTATCTCGAACGCGAGAAGGGACGCCCGGCCGCGCTCGATTATATGGGGCTGCACCGGTTTGCGCTGGGCGAAATCGAAGTGCAGACGACTGTGCCGCGATCTGAAGATGAGGTGAACCGCGCACTGGTGAATACGACCAGTGAGGAGATGTATCGCAGCAAGGCGATGTATGTCTGGTTGATGCTGCGAGACATGGTCGGCGACGCTGCGCTAATGAAGGCGTTCGCGTCCTATCGCCCCGAGCAGGACAATGATCAGTCCTACATGCCGGGACTGATAGCAGCGCAGACGCAGCGTGATCTGGGATGGTTCTTCGATGATTGGGTCTATCGCGACCGGGGGCTGCCGGAATTCAAAGTGGAGTCCGCGTTCTCGAGCAAAACGACAACGGGTTCGTTCATGCTTACCGTCACGCTCAATAACCTGGGAACGGCCGGAGCCGAGGTCCCAGTTGTTGTCAAATACAACGGTGGTGAGGTCATGCGGCGACTGGTCGTTCAGGCGAAGAACAAGGCTGTGACGCGAGTGGAAATTCCGGCAGCTCCAGAGGAAATCGTGGTCAATGACGGCAGCGTGCCGGAGAGAGACATGACGAACAACACGTTCAAGATTCCGCTGCCGGAAAAATAGCGTGCACGCGGCAGACGCGGGTGCTGCAGGCGATTTCATAGGTCCTTCGCTTCGCTCAGGATGACAAGACGTTCTTGCTCGGATCAGATGGCCCCCGTGAAGCGCGCTAGCGCTGCCAACTTTCCTGCGGCTGCGCCGGAGTCAATCGAGTGTACCGCCAGCGGCAGCGCCTCGTTGATGTGATCCGCTCGTCCCGCGGCCACTAGCGCCGCGGCAGCGTTGAGCACAACAACATTCCGCCGAGGTGATTTCTCTCCGCCCAGGATCGCGCGGATGATCGCGGCATTTTCTGCCGAATCGCCGCCGGAAATATTCTGGAGCGTGGCGCGAGTCATGCCGAACTCTTCCGGTTCGATCTCGTAGGATTTCACTGAGCCCTCGCGGGCTTCGGCTACGCGGGTGGGGCCTGTGATCGTGATCTCATCCAAACCATCGAGCCCATGCACGACCAGCGCACGATGCAGCCCCAGCATGCTGAGCGCTTCGGCCAGTTTCTCGACGAGTTCGAGCGAATACACTCCCACCACTTGCCCGGACGCGCGCGCAGGGTTCGTGAGCGGACCGAGCAGATTGAACATGGTACGCATGCGAAGATCACGGCGCACGGTCTGCACCTGCTTCATGGCGGGATGCAGATTCGGGGCGTAGAGGAAACAGATTCCCACTTCACGCAAGCACTGCACGGAACGCTCCGGGGAAAGTTGGATGTTGATCCCCAGGGCTTCGACCACATCGGCGGAACCGCATTTGGAGCTGATGCTGCGATTGCCGTGCTTGGCCACGCGGACGCCCGCTCCCGCGGTCACGAGCGCAGTGGCAGTTGAAATGTTGAAGGTTCCGCTGGCGTCGCCGCCGGTGCCACTGGTGTCGACCAGAGATTCTTCCGCGAGGGCGTCGCGGCCCGTCCCGCTCACCGCAATCGCGCCGGTCGAGCTTACGCGTTCAATCGGTAACGGTGCCGCCGCGTCGCGGATCGCCTCGGCGAAGCCTACAATTTCCTCAACCGTTTCGCCTTTCATACGCAAAGCGATGAGCAGAGCCGCGATCTGCGCGTCGCTGCACCTTCCGTTCAGTACTTCAGACATCACATCACGAGCCTCGGCGCGAGCCAGCGACTGGCTGTGGTTGGCAATGCGATGGAGGGCGTCGAGGATCATCATGACGACAAATGAGAGCCGACAGAGTCAGGCGGAATTGTACGGCATGGCTCCATTGCGAAGCGACTGGTCGGCTTTACTTCTCCTGCTTATTCGCGCCCACCGGGCGGTCCAGCCGCTCCGAGAAATATTCGCGCCAACCTTCCGGCAACGCCGCGGTGTGAACGGCCTTGTGCAGCAGATCCTGATTGTATTTGTCACGAACAAAGAGCCGGTTCATTTCTGAAATCGTAATTCCGGTCTGCTCGGTCGTGAGTGGTTGGATGGCATCGCCTGCGACGACCGTGCCTTCCTGCTCGACCGAAAAATAGACTCCGCTGCGGCCGCTGAGCAGAAAGCGTTCTAGGATGTCATCGCGGCGAAACTTTGCGGCCAGCTTGTAGCACGGAGTTCTCGGTTGGCGGACCATTACGATCGACGAGCCAATCCGGAAGCGATCGCCAATGTGCAGGTCATCTTCGGCCATACCCGACGTGGTGAAGTTCTCTCCGAACATGGCCCATGGTAGATCGATATCGGGCAACTCGCGGCGCCAATCCGGGTAATGTTCCGCAGGGTAGGCGTAGATCGCCTTGTGAGGGCCGCCGTGCACGCTGAGATCGGCCTGACGATCGCCGTCCAGATTCAAAGTGCGCAGCGCCACGGGGCCAGACACGGGCTTCTTGGAGATCGCTGTGTTGATGGTTTTTCCCTGATAGACCATGAGCTGTGGACGCGCGACATTCAGGGGCTCGATCTTCATGATGACACCTCCTCGCTATTCATAACCGCGATCCACGAACATCGATTGATTGTCTGCGTGTTCGTTGGATGTACGAGATTGGCCAAAGTCGCAACTCGTGATCAGGGTGGCCGTGCAGGAACCGAAGGCGGCTGTCCCACATAGACCTCGTGCAGCCCGAGAACGTTTGCCCTAATTCACAACCCTTCTATAGAATTGAAAGTTTGCTGCCCGCGGTGCGACGCTGCAAGCTGGGTCCTTCCAATTCTTAACTTTCGAGCTTCGTTATGAAAATCCATGAGTATCAGGGCAAGGCAATTCTCAAGAAGTATGGCGTAACGGTGCCGCGTGGTGCGATGGCAGGCTCGCAGGTGGAAGCCGAGGCGGTCGCCAGGGAATTGCTGGATGCGGGTGCAAGCGGAGTCGTGGTTAAGGCGCAGATTCATGCCGGCGGCCGCGGTAAGGGCGGTGGCGTCAAGATCGCCAAGTCGGTGGAAGAAACCGGCGCACTCGCGGCGAAGATGCTGGGCATGAAGCTCGTCACACATCAAACCGGGCCTGAGGGTCGCATTGTGCGCCGCCTGTTGATTGAAGAAACCCTGCCCATCGAGAAGGAACTCTATCTTGGCATTCTCGTGGATCGCGCCGAGGGCAAGCCAGTGTTCATGGCATCGGCAGCCGGCGGGATGGACATCGAACAAGTTGCGGAGGAGACTCCCGACGCGATTCTGAAGCAGCACATCGATCCCGGCATGGGTCTCGAAGCTTTCCAGGCGAGGAAGATCGCATTTAAGCTGGGGCTGAAGGCACAGCAGATTAATCCGGCGGTGCAATTTTTATCGAATCTGTACAAGGCGTTCCTCGACACGGATGCCTCGCTGCTGGAAATCAATCCTTTCATCACGACGACGGACGGTCGCCTGTTCGCGCTCGACGCCAAAGTTACTTTCGATGACAACGCGCTATTTCGCCATCCTGATCTGCGGGAGTTGCGTGACATCACGGAAGAAGATCCGCTGGAAGTCGAGGCCTCGAAGTACAGCCTGAACTACATCAAACTTGACGGCAGTGTGGGCTGCATGGTCAACGGCGCGGGCCTGGCCATGGCGACGATGGACATCATCAAGTATGCCGGTGGCATGCCTGCGAACTTTCTCGACGTTGGCGGAGGTGCAAACTCCGAACAGGTCGCGCACGCATTTGAAATCCTGCTCAGCGACAAGAGCGTGAAGGCGGTACTGATCAATATTTTCGGCGGCATCCTGCGCGTCGATACGCTGGCGAAGGGTGTGGTCGAAGCCGCGCGCAAGACAAATATGAAGTTACCGATCGTGTTGCGCCTGGAAGGAACAAACGTTACTGAAGGCAAGAAGATCCTGATGGAGTCGGGATTGAACTTTGTGGTCAGCGACACTATGAAGGAAGCGGCTGACAAAGTAGTTGCCGCGGCGCGAGGCACTCTGGGCGTAACAGAGTGGCGGTAGTTATTTCCGCTTGTCATCCCGAGCGAAGCGAGGGACCTAGGCGTTTGCTCGCGGCGAAGGCAAGTATAGTGCAGGCAAGGACCTAGGTCCCTCGCTTCACTCGGGATGACAATATATTTAGGTCGACGCCGAATCGACCAGCAGCGGAGGAACCTTTCATCCATGTCGATCCTAGTCGATAAAAATACGCGAGTACTCGTGCAGGGCCTTACCGGCCGTGAAGGCACGTTTCACGCGAAAGCCAGCCAAGCCTACGGCACGCAGATCGTAGGAGGAGTGACTCCCGGTAAAGGCGGCACCACGCATGAGGGCTGGCCGATCTTCAATACCATGCGCGAGGCAGCCGACAAAACGGATGCCAATGCCACCGTGATCTTCGTGCCTCCGCCGTTCGCTGCCGACGCGATTATGGAAGCCGCCGACGCGGAAATCGATTTGATTGTCTGTATCACCGAAGGCATACCGACGCTCGACATGGTGAAGGCGTGGGAATTTCTGCAGGACCGCAAGTCGCGATTGATCGGTCCGAACTGTCCGGGAATCATCTCGCCAGGAAAATGCAAGATCGGCATCATGCCGGCGTCGATTCACAAAGAAGGATCGATCGGCATTGTCTCTCGCTCGGGCACGCTGACTTACGAAGCGGTACACCAACTCACGCAGCGTGGGATTGGACAGTCGACGGCCATCGGAATCGGCGGAGATCCGATTATTGGCACGAACTTTATCGATGCGCTGGACCTATTCAATCGCGATCCGGAGACCGAAGCCGTGATCATGATCGGCGAAATCGGCGGCAACGCCGAGGAGTCGGCCGCAGAGTTTGTGAAGGCGAACATGAAGAAGCCGGTAGTCGGTTTCATCGCTGGGCAGACTGCCCCTCCCGGACGCCGCATGGGACACGCGGGGGCGATCATCTCAGGAGGCAAGGGCACGGCTGCGGAGAAGATCAAGGCGCTCGAAGCCTGCGGGATTCGAGTGGCCAAATCTCCGGCGGCGATCGGCGAGACTCTCGCGGCTGCTATTGGGGTAAACGCTTAGAGCAACTTTGCGGGATGAATCAGATTTCCTGCTCTGCTCGGAACGACAAACCTTTTAGGTTAGCAACTAACGACTAAGGACCAACGACCGAACCTATGAAAACTCTGCAACGCACTTTCACCATCGTCAAGCCCGACGCCGTCCGCAAGAACGCGGTGGGCGACATCATCGAACAATTCGAGAAAAACGGATTCCGCATCCTCGCCATGAAGATGCTGGAGATCTCGAAATATCAGGCTGAACAGTTTTATGCGGTGCATGCCAGCCGCCCATTTTTCGGCACGCTTACCGACTTCATGTCCAGTGGACCGATCGTAGTGCTGGCTCTGGAAAAAGAAAATGCCATCGCCGATCTGCGCAAGTTGATGGGAGCGACCAATCCCGCTCAAGCCGAAGAAGGCACCATCCGGAAGAAGTGGGCGACCAATATTGAGCACAACGCGATCCACGGTTCCGACGCGGAAGAAACTGCGCGGTTCGAACTAAGCTTTTTCTTCGCGGGATACGAACTCGCCAAATAGTTCTCAGTTCTCGTTTCCCAGTTCTCAGTTTCTGCGACCGAGAACTGTCTTGCTGAGAACTGACAACTGAGGACTTCCTTTTATGCCGATGGTTCAAGTCACGATGCTGCAAGGCCGCACCGCCGATCAGAAGCGCAAGATCGCGAAGCGGATTACCGACGCTCTGGTGGAAGAAGCCGGAGCGCGCCGCGAAGGAATCATCGTCGCGTTCAACGAAGTCTCGAAGGAAAGTTACGCCTCGGGCGGCGAGTTAATGATCGACAAAAAGTGATCGACAAAGTGAAGCAACTTGTGGCCGTCGGACGACGGAATCTACAAAAAGCACCAGCGAGTCGCCCGTGCCCGCGCCAATTATCCTAGCGGTTCGAAGAGATGTCCTTCCACGCGGTCGGCGATCTTGGGGAGATCTTTGCGGGCGAACTGCAGAAAATGCGGCGTGGTGCGATGTGCTTCCAGCGCGGCGTCGTCTTGATATTGCTCATAGATGAAGAATCGCCGCGCTTCGGTTTTGTGCCGGTGTCCCAGAAACATGGCGCAGCCTGGTTCCTTGCGCGATTGTTCGCTCAATTTTTCCAGGATTGCGGCAACATCGGCTTCGTGCCCAACCTTCGCCATCCACGTAACCGCCAACACCACCATCGTTTCGCTCCTTGCCAGCTTACAGGTCCGCCGGGGAAGACATTCTAGACTCTCTTCGCGGCCGTCTTCAACTCCGTAACGAATTCATCAACCAGAATCGTGTGGTTTCGATCAGGCCCCGTGGAGATCATGCCGATCTTTGCTCCAGCCTCTTTCTCGACGAATACTAGATATTCACGCGCCGCCTTGGGCAACTTTTCGTATTCGGTGATGCC
>Ga0070731_10002047_pt1 | contig 19872 bp, 16 predicted proteins | sample Coa_R1_2_FD_66448 | JGI IMG/M metagenome (GOLD analysis project Ga0070731, IMG submission 66448) | Surface soil microbial communities from Centralia Pennsylvania, which are recovering from an underground coalmine fire - Coalmine... | ecosystem: Environmental > Terrestrial > Soil > Unclassified ... | reverse complement strand
GAGGAGAATTTTGGGTTGCGAGTTCATACCTTCTCTTGCGTTGAAATTTCAACGACATAGAGAGAGACGCTTAGAAAGCAAAGCTGGTTGCCGCCCGAAGATGGCCAAATTGCGCCTGCCGGAAGCAGCGATGGTAATACGACAAGGGCAGAGCGGCGCCCACAGAAGTGGAAGGGCCTAGGCGCCGACCAGTTTTTCGAGCACCGACTTGTTGCGAATGGTTAGCGTGGATCCCTTCAGTACCGCGACCTGGCGCTTGCGGAAGTCGGCCAGAACGCGGGTCACGGTTTCGCGCGAGGTGCCGATGATCTGCGCAATCTCTTCGTGAGTGAGCGCCAGCTTCACCTTGGGCTCCTGCTGGTCGTGGCTGGTGGCGGTCCACTCCAGCAGCAGGCGCGCCAGCCGCTCCGGCGCCGAGTGCGACAGCCCGAGGCTGCGAATCTGCTGATAGGCGCTCTGGCAATCCTTGCTCAGGTGCTGCGCCGCTTTCAAACAGGCGTCGCCATGTTTCTGCAGGAAATTCAAAAAGTCGTCGCGCTTGACGAAGTTCAACTGGCAGGGCTGCCCGGTTTCCGCGGTAATTTCGTAAGGCGTGCCGGAGACGGTGGCGTGCATGCCCAGCACTTCGCCCGGCTGGGAAATCTTCAAGATCAGGGTCTTGCCTTCCGCCGAGGTGGTCGACAGCTTCACGCGGCCTTTGCACAACATGTAAATGCCACGGGGCGACTGGCCTTCGACGAACAGCACCGCCCCGGCAGGATAGGCCGCCGAGTACTTGATCTTGTCGAAAGCTTCGAGGGCAGCCTTCGGCAGCGAGCAGAAGAAACTATCGCTGCGCAGCTTGCAGATGACGCAGTTCTCAATCAGCTCAAAACCGTACGGTGATCCCACATTGCCTCCCGACGTTACCGGTCATGCTAACACCCTGGAAAAAAGAAACATCCCCATTTAGTAGGAGAAGCGCCCGGTTGCCGGTTGCCGCCCAGGCTCGCCCGGACTGCGCCTCGCCTGTGTGTCCGCCCCGCGGGTGATATCGGTCACAGCCCCGGGTATCCAGGGTCACAGACTGCGAGTGTGCCGGCAGGTAAGAATCCGGCCACAACGGCTCAAAGGCGGGAAGCAAAGGTCCCTGTCTTCTGTTGTGCAGGCGGCAGCCGAACGAACGTTCGCTGTAGGCTCGGGGCCCTCAGCTCCGCAGCTCGGCCTCCATAATGAAGACCGGTCCCCCACTCTCCTCTCCACATGCTTCCCGCCAACGGTTTGCGCTCGCCCTGGTCCTGCCCAGACTCAGGCGGCGACGTTGATAGCTCGCAGGTGTCGTGGGAGGTCGAATCAGTGCCGTGCTTCGGATCGCATCGGCGGCAGGTTTCATCCTCACGCGCAAATTCATCGGCCCCTTTTCCGGTTCGGAATCGTTTCCAACGTTTCGTAGCGCAAGTGCCCCTCCGCGGCGCTTGGTGAAGAACGGAGACCCAGGATGGCGACCCTACTCGCAGAGAAACCAGAGTCGGCGCGGGCAGTAACCGAGATACCCGCGTCCGTTGAAATCGGCAGCGGTGGCCTGAACCGCTGGTGGCGCGTATTCGGCGGGCTGCTAATGAACATTGCGCTGGGCACGCTTTATGCGTGGAGCATCTTCGTCGCTCCCCTGGAGAAGGAGTTCGGCTGGAAGCGCGCCGACACTTCGATGGTCTTCACCATCGCCGTCGTGGTCTTTGCTCTCAGCTTCATTGTCGCGGGACGGCTGCAGGACAAGTTCGGTCCCTTCTGGGTCTCGCTCACCGGCGGGATACTGGTGAGCCTGGGCTTCTTCCTCTGCTCGTTTACCCACAGCCTCACGTACCTGTTCGTCTGCTTCGGAGTGATTGCCGGGCTGGGTAACGGCTTCGGTTACGCGACACCCATTCCGGTGATGGCAAAATGGTTCCCCGACAAGCGCGGCCTCGCCGTAGGACTGGCGGTGGGCGGATATGGTGCGGGCTCGGCGCTGTTTGGGCCGCTGGCCAACCTGAAGCTGATCCCTGCCTATGGAGTGCATACCACCTTCATGATCCTGGGCGTGATCTTCCTGGCCATGACCATGGCGGGAGCGTTCTTGTTGAAAAATCCTCCAGCCGGATACAAGCCTGCGGGATGGACGCCGGCGCCCGCAACTGCGAAGACAGGCGCTACCACCCAGGAATTCACTCCTGGCGAAGTGCTGAAAACGCCGGCTTTTTATTTCATGTGGATTGCCTATGCGCTGGGCGCCTCGGCCGGCCTGATGGTGATTAGCCAGCTGGTGCCGTTTGCCAAGAGCGTGCATATCTCCAGCGCGGCACTGGCCACCTTGACCCTGGTGATTGGCGCGGCGGGCAACGCCTCCGGGCGTATCCTTTCGGGGTGGATGTCGGACGCGGTCGGCCGCTTGAACGTATTGCGGCTGATGATAGCGGTCTCGATGGTATCGATGCCGGTACTCTATCTGGTGGGCGGCAATGTCACCGGATTGTACGTGGCAGTGTTCATCGTGTACTGGTGCTACGGCACGCAGCTTTCGGTGAATGCGGCTGCGACGGCCGACTTTTTCGGCGCGAAGAACGCCGGCATGAACTATGGAATGCTGTTCACCGCCTGGGGCGTGGCGGGAATCATCGGCCCCAGAATCGGCGGCGTGCTGTTCGACAAATACAAGAACTACCAGATGGCGTTTTATACCGCGGCGATTTTGGCGGCGGTCGCTCTGGTTGCCGAGCTGGTCGCACGACGGCCGAAACACGCCTAGCCGGCGGGGAGCTGCAGGCCCGCTACATGAAGGAGTCTTTCATGACCACAGCAACCAAGCTCGACGAAGCTCCGCAAGCGATCACGACGCCGGTCGAAGAATATCCCGCTCCCGCCATCGTCAGGCAACAGGCCCTGGTGCAGGACTGGCCTGCCGAGCGGGCCCGCTTCCAGCAAGATCCCGACGCGTTCTGGGCGGAGATTGCGAAGCAGTTTGTGTGGAGCAAGCCGTGGAACCAGGTCTTCGAGTGGGATGGCATCCACCACCGCTGGTTTACCGGGGCGCGCACCAACATCACCGTGAACGCGCTGGACCGGCACATCGAGGCCGGCGACGGCAATCGCGCGGCGTTTATCTGGCTGGGTGAAGATGGCAGCGAGCGCATCGTTACCTATCGCCAGCTCTATCGCGATGTCTGCCGCTTCGCCAACGGATTGAAGTCGCTGGGCGTGAAGAAGGGCGATCGCGTCGTCATCTACATGCCGCTGACCATCGAGGGCACGGTCTCGATGCTGGCCTGCGCGCGCATTGGCGCGATCCATTCCGTGGTCTACGCCGGCCTGGGACACACTTCGCTGCGCGACCGCATTCAAGATGCGCAGGCGCGAGTGGTCATCGTGGGCGACGCCGGCTTCCGCCGCGGCAAGCCGGTCGCGCTGAAGAGCATTGTCGACGAGGCGCTCGATGGCCTGGAGACGGTGGAGAAGGTCGTGGTCTTCACTCGCGATCCCAAGGGGTTTGCCCCTACCAGCGCGCGGGAAGTCGATTTTCGCGAGCTGATGAAGTTTCCCGCGGAGTGTCCGGCGGAAGAGATGGACGCCGAAGACCCGCTGTTCGTTCTGTACACCTCGGGGACGACCGGCAAGCCGAAGGGCGTGGTGCACGTGCATGGCGGCTACATGGTCGGCACCGTTTATCACCTGAAGTCGTTCTTCGATGTGGGCCCGCGCGACATCTTCTGGTGCACCTCCGACATCGGCTGGGTGGTCGGCCACTCCTACATTGTGTATGCCCCGCTGTGCGCGGGCGTGACCACGCTCTTCCGCGAAGGCGCCATCGATTATCCCGATCCGTCGATCGCCTGGCAGATCGTCGAGAAGTACGGCGTGACCAAGATGTTCACCGCGCCGACCGCGCTGCGGATGTTCATGCGCTTCGGCGAGGCTTATCCGCAGAAGCACGACATCAGCAGCTTGCGGGTGATTGCCTGCGCCGGCGAGCCGCTGAATCCCGAAGCCTGGCGCTGGGCGCAGACCTACCTGGCGGGTGACGGCAAGTGGGGCTACGTGGTCGACAACTGGTGGCAGACCGAGCTGGGCGGCCCGGCGCTGGGAACGCCTCCGACGATGCCGATGCGCCCCGGCAAGGCCGGACTGGCGCTGCCCGGCTGCGAGGCCGATGTTGTCGATCTGAACGGCCAACCCGTCGCGCCGGGAGTGAGCGGACGCTTGATTCTGAAGCGGCCCTTCCCGCATTTCATGCGCACCATCTGGGGCAATCCCGCGCGCTTCGAGAAGGACTGGCTGGAGCTGCCGGGCTGCTACATCACCGGCGACCTGGCGACCAAAGACGAAGACGGCTACATCTGCGTCATCGGCCGCGCCGACGATGTGCTCAACGTCGCCGGACATCGCATCGGCACCGCCGAGGTAGAGAGCGCGCTAGTTTCGCATCCCGCGGTGGCGGAGGCGGCGGCCATCGGCATTCCCGATGCGCTGAAGGGCGAAGCGATCGTCGCCTTCGTGCAGTTGCGCGCCGGGCATGCGGCTTCCGACACGCTGACCGCCAGCCTGACCGATCATGTGCGCCGGGAGATGGGCCCCATCGCGACGCCCTCGGCCATCAAGTTTGTCCCTGCGCTGCCCAAGACGCGCTCGGGGAAGATCATGCGCCGGTTGTTGAAGGCGCAGGAAACGGGCGCGGAGATCGGCGATCTGTCGACGCTGGAGCAGTAGACGGCATTCGGGTTTCTGTTGATCTGGAAAGCTGGAACCGCATCCGCCCAGGGCACTTGCATCAGTCTGCGACTGCAAAGAAACGAGCGCCGTAGGCGCGGCGGCAGGATAGCCCAGGACGTAGCGTAACCGGGGCCCCAGTTCGCGCTTCTGTGCGCGAATTGGGGTGGGAAGCGGAGTCCTGGGTAGCTTGCTAATGTGTTCCGAAGTCCCGTAGGGAGGGCACGCCGGATTGTTCGCAATAGGCAGAAATGCTTGTGGGGGGCACAAACAGCAGGTCCCTCCACTACGCGCCCGCGCGACTCGAAAAAAACGCGAGTCGCAGAAAACAGGTGGGCGCTCCGGTCGGGATGACACGTTCTTGAGAGTTGCGCTTGCCCCAGGTCCAGCGCGATCGAAACCTGGGGCGCATAGTTTTTCCGAATCCGGTTCATCGCACTAAAATTCACTAACACGCCATCATCGGAGGCAATCTCGCATGTCCACCACAGTCGCGGCTCCCAGCCAGAACATCGATTCCATCCTTACCGAAAAACGCAGCTTTTCGCCCCCGCCGGAGTTCAGCAAGAGCGCCCACATCAAGAGCAGGGAAGAGTACGACAAGATTTGCGCCCGTGCCGCCGCCGATCCCGAGGGCTTCTGGGCCGACATTGCGCGCGAGCTGCACTGGTTCAAGCCGTGGGACAAAGTTCTGGAGTGGAATTCGCCGTGGGCGAAGTGGTTCCTGGGCGGCAAAATCAATCTCTCCTACAACTGCCTTGACCGCCACGTCGAGACCTGGCGCAAGAACAAGGCCGCCATCATCTGGGAGAGCGAGCCGGGCGAGGTCCGCACCTATACCTATCAGCAGCTGCTGAGCGAAGTCTGCAAATTCGCCAATGTCCTGAAGTCGCTGGGCATCAAGCCGGGCGACCGCGTTGCGCTCTACATGGGCATGTGTCCCGAGCTGGCGATCGCCATGCTGGCCTGCGCGCGCATTGGCGCGGTGCATTCCGTCATCTTCGGCGGCTTCTCGGCCAACGCGCTGGTCGATCGCATTACCGACCAGGAAGCCGTCGCCGTGGTTACGCAGGACGGCTCCTATCGCCGCGGCAATGAAGTGAAGCTAAAGGCCGCGGTGGATGAGGCGCTGCCGCGCTGTCCCACGGTGAAGAACGTCGTGGTCTACAAGCGCACCGGCTCAGAAGTCGCCTGGCAGCAAGGGCGCGACCACTGGTGGCATGATCTGATGGCCAACGCCAGCGACAACTGCCCGGCCGAGCAACTCGACTCCGAGCACCCGCTGTACATCCTGTACACCTCGGGCACCACGGGCAAGCCAAAGGGAATTGTGCACACCACCGGCGGCTACTCCGTCGGCACCTATTACACGACCAAGATGGTCTTCGACCTGAAGGACGAGGACACCTACTGGTGCACCGCCGACATCGGCTGGGTGACCGGCCACAGCTACATCGTGTATGGCCCGCTGCAGAACGGCGCGACTGCCCTGATGTACGAGGGCGCGCCGAACTGGCCGGCCTTCGACCGCTTCTGGGGGATCGTCGAGAAGCACAAGGTCAACATCCTCTACACCGCGCCGACCGCCATCCGCACTTTCATCAAGTGGGGCGACGAGTGGCCGAAGAAGCATGACCTGACCAGCCTCCGCCTGCTGGGCACCGTGGGCGAACCCATCAACCCCGAGGCGTGGATGTGGTATCGCGACGTGATCGGCGGCAACCGCTGTCCGATCGTCGATACCTGGTGGCAGACCGAGACCGGTGCGATCTTGATCTCGCCGATTCCCGGTGCGATTGCAACTAAGCCGGGTTCGGCAACGCGTCCGCTGCCGGGCATCGCGGCGGAGGTTGTCACCCGCAGCGGCGAGCGCGTGCCGCTGGGCTCCGGCGGCTACCTGGTCATCAAGCGGCCGTGGCCCTCGATGCTGCGCAACGTCTGGGGCGATCCCGACCGCTACGTCCGGCAGTACTGGTCCGACATACCCGGCGTGTACTTCACCGGCGACGGCGCCCGCGAAGACGCCGACGGCTGCTTCTGGATCATGGGCCGCGTCGATGACGTGCTGAACGTCTCCGGGCACCGGCTGAGTACGATGGAAATCGAGTCGGCGCTGGTGGCGCACGCGAAAGTCGCTGAGGCTGCGGTGGTCGGACGTCCCGACGAGATGAAGGGGCAGGCGGTCGCAGCATTCGTCACCCTGGAAGGCTCTTACGGGCCCACGCCCGAGCTGAAGGAAGAGCTGCGGCAGTGGGTGGCGAAAGAGATTGGCGCGATGGCCAAGCCCGACGATATCCGCTTCACCGATCAGTTGCCCAAGACGCGCTCGGGCAAAATCATGCGGCGCCTGCTGCGCGAACTGGCCTCCAGCGGCGAAGTGAAGGGCGACGTGACCACGCTGGAAGACATGAACGTAATCTCACGCCTGCAGCAGGACGAAGAGTAATATGCGTGCCCCAGGTCTGGCGCTGTCCAGACCTGGGTAACACACAAATCTCAGGCCCATCCCGCGCCCCACGCCGGGTGCGCTCACGCATCCGCGTTTTTCGGATGAGTGGGACCGAAATAAACACGCGGCGCTCACGTTCCCCGGTTGCCTTGGCAAGAAATTTACGGATGGATTACGCGTAACGCCCGATGCTCTTCAAAGGCGTCGAAGTCGCGGTCGCGATGCAATAGCTCGTGTCCAGCCTCGATGCAAAACGTGGCAATAAGGCAATCGATCGTCTTTCTGACCGTGATGCCGCGCTTACGCAGCAGGCGATAATTCTGTGCTGCAGTCAGGGCGAGGTCCTTCCCGCCCGAATCGAAAATGGTTAATCGCTCGAGGTCTCTACGGATTTGCGGAAACAGAACATCGTTTCGGATTCCCTGCAGGAGCTCGCAGTAAATGAGATCGGTGAGGCCAATCGGCTGCCTGCCCAATTCACGATCTAACCATACGGTGTGCGGGTTGGCAATTCCACCCAGATAATCGATCCATACCGTGGTGTCGACCAGGACCATAAATGCTGCAGCTACCCTGGAAGCCGGCCTTGGCGGGACTTGGCAAGATCGCCTTCCCACGTGAGTTTGCCGCGCCAGCGCCGTAGGGCTGATTGGCTGCGTGTTTGGACAAGCAAGCGAAGGCCTTTCTCGACCGCTGCTTTTTTCGTCCGTGCGCCGCTGCTCCGCATGGCCTCTCGCATCAGACGATCGTCGATTTCAATATTGGTTCGCATATCGATGTGTAACGATCTCACATCTCTGTGTATCGAATCAACCAGGTCACTGGCTGGTTAGCGGCGGCACTTTCTTCTGCAGCAGGTCAAATCGTTCCTCACTGTCCTTCGGCCCGAACTGGAGCAGATCCAGCTGCCACAAGCCTGCTGTTTTGCGCGCCGATACATAGAGCGCTCCCTCGCCTCTGGGTCCGGATATAGGGATGGATATTTCCGCGGATCCCGCCGGGCCGGTCACTTCGATCCTTCCGGAAACGAGCAATCCTTTTTTCAGCGGAGTTCCCAGCCGTCCGATGACCACGGGACTGGCGCTCGCGGTATCGAAGGCCAGCCGCGCAGGGTCCGAGTTGCCCATGATCGTGAATACCCAGTAAAGAATGGCCGCCAGGAAAGCCACGAGCGCTGCAACCGCCGCGATGCTGATCACCGCAGCCAGATGTCTTCCCATCCAGCTGCGTTCAGGCTCGATCGGTTGCGATTGCGGATACATGGCTGTGGAAGCCGTTATGGCTGGCCTGCACTCTATCAGCTCAATTGCGCGTTTTGAAGCTGGATTCTGACGGCTCGTCATCCGGGGCAGGCACACCACTGCTCGAGACGCGGTGCGCCTGCCCGCACGCGCGATAATTAGGTATGACTTCAAAGGCGACAGCTTTCGAACTGCAGCCCATACTTGAAGGCAAGCTGCTCCGGCTGAGGCCGCTGCGGGCGGAGGATTTTGACGACCTCTATGCGGTGGCTTCCGATCCGCTGATCTGGGAGCAGCATCCTGCCAAAGAGCGCGCCGAGCGGGAAGGATTCCGGAAGTTCTTCCAGAAGGCGTTGGATACCCGCGGCGCATTGGTGGCCATCGACCGCAGAGACGGCCGCGTGGTCGGCACCTCGCGCTATCACGATCTCGATGAACGCAACAGCGAGATCGAGATCGGCTACACCTTTCTGGCGCGCTCGCTTTGGGGCAGCGGCCACAACCGCGAGATGAAAGAGCTCATGTTGCGGCACGCCTTCGGATTTGTGGAGCGCGTGGTGTTCACCGTCGACCCGAATAATCTGCGCTCGCAGCGGGCCGTGGAGAAGATCGGCGGCGTTCGCATGGGCACGCGCATGAACTGCGAGGGCCGCGACAGCGTTCTGTTCCAGATCACCGCGGCGGAATTCGAGCAGAATTTCGCGCGCGGAGATAAGCCGGCGGTCTAGCTTCCGGCCTGCGAGACGACTGTCGGCATCGCATATGGAACTTTTCTCTGCTGAGTTGCGTTGAACTCTGCAGGGGCGTTGTGCCCAAGGATTCTCCGTCCTATGTCCGATCAAGTTCGCATACCCGAATTACCCAGCTCCGAAGCAGCGCCGCCGCCGCATCGCCACTCCGCACTGTATCTCGCCTTCGTTGGCCCGCGCGGTATACGCGCCGGCTGGAAGGTGCTTCTCTTCTTCCTCATTTTCGGGCTGCTGGGTTTTTGCGCGGCACAGGCCGACAAACTTCTGCCTAAAGTGGACAGGAAGGGGCCGATGCCCGCAGGCTCCGCCTTCGTGGAGGAGTTTCTCGGGATGCTGGCGGTGCTGGCGGCGACGTTCATCATGGCCAGGTGGATCGACCGCAAGCCGTGGGGCTACTTCGGCATGCCGGTGCGCAATGCCTTTCGATCCAAGTTCTGGATCGGGGCGGCGGTTGGGCTGGGCGCACTGGCGCTCCAACTGGAGATCATGCACCTGGGCGGATGGTTCGATTTCGGCGTCATGCAGCTGCACGGCTTCGCGATCGTGAAGTACGGTGCGATCTGGGGACTGATGTTTCTCTGGGTCGGCTTCACCGAGGAGGGCGTGCTGCGCGGCTACGTGCAGCGCGTCACGACCGATGGCCTGAGCCGGCTGCCCGGCGGCTGGAGCTTCTGGGCCTCAGCGCTGCTGTTCTCCGTGGTCTTCGGTGCGGGGCATATCAGCAATCCCGGCGAAAACAAGTTCGGCATCGTGATGGTTTTCGTCGACGGCCTTACCATGTGCTTCAGCCTGTGGCGCACCGGCGACCTGTGGTGGGCGATCGGCAATCATGCCGCGTGGGACTGGGGCGAGACCTTCCTGTTCGGCACGCCCAACAGCGGTATACACGGGGCAAACGCCCTCATGAGCCCGTCGTTTCACGGCCCGGCCTTCTGGGCCGGAGGCACGGATGGTCCCGAAGGCAGCGTGCTCGCCCTGCTGACGGAGCTGGTGTTTTTCGTGTCGGTCGCGGTGATCTATCGGCGAAGAAGATATCCGCTGCTGAGCGATGGAAAAATGGATAAGTCAGTCCCTGCGAGTTGAGATTCGAAAGGCGCTCTCTATAAATCGCACAAGCCGAGACGAATATCGGCTGAAATGCGCAGGCCCGCGAGCGTGCGGCTCACAGTAGCAGAACGTCAGCGCTGCGCGTCTTTAGTGCCCGGTCGAAGGTGACTAATCGCAACCCGGCTACGGCAGCAAAGGCGAGCAGATACGCATCCGCCCATAGTTTTGGCGAGCGGCTGCTCAAGCGGGTACGCGAGCGGAATTCGAATTCCAGGCCGGCAGGTTCATCCAGGAAGGCAATGCGGTCGTCGCTGCGAACCTGGTCCCAGAGCGCCCAGGCTCCCGACAAGCTTAGCGTGTCGTTTCCCATGATCTGGTTAGTGGTAAGCAGCCGTAGCACGGTGAGCTGGGTGAGCCGGCAAAAGAGGAATTGTTCGCCCTCGGCGCTGTCGAACCATGCTCGCGCCGCTTCGGAGTGCGCATGCCGGCTCCAGATCAGCGCCAGCCAGACGTTCGCGTCAAGGAAATTCAACATGGTTATAGATCTGGCGATTGGTCACTTTCACTTTACGGCCGCGCGAGACGATCAGCGGAAACCGGACTCGCTTGGATGGCGCGCGCTGACCTTCGGCTAGCATGCTTTGCACTCCGGCCACAACCAGCTCACGTATGGAGCGGCCGTTGGCGGCGGCATGCTGTTTCAGCTTGCGATAGAGAGGCGCCGGAATATCCACGGTGGTGCGGACCGACTCGGCTTTCATGAAAGCCATTATGCCATAAATATGGCGCGGCAATGTTTGGCGGTTTACTTCCGCTTCCAGCGCACGCCGTCTTTGGTGTTTTCCAGGATGATGCCGTTGTCGGCCAGTTGCGCGCGGATGGCGTCGGAGCGCGCGAAGTCGCGGGCCTTGCGCGCCTGCGAATGCTCGGCGACCAGCTTCTCAACCTCTTCGTCGGACAATGCGGCCGCCTTCGCCAGCTCGGCAGTTGCGGCGCTGATCTTGTCGCTCAAGCCTTCCTGCTTGGCCCACTCGACGGTCGCGCGCACTTTCGCGGCGTCGTCGTCCTTCAGCACGGCGAAGATTTCGTCGAACTGCTTCAGCGTCCGCAATAGCTCGGGCACGTCGCCCTTGCACACCTGGCGCGCATCGGCGGCGGCGTTCACGTCGCGCACCATGTCGAAGATGGCGCCCAGCGCGCGCGCGGTGTTCAGGTCGTCGTTCAGGCCGGCGGTCATCTCGTCCGCGGTCATCTTCGCGATCGTCGCAACCGCTTCGTTGTTGCCGTCGGGGAACTGCGAGCTTTCCAGGCGCAGCTTGAAGTTGCGCAGCCGCTCGACCGAATTCGCCGCCTGCGTCAGCCCGTCGAAGGTGAAGTTGAGCTGCTTGCGGTAAGGCACCGACATCAGCAGGAAGCGGATCGACGACGGCTTGTGACCCATCAGGATGAGATCGCGCACGGTGAAGAAGTTTCCCGCGCTCTTGGCCATCTTCTCGCCTTCCACCAGCAGAAAGCGCGAATGCACCCACACTTTTACGAACTGCTTTCCGCTCTCAGCCTCCGACTGCGCGATCTCGTTTTCGTGGTGCGGGAAGATGAGGTCCTCGCCGCCGCAATGGATATCGAAGGTATCGCCGAGGTACTTCATCGACATGGTCGAGCACTCGATGTGCCAGCCCGGACGCCCCGGCCCGATCTCGGTTTCCCAGAACGCTTCGCCTGTTTTCGGCGCCTTCCATAATGCAAAATCGCGCGCATTGTCCTTGTCGTACTCGTCGACATCGACGCGCGCGCCGTCGGTCATGCCGGCAAAATCCTTCTTCGAGAGCTTGCCGTATTCCGGAAACTTTGCGATGCGAAAGTAGTATGACCCGTCGTCGGTGCGGTAGGCATAGTCCTTCTCGACCAGCTTGGCGATGAAGCGCGCCATCTCCTCGATGTGGTCGGTAGCATTCACCAGCATCTCCGGATGCTCGATATTGAGCGCATCGGAGTCTTCCACGAACGCGTCACGATACTTCCTCGTGTACTGCTGCACGGTGACGCCGTCGCGGGCGGCGTTGCGGATGATCTTGTCGTCCACGTCGGTGATGTTCATGACGTGCTTCAGCTTGTAGCCGCTCTGCTTCAGAAAGCGCCGCAGCGTGTCGACCACGATGAAGGTGCGAAAGTTGCCGATGTGGCCGTAGTCATACACCGTGGGACCGCAGGCATACATGCGGACCAGATTGTCTTCGAGCGGGTAAAACTCCTCGACCTTGCCGGAGAGCGTATTGAAAAGCTCAAGCGCCATGCGTTCTTCCTGGATGGATACGGAATCCTCGATTGTAGGGAACGGCGGGAAAAAGGGTCAAACGACGAGCGGCATCTGGCACTTGGCATTTGCGCGGGGCGACTCAGCGGCCGGCAATCAGCACTCACGTAGGCAGTAACAAAACCAAATTGTTACCGGGACACTGGTGGCGTTACTGATGGGGCTTGAGAACGCCCTCACTTGGGCGGCCAGGAAGAAATTACATCGCTGCCTGCCGATCTCTCCACGGTGCAGCCAACTCCCCAAGTTGCAAGTAACTCAATTCAGTTAGCTTTCGCCTCGCGCCGGATGGCACCAGGCATGCATGAACAATCACCGGACGCAGCGGGAGGACCTCAGATGCCGTACATACGCTTGTACTCACGAGAAGTATCGCTTGCCGAAAAGCGCATGCTCGCCGAGAAGCTGATGTCGATCGCGCTTTCCGCCTTCCATCTGAGCGAGCAGGAGCGCCATCAAGTCACGATCCAATTCCTGTCGCGCAGCTTGTGTCCTGCGCAGCTCGATGGGCAATTCGGTTCCGGCGAAACCAGCGCGGTGCTCGAGGTCTCCGAGCATGACCTGACGGTGCAGAAGATCACTGCTTTTGTCGAGGCGGCCACGCCGATGCTAAGTGAGTCGGCGGCCGTGAAGCACAGCGGTCCCATCGCCCGCATGTTGGGGCGGGAGGCGGACCCGGCGCGGCAGATTGCTTTTCAGTTTAATGACACGGGTTCTGCGGCCGGCAGAAACGGCTACTACGGGCACGGCGTGATACAGATGAGCGGCAGCGAGGCTGCTTGAACGGCTTTCCTGTTTCGCGGTGACGGAGCGTGGAATTCATAAATCCCCTAACTCACCTCCACGAGCAATATCAGTTCACGTGTTGGAAGCGGCTGCCATTGCGTGCAGCTCGGCGGGGCACTGTCTGCCTCGGCGGCGCTGATGGCGGGGTCAAGGTCGCATCGACCGGCCGGTCAGGGGGATGGTCCGGTTGAGGCGGGGAGCGAACGGCGTTCCGGCTGGGGCGCCGTTCGTGAACTTTCAGAATCGAGCCGCCGGGTCCGCGCTGCCACTCGCAACACCTGACAATTTCCTTCGTAAAACCTGCCGAATCGGGGTATATTGCACTCCCAAACAAAGGAGAAAGCATGAACTTCACTCGCAGGGAACTGCTGGAGCGCTGCGCCGCTTTTGGCGCGATCACGGTTGCCACGTCACTGCCGCTCGCCGCCGTGGCCGCCGCATGGGACGATGCGGAGATGAAGCGGCAGCCGACGCCTTTCTGCGAGCTGGGGCCGTTCTACAAGCGCGAGGCCCCGCACACCTCGCAGTTGCGCGCGCCTGGCGACTCGGGCATGCCCCTGGCCCTGGCGGGCGTAGTGTATGACGTCCGCGGCGATGTGGTGCCTGATGCCAAGCTCGAAGTCTGGCAGACCGACAACGACGGTCACTACGACATCGGCGGATACCGTTATCGCGCGGTGCTTGAGACCGGTGCCAAAGGCGCTTACTCCATCGAGAGCGTCATGCCGGGACACTATCCAACTCGGGTGTGCCAGCATGTGCATTACCTGGTCACCGCGCCCGGATACAAGCCGCTGATCACGCAGTTGTACTTCGCCACCGATCCGGTCTTTGACGGCGATCCCGACAAGAACTTCCATCGCGATCCGCTCATCAACAGCCGCGAACTGGTGCGCCCGGTGATGCTGAAGGGCGACCCGAAGCAGATCGTTGCTGTGGTGAACTTCGATCTCGTGATGGAGACACTGTGATGCGCACTTGGATCGGATTGGCAGTGCTGGCGCTGGGTGCGTCGAGCCTTGCAGTGGCTTCACCGCCCAGCGCCAAAGTGCAACTGCCCTGCGAGTCGCACGATCAGACGCTTTCGCCAACCGGCGCTCAACTCCTGGTTGTGTGCACGGACCACAGCCTGCATCTGGTGTCGGTCTCCGACGGCGCGCAACGCGAACTTCTGCCAGCCGACCGCCGTGCCAGTGCGGTTGCGTTTTCACAGGACGGGCGCCGGCTTGCCCTGGGTTTCAGCGATGGAACGGTCCAGGTCCTCTCCACCGACAACAGCGCGCCCGCCCAGCAGTGGAAAGCAACCGCGGCCCGACGCATCGATCTCCTGCATTTCCTTCCCGACGCGAAAAACCTGGTTGTGGCGCCGACTGACACGCCCGGGGAGGTTTGGGATTTGACCTCGACTCCAACCCAGCGCGCCAGCTTGCCCGCCGATTTTGGCGGCATGGCCGCAGTCGCGGCGAGCCCAGACGGCAAGCTGCTGGTCACCGCTGGAGGCGATACGGTCCTCCGCATCTACGACACGGCGACTTGGCGGAAGGTGGGCGAGTACCGCGACTTCCTGCTGGACACCTTCGCACTCGAGTTCACACCGGACGGAAAGCGGTTGCTGGCGGGAGGCGCCGATTCGCGCGTCACGCTGCTGGATCCGGCGACTACCAAGGCTGTCGCGCAGTTGCCGCCTGAGTCCGGCTCGTTCATCGTCTCTATCGAACTTCTGGGGGGAACGCAGCGCGCCGTGACCCTTTACGCGGACAATGCCGGCGAAAAGCCGCCGCACGCGTTGATCTGGGACATTGCTGCGCACAAGGCAGTACCCGTCAAGTTTGACGCGATGCCCACCTGCGGCGGGGTAGTTAAAGACAAGCTCTGGCTCTGTACCACCGAAGGCAAAGCCATCACCATCACCCAGCAGGAATAGGTACTCGGGGTCACAGACTCACGCCGCAGCCGGCGATTTACAATGCTGCCATGGACTCCTTCGTCATTGCAGGCAGGCAGTTTCGCTCGCGGCTGATCGTCGGCACCGGCAAGTACAAGTCAGGGCAGGAGACGGCGCGCGCCATCGCGGCCAGCGGCGCCGAGATGGTCACCGTCGCGGTGCGGCGCGTGAACCTCGATCGCAGCAAAGAGTCGCTGCTGGATTTCATCGATCCGGAAAAATACTTTCTGCTTCCCAACACCGCGGGATGCTACACGGCGGAGGAAGCGATCCGCGCGGCGCGGCTGGGGCGCGAGGTCGGGCTCTCCGACTGGGTGAAGATCGAAGTCATCGGCGATCAGCAGACGCTCTTCCCCGACGTGCAGGCGACCATCGAAGCCACCCGCGTGCTGGTGAAGGAAGGCTTCACCGTGCTGCCGTATACGTCGGACGACATCGTTGCGGCCAAGCGACTGATCGATGCGGGAGCCGCGGCGGTGATGCCGCTGGGCGCGCCTATCGGCAGCGGCATGGGGATTCAGAACCAGGCGACGATTCGCATTCTGCGCGAGGTGATCACCGACGTGCCGCTGATCGTCGATGCGGGCGTGGGCACGGCATCGGATGCGACGATTGCGATGGAACTGGGCGTCGATGGCGTGCTGATGAATACCGGCATCGCCGGCGCGCAGGACCCGGTGCTGATGGCCGAGGCGATGAAGAATGCCGTCATGGCCGGGCGCCAGGCGTTTCTTGCCGGCCGCATGATGAAGAAGCTGTACGCCACCGCCAGCTCGCCGCTGGAAGGGGTCGTGCGGTAGGTAGGGCCAGCTTTCAGGCTGGCGTTTGCGGTGCGAGTAATGTTGGGCTAACGCGGGCACCGACATTCCGGTCCTCAACGTTCCGTCGCTCAACGCTCTCGCGATTTATCCAGACACCGCTACCCTAGCGAAATTGTCATCACGACGACGGCTTCAGCCAGAGGAGGGATCTGCTGTCCGCCCGCGGTGGCTCACTGTTCGACCCGCTTTGGGCTGATCAGGGATTCTTGCCCCGCGCACAAACAGCAGGTCCCTCGTCGGCCTGAAGGCCTTCTCGTGATGACAATTCGGGTATTCGGGCGTTGTTGGCGAACTCGCGATGGGTGCCGTTGTTTGGGGATGTCTATCACTCCCCCTTCACCAGCGGCAGCTCCACGTAGCTCTCCTGCCCAGGCGCGTGATAGATGCGCTCCATGGCCTTCTTGTAGTCGCCCGGCTTCGCGAAGAAGATGTTCTCCACGTATGTCTGCGGATTGCGGTCGTAGAGCGGGAACCAGCTCGACTGCACCTGCACCATGATGCGATGCCCGGGCAGGAAAACATGGTCCGCCGTCGGCAGCGCGAACTGGTAGACCAGCGGCGTGTCGGGCGTGATCGGCTTCGGGTCAGTGAAGCTCTCGCGATATCGCCCGCGGAAGATGTCGGCCGCCACCATCAGCTCGTAGCCGCCCATCTTCTTGTCGTTGGCCACCTGGTCGGGATAGACGTCGATCAGCTTGACCACCCAATCGGAGTCGCTGCCGCTGGTTGACGCCACAAGATGCGCGATCGGCTGGCCCGCGATCTTCACCGGCGAGGTCAACGTGTCGGAGACGAACGACAACACATCCGGCCGCGCCGCCGGAATTCGTTGATCGGTCACCAGCCACGTCGGCCAGGTCGCGTCCTCGCCGTAGCCAAACGGCTGCACCGGGCGCGGAAGATACGTCACCGGCTTAGCCGGATCGGAGACATACTCCTCGTACACGGCGCCTTCGGCTTGCGGCGCATTGAAGCCGGCTTTCAGCTCCGGCTCCAGGTACAGCTTCGTGGGACTCACGGTGCATCCGCTGGGACAGCCCGCGGGCCACGCCGGCAGCCGCAGCCATTTGTTCGTGCCTGTTTCGTACGCGGTCACCGGCGCGATGTTCGCCTTCGGCGCGCCGTCTTTCAGGTACTGCGCCAGGAATGGCGCCAGCACCTGCTCGCGAAAATCTTTCGCCGTGTCGCTGGGAAATTTGAGCGCGCCCAGGCTGCTGGCTTCGCCGATCTCTTGCGCGTGGTGCCACGGCCCGAGCACCATATACACCATGTCGTTTTGCGTGTCCTTGGGCTTGATGGCGCGATAGACCGCGGGCGCGCCGTAGATGTCCTCCTGGTCCCAGAGGCTGGCGACCAGCAGCACCGGGACCTTCAACGGCTCTTTTGCCAGCAGCTTGTCGACCGCCTGCTCCTGCCAGAAGGCGTCGTAGGTGGGATGAGCGAGAACCTTGTTGTAAAAGCCGACCTGTTGCAGTCCGTGGAGCCGGCCCATCTCGCTGACCGAGCCCGCCGCCATCCACGCGTCATAGTCGTCGGCATAGGCGTTCCACCAGGGCGGACCCTCGCCGCGATCGGCCTCCTGGATCTGGAAGTAGAGCAGCATCTGCTCGCGGAAGGCGCCGTTGTGGAACCAGTCGTCGCCCATCCAGCCGTCAACCATGGGATTCATCGGCACCACTGCCTTCAGCGCGGGATGCGGATGGAACATCGCCATCAGCGTCGTCCAGCCGTCATAGGAGATGCCCAGCACGCCGACCTTGCCATTGCTCTCCGGAACGTTCTTCACCAGCCAGTCGATGGAGTCGTAGATGTCGGTGGAATCGTCGACCGGCGTGGGATTCAGCGGCCCGCGCGGCGGACGGTTCATCAGGTAGTCGCCCTCCGAGCCCCACTTGCCGCGCACATCTTCGACGACGCGGATATAGCCGCCCTCGACAATCACATCGGTGGGATTGTCGTAGCCCTGCAGAATGCTGGCGAGATCGGGACTGGAGTTGTGGCTGACCTGCGAGGCTGCGTTATAGGGCGTCAGCGTAAATAGAATCGGGGCGTTCTTCGCGCCTTTCGGGACCACAATGACCGCGTGCAGCTTCACGCCATCGCGCATGGGGATCATCACGTCGCGCTTCTCGTAGTTGAAGCTGGTGGTGACCTGGTTGAACTTTGCCGGGGTCTCGCTAGGAAGCGCGGGATACTTTGGCTGCTCCGGCGCGGTCTTGGGCGCCTGCGCAAAGGCGGAGGGAGCGAGGAAGAAAACCAGCAGCAGGCCGGCTGCGGATGCGAGGCGGCGAGCGCCTTCGGAGATGCTCATCGGAGACATACCTCCAAGCGGCCTAGAATATTGGTTCGAGCAGGGACATGCAAATATGGCAGGCCGCCATTGGACTACACTGTGGCGAAAGCTGAGGAGCGCGAGATGTACGCCTTCACCCAGGACCTCCGATTCGCTTTCCGGCAATTGCGCAAGTCGCCCGGCTTCACGCTGACGGTTGTGCTCGCCCTGACGCTCGGCATCGGCGCGACGACTGCCGTGTTCTCGCTGGCCGAAGGCATCCTGCTGCGGCCTTTGCCCTTCCGCGATCCCGAGCGGCTGGTGCTGCTGGGAGATCACCTGGGCAACAGTCCCAACCTTCCCACCACCGCGCCGGAAATCCGCACTTATGAGCGCGCAACCACGGCGTTCTCCTCCATGGGGGCGTGGCTGGCGACGAAGATGGAGCTCTCGGGTGGCGCGGTGCCCGAAGAGGTGAGCGCGGCGCGGCTCACTGCCGGCGTGTTTCCGACGCTGGGGATTCAGCCGGAGATGGGGCGGGTCTTCACTGCCCAGGAAGACGAAGGGCGTGAGCCGCTGGCGGTGCTGAGCTATGCGCTGTGGACCGACCGCTACCGCCGCGATCCCAATGTGCTCGGCAAGAGCATCGATCTCGATCGCAAGGCGTACACGATTATCGGCATCATGCCGCGGCAGTTCGAATTTCCGCTGCAGCCGGGGCGGCTTGACCAGGCCCAGCTGTGGATTCCCATGAGCTTTACGCCGGAAGACTTCAGCGAGGAGGCCGCGGGCGCCTGGATGTATCACATGGTCGCCCGGCTTAAGGACGGTGTGACGGTTCGGCAGGCCGCAGAGGATGCGAACCGCGTGGGCGCGCAGATCATGCGCGAGTTTCCCGCCAACATGTCGGCCATTCACATTCGCGGCGATGCGTTGCCGCTGCGCGAGCACACGGTTAAGGACGCGCGCCCGTTGTTGCGCCTGCTGCTGGCGGGCATCTCGATCGTGCTGCTGATCGCCTGCGTCAATGTTGCTGCCTTATTGCTGGTGCGCGCCATCCGCCGGCGTCGCGAATACGCCGTCCGGCTCGCGCTCGGCGCACGCTGGAGCGCCATTCTTCGCCAGTCGATGCTGGAGGGGCTGACGCTCAGCGTAATGGCCGGATTGCTGGGGCTGGGCCTGGCGGCCGCCGTTCTCCGCCTTGCGCTGCATTTTCTGCCGGAGTCGATGCCGCGCATTAACGCGGTGTCCATCGACGCCGCCGTAGCGGGATTTGCGCTGCTGCTGGCGCTGCTGACCGGTGCGCTGTGCAGCCTGGCGCCCGCGTTCGCAGCACTGCGCAGCAACGTGAATGAGACGCTGAAGGAAGGTTCGGGAACGGCCAGCGCTGCCTGTGCGCATGCCTGGCTGCGGTCGTCGCTGGTGGTGGCCGAGATCGCCATTGCGCTCACGCTGCTCACCGGAGCCGGCGTCTTCCTGCGCAGCTTTCAGAAAATGCGCGAGATCGATCCCGGCTTTCGTCCCGATCA
>Ga0070731_10002046_pt1 | contig 19872 bp, 18 predicted proteins | sample Coa_R1_2_FD_66448 | JGI IMG/M metagenome (GOLD analysis project Ga0070731, IMG submission 66448) | Surface soil microbial communities from Centralia Pennsylvania, which are recovering from an underground coalmine fire - Coalmine... | ecosystem: Environmental > Terrestrial > Soil > Unclassified ... | reverse complement strand
TCAGAATGGATGTACCTGCAGGCTGAGGGCGCTATGGGTCCAATAGGACTCCGGCGCGATTTCCAAGTGCAGTTACCACCAGCTCTTCAGCATTACCGGTTGCGGTTGCCCGCCGATCGTACCGAGCTGGTGAGCGCAGTCCGTGCGAGTTTAGATTTCCTGTCTATGGCGCCGGACCGAATCACCTTTCCCCTTCTGGCAGCCGTGTACCGAGCTCCATGGGGAGGAGCGGATTTCGGCTTGTTTCTCACGGGCCGCACCGGTGCGTTCAAGACAGCCCTGGCCGCGCTATGTCAACAACACTTCGGCGCGGCTATGGATGCCAGCCACCTACCCGCCCATTTCGCCTCGACTGCAAATGCGCTGGAGAGTCTGGCCTTCTTGGCCAAAGACGTACTCCTCGTGGTAGACGATTTCGCTCCCAGCGGCGGAGTAGGTGACGGCGTGCTCGAAGAGGTGGCCGAAAGGTTGTTCCGCGCGGCGGGAAATCACCAGGGCCGAAGCCGCTTGAGCGGAGATGGACGCCTGCGCACGCCACGCCCACCTCGAGCCCTAATCCTGGCGACAGGAGAAGAGGTACCTCGGGGACACAGTCTTCGCGCCCGGCTCCTGATCGTCGAGGTAGGACCTGAAGAAGTGAACCGGATTATCTTAACGCAGTGCCAACGCACCGGGCAGGAAGGACAACTAGCCGCGGCGATGGGCGGCTTTCTAGTGTGGGCGGCTGGCCAATATGAGGAACTGCAGACGCATCGCCAGGCGCGATCGAGGGTCCTTCGGAGTCAACTTAATCGGGGCGCAGTTCACGCTCGGCTTCCGGCGGCGTTGGCGGAGTTGCAGAGTGCGTGGGAGATATGGCTACGGTTCGCGCTCGAGGTGGGTGCGATCAATCGAGACGAGCAGACTGAGTTGGAACGAAGGAGCCAGACCGCCTTGGGCGAGGTAGCCCTCCTCCAAGCCGCCTATCACTATGCGAGCGACCCCGCGTTACGTTTTGTGGCCTTGCTACGAGTTGCTCTGGCTGGCGGCCAAGCCCATGTTGCGGACCGACGAGGAAAGACGCCGGAATCGCCCGAGGCCTGGGGCTGGCGCCAACCGACTCGTCGAAAGTGGGTCCCACTGGGCACGCGTATCGGTTGGGTCGTGGGAAGCGATCTGTTCCTGGAACCTGCCCTCAGTTATCAGGTGGTCCAACGGATGGCTGGAACCGAACGAGTTCCGTTAAGTGAGCAAACCCTCCGCCATCGGTTGCGCGAACACGGACTGTTGGTCAGCATCGATGCGGGTCGTCAGATGTTACAGGTTCGCCGCACGCTTGATGGCACTCCTAGGCAGGTGCTCCATCTGAATGCCCGTAATTTTATCGCGCTGCCAGAAGGTAATTGAGAAGTTGTCATCGCCAACGCAACGGATCGAATCGTCAGGTTGTCGGTTTTGTCGGGTATAGCGGACAAAGCCTGACCTGCACTACCTGCAAATACGGCGAGTTCGCGTCGAGCCAGTGCGGTCGACTATGTCGATTGCATCAACCAAACTATTTTACGAATCAGCTACTTTTCTAATCGCCTGCTCTAAGGGAATCTTCGCGCGTTGTGCGGACTACACGTCCTAGGGCTGTGTGCGTCGTAGATGCACTCAGATGATCATTGGTCCAGGCCGTTCGCCCCGCGGCTGCCGCATCGGAAACACGCGTGCGATAAGGTAGCCTAGCGCGTCGCTTACGTGGGTTCGCGTGCGGTCCGACTTATCGAGCTCCGCCAACGGATTTCCATAGGGGTCCGCCTTCCAAGAAACCTGCTCTAAATCCCGTAGGAGATGTTTGCACCTGGGATCGATGAAGAGCCGGTGCTGACCCGCAAAATTGCTCAGCATGGCATTGACGCAGTTGACCCGATCCTTCACCGGCGGGTTAGCGCTCGGCACCTGAAAAGCAGCATGGTAGCGGTCGGTGTACCGGCCGAAGAAATCTCTAACGATCTGCCAGTCAGTGCGCGAGGCCGAGCTTTTGGTTTGAGTACCCGTCGCATCGCCATAGATATATATGATCAGAGGCGGCGGCTGAAGCCGACGCTCCAGCTCGTCAAGATATTCCTGAGCCTCTTCGCCGGAGTCTGCGGGTGCAACGGGCAGCTCAGGACCGCTGGTCCATTTGAGGGTCCGCGCGAGGAATTCATCGCAGGCCTCCAGGGTATTCGAATCGGGCAGGATTAACTCGTCGAGTACGTACACCGTGCCATTCACGATCTGCCCTAGTACCGAACACCCTAGCCCGGTGTTGAAATCGAGCGCCCAGAATAGCGGAACCTTGGGGTCGTATTGGATGCGTCGCACATTGTTCTGGCGTTCGAATGCATAGTATGCCAAGCCTACACCGGTGTTTTCGAAGCGTGCTTGGAACTCCTGCAAGAATGTGCGCTCATCCATTTCACGCTTTGCAATTTCGACCTCCTGGCGCGGAACATTGCCGCCCTGCTCGGTCGTGAACTGAAACCTTTCCCAATCGGGAAGTTCCTGGGCGGCCTCGAAGAGATCGAAGAAGTGGTTGTGCCCGTGAGGAGTACCTATGAATAGGGCTCCGCCTTGTTTGTCTGCGAGAGCCGCGCGCAGCACTTCAAACCAAGCCTCGGGCGACATCGAAGCGAATTCGTCGAGCAGGAGGAAATCCAAGCCGTCGCCTCTCAGAGCATCGTAATTATCAGCACCGCGCACACAGATGGTGCCACCGCAGGTGAGCTCGATCCTAAGATCCGTTTCATTCGGCGTAGTCGCCCAATAGGGTCGTGTCAGTTCCTTGATTAGTTTCCAAAAAATACGTTTCGCTTGCTTCAGGGTCGGCCCGACGTACCAGACCAAGCGACCTGGACCCCAGGCGGCTCGAATTGCTTCGACTGCCGCCAGGAACGTCTTCCCGAATCGTCGGCCCGCGACTAGGATTCGAAAGCGCTTGTCGCAGTTGAACACTTCCCATTGTGAAGGCTTCAGAGCGACAAGCTTAATTGGTCGCCTTCCTGGTAACTGATTGGGGACGACTCTCATTTCTCAATCTCCCTCTGCCCGATTAAAGGTGAGCCGCCTGGCCTAGTTGGACCGAGGATGCCTTCCGTTGGGCTCGATGCGACCACAAATTTTGGGATCACTGTAGATTGGGTTTCGCGCGGAGCCTTCAAGCGCCAACCCGCTCGTCGCTCCAGCCAAAACATGGTGGCGGACAGGTTTTTTCCGGAGGTTGCCATCGTATAAAGAGTCTTGGCGACCCTGATGTTGGCTCCTATTCGTCCGTGATCCAACTCCTCGCGGAAATGCTTCCGCAGCGTTTTCGGCGAGCGAAGTCCAATTTCCATGGCGATATCTTCTTGACGGATGCCATAGGAGGATAAAACCCTGACCAAGAGACGCTGCGCGTCGCTGGTTTTAAAAGCTTTTCGAGACATACTTTCTCCTTAAAATTCGAGATACGAAACTGCAGTTGATCGGGACCGTAGGGTCGTTATGCCCTGCTCCTGGCGATCCCGGCGAATCGATACGTTAGTTGAGAAAACAGCGTCTCAGTGGAGCTCATCGACGGTCATCTCGGGGTGCGGAGCTTGTCCTGAATCGGAGGCGCTCCGCACCTTGGCGTCCCGCGTTTGGTCAGGCCGCTTTCTTGTCGAGCACAACCACGAAATCCGGCGCGGCCGTTGGCCGGGAATCTATACTCTGGTTTTCACGCCAACCACCACGAGCTTTTTGCCAAAAAATCGTGGCGGCCGGTATCTCACCGCTGGTGGCCATGTCGAGAAAGGTCTGGCCTACCTTGGCGTTGGCTTCGAATTCCCCGCGGAAAAGCTCATCAGCGTAATATTTCAGGAGGGTTTTTTCAGAAATGTGCAGGAAGCGAGCGATATCCCTGGGTTCAGCGCCATACGCCGAGAGCGACTTCACTCTCAGGCGTTCTTCCTCCGTCGGCGTTAGTCTTGCGCGGGGCATTATTCGATCTCCTGCTTTTGCCCACGCTCCTCGGCGACCTGATCAAACGTGCGGCCGTCGGCATCCAAGATGGCTTTCTTGCCGGTGAGCTCCTGCCAGCGTGTGACGGTCACATCCACATAGCAGGGGTCGATTTCCATGCCATAACAAACACGATCGGTTAGCTCCGCGGCGATAAGCGTTGTCCCGGAGCCGAGGAAAGGGTCGTAAACAACATCCCCTAATCGGGTATTGTTTAGAATCGGCCGTCGCATAAGCTCGACGGGTTTCTGAGTACCATGGCCGGTTGCGGGTTCACGCGAGCCTCCGAACGGATTCAAGTTGGGTACATCCCAAACCGTCGATTGCTTGCGATCGCCGCACCAGTTTGAAGATTTCCCCACACGCACTGCATACCAGCAGGGCTCATGCTGCCAAGAATAATCTCCGCGGCCAAGCGCAAAATGTTGTTTCCGCCAGATTATTTGGCCTCGAATGCGGAAGCCGCTGGCTTCGAGTCCTCCTGCCACTTCGCCGGCGTGAACACCGGCGTGCCATACGTAGGCAACGTCGCAGGTGGTAGCTAAACCATACGCCCCGGTCCAGTTGGCTCGATCATCATTTTGAACAACCCCCGTTTGCCGCTGCTGCCCCAACCCGGCCTTCTCACGCCAGTCGGGCTGATAAGAGACTCCGTATGGGGGATCCGTGAGAAGCAGGCAAGGCTTACCTTCGCCGAAGAGCGTAGTCACGGCTGCCGGCGCAGTCGCGTCGCCGTTGAGAATACGATGCAGACCACAGCGCCATAGATCACCAAGCCTCGTCACCGCTCTTTCGGCTAGCTTCGGGACCGGTTCCGCCGGGGGCTTGACGGCGTCGGGAGGGAAGAGAAATTCGTCAATTTCGAAGGGATCAAATCCAGTTAAGCTCAGATCAAAATCGAGATTGTCCAGTTCGCCGAGTTCCACTACCAGCAAGGCCTCGTCCCAGGTCGCCCAGTTGACGGAGCGATTCACAAGTATGCGGAAGGCCTTTACCTGCGCCTCCGTCCACTCGTCGCAAAAAATGACTGGCACGAAAGTCATTTTTAGTTTGCGTGCGGCCTTCAGGCGTAAATGGCCGTCGCAAACCTCGATCTCATCGCCACGATGTCGGGCAAGCATCGGTATCTTGAATCCGAACTCCTTGATCGACGCCATCATCCGGGATACAGCACGATCATTTTTTCTTGGGTTGCGAGAATAGGGAATCAGTTTTTCGATACTGACGTCAAGAATTTCCATAAAAGTTTCCTTTGGGCGTTGTCGGATACTTCGCGGTGCAAGCGCAGAGCGAAGGACGGACGTCACGCCGCTATAAGTAGATTTGAGATTTTGTCCATCCGGAAAACGGATGCTGCGCTTTTTGCGTGGTGCAGATCACTACCCCGTGATGTCCAGCACGGCCTGGGGGCGTGAGCCCGCCCGTGATGGTGACCCGGCACGGCCCGGGAGGCGTTAACCTACCCGTGTTGGTGACCCGGCACGGCCCGGGACCCGCGATACTATTGCGCGGCCTACTTCACTTCTTACAGAGGTAGCACTTCTCCACTAATGAGACACTTTTCAAGCCATCAAGGTTTCACTCAGCCGTTCATTATGCCGCTTTGACGATTACCTCTTGAGTCCTTGGCCTTCGCGTGTTTTCACCAAATAAGAGGCGATGCATGCGTTCGTAACCCGGTCTCACAGTTTTGAGATTCGCGTGGTTGAGCGAGCAAGCCTGCTCAGGCTGTATTTTGGCAAGCACTCGACACGCTTGTAAGATCTCTTTTTTTTGAAGGTCCTCGGGAGAGCCATTCTGTGCCTATTGACGTGGCAATTAACTCGATGGGGAATTCCCCACCCGCGCACTTACGACGGATCGCTCCTCCTGTCCTGTGGTCACAGCCTCGTTGCTGGGCGATTTCGCGGTCGCTCTGTTTGCCCCACAGCAGGCTTTTTCCGTTCGGGTCGAAGCAGCATCTCAGTGTTTTCCATGACTCTTTTTACTATGTATAAGCGTGCAAACGAGGGACAATGCACAGACGCACAATAGATCCCGACCTATTGCTACGACAAGTGACTGGTGGCGCTTTAATTCCTGCGAGATACGAGACGGCTGCATTCGCCCGGCCGATGGGGGCGAAACTTGAATGGTACGATCCATGAGGCCGAGGACGCCCGCAACCAGACCGTTGGGCAGCCTTCCGGGGCAGTTCAGCCGGCCTACCCAGAGGCTAATAACCCTGGTCCAGCTAGAATCTCAACCCGCGAAGGATTTCTATCCGGGTCACTTGACCCCGAAAACTCACGCGTTGATCCTCGATTGGTGCCGGAGGTATGGTCTATTGGGCGTGCTGCTTTCGCGCTGGGAATCCATAGGCTTAGCTCCGCAGTTTGATGGCGGTGGTTGGACTCAATCAGAAATACTCCCGCGGGTTTGGTCAGCGGCCGGAAGCTAGAACAGCTAAAGGTGACAGAGAAGATCACCCAGCGACGGTGTTCATTCACGGTCCGACCGATTGCAACTTGGTGTGGAAGAACCGCCCAGCCGGACTTGGGGCAAGTTCTTCCCCAGCGTCCGGTTTGCGGACCGGGATACATTCCCCTATCCGCGGCCGTATACTGTTGAGTTTTGCCAACTCGACGGAGAGCCTCTAACAGACTTCTGCAAAGCAGCCAAGCTACTGGTGGAGGCGATCTCGCTCGCGGGACCCAAGCAGCCTGAGATCACAGACGATCCAAAACTTGCTCGCGAACAAGCACTCACGGCGATTAACTTGTTTCGTAGACCACCCCCCAATTTTTAGATTGCGGCGAGGACGGATCGGTAAAGGAACGCCGCGTAGCTCCTTCTCTCTCGCGACCTTCGCCGACATGTTTGCCCAGGATCTGCTCTACGGCCGATTGCTCTTGCAGTGCACATGCTGCACTACGCTCGTCGTTTTGGGATCTTATCAGGCCCAGTATTGCTCGGTGACTTGTCGGCTCCGGCACCAGAAACGACGGCTGCGCGTGCAGATGAAAAACGCTAGGACTCTTCGCGCCCAGGGTCAGACCCTGCGGCAGATCGCCGCCTGGCTCGATCAGCGCCTGGAAATCGCCAGGGGGTGGATTCGAATCGGCAAAGGAAAGCGCGTATCAAATTTTGGGCGTAAAACGGTAGGGCAAAGCATTTCACGTGCCTGAGCGTTCCTTTGCCCGTACCCGCGCGGTCCCTCAGGGTCCTTCCTACGGTCCCGGAGGGTCCCTTTTCTTTTTTTCAAGATGGCCGAATTCAATAGAAACTCGCTTCGCCGGGGTCTCCCGCGAGGCAGTTTAGTGAAGACGCGGCAACAAGTTACCTCAAGCCTTTGGCTCTGAAAACTCGCCTACCCGAACGCTCGATCGCGCCGTCAATTAGCCTCTCTATATAAGGCGGTAAAAACTCGCGCAAAACTCGGATCGGCGGCAATCTGAGTAGATGGACTGGAGCCACCCGCCGGGATCGAACCGGCGACCTGCTGATTACGAATCAGCCGCTCTACCAACTGAGCTAGGGTGGCCTTGGACCTCACGACATTATAGCGTTTTTGGAGCGAAAAGACGGCTCATCCATGCTTGAATCAGCGGGGCCGCTTTGGACGGGAATCGATGAGTTCCGGGAAGCATGTGGAACTCGACGTCAGTGGCATGTTGGCGAAGACGCGCGGGGAAACCACGGGCGACTTCGGCGGGGAAGAATTCGTCCTCGGATCTTGCAATGTGAAGAATAGGTGCAGCGACCGGGTGGTATTTGTTTTCTTCCCAGTCCTTGGGGACACCACCGCAGATTCCGATAACTCCTGCGGCCTCTGTGGGATAAGTCCCGATGAAGCGATAGTTCAGGCCGACGGGTTGAGAAAAGCCCATGAGAATCGTCTGCGCAGGGGGAACACCGAACCGCGCCTGAAGCGAGGCGGCAACCGCGCGGACGATGTCGTGGTGCTGCCGGATATTTGTTTCCGGATGCGCGCGCGTGCCCCAGTTGTATCCGACTTCATCGCTGGCGGGATTTCCGGAGACATAATGCTGGTTCGGAGCGCGTAGACTCGCAATCAGACAGGCTTCGCCGACAGCCATTTTCGTCAGCCGCAACATGACTTCCGGGTTCGAGCCGAAGCCGTGGAGAGTCAGAACGACCGGCGTATGCCGCGCCAGATCCTTTGGAACATGAAGGAGATAGGCGGCTTCGAAGGGAACGGGAACGGTTTCCAGATGTTCCTATCATAAAACGGCGGGAAGTGCCGATAGAAAGTTAACGGCACAAAATATGGGTGCACCTATCGTTGGGACTGGAGCGGGCGTTGGAACCGGAGCGGGCGTTGGGACCGGGGTCGCAATTGGGACCGGAGTGGACCGCGAGGTTGCGCTCTCGCGCGTCGGCGGCGATACGGAACTGTTGGCAGAAATCGCGGGACTCTTTCTGGATGATTATCCGAAACTGCTCGATGAACTGAAAACGGGCGCCGCGCAGGGCGATGCGAAGACCATCGAGCGGGCTGCTCACGGTCTGAAGGGGTCGGTCTCTAATTTCGGAGCGCGTGCCGCCGTCGAGGCGGCGTTTGCGCTCGAGAAGATGGGAAGGCAGCAGGAGCTTTCCGGCGTCACTGCGGGGATACTCGCGCTCGAACAGGCTCTAGCGACGCTTCGTCCGGAACTCGAAGCTCTGTAACCCGAGATTGTTGTAACCCGCCTCGGCGCGAACGCCGACACCTGCTATCATTGTGTTTTGCGCCCTCACGCATGAGTTCCTCACCCGCCGAGATCGTTTGCGCCCACAGTCCGGATTCCGATGACGCGTACATGTTCTATGCCCTGGCGACGAAGAAGATTCGTTCGTCGCTGGTCGAGTTCCGCCACGTCCTCGGGGATATTCAGACATTGAATCAGAAGGCTCGCGCCGGCGAATACGAACTGACAGCCATCTCGTATCACGCCTATCCGTTTGTCGCCGACAAGTACACGCTGATGGCGTCGGGATCGAGCATCGGGGACGGTTACGGCCCGATGGTGGTGGCCACGCGGCCGATGGCTCCCGAAGATTTAAAGGGCAAGCGGATCGCCATTCCCGGGAAGCTTACGACGGCCTACCTTACGCTGCGCCTTATGCAGCCGGATTTCGAAGCGGTGGACGTTCCCTTCGACCAAATTCTGGATGCAGTGCGAGAGAATAGAGCTGAAGCTGGTCTGGTGATTCATGAGGCGCAGTTGACCTATTCCAAGGGCGGCTTTCACAACGTGATCGACCTGGGGCGCTGGTGGAAGAACACGTACGATCTTCCGTTGCCGCTGGGGGCGAACGCCCTGCGCCGGGATTTGAGCAAGGAAGTTGGTTCGGAGTGCTGCCGTCTGATGCGCGAGAGTATCCAGTACGCGCTCGATCATCGCGAGGAAGCGCTGCTGTATGCGTTGCAGTTCGCTCGTGATATGGAGCCGTCGCTGGCGGAAAAATTCGTGGGTATGTACGTCAACCACTACACCGTGGATTGCGGGGAGCTGGTGCCGAAGGCCGCACAGAAGCTGCTCGACTTAGGGCACGAGGCCGGGCTGATCCCGCACCGCGTTTCGCTCGAGTTTGTCCGGTGAAAACACTTTTTTCTTTTCTTCTGATTTCAGGACTCGCGTTTTCGCAGGGTCCTTCTCTCGACACCAAGCAACGCGCCAAGGCGGTTCGCGACCTGTCCAAACAAGGTCAGGACGCGATCCCGAAGATCGCGCCTTACGTAAGCGACCCGGACGTCAGCGTGCGTGTCGAGGCGGTCAAGGCCCTGGTGGAGATTGGCGGACCGAAGACGGTGGATGCCCTGGTGAAGGCCGCCGGCGATTCCGACGTGGAAATCCAGATTCGCGCGACCGATGGCCTGGTGAACGTGTACCTGCCGGGCTATACGAAGGTCGGGATGAGCGGAACCATCCAACGGGTGGGAAATTCGATCAAGGCCAAGTTCGGCGACACCAACGATCAGGTGATCGACGCGTATGTGCAGGTGCGGCCGGAGGTGATTGCGGCGATCGGCAAACTGTCGCATGGCGGAGGCACGGTGGAAGCGCGGTCCAATGCGGCGCGGGCGATCGGGATCCTGCGTGGACGCGACGCGATTCCGGATCTGGTGGAGGCATTGCATTCCAAAGACGATCCGGTGATGTACGAAGGGCTGATCGCTCTACAGAAAATCCGCGATCCATCCGCCGCCCCGAAGATCGCTTTTCTTCTGGGCGATCTGGACGACAAGATTCAAACCGCGGCGCTGGAAACCACCGGGCTGCTCCTGAATCGCGAGGCCGCTCCCAGCGTAAGGACCGCGATGGCGCATGCACGCAACATCAAAGTGCGGCGCGCGGCGCTGGAAGCATTGGCGATGCTGGCCGACCCGCCGGATCACGCCGAGTTCCTACGAAACTTGAACGACAAGGACGAGTCGATTCGTGCCTCCGCGGCTGAAGGCGTGGGACGGCTGAAAATGCCGGCCGATCGGGGCGCCATCGACAAAGCGTTCCTGGATGAAAGAAAGATGAGCGCCCGGCTGGCCGACGCGTTTGCTTTGGTGTCCCTCGGAAACATGGATACTGGCGAATTCAGCCCGCTCCGCTATCTGGTGAACACGCTGAGTCTGCGATCCTATCGGGCGTTCGCGAATGCCTACCTGACGGAGCTGACGCGCGACGAGAAGGTGCGTCAGGCCGTGTATCCGATGCTCGCGCGAGCGACGAAGGACGAGAAGATGCAAATGAGCATCATCCTGGCCCGATCGGGCGACCGGGACAGCTTGCCGTATCTGGAAACCATATCGAAGGATCCGGACAATGAGGTCGCGCAGGAAGGCATCCGTGGGCTGCGCACACTTCGGGCGCGGCTTCCGTAAGAGAACTTCCTCAAGAGGGACGGGACGAAAGCTATTTGGCTTTCTTCTGTTTCTGCTGGCCGACGCGGACTTTAAACTGCTTCTGTTGCAGTTCCTGGTACGCTTTCCAATCGAAGCGCTGAGCGGCTTCGGAAAGGTACTTGTTCACGTCGACGTTCTTCGGCAGCACGGCCATCAGGCTGGCGGTCATCGATCCGTCCGGACTGGAGATGCGATACCGCTTTACGTTCGGAATTGCCATACATCGTCAAGATAACATAGAACCAACATGCGGAGCATCCCGGTGGGGTTGACGCACGAGTTCCGGCGTCGTGTGACGGACGAAATCACGGTTAATTTCATGCGCCTGGATGCGGCGCGCGTGCTGGGGACGCCGTTCCTGATCATGCAGCTTGAAATGGCCTGCCGAAACGCCATCTTGCCGATGCTCGATCCGGGTTACGATTCGGTAGGGACCGAAGTTCACGTCCGCCACCTGGCGGCGACGCCGATGGGAATGGAAGTTACATTCCGGAGCGAGGTCATCGGGGTCGATGACCGGAGGGTGCGTTTTAAGGTCGAGGCTTTCGATGAGAAGGAGCAAGTGGCCGATGGAATGCACGAGCGCTTTGTCATTCATGTGGAGCGATTCGCAAAACGGCTGGCCGAGAAGAGGGCCTAGACAGTGCTCACGGGTGTCCCGGCAGGGCGTCAAGTCCTTACTGCTCTTATTAGCGATCGTCTCTTCCGCCGGCGGGATTCTTGCTCAGAACCCGTTGTTCACTCCCTCAAAGGATCTGTTTCCTGGTGCTATCGCTCTCCCCGGAAGCGAGCTTGCGCCGGAAAAGTACACAGGTGTGAACCTGTTGCCTCTCGATCGGCCCAAACCTCGACCCGATTGGATGAAGAATCTTGCGATCGATTCATTCGGCTACGATCTAAAATCGCAGGCGCCGGGGTTCCAGTTTTCGCCGGGCTACACCGCGGCTATGTATAACCTGGAGGGCCTGGAATGCCCGCTGTGTGTCCTTGGCCCACGAAATCCGACGCGATTCACCCTGCCTCCTTTCGGAACGAATGTGATTCTCAAATTGCACGACGGCCGGTTCGAGCTGTTCGGCCGGGCCGGAGGCATTGAAGCGTGGAAGGCCGACGGCACATACGAGCCCAGCGGACTTCGCAAGTTCAGTAATGCCGACGGAGACGCCTGGCTGACCCAGGTGGAGGGCGGCGGCCGGGTGGCCATCGACCATGGGCGTCGCCTGTGGCTGGGTGCGAGTAGCCGTTACCTTTACAATTTCGGACCTGGTCTAAAACAATGGACCACGTTCAGCGGACAAGCCACCTTCAGGCTTGGACATTAAAGCCGTTATCTCTTGAGAGGATCGTCCACCCAGGGCGGCGTCGCTTCCATCAGGCGGCCTAGCTCCGGTTCCAGCTTCTCCAGCGCGCATTTCATTTCCCAGGCAATCTTGCGATAGCTGAAGTGACCTTTTACGCCGCTGCGCAAACGTGCGATGTATTCGGCTTCGGCGAAGTCCATTTTGAAGAGGAATCGCGAGCGAGCGCCGAACGGGAGCAGGTAATGTGCCGCATTACTGGGGAGCTGGGTCGCGAGCGTCTCCCGCATGAGCGAATCGTAGGTGTCCTGCATGCCGGCTTCCGCGAGAGAACCTGGCATATCGTAGCCGAGATTGCCTCCGTAGGTCTGGCGAAATTGCTGGCACCGGCGGTGGCGATGCATGTCGCGATAGGCGCCGATGTCCATCACGATATCGAAGGCATAGAGTCCGCCACGAAAGCCACGCAGCAGTTCATCACGCTGGGTTCGCGAGCGTAGGGCGACGTCAATCACCTCGTTACGACGGGCCGCGCTCCATCCGGCGGCCATTTCGTAAAGTTCGTGATACGGGCGCGTGGTGACGGGATAGAGCAACGTCGCCGTGATATCCGTGTGCGTGTCGATGGGCCTGACCAGATGAACCGCGTCGACTTTGTGACCGCGGGGCGGCGGAAGATTCTGCTGGGCCCACTGGCTGAGATCCGCGCGGGATTGACCGGCATGCTCGTCCGGGTCGACGTGACGCGCCAAAGTCGGTGCAACGGGATCGGCGGCCGATGAAGCGTCCCACACGCAGGCGGCGGGCGCGGAACAGGCAGAGGCGATTTCTTCCGCAAGCTCGCGCAATTCGGGATACTCGGACGCTTTCAGGCGGCGGATCTGGCGCTCCAGTGTGCGGATGCTGGTCACCTGGCCGACACCCGTAGGAATCCCAAAGGGCAGAACATAGCGGGCGACGTCGAAGGCGCGGGCGGCGATGTTGCGCTTGTAGACTTCGGGCTTCATCTCCTCCGGGCGAGGAAGACGGTCCGAAAGAAACTCGCACATGCGCTGGTGAATTTTCTCGTAGTCCGCCAGCAACCGCTCGGACGCTTTTCGATAGATCTCCGCGTCAGCCTGCGGCAGACCGGGCGGCACCACGACACCGGAGTGCGAGAAATTCTGATAACGAGAGGAGCGCGCCTGGCCGTCCCAAAGCTGCTCGTCTTCAATTTCCGTCGCAGCGAGTTCCGAAACGCCTTCGAAACATAAGACGACATGGCCCAGGTCGGCGATGGATGCGTGCCCGTATTGGAAATAGAAACTTTCGAGAAACTTGGCGGAGTCGTGCGTGCGGACCCATTCGATGGAGTCGCGAATGGAATCGGGAGATCGGCTGTAGCGTGCCAGGGCGTAAGCGCTCTTTTCCGGCGGCATCGGGGAAACGGCCAGGACGCGGGGGCGATTTGTTAGGCTCAAACGGTTATCATAGCTACTTCCCTTCCCAAACATGACAATCAGAATTAAGAGGCTGCATCCCGACGCGATTCTGCCCGCCTATGCGCATGGGGCGCTCGAGGACGCCGGACTCGATCTGCGCGCGGTGGAACGGATGGTACTAAAGCCGGGTTCGTCGGCTGGCGTGGCCACGGGGCTCGCGATCGAGCTGCCGTCGGGTTACGAAGCGCAGGTCCGGCCGCGCAGCGGGATGGCCTTGAAGCACTCAATCACCGTTAACTTTGGCACCATCGACCCTGGGTATCGCGGTGAAATCCGGGTTGTTATGTTCAATCTTTCTGACGCCGACTACGTTATCGAGAAGGGCGATCGCATCGCGCAGTTAGTGGTCGCGCGTTACGAAGCCATCGAGTGGGAAGAGGGTGAACTGGGCGACTCCGCGCGCGGCGCCGGCGGATTTGGCTCGTCCGGCCGGTAGGCCGCGGTTAACTCGTCCGGCCGGTAGGCCGCGGTTAAAAAGATTCGCGGGTAACGCTTTCGGTTCCTCGGCTATCTACACTGTGTGAACGGTTGTGTGTGTCCGCGCGCACACGGCTGCTTCATCGTCCACTCCCGGCTTCCCAGGACATTCGGAGGGCGCGAGGTGCGATCACGCGAATCATAACGCTTCATAAAGCGCGTGACACCTCGCGGTCCATGGGATACAGGAACACCCGCTAGACTGAAAAGACCCGGGTCATGTCCCCCACAACTCAAAAGGCCCCCGGCCTGTTTCAGGCCGTAAGGGATGCTATACGCGGCGATACCCATCGCGACTTTACCGAGGAGAGAATCGGCCGGGCGATCACTCTGCTCGCGATTCCCATGGTCCTGGAAATGACCATGGAATCGCTGTTCGCCGTAGTCGACATGTTCTGGGTTGCGCATCTGGGAGCCGATTCCGTAGCGACCATTGGGCTGACCGAAGCGGTCCTGATGCTGTTGTTCTCGGTTTCGATGGGACTCAGCGTAGCCGTCGGAGCAACAGTCGCGCGGCGCGTGGGCGAGAAGAATCTCGACGGCGCGGCGGAAGCTGCGTCCGAAGGAATCGCGCTCGGGTTGGCGATCGCATGCGTCTGCGCCGTACCAGGTGCGTGGTTTGCTCCGGATATTCTTCGGGCTATGGGCGCGACTCCATCCATTATCCAGACCGGCGCGGGATACACCCGGGTAATTTACGGAAGCAGCGCGGCGGTGATGCTGCTATTCGTAATCAACGCGATCTTCCGTGGGGCGGGCGACGCGGTGCTGGCCATGCGCGTCCTATGGATCGCGAACCTGATCAATATTGTGCTGAACCCGCTGTTGATTTTCGGGATTGGTCCATTTCCGCGGCTGGGCGTGCTGGGGTCGGGAATCGGCACGACAATCGGCCGTTCCACGGGAGTCCTGGTCCAGCTTTGGCTGCTGACGCAGGGGCGGAGCCGTGTCGTCGTGCGGCTGCATCACGCGCGGATCCGCTTGGAGTCGATGCTGCGGTTGATCCGCCTCTCCATTGGCGGGATCTTTCAGTATTTCGTCGGGATGGCGAGCTGGATCGTTCTGGTTCGGATGGTCGCTGCATTCGGCGGTGTCGCGGTCGCCGGATATACAGTGGCCATGCGGATCGTCATGTTTGCGATTCTGCCGAGTTGGGGTATGGCGAGCGCCGCCGCAACGCTCGTCGGCCAAAACCTGGGAGCGCACAAGCCGGAGCGAGCCGAACAATCGGTGTGGCGGGCGGGTATCTACAACATGATTTTCCTGGGGGTGGTCGCGTTGGCGTTTGTCGGGTTCGCAAGGCCTTTGGTCTCCATCTTCACGAGCGACCCGGACGTGATCCCTCTGGCGGCGATGGCGCTACGCATCATCAGCTACGGTTACGTGTTTTACGCTTGGGGCATGGTGATTGTGCAGGCGTTCAACGGCGCGGGAGATACGAATACACCCACACTGATCAGCATCGCGGGAAACTGGATTATCTGTTTTCCGCTGGCATGGTTTCTCGCGTTTAAGCTCGGGCTTGGACCTGCGGGAGTCTTTCTATCGATCGCCATTTCGGCATCGATGATGGCGGTGATCGCGATCGCGGTGTTTCGAAGAGGAAAGTGGAAACAACAGCGCGTGTGATGCGATTCGGAGAAATTGTCACAGACGATTGTTAGAATCGGGTATTAGTGCCCACCAAGACCCTTACTGTTCGCCAGTTCTTCGGCCGCAAGGGTCTGCTTTCGGAGTGGCACCCGAACTACGAGTTTCGCGAAGGCCAGCTTGCCATGGCGGAGGCCGTGGAATCGGCCCTGACGGATAAAAAACACTTGATCGTCGAAGCGGGAACGGGTACCGGGAAGACGCTCGCGTATCTCGTGCCGGCAATTCTTTCAGGCCGTCGTGTGGTGGTTTCCACCGGCACAAAGAATCTTCAGGAGCAGCTTTTCTTCAAGGACATTCCGTTCCTTGAAAAGCATCTGGGTCCCTTGCGCGCCTGTTACATGAAAGGCCGCGGCAACTACGCATGCCGGCAGAAGATTTACGACGCGGAGAAAGAGCCAGTGCTGGAGGGCCTTGAAGAGGTCGCCGACTTTCAGATCATCCGCGATTGGGAAAAGGCTACTGAAACCGGGGATCGCGCGGAAATCAAGACTCTGCCGGAATCGAGCTCGACCTGGGCGAAGATCGACGCGCGCAGCGATCGATGCACGGGCCAGAAATGCCCGCAGTTCGAACGATGCTTCATCACGCGCATGCATCAGAAGGCGCTGGAGAGCGACATCATTATCGTCAATCACCATCTCTTCTTCGCGGATCTCGCCGTTAAAGGCAATGAGCTGAGCGGGATCATCCCCGAATATGGCGCGGTGATTTTCGACGAGGCGCATGAGGTTGAGGAGGTCGCGGGACAATACTTCGGCGTGTCCGTGTCGAGCTACCAGTTCGAGGAATTGATCCGCGACATTAGCGGAGTGGCCCATCGCAAGGAGTTTTCTTCGAAGGAACTGGATCGCGTGCTGATGACGCTCGGAGATCGGGCGCAGCATTTTTTGGGCTTATTTGGAACGGCCGAGGGACGGATCGGATTCCGGTCGCACGAGGCGTTCCTGATGAAAAATGAGGAAGTCTATCGCGACGTTCTCGCCGGGCTGGAATTGATCGCATTGCAGCTCGAATTACTGAAAGCCGCACCGGAAGAGACGATTCCGTTGACTCATCGAGCCAGAGAGATCGCGCATCGGCTGGAATTCTGGATGAAGGGCGACGATCGGCGTTTCGTTTACTGGATCGAACGGCGCGGACGCGGAACGTTTTTGCAGGCGACGCCAATCGACGTTTCGACACTGCTCGACGAGAAGCTGTTCGACGTCGTGGATACTGTGGTGCTCACGTCGGCCACTCTCGCGGTTTCAGGCGGCTTCGATTTCACGAAAATTCGCCTTGGGTTGCGTCGCGCCCGGACGCTGGTGGTGCCGAGCCACTTCGATTACGCCGAACAGGCGCTTCTGTATGTTCCGCAGAACCTGCCCGACCCGCGCAGCCCGGCGTTTACTTCCGCTGCCGCGCGTGAAATTATCGAGCTGTTGTTTTTGAGCCGGGGACGCGCGTTTGTGTTGTTCACGAGCAATCAGCAAATGCGCTTGATTTATGATCGCGTGTCGCTTGAGGTCCCGTATCAGACGCTGTTGCAAGGCACCGGACCCAGGACCGCACTACTCGAGGAGTTTCGTGCCACGCCGAACGCGGTCCTGTTCGCGACCGCTTCGTTCTGGCAGGGCGTGGACGTTCCGGGCGATCAACTGAGTTGCGTGATCATCGACAAATTGCCGTTTGCCGTTCCAAGCGATCCAGTGGTGGAGGCGCGTGTTACCGCGATCAAAGACGAAGGCGGTGACGCGTTTCACAGCTATCAGGTCCCACAGGCGGCAATCGCCTTGAAGCAGGGGTTCGGCCGTTTGATTCGCAGCCGGACGGATCGCGGAGTGCTAACACTCCTGGACAATCGGATTACCAAGACGCGCTACGGGCAAATTTTCTTCGATAGCCTGCCCGATTACGCATTTACAACCAAACGGGAAGACGTAGAGAGGTTTTTCGATGTTTGAAGTTACAGTGGAGCAGACTTTCGCCGCGGGTCACGCCCTGCGGAACTACAAGGGCAAGTGCGAGAACGTGCATGGGCACAATTTTCGGGTGCAGGTTGTTATCGAAGGCGAACGATTGGATGACACCGGGCTACTGGTGGATTTTATCGACGTCAAACAGACGATGCGCGGTATTATCGACCGGCTGGACCACGTTTTCCTAAACGACATCTCGCCCTTTGACGTAAAGAATCCGTCCGCGGAGAACATCGCGGAATACTTCCATCAGGAGATGACTCGCGGGTTAAACGGAGCACCGGTGCCGATTCGGGTGCGCGAGGTTAAGGTTTGGGAAACCGAGATTCAGAGCGCGACTTATAGGCCGTGATGACCTCTGGCGCGTCCAAAACTGGTCAGCGTCCAAAATAAGTGGCGTTTTTCTGGGCGAACTCGGACCACTTCTCCGGCAGGTCGTCCAGGGCAAAGATGGCAGAGACCGGGCAGACTGGAACACAGGCGCCGCAGTCGATGCACTCTACCGGGTCGATGTACAACATGTCTTCGGAGGGAAATTTGTCTGCGTCTTTCTTGGGATGGATACAATCCACCGGGCAGGCGTCAACGCACGCCGAGTCTTTGACTCCAACACAGGGTTCCGCAATTACGTAAGCCATAGAAACAATCTCACTTATAGCCTGGGCCGATCTGGCAGGGGTGTAAACTACATTTAACCATACGATCGGCGGATGTGACAAACATTCGCCATTGAACGGTCGTAGAGGTGGGGCCGCTGGAAAGAATCTGGTAGGGACGGGCGGACTCGGGTTATTTCTTACCTCGCGCCCAACGGCTTTGCCTGTGCGCTCTTCGCTTACCGAGATCGCAGTAGGGACGGGCAGATTCGGGTTATTTCTTGCATCGCGCACAACGGCTTTGCCTGCGCGCTCTTCGGTTACGGAGATCGTGGTAGGGACGGGCAGATTCGAACTGCCGACCTGTCGCTTAGGAGGCGACCGCTCTATCCAACTGAGCTACGTCCCCATCGATCTAAATTGTAGCAGGAGGCCAGCGTTTTAGACCTTTTTTGGCAATGTCGTGGCGGTAATGCATTCCGTCGAAGTGGATGCGCTGGACGGCGCCGTAGGTATTCTTGATGGCGGCTGCCAAGTCTGGTCCTGATGCCGTAACGCCGAGCACTCGTCCGCCGGCTGTTTCCAGGCCACTTGACCCGACTCGCGTTCCTGCCTGGAAGATTTCGGCGCCGCAATCGTCAATTCCGCGAATCGGGTCGCCTGTCCGGGGACGGTCCGGATAACCCGACGCCGCCAGGACCACGCACACCGATGGGTCAGGTTTCCAACCGAGGCAGGCACCCTTTATGGACCCCGTCGCGGCGCGCGTAAGGACGTCTGCCAAAGATGTCTCGGCGTCGAGCCGATGCATCAGGGGCTGCGTTTCGGGGTCACCAAGTCTGACGTTGAATTCAAGCACTTTGGGTCCGTCATCGGTCATCATCAGGCCTGCGTATAAAAACCCTGTGAATCCGGTTGCTTTGATAGTGGGTTCGATCACCGTATTGAGGATTCGCTGCGAGTCGGCGTCGGTCAGGATCCGGCCATCGGAATAGGCGCCCATGCCTCCGGTATTCGGGCCTGTGTCCCCATCTCCAACGGCCTTGTGGTCCTGTGTCGCCTCCAGGGGAACAAGGTCGCGTCCATCGCACACGACGATAAAGCTGACCTCCTCTCCTTGAAGGAATTCCTCGATCACTAGAGGGGGGCCGAGTACCCGGATCGCGGCCTCAGCCTCAAGGCGGTTCTTCGCGATGATCACGCCTTTTCCGGCGGCTAGTCCGTCTGCCTTGATTACGACCGGATAATCGAACGAGGCCAGAGCGGCGATTGCGGTCTGGGGATTTTCGGCTCGCTGGAATCGGGCGGTTGGAATGCCGACACGGAGCATGAACTGCTTCGCGTGGATCTTACTCGATTCGAGCTTTGCCATTTCGGATGTCGCGCCTACGATCCGAAGCCCACTGGCGCGAATCTTGTCGACGGTCCCGGCGACCAGTGGCGCTTCCGGGCCGACGATGGTAAGGTCCGGCCGCGTTTCCTCCGCGAGGCTCGCGAAATCGTCGGTAACGTAGGTTTTTCCGAGTTGTGCAGTGCCCG
>Ga0070731_10002045_pt1 | contig 19885 bp, 20 predicted proteins | sample Coa_R1_2_FD_66448 | JGI IMG/M metagenome (GOLD analysis project Ga0070731, IMG submission 66448) | Surface soil microbial communities from Centralia Pennsylvania, which are recovering from an underground coalmine fire - Coalmine... | ecosystem: Environmental > Terrestrial > Soil > Unclassified ... | reverse complement strand
GCTCGCCCAGGCGCCGATCTGCGCCATGCGCGAGCGCGTGGCAAAATAGGCGTCGGCTTCTTCGTTTGAGACCGCTTCCACGCCGCCGCGCAGGCGCACCTGGCGCTGCAGCGATTTCCAATAAAATGTCAGCGCCGCTTTCGGCGCGGCCGCAAGCTCGTGGCCCTTGATGCTGTCGGCGTTGGTGTAGAATACGAAGCCGCGCTCGTCGAAGCCTTTCAGCAACACCATCCGCGCATTGGGCAGGCCGTCGGCGCCGACGGTGGCAAGCGTCATGGCGTCGGGATTGACCGGCTCGGAGCGTTTGGCCTCGGCAAACCAGGCGGCGAACAGGCGTAGCGGCTCGTCGGCCGCGCTGAAGTCACCGCCCGTTAACCACGCCGGGTGTTCTATGGGCGCTACGTCGGACATTCTCGGAGTATCCAGTTGCTTGCGTGCGGCGATCGGGATGCGTCCCGCCGGCCACAATATAATGGACCGGCGGGCTTGCGCCTATGTCGGCGGTTGCATCAGGTCGCGGCTATTGCCGCCGTCGCCGGCGCGATTGCCGTTGCCGGCTGTTCCTACCGGCTCGCTTCGCTCGTCTCGAGCGACGATACCGACTCGACGCCGACCGGCTCGATCGCGCAATCGGGCGTCCCGGCGGTTCGGGTCTCTGACGGCTCCGGACCGGCCGCAGCCGACCTTGCCTATGCGCGGGCGGCCGCCTCGGATGTGCTCGGCCGCGCCGGCAAGGATTCGAGCGTGCCTTGGCAAAATCCGCAAACCGGCGCCCGCGGCAACATCATGCCGCTCGATACGCCCTACAGCGAAGGCGGCCAGCCCTGCCGCGACTTCCTCGCCAGTTACGTGCACGGCGCCGTGCAAGACTGGCTGCAGGGCGCTGCCTGCCGCACCGCCGGCGGCACTTGGCAGGTGATGCGCCTGACGCCGCTCAAACCCAGTTGAAGCCGGCTATCATCGCGCAGTGCCTTTAGCCGATTCGCTTGTTGCATTGCGTGACGGTCGTTTTAATCCCACATTCTGGCAATGTGGGCAGGCGGGGCTGGCCCTGACATTTGAGCGGAGCACGGCGGGGATGCGCGATCCCTACGAAGTTTTGGGCGTCGATCGCAAGGCGAGCGCAGGCGACATCAAAAGCGCCTATCGCAAGCTTGCAAAAAAACTGCATCCCGACGCCAATAAGAACGATCCCAAAGCGGCGCCGCGCTTTGCCGAATTGAACGCGGCGCATGAGCTTCTTGGCGACGCGGACAAGCGCAAGGCATTCGACCGCGGCGAGATCGATGCCGAGGGCAAGCCGCGCTTTCAGGGGTTTGAAGGATTCGGCGGCCGCGGCGCGAGGCCGGGCGCCGGCGGGTTCGGTCCCGACGCCAATTTCGAAAGCTTTAATTTCGGCCCGGAGGGCTTCACGCGTACCACCCGGCGCGGTCGCGCCGGCGGGGGAGGCGGATTTGGCGGCTTCGAGGATATTCTCAAGGAAGCCTTCGGACGCGGCGCCCGCAGCGGTGCGGGCGCAAATTTCGAGTCCGAAGATTTCGGCGTGGGCGCCGACGTGCACGCCGAAATGTCGGTTTCGCTGCCGGACGCGGCTAATGGGTCGACGCAGCGGCTGCGCCTGCCGAACGGCAAGGATGTCGACGTCAAGGTTCCGGCGGGAATTCTCAATGGGCAAAACATCCGGCTTAAAGGTCAGGGCATGCCCGGCCAGCACGGCGCCGGCGACTTGCTCATCACGGTCTCGATTGCGCCGCATCCGGTCTTCACGCTCGAAGGCCTCGACGTCCGGCTCGATCTGCCGATCACGCTCTACGAGGCGGCGCTCGGCGCCAAAGTGCGCGTGCCCACCCTCGACAAACCGGTGGAAATCACCGTCCCGCCGTGGACCTCGAGCGGACGCACCTTCCGTCTCAAGGGCAAGGGCTTTCCTGCCAAAGCAGGCCGCGGCGATCTCCTCGCCACCATCCACATCGTGCTACCGGAGCGGAGCGACGCCGAACTGGAGGCGCTGATGAAGAAGTGGCAGAGCGACAAGCCCTATGACCCGCGTAAGAATATGTAAGCTCGCTCAGCCTCCCTGCCGCGGCGGCAGACGCCCATCCATCTGATCATAGGCGGTCTGGGCAATCTCGTGGAGCTTATCGCGTTCCGCGGGTCCGGAAAGAACGTAGGCAACGTCGCCGTCGACCCAGTAATAGGCCGCGTTTTGCGGGCCGGTGGTGTAGCGGAGCGAGGTGTCGCGATCGCTGGTTCGTCCGCAATAGAGCGTGAAGCGCTCGCCCGACGGAGATTCGTACATAAAGAACGCGGTCGGGCCGGTCGGCCCGGGTAGGAGCCGGCCACCGACGAGTTTCAATCCGATCTTGTCGAGCTCGGGCGCGCGCAGCGGCGAGCCGACCCGCTTCGACAGCCAGGCGTCGAGATGCGGCCGCTGATCGCCCGGCACTTCGACCGGGTGACGGACTTCGACCACGTAGAGCCGGTAGGCGTCGAGCGCGTCGGCGGTGAAGCGCGTGAGATCCGACGAATGTGTCGCTTCGACGCCGCGGACGGTCCAGCCGAGGATGCCGCCGACCAGAAATGCGGCAACGCTCGCCGCGATTGCTGCAGCTATCGCGCCATGGCGGCGGCGCGCCAGTCGGTTGACATTAAAGCGCTGCGGCGGCTTCTCGTCGGCGACGGCGCCGTAATGGGCGCGGATGAGTTCGGCCTGCTTGCGCCAAGCCGCGACTTTGGCCGCATCCTCGGGATGCGCTGCGAGCCAGGCTTCGACGGCAATGCGACGGTCGGCGGGCAATTCGCCGTCGACATAGGCATTAAGCTCGTCTTCGCCGACAATGTGGTCTCGATCAATCATCGTTCGCTCTCTCTAGATCATTTGACGCGGCGCAACGCCGGACGTTCGCCGTCGAGATACGCCTTTATTTGACTACGTGCGCGCGCCAGTCGCGACATCACCGTGCCGATCGGCACGCCTTGCACCTCGGCGACTTCGCGGTAGGTGAGGCCTTCGAGGACGACGAGCAGCAGCGCCGAGCGCTGGTCCTCGGCGAGTTCGTCGAGTGCGCGGGTGATATCGCGGCCGCCCGATTCCGGTCCGCCGGTCGCCGCATCGCCGTCCTTGATCGGCGTCAGAACCGGCCGGCGCGACAAGGTGCGAAGCCGGTTGCGGTTGAGGTTGGTCAGGATGGTGTAGAGCCATGCCCGCATGTCTCCGCCGTGAAACAAGTGCTCGGAACGCAGCGCCCGGACCAGCGTATCCTGCAGGATGTCGTCGGCCGTTTCGGCGTCGCGGGTCAGCGCTCGCGCGTAGCGCCGCAACGCCGGAATCGCCACCTTGATGTGATCGTGAAACTCGTTCAAGGGTCTCACCTGTTGATCAAGGTTAAGATCCACGACGCGTCGAGCGAATTAGCGACGCAGCTGCTTTCAACAACACCACCGGCGCCCTCCTATTCCGCTCCAAGGCGCGATGGCCGCAAAGCTTGCTGGCCCCATGACCCTATGCCATAGGAGGCTAGGGGCTGAAAGCGCCGTATGGGGTCAGGAAATGGCCGAAACCTCGGGCCTCATGCGCGGCAAACGCGGCCTGGTCATGGGGGTCGCGAACAATCGCTCGCTCGCTTGGGGCATCGCCAGAGCGTGCCACGCGCACGGTGCCGAAGTCGCTTTCAGCTATCAGGGCGATTCGCTCAGGAAGCGCGTCGAGCCGCTCGCCCAGGAAGTCGGCGGCATCGTGGTCGGCCATTGCGACGTGACCGAACCAAAGACAATCGATGCCGTATTCGCCGCCGTGCAATCGGCTTGGGGCGCGATCGATTTTCTCGTCCACGCCATGGCCTATTCGGACAAGGACCAGCTCGACGGACGCTACGTCGACACCACCGAGGACAATTTCATAAAGACCATGCTGGTGAGCTGCTATTCGTTCACGGCAATCGCGCAACGTGCCGAGAAACTGATGCCGAACGGCGGCGCCATGCTGACGCTCACGTATTATGGCGCGGAGAAGTGGATGCCGCATTACAACGTGATGGGCGTTGCCAAAGCCGCGCTCGAAGCGTCGGTGTGGTATCTCGCCGCCGATCTCGGCGCAAAGAACATTCGCGTCAACGCCATTTCCTCCGGGCCGATCAAAACGCTTGCCGCGGCCGGCATCCGCGACCTGCGCTACATCTTCAAATGGAACGAATACAATGCGCCGCTGCGGCGCAACGTGACCATCGAAGACGTCGGTGAGGCCGGCGCCTATCTGCTCTCCGACATGTCGCGCGGCGTCACCGGCGAAGTCCATCACGTCGATGCCGGCTACCACATTGTCGGCATGAAGCATCCGGACGCCCCGGACATCGCCGTCGGTCTAGCGGAGAACAGACGACAGACGACGGACGACAGGTGAGGCGGGACGATTTCCGTCCTTGCCGATCTGTCGTGCGCCGTCCGGTTTTGAACCATGCCGACCCTCTACTATGTCCGTCACGGCGAGACCGACTTCAACGTCGAGGCGCGGCTGCAAGGCCGGCGCGATACCGCGCTCAACGCCCGCGGGCGGCAGCAGGCCGCCGCGTGCGGCGAGTTGTTGCGCGATCTGTTCGTGCGCGATGGCCGCGAGCCCGCAGACTTCGCCTATGTGTCGAGCCCGCTCATTCGCGCACGCGAGACCATGGAGATTTTGCGCGCAACGCTTGGGCTCGATCCCCATGCATATGACATCGACGACAGGCTGATGGAGATTGCCTACGGCGAATGGGAAGGACTGACGCTTGCGGAAATCGGCAAGCGCATGCCGGGCATGCTGGCCGCGCGCGAGCAGGACAAATGGGATTTCGCGCCGCCAGGCGGCGAAAGCTATCGCTCGCTCGCCGGTCGGATCGGCGAATGGTATGCGGGCCTGACGCGGGACACCGTGGTCGCGGCGCATGGCGGCGGCGTGCGTGTGCTGATGGCGCTGTTCGGCTTGCTGCCGCGGGAGGAAGCGACGCACGCGCGAATCGCGCAGGGCGTGGTCTATGTGTTCGCCGACGGCAAGATGACGCGCTACGCGTAACCTGAAATTCTCCCAGCCCAAAAGCAAAGCGGCCGAACCTTGGTCCGGCCGCTCAACGAGATCGCAGATCTCGCGAAATCCGAAGTTGACGGCGCAGCCCCAATACGAGGCGTGCGCTTTGCGTCATTTACTTCGATTTCTTCTTCTTTTTCTTCTTCTTCGAAGCCATGTTGATGTTTCCTTGGTGTTTGTGATGAACCGACGGCAGGGTTGGTTCAGTCGCAGGCTAAATCTCGGTCCCTGGGCCCTCGCCCCCTTACCGCAACGAATATTGCCATAGAGCGCTCAAATCTGCAATCGAAAAAACGAAAATAACCTATATTTTTCCGTATGTTAACGGACGTTCAGGTTTTCATGAAGCGCCATTCAGCGACATGAATGCGGTATGAATGGTTGCCATAATGCGAGCGAGCGGATGCGCATTGCGTGGACAAAATTCGGCGCAAAATATTGCGAGCGCAAAAACTAAGCACGGCTTATTCCGCAACTGCGAAGCGTGCGTCGCGCGAAAGTTCGCGATCGAACCGCATTTGACCCAGTGGAGCGCGCGGGCTACCAAACCCCAAATACGCAGAAATTCCTAGATCAAGCCATTGAGCGTCATCGGCGCGCCATGTCGTTTAACACGTTCGGTCATTTATTCCGGGTGACGACCTTCGGCGAAAGCCACGGGCCGGCGATCGGCTGCGTGGTCGACGGCTGCCCGCCGCGCATTCCGCTGACGGAAGGCGACATACAACCCTATCTTGACCGGCGCCGTCCCGGCCAATCGCGCTACACCACACAGCGTCAGGAGCCCGACGCGGTCAAAATCCTGTCCGGCGTTTTCATCGACGAGGCAAGCGGCGCGCAAGTGACGACCGGCACGCCGATCGCACTCCTCATCGACAATGTCGATCAGCGCTCAAAGGATTATTCCGACATCAAGGACAAATATCGCCCGGGCCACGCCGACTATACCTACGACGTCAAATATGGGCTGCGCGATTATCGCGGCGGCGGCCGCCAATCCGCGCGCGAAACCGCGATGCGGGTCGCAGCCGGCGCGATTGCGCGCAAAGTCGTGCCGGGGCTGAATGTGCGGGGTGCGCTGGTGCAAATGGGTCCGCATCGCATCGATCGCGCGCGCTGGGACTGGGCCGAAGTGGACAAAAATCCATTCTTCTGTCCGGACGCCAAGACCGCCGCCATGCTCGGCGATTATCTCGACGGCCTGCGCAAGCGCGGCTCATCCATCGGCGCGGTGATCGAGGTCGTCGCCGACGGCGTCCCGGCGGGACTTGGCGCGCCGATCTACGGCAAGCTCGACGGCGATCTCGCGGCCGCGCTGATGAGCATCAACGCCGTCAAAGGCGTCGAGATCGGCGCCGGTTTCGCCGCCGCCGAGCTCAGCGGCGAACAAAACGGCGATGAGATGCGGTTGGGCAACGACGGCAAGCCGATTTTTCTCTCCAATAATGCCGGCGGCATCCTTGGCGGCATTTCCACCGGACAGCCGGTGGTGGCGCGGTTTGCCGTCAAGCCGACCTCTTCGATCCTCATCCCGCGACGGACCGTCGACCGCTACGGACGCGAGACCGAAATCTCGACCAGCGGCCGCCACGATCCGTGCGTCGGCATCCGCGCGGTGCCGATCGGCGAAGCCATGGTGGCGTGCGTGATCGCGGACCATTATCTACGCCAGCGCGGCCAGGTCGGGGAAAATCCGCAGTGGCCGTTTCCGCCGCCAAACAAATGAACGACGCCCATCAACGTATCCAATCCGTCGTCGCCGCGTTCGCGCGCGGCGAGATCGTTATCGTCGCCGACGACGACGACCGCGAGAACGAAGGCGATCTGTTCGTCGCGGCGAGCCTGTGCACGCCGGAGAAAATGGCGTTCATCATCCGCAATACGTCCGGCATCGTCTGCGCGCCGCTGGCGCCGGAAGAGGCGCTGCGCCTGCACCTCGATCCGATGGTGGCGCTCAACGATGCGCCGCTGGGGACTGCGTTTACCGTCTCGGTCGACGTCCGCCACGGCCTCACCACCGGAATTTCCGCGGAAGAGCGCACCAATACCGTGCGCGCGCTCGCCAACGGCAATAGCGGGGCATCCGACTTCGTGCGGCCCGGCCACGTATTCCCCCTGGTGGCAAAGGAAGGCGGCGTATTGATGCGTTCGGGCCACACCGAGGCTTGCGTCGATCTGTGCCGGCTCGCCGGACTGCCGCCGGTCGGCGTGCTGGCCGAGCTCATGAACGACGACGGCACGGTAATGCGCGGGCCAGAACTCGCCGCTTTCGCGGAGCGGCAAAAGCTTCAGCGCATCACCATCGCCGAACTCATCGCCTACCGGCAGGCGCGCGACAAGCTGATCGAGCGGGTCGGCGAGTTTCCGGTCCAATCCGAGATCGGCACGCTCGGCGGCTACGCCTTCGTCACTCCGTTCGACGCGGTCCATCACATGGCCTTCGTCCACGGCCATATCGGCGACGGGAAAAATGTGCTGACAAGGTTGCACCGCGCCGACATCATTTCCGACGTGTTCGGCGGCGCACACACGATCCACCAGGCGCTCGCGCGCTTCAAAGCCGAGGGCAGGGGCGTGCTGGTGCTGTTGCGCGACGGCACCGCCGGCGTGCCGGTCATTTCGATCCCAAAATCGTCCGACACCGCGTCCGGCGAGGCGCGCACCCGCCAATGGCGCGAGGTCGGTCTCGGCGCGCAAATTCTCAAAGATCTCGGCGTCAGTTCCATAAGGCTGCTGACGTCCTCACGCCCGATGACCTATGTCGGGCTGTCCGGCTTTGGTATCGAGATCGTCGGCACGGAGCCGGTCGACGGCTGACGATTCTCCGTCACTCAACTGTCATCGTTTTTTCATATTGGAACCGCGGGCTGCGCATGCGGCAAACCGGACGCTTTGCCGGGACACCTTATTTTATTTTTTACGAGCCGAAAGCCGTGGAGCAGGGACCGCGTTACGCGATCTACTTTGTGCCGGCCGCGGATTCCAGACTCTATCGCTACGGCAGTTCAATCCTCGGCTACGACTGCTACAGCGGTACGGCAGTGGATTTTCCCGACGAGCTCGGCGACGGCGCAGTGAACTGGAACGAACTCACCGCCGCCCCGCGCCGCTACGGTTTCCACGCGACATTGAAGGCGCCATTTCATCTTTTGTCGTCCGCGACCGAGCGGCAACTCGTCAACGCCCTGCAAAACTTTGCCGCGCTCGGCCACGTCATTCATAAATTCGCGCCGACGGTACGGTTGCTCGACGATTTTTTTGCCGTGGTGCCGGCCAGCGTCGATGCGTCGCTCGATACTTTCGCGGCGACCTGCACCGCCATTTTCGATGCCTATCGTGCACCGATGTCGCCGCAGGGACGCGCCCGGCGTATTGCCTCTGGATTAAATCAAAGCCAAATCCAAAATCTCGACCGCTGGGGCTATCCCTACGTGCATTCGGAGTTTCGCTTCCACATGACTCTGACCGGCAAAGTGCCGGCGCGACGGCGCAAGGCGGTCGTCGAAACCTTGCTCAACGGCCTTCAGCGCATGGGCGTGGAACAATCGATCGCGATCGACCGGCTGGCGCTCCTCAAGCAGGAGTCCGCGGAGGCCTCGTTCCGCATCGTGAGCGAATCCAGGCTCAGCACCGCTTAACTGGTCCGCCCGGCCGGTGTGGCGTCTCAGGCGCAATCGCCGGCAAGCCGGGTTGGCCTAAAGGCTATTGGGCCTATAATCATTGTTCGGGCAACAACCTGCCGTCATCGGCGGATCGCCGAGCGCAATGAAGTAAGCAAATCGGGGGGAAGAGAAATGAGCGAAGTCGCCGCAACTTCGGCTGCAACTCCGACCATCAGTCAGATTTATAAAGTCGCACTGGCGAGCATCATCGGCTCGGTGATCGAGCAATACGACTTTCTGGTCACCGGCGTGATTGCGGCGACCGTCTGGGGCGGCATTTTCTTTAAACTGCCGGGCCTTGCCGCCGTCGCCGCCGCGATCGGGGTTTATGGCCTCGGCATCGTTATTCGTCCGGTCGGCGCGTTCATCTTCGGCCAAATCGCCGATACCCGCGGCCGCAAGGACGCGATGGTCTACGCGCTGGTGCTGATGGGCGTCGCCACGCTCTTGATCGGGCTCACTCCGACCTACGACAGCATCGGCGTGGCCGCGCCGATCCTGTTGATCGTATTCCGGCTGTGTCAGGGCATCAGTTTCGGGGCCGAGTTCGGCACCGCCTCGACCTGGGTCGTCGAGCAGGCGGCACGCTCGAAGTATCGCGCCTTCTGGGGCGCCTGGGTCGGCTTCGCCATCCCGATTGGATTGCTGCTCGGCTTCGGTTCGGTGATCTTCGTAAAATCGCTGATGACGCCGGAGGATTTCACCGCCTGGGGCTGGCGCATCTTTTTCTTCGTCGGCTTTCTGGTGGCGATCGTCGGCCTGATCATCCGCACGCGCACCATGGACAGTTTCGTGTTCGAGCAGCACAAGGCGCAGATCACCATTCTCAAATATCCCGCAAGCCAGGTCTGGCGGGAAATGCCGTGGACCATCCTGCGCACCTCGCTGGTCAACGCCATGTTCGGCGGCGCATTCTTTCTCTATTTCGTGTTCGGCACCGGCTACATGAAGGCCGTGGGCTTCACCGGCAACGAGCCCGAATATATCGGCCTGATCGCGGCCGGCTTCATGCTCGTCTTCATGATCGTCGGCTCGTTCCTCGCCGACTACATCAGCCGGCGGGCGATCCTGCTGACGGCGGCGGTGGTCTTTCTGATTTTCGCGCTGCCGTATTTCTATCTGGTCAATACCGGCAGCTTCCTGTTGGCGACCGTCGCCGAGGTCATCGGCTTCGGATTCGTGTTCGGCTTCGGCTATGGCGCGATACCGACGTTCTATACCGAGAATTTCCCCACCCGCTACCGCGCGTCGGGCGCTAGCGCGGGCTATCAGATCGCGCAAGTCTATGGCGGCGGCCTGATCCCGATCGTCGCCGGACAAATCCTGCGCGTGTACGGCGTCAAGGACGCCTATCTTTATATCGGCCTTTTGGTGATGTGCTACGCCGTGGCGGCGATCATCGCCATCCTGCGCACGCCGGAAACCAAGGACGTCAATCTCGAAAACTGACGGGCTAAACGACGCTATCGGCCAACAGGAGAGCAACGGCATCGCAGCAAAAATGGTCTATTCGATCACCTCGTCGGCGAGCGCGAGCAACGTCGGGGGGACGGTGATGCCGAGCGCCTTGGCGGTCTTCAAGTTGATCGCCAGCTCGAACTTGGTCGATTGCATCACCGGCAGATCGCTCGGCTTCTCGCCTTTGAGAATTCGCGCGGCGTAGAGGCCAGCCTGATAATACGCCTCCGCGATGCTGCTGCCGTAGCTCATCAGTCCGCCATCGCCGACGAAGTCGCGCAGTTCGTAGACCGCCGGCATGGCATGACTCGCCGCAAGCGCGACGATCTTGCGGCGGGCGGCGAGGAAGAACGGATCGCCGCCGACCAGCAACGCGCCTGCTTTGAGGCTGTCGAGAGCCGCAAACGCGGCGACGATTTCGTCCTCGGTGCTGGCAGACAGGATGTGGAGCTTAAGCCCCAACGATGGCGCGGAGACCTGCGCCTCTTTGATATCCGCGGCATTGCGAGGGTGCCGGGGGTTCGACAGACCTGCAATTGTCATTACGTTCGGAAGCAGTTCATGCAGCAATCCGAGACGCTTGGCGCTTAACTGCGAGACCAGAAAGGCCACGCCGGTGACGTTGCCGCCCGGTCGGTTGAGGCTCTCGACGTAACCGGCTCGCACCGGGTCGATGCCCGTCGAAAAAACAATGGGGATCGTCGCTGTTGCTGCCTTAGCCGCGAGCGTCGCGGTCGGGCTGCCGCTGCAAAAGATCAACGCCGCGGCGTGCCGCACGAGATCGCCCGCCAGCTCGGCGAGCTGGTCGTCGTGGCCGCCGGCCCAACGGTATTCAATCAGCAGATTCTGGCCTTCGACATAGCCGTTCTCGGCGAGCGCTTTGCGAAAGGCCGCGACCCCGCGCGCCTCGCTGTCGGCCGACTGCCCATTCAAAAATCCAATGACCGTTGGGGGCGCTTGCTGTCCATCCGCGGCGAGCGGCCATCCGACAGCGGCGCCGCCGCCCATAAACGTGATGAAATCTCGCCGCCTCATGATCCCTTCCCAGCCGAGGGCTAGCTCGCCGGCGCTCGGTTTGGGAACAGCTGCGGCCGCAGCTTTGGATGGCAGCCCATCATTTTCGGCGCGTAGGGGGTCTCGGCACCGAGCTCTTCGGCGGCATGCCACGCCCAGCGCGGATCCCACATGGCGCCGCGCGCCAGACAGATCAGATCGGCCTTGCCGGACGCCACGATGTCCTCGGCCTGGCGATAGCCGGCGATGAGGCCGACCGTCATCGTGGTGATGCCGGTTTCCTTCTTGACCTTCTCGGCGAACGGCACCTGATAGCCGGGCGCCAGCGGGATTTTTTGCTTCGGATCGAGGCCGCCCGTCGACACGTCCATATAATCCAGGCCGCGTGCTTTCAGCTCCTTGGCGAGCAGCACCGTTTCCTCCGGCGTCCAGCCGCCCTCGACCCAATCGGTGGCGGACACGCGCATGCCGAGCGGCTTCTGCTCCGGCCACACCGCACGCACCGCCTCGTACATTTCGATGGCAAAGCGCATGCGATTTGCGGTCGAGCCGCCGTATTCGTCGGTGCGTTTGTTGGAGATCGGCGAGAGGAACTGATGGGCGAGATAGCCATGTGCGCCGTGCAGCTCGATCACGTCATAGCCGATGCGGTCGACGCGCTTGGCCGCGGCGGCGAATTCGCCAAGGCAGCGCTTGATGTCGTCCTTGGTCATGGCGTGCGGCACCGGCCAGCCGGTGTCGTAGGGGATGGCCGAGGGCGCCTCGGGCGTCCACGCGTCCGGCCCGTCAAGGATCGGCTTGCCGCCCGCCGCCGGCGGGGTGGTCGGACCTTTGCGCCCGGCATGCGCCAACTGCACGCCGAGTTTGGCGACGCCGTAGGTGCGGCAGAAATCGTGCACGCGTTTAAGCGCGGCTTCATTTTCGTCCGACCACATGCCGGCGCATTTCGGCGAGATCCGCCCTTGCGGATTGACGTTGGTCATCTCGCACATCACGAGCCCGGCGCAGCCGAGCGACATGTTGCCGAGATGCATGAGATGCCAATCGTTCGCCGAACCGTTGTTGGAGTTGTACTGGCACATCGGCGAAACCACGACCCGATTGGGCAGCGTCAGCCCGCGCAGCGTGATGGGAGAGAACAGAACGCTAGCCATTTTCATGGATCCTTTGGTGCTGAGATTGAACGACGGGGACTTGCAATAACACGAATTCGGCTGAGCCGTACAAGCCCCGAAAGACGCTGCACCGCTGCGGTTCAAAGAGTCGCAACCGTCAGCTATCCGTTCGGCGCGGACCTGGGCTAAGCTTGGGGCAGGGAGCGTTCGGGGAGCCAGGGGGCAGAGCTCGTGAATGCGCAGTTCTGGCTGATTCAGACCTTCAACGGCATTTCCTACGGCGCGCTCCTGTTTCTGGTGGGCAGCGGCTTGTCGCTGATTTTCGGCGTCATGCGCATCGTCAATCTGTCGCATGGCGCATATTTTTTGTGGGGTGGCTATTTCGCGCTGTCGGTAATCTGGGCGACCGGCTCCTGGGCGCTGTCGCTGCCTCTTGCCGCGCTTGGGGTCGCGGTACTCGGCCTGTTGATGGAGCGTATATTCCTGCGGCCGCTCGGCTTCGACCCGCTGCGGCAGGTGCTGCTGACGGTGGGCTTCGCCTACCTTTTTCAGCAGGCCGCGCTCGATATCTGGGGCGGCAATAATTTCGAGATCGATCCGCCCGACGCGCTGGAACACAGCGTCGCGGTCCGCGGCGTCTATTTTCCGTTGTACCGCGTGTTCATGATTGCAACGGCGCTCGTCATCGGCGTCGCGATTTGGCTCGCCATAGAGAAGACGCGCATGGGCGCGGCGGTGCGCGCCACCGTCGACGACGCGCAAATGGCGCGCGGCGTCGGCATCGATACCAATCGCATCTCCATGCTTATTTTCGCGCTCGGCGCGTTTCTGGCCGCGCTCGGCGGCGTGATCGGCGGCGGCTTTCTCGGCATCTATCCCGGCCTCGATTTTGAGATTCTTCCGCTCGCCTTCGCGGTTGTCATCATCGGCGGCATGGGAAGCCTCGGCGGCGCCGCCATCGGCGCGATGCTCGTCGGGCTTGCCGACAATTTCGGCAAGGCGCTGTTTCCGGAACTTTCTTATTTCACCTTGTACGCACCGATGGTGCTGATCCTGGCGATCAGACCGACCGGCTTATTTGGACGCGAGTAAAGGTCGACGATGAGCCAGCGCGCCAAAGTGATAACCGTTGTCGCCGTTCTGTTGGCGCTCGCCTGTATCATTCCCCACACCGGGTCCTACGTGATGCTGCTGGCGACGCGCGCGCTGGTGTTCGCGATCCTGGCGATGAGCGTGGATATTCTGCTCGGCTTTGCCGGCATGGCCTCGCTCGGCCAGGCCGCTTATTTCAGCATCGGTGCTTACCTCACCGCGATCCTCGCCACCAAATATCAGTTCGGCCTGGGTTGGGACTTCTGGCTGGTGGTGGTGCTGGCCATGTTGCTCGGCGCGGCGACGGCGGCGTTTTTCGGGCTGTTCGCTGTCCGCGCCAGCGGCGTCTATTTTCTGATGGTCACGCTCGCCCTCGGCCAATGCGTTTGGGGGCTGGCCTATCGGTGGAACTCGCTCACTAACGGCGACAATGGTATCAACGTTGCGACCCGGCCGAACTTCGGGTTTGATCTGAGCAACGAGCAGACATTTTTCTTTCTCGTTTTCGCGTTCTTCTCCGCCACCCTGCTGGCGCTTTACGTGCTGGTGCGCTCGCCGTTCGGCCGCAGCCTGGAAGGCATCCGCGAGCGCGAGTTGCGCATGAAGATTCTCGGCTACAACACCTGGCTGCACAAATACATCGCCTTTATCATAGCCGGCGCCGTCGGCGGTTTGTCCGGCGTGCTTTGGGCCTTCACCAACGGGCTCGTCAGCCCGGATTCCGGGGTGCTGACGACTTCGGTGGATGCGCTGTTGATGGTGGTGCTCGGCGGCGCCGGCACGCTCGTCGGCGGCGCCATCGGCGCCGCGATCGTGTTCGGCCTGCGTGAATATCTGAGCACCCTGGTGCCGTGGTGGCAGTACGTGCTCGGCGGCGTCTACGTGCTGACGATCCTGTATCTGCCGATGGGCTTGATGGGAATTCCGGCGCGCCTGCGCCAATGGCGTGCATCGTCGTCGGGAGGTCCAGAACTTGCGCCTGCTAAATCTTGAAACGGAAGAAGTCAAACACTGAGGGAGGGATGTCATGATCGGAAGTTTCGCGGTGCGAACCGGCTTGATGCTGGCGGGAGCTTGTCTCGCCTTGGCGGGGGGACTTGCGCCGGCCGTAGCGCAGCAGGAACTGCGCATCGGCTTTTTGACGCCCATAACCGGATTTCTCTCGCAAACCGGACAGGACATGTTGCATGGCTTCCAGCTCTATCTCGAGCAGCACAACGGCATGCTCGGCGGCGCCAAAGTCGACCTGGTGGTCGAAGACACAACGGGCAAGCCTGACGTGGCGGTGACCAAGGCCCGGAAGCTGGTGTTGCAGGATCACGTTGACATGTTCATCGGCGGCGTGCTCGCCACTGAAGGCTACGCGCTCGCGCCGGTTTCGACCGAACTCAAGACGGTGTACATCTCCTCGATCGCGGCGGCCGACGATTTGACGCAGCGGCAGCTCAGCAAGTATCCGTATTTCATCCGCACCACCTGGACGAGCTCGCTGCCCAATCATCCGCTTGGGCAGTGGGCCTGCGACCAGGGTTACAAGAAGGCCGTCATCATCGCCACCGATTACGCCTTCGGCTATGAATCGGCCGGCGGCTTCCAGAAGGCATTCGAGGATTGCGGCGGCAAAGTTATCCAGAAAATCTGGCCGCCGCTCGGCAACAAGGACTTCGGCCCCTTTATTCCGACGATCAAGAGCGACGCCGACGTCATTTATTCGCTGCAGGTGGGCCCGGCCGCGCCGCAATTCCCCAAGCAATTGCGTGACGCCGGCGTCAAGCTGCCAATCGTCGCCGGCGGCACCAGCTATGACGACTACAACCTGCCGCTCGACAGCGAAGTCGTGATCGGCGACGTCTCGGCGTTGATGTATAGTGCGGCGCTGCAAACGCCGAAGAGCGAAGCCTTCGTGAAGAGCTTCCGCTCCAAATACGGGCAGATTCCGGGCTACTACGCGGAGGCGAATTACACCACCGCGCAAATGATCGATGAAGCCATCGCCAAGAGCGCCGGCAAATTCCCCGGGCCGGAACAATTCCTCAACAGCATGTTGAGCCTGAAAATCGACGCGGCGCGCGGGCCGGTTTCCTTCGACGATATGCGCAACCCGATCGAGAACGTCTATATCCGCAAAGTGGAGAAGACGACACTGCTCGGCGACGCCAATCCGGCGCTCTGGAACGTCGTGATCAAGACCTATCCGAACGTCGGCCAGTTCTGGACCTACGGCAAGGATAAGTTCCTGCAACAGCCGGTCTACAGCCGCGACTTCCCGCCCTGCAAATATTGCGAATAGACGGCGTGAGCGCCGGGGCCATAACGGCCCCGGCGCGCTTCTGAAGAGTTTGCGCGTGGATCAGCAGCAGCCAACCAACGGCCAAGGAAATGGCCAATTGCCGGTGCTCGAGCTGAAAAGCCTGTCGAAGAGGTTCGGTGGACTGCAGGCCGTGCGCGGCGTCTCGCTGAAGATCATGCCGGGCGACCGCAAGGCGATCATCGGTCCGAACGGCGCCGGCAAGACCACGTTGTTCAACTTGATCAGCGGAATTTTTCCGGCGAGTTCGGGACAGGTGCTGCTGTTCGGCCGGGACGTGACCGGTTGGCCCAGTCACCGCCGCGCCGGAGTCGGCATGGCGCGCACGTTTCAGGTCACCAGCCTGTTTCCAAAGCTGACCGTGCTCGACAACGTGCTGCTGGCGATCAAGGGCCGGCGCGCGTCGAAATTGGTGATGTGGCGATTTCTGTCGTCCTATCGCGAGGTCTACGACAAGGCGCATGAGCTGCTTGCACGCGCCGCGTTCCTGGACCGCAAAGACGTCGAAGTCCGCTACCTTTCGCACGGCGAGCAACGCCAGCTCGAAATCGTGCTGGGGCTTGCCGGCGATCCCGCCATACTTCTGCTCGACGAGCCGGCCGCCGGTCTGTCGTCCGGCGAGTCGGCGGAAATGGCGCGCTTTCTCCGCGGCCTCGATCCTAAAATGGCGATTCTGCTGATCGAGCATGACATGGACATCGTGTTCGATATCGCCGACGACATTTCGGTTCTGCATTTCGGCGAGATTTTGGAAAGCGGATCGGCCAATCGAATCCGCTCGAGTGCCAAGGTGCAGGAAATCTATCTGGGATCGGGCTGACCATGGCGATCCTCGATGTCCAGGACATTCACACTTATTACGGCGACGCCTATGTGCTGCAGGGCCTGTCGCTGCAGCTCGAACAGGGCCAGATCCTCGGGCTGATCGGCAGGAACGGCGTCGGCAAGACCACGCTGGTGAATTCGATCGTCGGTTTCACGCCGCCGCGCCGCGGCAGGATCTTTTTCAAGGGCGCCGATATTACCGACGCTTCTTCGTTCGCCATCGTGCGTAGCGGCGTGGGCCTGGTGCCGCAAGGCCGCCGTGTTTTTCCGACGCTCAGCGTCGAGGACAATCTCCTGGTCGCCGAGCGGAGCGCCGAACGGCATGGCTGGAACTTGACGCGGGTCTATGCGCTGTTCCCGCGATTGCGCGAACGGCGCGGCCAGCGCGCCAAGACGCTGTCGGGCGGCGAGCAACAGATGCTCGCCATCGGCCGCGGGCTGATGACCAATCCCGACTGCCTCATCATGGACGAGCCGTCGGAAGGCTTGGCGCCCATCATCATACAAGGTCTTTGGGAGGCTATCGCCAAGCTCAAGGAGGAAGGACTTTCCATCCTGCTGGTCGAGCAGAACGCCGCGCTTGCGCTCAAGCTGGTCGACTTCGTGCACGTGATGAGCAAGGGCCGCCTGGTTTATTCCGCGCCGCCGGGCGAGCTGTGGGCGAACGACGAGATCAAGTCGCGGTTTTTGGGGATTTGACCTCGGCCGGCGATCTTCACGGCCGCCAATTGAGCTGAACGACCTTATTGCCGCTGGCCTGATTATACTGGATCGCCTGGAGCTTCATCGCCGCGATCGATTGCGCGTTGCCCAGCGGGCATTGCACGGAATCGTGTTGCAGAGACGCATCGTCGAGCGCGCGACCGAATTGTGCTTCGGTGGTCTCCATCGGTTCATCGTCGGCAAACGGCGCCGACATATAGACCGTGTGCCGGGCGGGGGAGACGGCAAGGCAATAGCGCCATGCGGCGGCCTGCGCCGCCGGTCCGCTCAGGCCTGCGATCGGCAACGCGATACCCAACAGCATGCATTTCCAGCGCCACTGCATCGCGGCACCCGCGGCGAATCGAGGCCTTTAGCGTAGCGGACGCCCAAAGACTTCGCACTGTGATTTGTACGAGATTCGCGGATGGGAACTTGAACAGGCTAGGGGCATTGCTGATATTAACCAAAGCACATCCATGCCAGGAGCATTGTATGAGGCCGTTATTGTTCGTTGCCGCAGTCTTCGTCGTCGCCGCAGGATTCGGCGCGCCCGCGCAAGCGCAAAATTACCCGTGGTGCGCGTTCTACGATACCGGTGATCTGGCGGTAAATTGCGGCTTTGTCAGCCGTGAACAGTGCATGGCGACGGTGAGTGGTATCGGCGGGTTCTGCGCGCCAAACAACCAATACCAGCCGCTAAAGCCGATCAAGCGCCGATAGGGCTCCGATCGGACCCCGGCAAACGCACCGCGCTTCTCCAAGTTCGACCGGGAGCCGTCGGGCGCCCGGCCCAGTTGTTCTTGACTCCGCCGCCGAGACCCTTCCGAATAGAGCGGGGTAGGAACGCATGATCAGGAAATTTCACGTCCTCTATGTCGGCCAGATCGAACTCGACAATGTCGGGCTTGACGGCACGCCCGCCAACGACCGGCGCTATTCCGACCAGCGGCTGAGCGAAGCCTTCTTCACGGCGCGCGACGTCGCGCAGCTCATGGATGAGCTCGGCTTCGAAGTTCTATGGACCGCCGAGCACCATTTCCAGCGCGAGGGTTACGAGGTCTTTCCCAACCTGATTCAGCTCGGGCTGTGGCTCGCCACCCAGACCAAGCGCCTGAAGTTCGGTTGCGCCTTCAACGTCCTGCCGATGTGGCACCCGATCCGCATGGCGGAGGACTACGCCATGGCCGACATCGTCACCGACGGCCGCATCGTCATGGGCGTCGGCCGCGGCTATCACACGCGCGAGGTGGAGACATTCGGCGCGCCGCTGCTTGACGCGGAGAAGAACCGCGAATTGTTCGAAGAGCAGTTGCGGCTTCTTCTGACCTGCTTCAACGAGCAGAGCTTCAGCTTCAAGGGCAAATATTACCAGGCGCCGCCGCCGGTCGATTATCGCGGCTATAAGCTCAAAGACATTACGATGGTGCCGCGGCCAAAGCATCTGCCGGTGGAAATTTGGATGCCGATCGCCAGCGGCAAGACCATCGAGATGATGGCGCAGTATGGGCTCAAAGCGATGGTGACGCTCAACGGCGAGAAAATCCTCGACGATGTCGTTCGCGCCTATCACGCCGCTTGTCTCAAGCACGGCCGCAACAAACAGCTCGGCGAAGACGTGATCTGGGGCGCCGGCGTTTATCTCGCCGGCAGCCGCGACGAGGCGATCCGGCGGCTGGAGCCCGCGCATGACGAGCGCTTCAAGTGGTTCGCGCCGTTCGGCTTCGTGCGCTATGCCGACGAGCAGGGCCGCACCTGGGGCTCGCCGGGAGCGCCGACGACGGTGCCCAAACTCAGCGACGGCGTGAAGCAGAAGGCGTGGTTTTGCGGCCCGCCGGCCGAGGTGATCGACGGCATCAAGTCGATCGAGGCGAAATATCCGGGGCTGGAAAATTTCATGATCCACTGGGCCGAAGGGCTTTCGCCCAAGGAATTCAAGGAGCAGCTGCGCTGGTTCGCCAAGGACGTCATGCCGGCGTTCAAATAGTGGGCGTCAGCGCTCCAGCCGCGCCACGATCTCGACATGCTCCGAGTAGCGGAACTGATCGACCGGCGTGACGGCCGTGAGCCGGTAGCCGCCGTCGATGAGAATGCGCATGTCGCGCGCGAACGTTCCGGCATTGCAGGACACCGCGACGACGTTGGGCACGCGGCTCGCCGCAAGTTCGCGCGATTGCGCCAGCGCGCCCTGACGCGGCGGATCGAACACGATCGCCTCGAAGCGATTGAGCTCCGCTGCAACCAGCGGATTCTTAAAGAGGTCGCGCCGCTCGGCCGCGACGGGCCTGAGCCCTGAGGTCGTGGCCGCGGCGCGCTTGAGCGCGGCGACGGCAGCCTCGTCGTCGTCGGCCGCGAAGACGCGCGCCCGCGCTGCGAGCCGCAGCGCAAACGGTCCGACGCCGGCGAACAGGTCGGCGACGTTGTCAGCGGCGGCGGCATATTCGAGCACGAGCCGCGCCAGCACGGCTTCGCCTTCCGCCGTCGCCTGCAAGAATGCGGCGGGCGGCAGCACGACGGTCGCGGCGCCCATGCGCAGGCTCGGTACGCGCGCCTGCACGATCAATTCGCCGTGGCGGGTCAGGCGCGCAAAATTTTGCTGCGCGGCAATGCCCGCCAATGCCGTTATCGCTGTTGCCGTCAGCGGCCCGGA
>Ga0070731_10002044_pt1 | contig 19894 bp, 20 predicted proteins | sample Coa_R1_2_FD_66448 | JGI IMG/M metagenome (GOLD analysis project Ga0070731, IMG submission 66448) | Surface soil microbial communities from Centralia Pennsylvania, which are recovering from an underground coalmine fire - Coalmine... | ecosystem: Environmental > Terrestrial > Soil > Unclassified ... | reverse complement strand
AGCGGGAGCTTGGGGAGCGGGCGCGGGTGGATTTTGTGGAGCAGGCGGCTGCTGCGCTGCGAGCGTCACGGCGGCGATCGATAAAATCGCCAAGAGTTTTTGGTTTCGACACATTTACTTAACTTGCTCCCAGTGGCAGGAATCACCCATCAGGCCTCGAACAACGATCTTTTTGTAGCCGTTCGTGACCGTTCCGTTTGGCGCGGTGTCGCCGGTCTTGCAGGCATACAGGTTTGCGCCCATATCGACGCCCATCGGTCCTTTGTCGGCGTCCGATTGAGAAGAAGCGCTGCCGATCGACTTTACCTGCGGCGCCGCGGCGGGCGCTGCCTGAGCCGCCGCGGCCGGCGCCGGGGGCGGCGCGTCCTTTGGCGTCAATTCTTGAAGCTTGCGCTCGACCGTTTTTCCATTCCAGGCGAGCGTAATCTTTTCGCGGTCGAACGTCACCAGTTCGAACGCGCCGATTTTGTCGCCGGGATGATAACTCTTCTGGCCGCCTCCACCGAGCGAGAGAAAAACCACGGGATCGAAAAGCGTCATCTGACCGTAATAGGCCGGCAGGGCAGGCATGGGGGGTTCCGGCTTGGGCTTTTCCGGCTCGATTACGACGTTAGGATTGCGGTCCTTCGAAAACAGCATCTTTTGTGCAACGTCGAGATACTCCGCCGGCGCGACTGTTTTCGGCACCGCCAGCGGCGGCGGCGGAAGCAAAGCCATCTTGCGCGCCGCGTTCACAAAGATGGCGCGCTCGCGTGCCTGGCCTTCGATCCATCGCTGGCGCAGCGTCCATCCTAGGGCGGCCGCCAGAGCCAGCAAGACGACGTTGAGCAGAATCAATTTCCGATTCACGATCGCTTCTCCGGAACCAGCTTCCTCGGCACCACGCCAGCCACGGTTAGGTGGACGCCGATGGTCTTCTCTTTCGCATTGCTCGACGTGACGCGGAGGTCGCTGGTCGAAACCAGTTCAGGCCGCGCGGCTAGGCCGGCGAGGATGTTGATCAACTGGTCGATCCGGCATTCAACCTGGACGGATACGGTGGCCTCCCCATAAGCATCGCCCAAAGGCCGCAGGCCAAAACCTTCAGTAGTGCGAATTTCTACCGAGGGGTTCTCGGCGCGGCCCAGCGTACGGATGATCTGGATAAGCTGCGCCTGGGCCTGGGCGGCTGTGTCGGCGACAATGAGTCCTTTTTCCCGAGCGGCAAGCTCGGCGTTCACCTTCTTGAGGATTTCTTCGCGGTCGGGAACGGTCGCTGCGATTTCGCGCAGCCGGGCGAGCCGGCGCTGCGCGGCCGCCAGATCGTCGGTGGTGGAAGCGACCACAACGGGCGCTGAGCTTTCCGGCCAGAACCGTATCGCGATTCCAAGCGCCAGGATCAGCGCCACGAACGGCAGCGCGCGGCGATGGCGAGGGTCCATTGTCATCGTTGGCGTACCCTGGTCATTGCTTGAGAGCCTCGCGATTCGTCCGGATGCGAAACGTTTCTCCGGTGGCAATGCGGATCGGCGGCATCACGAATTCGGACGATTCAAAAAACGGCGACGCGTCGATCAACTTCAGCAGCGGCGCGGCCTGATCGGTTTCGCCGGCCAGCATCACCTGATTTCGCGTGACGTCGAGCGTGTTGAGCCACGCGGTCGGCGGAAGAATGCGGGTCATCTCGCCCAGGACGTCCATATCCGACTTGGCGCGCCGGCGGAATTCGTCGAGCAGCAGCGCGCGCCGCCGGGCCGTGGCCACTTCTTTATCGATCGCGGCGGCGCGCCCGGCTTTGGGCTCGATCGCTTTGATTTGCGCCTGTAAAGAACGCGCATAACGCCGGTCTTCGAACCCGGGAAGCGCGGCCAGCGCGCCGGCCAGCATCAGCACAATCGCGCCCAGGGCGGCCGACGGAATCCACATCGCGCGGGAGCTGCTCTCGCGCTGCTCGACCGGCAGAAGATTCAACGGCAGCGACAGCCTGGGACACGCCGAGGTGAGTGCGGCGGCGTAGGGAAGCGCGGGCGCGGCGGAAAGCAGCGTTTCGAGAGCGCGGGGCTCGGTCGCGGGATCAATGCGGAGCTCGGCGCACGCAAGAGCGGAGCCACGTGTTTCCGTGGCATCGAAGCTCGCGGAAAACACGCCGTGCGCGGGACTCTCGCCGTAGTATTCCACGCGATCATCCATGGGTTGGAACGCGAGTAGCTCAACGGGCGGCGCGGCTCCGAAAATTCGCAGCGCCGAATAGATCGCGGCGGCAGAGCACGTAAAGCCGCCGATCTTGATGCCGGCTTCGGCAAACAGGCTTGCATAGCGGTCGATTGCGGCGCGGCGCGCGATCGCGACCAGGACGCTCGGCGTCCCTGAAAGACGCGCCCAACTGGAGACGACATCGTCTTCTGCATAGGGATGCAATCCGTCGATTTGAAACTGGATAGCCGAGGTCAGATCTTTGTCCGAGACGCCGGGCAGGGAAAGTTGTCGAACGATCACGTCCCGGCGCGGGAGTACGACGGTGGCGGCCACGGATCGGAGGTCGAGCTTGCGCACAAAGGCGGCATAATCCGCACCCCAGACGCCGGCAGCTTGATGATGAAAATCCTCCACGTTCAGACGCCCGGTAACGCGAACGCCTGTGGGCCGCACGCGAACGGCGGTGATGTGTAAGGACTCGACTGCCTGGGATTCGGCGACCTCGATTCCAATGCCGCTTCCGAACGCGAACCATTTCTTGAAATCGGCATGGATCATGGCCGCGCAACCGCCCCCGCCGGCGGTGCGATCGCCGACTGCGACCACGCATCGTCGTACCATCGCAGAACCTGCACGGGCGTGAGGAAGAAGCGGCGGCGATCGAGAATTTTTACGGTCGCCGACGCGGTGCGGACGAATTCGGACGGCGAACCGTCCGGACGGCGAAGCCGGGCAGAGGCCCGCAGCGTCCAGATATAATTTCCGCCGATTCCCATGTTTGGCGTCTGAATGCCAAGCTGCGAAACTTGGCCCGTGTCGTGGAATGGCTGCACTTGCCTGAGATTGACGATCTGCGTCACGGCGGCGGCGGGTATGCCAAGGGCCTCCATTAGAGCCGGGCTCGCGGTGTTGATATCGTAGGGACCGGAACCGCCCCAGACCGACAGGCAGTCGCGCAAGCCGCCGCTCGCGTAGAGCCGGCCGGCCGCATCCGGGATGTAATTGCCGTAGAAAAGCTCCGGAGTCATGCCCTTCACCAGGAGGAGTTCCTCGATCTCCTCAAAAGACGCGTGGCGGGACCGAAAAGTCGGAGCGATCGTAAAGTAATACTGGTCAAAGTCCGAGGGACCCGACCCGCCGCGCCAATCAAGAATGGCTGCAACGATTTGCGCGGCTCGCTGGGTGTCGCCGGAAACCGCGGTCACCACGCGCATCAGATTGTCCGGCGAGGCGGTATTGATGTTCATCTTGGCCGATTCGGGGATCAGCTCAACGATGGCATCGCCACTGGGATAGCTCATGGTCAACCGAGGCAGGTTCTGCTCCCAACGCGCCGAGCCGTCCGGATTGCGAACTTCAGCACCCCACATCATCCACTGAACGGCTCGCTCAACGGATCCAGTGGCGAGATACCAGGCGCGCAAGCCGTCGGCGGAGGAGGCGACGCGATTGGTTTCCGAACGCACACTGGACGCGACCGAGAACGCGATCGCGGCGAGTGCGGCGGAGAGCCACAGCACGGCGAGCAACGCTCCGCCTTTTTGCCGCTTGTTACCAATCGCGGTTCTGTGCCGGCGCTCTACCGGATCAGTAACCGCGGGGAGTGACGGATTCCGAAACGTCATCACGCGGACTCTACCGCGCGCGGCCCGGTGCGCACTGAACCGCGCGCGCCAGCAAGCGGATTCCGACGCGTTAAGGCATGTCGACATATTGAACCATCACGTCGCGATTGATGTGGATCGGAACCGTAACCGGAATCAGGGGCAAGCGGGCTGGGTCTGGATAAAGCGGCTCCATATCCACGCGGACCGCGGCGGGGAGATTCGGCTGGTTCCACACGGGAATCCAGTTTTCGCCCATGAGCGTCTCCTGATTTCGCATTTGATACGAAATGCGGCAATATGCCAGGCGATCCGCCAGCACGAACGATTGCGGAGTCGCGAGTCCCGGCGAAAATGCGCCGCCCGCGCAAAACGGCGCGATGCTGAACGGCCCGGTGTAGAGAAATTCGTTGACGATCAGCCGGACGGTTCCCTGATCGGCCGGAAGCACCTGAAGCTCGAGGACACGCGGGTAGCCGCGCGCACCTTCGGAGATGGAATAGCTCGAAACCAGATGGAGGGTCTGCGGGTTGCCGTTGAAGACGGGAACGATTCCACCGGAGCTGCAGGCGCCCTTCACCGGCATCACGCCGCCCAATTCACGGGAGAGAATCTGCTCCACGCTCATGACGCGGCGATTCGACTGAAGCCGGTCGTCCGTCTTCTGGTACGTGATCAGGCTGGTACGGATGGCCATCAGCATACCCACCGAGATCGCCGCGACCAGGGCGACGGCGATCATCAATTCGATCAGCGTGAAGCCGCGTTCGCGCCTCATATATCTCCGGCCCGCAAAACTCCGCGGCGGTAACCTTCGAGCGTGAAACTGTGCCGGGTCGCGCCGGTCATCCACCAGATTTCCAGTTCAACGCGATCGAGGACCCACATCCCCGGACCTGCACCAGGGGCGTACTCGAACGGCATCACTCGAGCGCGCCATCCGGTGGGAATCCCGCCGGACATGGCTGGATCGAACGTCCCCTCGATAAACACTTTTCGCTGGATCTGAGGGTCGGCCAGCAACTCATCCATTTTCGAGCGGGCCAGCAGCGTCGCGCGATCGTAATCAGTAAGGCGGGCCGCGTTGCGCACGGAAGCGGAGAGACCGCTCAAGACGCCGGCCACGGCGATTCCCATAATCAGCGTCGCGACCAATACTTCGAGCAGGGTAAAGCCGCGTTCGCTCTTTCTTACGATTCCGTTCATGGCTCGACTTCAGATCGGGGAACGCCGGTAACGGGATCGATGCTCACCATCCTCCGACGCCCGGAGTTGTTCGCCAGTTCAATCCCGATGCGGGGCACGGTTCCTCCCGGATAAACGAGAAAACGGCGCGCTTCGTCGGGAGCGATTTCGGCCACAGGGCGGATAGACGCGATGTGCACGCCCTCCGGGAGATCCAGCCGGCGAATGAAACCCAGGTCGGCGGACCGGGCTGTGAGCAAACTCTCTCGCGGCGAAATCGAGATCTCGACGGCCTGCTGGCGGCGATCGGCACGGTCGAGCGCGGTGTTGAGGAAGGCCACAATCGCATCCGAAGCGGACCGCAGCCGCAGAGAATCGACACCGGCGGCGACGGAGGGATAGCTCAAGCCCGCGAGCAGAGCCATCAGCATCACGACGATCATCATTTCGATGAGCGTGACGCCTCTTCGCCGGTCTATTGCTTTATCGATTGCTCCAACTGACGATATCGGCATTGTTCCCTTCTCCGCCTTGCGCGCCGTCGGCGCCGAGCGAAACTACATCGGGCTCGTCGCCGTGATCGCCGGGATACTTGTACAGGTACGGGTGACCCCAGGGATCGAGCGGAATGTCCTGCGGCAGATACGGGCCGGCCCACTGCGCCTGATTCTCGGGCTTCACGCGCAGGGCATTGAGGCCTTGCTCGGTCAGAGGGAACGTCCCGGTATCGAGCTTGTAGGCGCCCAGCGCCGTCATGAACGAATTGACCTGCGCATGCGCGGAGGTGCGCCGCGCGGCATCGGCCTTGCCCATCATGCGGGGAGCGACCAGCGCCGCGAACAGCGCGATGATCGTCACCACTACCAGCATCTCGATCAACGTGATGCCACTTTCGGAATTGCGTCTGCGTTTCATATTTTCGTCACCGCTTTAAACAGCCACGTCGTTGATGCTGGTAATCGCCAGCATCAGGCTTAATATCAAAGTTCCCACGATAATTCCCATGACGAGAATGATCAGCGGCTCAAACAGCGAAGTGAATCGCCGGATGGCGCTCCGTGTTTCATTGTCGTAGATGTCGGCCATTCGATTGAACATAGCGTCCAGATGGCCGGTTTCCTCGCCCACCGCGAGAAGGTGTCCTGCGAGCGGCGGGAATTCACCGGCGCGGGCCAGCGGCTGGGCAATGCCTTCGCCGCGCTTCACTCCTCGTGCGATTCCTTCAAGCGATGCGGCGATCCGGCGATTGTTCAGAATCCCACGCGAAATTCCCAATGCCTGCACCAACGGGACGCTGGCCGTAACCAGCGTGGACATCGCACGCGCAAAGCGCGCCGTCTCCATTTTTCGCAGAGCATCGCCCAATAGCGGCAGGCGCAGGCGGAATCCGTCCCACCATAACCTGCCGGCGACGGTTCGGATGTAGGTTTGAAATGCGATAAACGCAGCCGCGAGCACGATGGCCGCGGGTCCGCCGTAAGTTTGCACGATCCTGCTGGCTTCCAGCATGATCAGCGTTGGCGTCGGGATTTTCATCCGCGGGTCCGAGAAGATCAAAGCGAAACGCGGCACCACGAAGTTGAGCAGGATGAAAATCGATCCGATTCCGACGACCGTCAGGAGAGCAGGATAAATCAGGGAGCTGATGATATAGCCGCGCAACTCGTCGCGGGTGCGCTCGAACTCGGCGAGGCGCTCGAAGATTTGGGCGAGCGAGCCGGAGGCTTCACCGGCGCGGACCATGTTGATGTACAGCTCGGAGAAATGCGATGGATGGGTCGCGAGGCTGTCGGCGAGCGATTTGCCGCTCTTCAAGACACGGAGCACGTCCACAATCAGCGACCGGAAGGATCCACGGTCGGTCAACTCTGCTGTGATCGAAATGGCCCGGTCAAGCGGAATGCCGGCGTTCAGCAGCGTCGAGAGCTCCTGCGTGAAGAAGAGGACGTCTTTCCGCCGGCCCCGATGAAAAACCGGCAGATTCAGCTCGGCGCTTTTCTTCTGTTCGACGCCGACGTAAACCGGAGTCAGACCCTGACGGCGAAGCTCCTGCGCGACGGATTTATCGTTCTCAGCCGTGAGCATGCCGGTGCGCACCTTGCCGTCTGAGGCGATGGCGCGGAAGTGGAACGCGGTGGCCATCGGCTAAAGCTCCTGGGTGACGCGCATGATTTCCTGCGCGGTGGTCACGCCGCGGCGCGCTTTCAGCCAACCGTCCTCGCGCAGATTGCGCATCCCGTTGCGCCGCGCGGATGCGGTGATCTGGCTCGCGTCTTCATTCCGCATGATCTGCGCGCGCAGTTCTTCGTTTAACTCCATCAATTCGAAGATCCCGACGCGCCCGCGGAATCCTGTATGGAAGCAGTTCTCACAGCCCGCGCCGTGAAAGACTTCGATGGTGTCTCCGTCTGGCGTAACGGCCGTCCCGGCGGAGGTTTTACACTGCGCACAGATGACGCGAACCAAACGCTGCGCCAGAACGCCGACCAACGAACTGGTGATCAGATAGTTTTCCACACCCATATCGGTCAGGCGGCTGATGGCGCTGGGCGCATCGTTGGTATGGAGAGTCGAGTACACGAAGTGTCCGGTCAGAGCGGCGCGAATGGCGATGTCGGCCGTTTCCCGGTCGCGAATTTCCCCGACCATGATGACATCCGGGTCCTGGCGCACGATGTGGCGCAAGCCTGCGGCGAAGGTGAGGCCGATTTGCGGATTGACGTGGATCTGGTTGATCCCGTCCATCTGATATTCGACCGGATCTTCGATCGTGATGATTTTCTTGTCCGATTTATTGATTCGCTTAAGCGCCGAATAGAGCGTGGTCGATTTGCCGCTTCCCGTGGGTCCGGTCACCAGAAAAATGCCGTGCGGGAGCGAAGTGTAGTGCTCCATCCGCGAAAGCATGTGCTGGTCGAAGCCGAGGCGCTCAAGATCGTAGAAGTCGCCAGCGGAGCGGTCGAGCAAGCGCATGACGACCGATTCCCCATACAGCGTCGGCAGCGTAGAAACACGCAGATCGACTTCGCGGCCGAGCGTCTTGACCTTGATGCGGCCATCCTGCGGCAGGCGGCGTTCGGCGATATTCAGCTTGGCCATCAGCTTCACGCGAGAAATGATGGCGGCCTTGAACTCGCGCGGCGGCGGATCCTGACTGACCAGCACGCCGTCGATGCGGTACCGGATACGGAACTCTTTTTCGAATGGCTCGATATGAATATCGCTGGCGCGCTTCTCGACGGCCTGGGCGATCATCGCGTTCACCAGGCGGATCACAGGCGCCTCGCTGGCCATGTCGCGCAGATGTTCGAGATCTTCCTCGTCGCCGGCCGCGGTCGTGAATTCGGTTTCGCTTTTCGCGGTCTGACCGTAGAACCGGTCGATCGCGTCCAGAATCTCCTGCTCCGGCGCGATCCCGGGGAGGACCTTCAGGCCCGTGCAGGCCGTGACGGTGGAGCGCGTCTCGAAATCCAGCGGATCGGCCATCGCCAGCGTCACCGTGTGATCGTGAAGTGCGACCGGCAGGCACCGGAACTGGCGGAGAAATTTCGGAGAAAGAGACTCGGTTTCAGGAGAAATCGCGGGAGGGCCTTCGATGGCGAGAACCGGAACCTGCAATTGATCGGACAACGCGCTGAGCACGTCGCGGTTGGCGATGAAGCCCAGATCCACCAGAATCTTGCCGAGTTTGTCGCCCCGCTCGCGCTGTAGCTCCAGCGCGCGGTCGAGATCCTCTTGCGTGATCAGGCGCCGCTCAATGAGGATCTCGCCCAGCCTCATTTCTAGTATTCGGTTACGCGAATCGCAGCGTCCAGCATCGCACCGCCGCGCTGCGCTTCCAGCAGCTTTTTCTTTTGGGCCTGGAAGGTGAGCTGCGCGGGAAGGCCGTTGATGTCCTCCCAGGGATAGTGATCGAGAAACGCCACGATGGTCACCTGCTCTTCCGGCGGTACGGTATCCATCGAGGATGCGGTGGACACCAGCGCCTCGCGCAAAGCTTTCCTGAGCAACGGCAGGCGTTCAAGTTTCTTGACGCGGTATTTTGCGATCTCGTCCTTACTGAGGGTCGCATGCATCAGGGAAGCCGGGTTAGACATCAGGTTCACTTCGGCCGTGAACACAGCGCCGTAGCCCTCCAAATAGACGCCGCGCGTGGGACCGAGGAGCAGATACGGATTGTCGTCCCAAAGCTTGGTGATCCGAGCGTCGAGACTCTTTTCCATAGCGGCCAGGGTATCCCGGTTCACGCGCGGCGCAGTTGCTGCAGTTAGTCCAAGAGCTACTGCAAGGAGGAGAAAAGCAAGGAGGCGGAAAGAAAGGCAAATTCGTTTCATTGGTGGCTGACCCCTGTCGTCTGTTTAAACATCAGATTATTCTGCTTCTGTAGCATTTCGTAATTGACAAGTACTTCCCGAAGCTGTTGAGCGTGCCGGTCTTCGGTATCGGCGACGGCTTTGTTCACTGCCGTCTCTATTTGCGTCTGGAGCGCCTGTGGATCGAGAGAAGGACGCGCAAACGCATGCACCAGAATCGCGGCTGCAAGAACGGCGGCGGCCGCGAAGGACGGGCGCAGAAACATCTGGTACCAGCGCGGTTCGAAAACCTTGTCCGAGACGAACGCGATCCGTTTCGGAATCTCTTCTTCCCGCAGCGTGGACATCGCGTCGAGCGTCAACCGCAATCCGGCCAGCTCTTCGCGGCACGAAGAACAAGCCGCCGCGTGCGCTTCGGCCTGGCCCCGGGCGCCGGGATCGATTTCGCCGAGCGCGTACGCTTTCCAATCGTAATCGGAACAACTCATGATTCACCTCGCAGAAGCGCGGGCGCCAAAGTCGTCTTCAGCAGATCCAGCGCCGTGTATAGCCGCGATTTAACGGTAGAAACCGGACATTCCAGAATCTCCGCCATTTCTTCGAACTTGAATCCCTGATACACCTTCAACAAGACCGCTTCCCGCTGATCGTCGTTCAGCCGCCCAAGCGCAGTTTCGACGGCCAGCGACAACTCGATCGGCAGCAGCCGCGGGCCCAGTTTAGACACTCGATCCGAAGTCTCGGGCTCGCGCGTCAACTCGCCCTCCGGACGCCGTTTGCGCAGGAGCGAAAACGCCTCGTTATGCGCGATCCGGAAAAGCCACGCCGAGAAGCGATCCACGTCATCGAGTTTCGGCAGGTTCTGGTAGGCTTTCAAGAACACATCCTGGCTGAGGTCCATCGCATCTTCACGGTTCGCAACCAGCCGCAGCAGATAATTGAAGACACGTTTCTCCCAGCGCGAGACCAGGAGGTTAAACGCCTCCACTTCGCCTCGCCGCGCTTTTCCGATCAGGTCGCGATCTTCAACCTCGCGAAAGATCAATTCTGTACTCCGTTCGTAAAGACGAGCCTCGAAGCCCGAAAGTCGAATCGCCGCAATAAAGTCGGGACAAGTAGATTATAGATTTTGCCGGGTATCGCCTGGCAGGCAGGGACGCTCTCATATTTTTCAATGGGTTACGAGTGGACATAGACTTGCTCCCAATAACGGCATGATGCGCAAAACTTTGATGGTGTTGTTGATTGGCGGGGGTTTAGCGATGACTTCGACGGCCGAGGAAGTGGTCGTCCGCATCGCGCCGCCGCACGCTGTTGTCGAAAAACGGGGACCTGCGCCGGGTCGTGACTACATTTGGGTGGGCGGATACCACCGCTGGGATGGCGGACATTATGTATGGGTTCCAGGACGTTGGGATCGTCCGCCGCGCCCGCACGCCCATTGGGAAGCTCACCGCTGGGTGAAGCGGAACGGGGGTTGGGTCTTTGTTGAAGGCCACTGGCGCTAGCAGTTTACTCTAACCATTTACTCTAGTCGAGCCCGGCTGTTACCATAGGTGCTCTCGTTATGCAGCCGGGCGCTGACTCCTCCATTCCTCGCAAAGCGTCGCATGGGTGAGGAGCCCGCGCTTAAGCGTGAGCTTGGCCTTCGCGATCTGACCTTCTTCGCGATTGCGTGTATCGTCGGCGTCCGATGGATTCCGGCGGCGGCGCATGCGGGTCCCGGTTCCGTTACGCTGTGGCTGCTGGCCGCTCTCTTCCTGGTCGTCCCGCTGGCTGTCTCCGTGGCTGCGCTGTGCGCGAAGTATCCGGGAGCCGGCGGTCTGTATCTTTGGACCCGTGGCGACTTCGGCCCCTGGCATGGATTCCTGTGCTTCTGGATCTACTGGATGGGCATCGCCTTCTGGTTTCCAAGCGCGGCGATGTTCTACATGACAGTCGGGGCGTACACGCTCGGCCCATCCTACGCGCACCTGGCAGACAACCGCACGTACGTGGTTGGCGCTTCCTTGCTGGCAATTACGATTGCACTGGGAACCAACATGATCGGGATGAAGGTCGGAAAGTGGACCGAAAATCTCGGCGGCATCGCGACTTGGGTGATCGGCGGAGTCTTTGTCACACTGGGCGTTCTGGTTTGGTCGAAACACGGTTCCGCGACCAGGCTCGACATCGTTCCGAAGCTGAATTGGGAAACCGCGAGTTTTTGGGCCAGCATTGCGTATGCCATGACAGGCCTCGAAATGGCCGGCCTCATGAACGCGGAAATCCGCGATCCTGAAAGAAATCTTCCGCGCGCCGGGTGGATCGCTTCAGGCTTCGCGACCGTTTTCTATTCCTCCCTGACGATGGCCCTTCTGATTCTGCTTCGTCCCGAGAGCATCAATGAGATGAACGGATTCGCCCAAGGCGGAGAGCGAGCCGCTGAAGTGCTGAACCTTCGATGGCTGTCTCCGGTCCTGGCCACTATGGTGTTCCTCACCGGTCTTGGCCAGTTCGGCGCGCTGGGAACTTCTGTGTCGCGGCTCCCGTTCGCGGCGGGCGTGGATCATCTGCTGCCGGCCGCATTCGGCAGGATTCATCCCAAATGGCACACACCGCATGTTTCGATACTGGTTCTGGCGGGCGTGGCCTCGTTTCTTTTGATCGCCGTTCAACTCGGCGATACGATGCGCGTCGCGTATCAGGAAATGGTTTCGCTAATGGTGATCGGCGGGTTCATTCCTTACATCTACATTTTTGGAAGCGCGTGGAAGGCGCGAAAGCGGCTGAGCGCCCTCAGCGGATGGGCGGTAACGGCTCTGGCGATCATCTGTGCCGTCGTGCCGACAGCGGACGTCAAGAATGTCTGGCTGTTTGAGATGAAGCTCGCGGTTGGGACCGCGGCCGTGATCGTGTCCGCCTGGCTGGTGTACCGTCGAAGAAGACCGTGATCAGTTATCCCGATTCAGTCCGTTTTCTCTATGCCCTGGGGAATGAGATCAAGACGGCGAAGCTCGGCTTGGACCGCATCCGGCGCGTTTTAGAAGCTCTAAGCAATCCTCAGCGCGCATATCGCGTGATTCATGTTGCCGGAACCAATGGCAAAGGATCGACGTGCGCGATGATCGACGCGGGGCTGCGCGCAGCGGGGATTCGAACCGGCCTGTTCACGTCGCCCCATCTGATCGAACCCACGGAGCGCATACAGATCGACGGAATGCAGGTTTCGCCACAGCAGTTTCAAAGGGCGTTCAACGTCGTGCACGAAATCGCTGAAACACTCGATCTGGATTGCCATCCGACATACTTTGAGACGGTCACTGCCATGGCTTTCTGGTTGTTTCGCGAACTCAAGGTGGAAACCGCGGTGGTCGAAGTGGGACTGGGCGGCCGTCTCGACGCGACCAACGTCGTGGAGCCGGCGCTGACGGTGATTACGCCGATCGATTTCGATCATGAAATCTATTTGGGCCACACACTCGAATCGATCGCGGCGGAGAAGGCCGGCATTTTGAAAGCTGGAGCCCCGGCGATTTTCGCCCGGCAACGTCCCGAAGCGGCGGCGGTGCTGGACCGCGTGGCGGGCGATCTTGCCGTCGCAGTGCGGAAAAGCGAAAGTTTTGCCGTCCGGGATCTCCAGATCGATGCGCGTGGCGCACGCTTTTCGGGTTTGTGCTGCCCGCTGGCCGGAGAGCATCAGGTGGAGAATGCGATCACGGCGGCTATGGCGCTGGAGTCGCTCGGCGTTTCACCGAAAGGGATTGCGGGAGCTCGATGGCCGGGAAGGCTGGAGCACGTCGCGCCGAATCCGGACATCATTCTCGACGGCGCGCATAATCCGGCGGGAGCGCGAGCGCTGGTCCGGTATCTGGAGAGGTTCTACGCGGGCCGGAAACTACACCTGATTTACGGCGCCATGCGAGACAAGGCCGTCGATGAGATCGCAGGGATCTTATTTCCGCTGGCGGACGATCTGATCTTTACGGCTCCTGCAAACGCGCGAGCGCTACGGCCGGAATCACTGGTGGAGATCGCCGGGCGGGGGGAGACGGCATCGACCGTTGCCGATGCGCTCGCAAAGGCACGGGAGCGCTCGACCGCCGATGACGTAATCGTAATCACGGGATCGCTGTTTCTGGTCGGCGAGGCCCGGGCTCAATTCGCATAAGACCCGCTCCCTGCCGGTCACGTTCGGTGGCGGCGCTGTGCGGGGCCCCGGGCGCCGCGAATTAGTCGATGTAGTCGTACGCGCCGAGAGTCAGGAATTCCTGGAAATCTCCGCTGGTCATCATCTGTTTGAAGAGCGTTGTCGCCTGGCCAGGCTTGGCCTGTTCGTCGGTTAGCTTGGTGACCAGTTCCGCAGTCACCGTACGCCCATCGTCGAGCTTCGCGCCGTGCTTCACCCATTGCCAGACCTGCGCGCGGCAGATCTCCGCCGTGGCGGCGTCTTCCATCAGGTTGTAAATCGGCACGCAGCCCACGCCGCGAAGCCACGCCTCGAGATATTGCAAGCCAACGTCGATATTGATGCGAAGGCCTGCTTCCGTAATCGTGCCCGGCGGAACCTCCAACAAATCCTTTGCGGTGATATGAACTTCTTCGCGCTTCACCGAGATCTGGTTCGGCCCCTTCATGTGCGCGTCGAAAATATCCTTCGCGATACCCACCAGTCCGGGGTGGGCGACCCACGTGCCGTCGTGCCCTGCCTTCACCTCGCGCAACTTATCCTGGCGAACTTTTTCGAGAGCCTGTTCGTTGGCGACCGGATCGTTCTTGATCGGCACCTGGGCCGCCATACCGCCCATTGCGTGAATCCCGCGCCGATGGCAGGTCTTGATCAAGAGATCGACGTAGGCCTTCAGAAACGCGCGGTCCATGGTGACCTGCGCGCGATTCGGCAATACAAACTGTGGGAAATTCCGGAGCTTCTTGATGAAGCTGAAGATGTAATCCCAGCGTCCGCAGTTCAGCCCGGCGGAATGATCTCGCAGCTCGTAGAGGATCTCGTCCATTTCGAAAGAACCAAGAATGGTTTCGATCAGGACGGTGGCCCGAATAGTCCCGCGCGGCACGCCGACGGCGTCCTGCGCGAAGTTGAACACGTCGTTCCAAAGGCGGGCTTCGAGATGACTTTCGAGTTTCGGCAGGTAGAAATAGGGACCCGAACCGTTTTCTTTCAGCCGCTTGTGATTATGAAAAAAGTACAAACCGAAATCGAAGAGCGATCCGGAAATCGGCTTCCCATCGATCAGCACGTGCTTTTCGGTCAGGTGCCACCCGCGCGGGCGGACCATCAGGACGGCGGTCTTCTCGTTCAGCTTGTATTTCTTACCTTCGGGGCTCGTGTAGTCGATGCTGCGATTGATCGCATCGCGCACGTTGATCTGGCCGTCGATGTTGTTGTGCCACGTCGGTGAATTCGCGTCCTCGAAATCCGCCATGAACACGCTGGCGCCAGAGTTCAGCGCGTTGATGACCATCTTCCGGTCCACCGGGCCGGTGATCTCAGTGCGCCGGTCCTGCAAGTCGGACGGAATCGGCGCAACGGTCCATTCACGTTCGCGGATTGAAGCGGTTTCAGGGAGGAAATCGGGAAATTTTCCGGCGTCAATCTCGGCCTGGCGGACTATGCGTTTCGCCAGCAACTCCTGGCGGCGCGGCTCAAACTCGACGGCGAGACGCGCTACAAAATTGCGAGCTTCCTTCGAGAGAATCTCAGACTGCGCGCCGCTAACAGGCGCGTTGATCTGAAGCTCTTGAATTTCACCTGATTTAGAAGCAATAGGTATAGACATAAACAGTTATCCTTGCGCGGCGACCGGCTGTGGCCGCGGCTGCTGATGTTTGATCGGAAGCGGCATTCTGCGAAGACCCAGCGCGCAAAACGCCGTGATCAATGCCAGCGCCGCGCAGGCATAAAATCCGTAGTTCCAGGAACCGGTCTTTTCATACAACGCTGCCGCCAGACCGCCGCCCATGATCGACGCGACGCCCTTGGCGCTATATATGAAGCTGTAATTCGAGCTGGCGTTTCGCACCCCGAAAAAATCGGCGCTCGCCGACGGGAAAAGCGAGTAAACCTCGCCCCAGGTAAAGAAGATCAGCGCGCTGCACGTGATGAACAGGGCCGGAGATGTGCGGCCGATGGTCACCATGCTGAGCAGAAATATCGATTGCAGGAAAAACGCGATAAACATGGTCCGTTCGCGGCCGAGAACATCGGAGACCATCCCCCAGAACAGGCGTCCGCCTCCGTTCGCCAGCGGATTCAGAAAGAGAGCGAGGCTCAAAGCCGCCGCGCCAATCTTGTAGGAATCCGCCATGGGCGCGACCTGGGCCGTGACCATCAACCCGCCGATTCCCATCATTAGCGCCATACCGAACAACAGATAGAAGTGCGGCGTTTGCAGCATCTCCCAGGAAGTGAAATCTTCGCCGTGGCTTCGCACCTTCACGCTGGTGGCTGAAGCTTTCGCAATCTGGACCGTCGCTGGATTTTCCAGAAACTGCGCGGCCAGCACGATAATGAGACCTTGCGCGACGCCCGTGTAAAGGAACGCGGTCTGGTAGCCATGATCGTGAATCAGGCGCGCAATCAGCCACGTGAATAAGGCCGAACCCGATCCGAAGCCCGCTGCGATCAGACCGGCAGCCAGACCGCGCTTATCGGGAAACCATTTGAGCGCGATACCCATGGACCCGCAATAGACCAGCGCGGCACCGAATCCCGCGATCGAATAGAAAACGTACAGCTCAGAAAGCGAGTCCGCGTGGCCCAGTGCCGCCCAGCCGGCGCCGCACAGGATGCCGGCGATCGACATAAAGGCGCGCGGGCCAAGCCGGTCAATCAGCCAGCCCGAGCAGGGCATGACCCAGGTTTCAAATGCGATGAAAAAGGTGAACCCCCACTGAATATCCGAAAGTTTCCAATGCTTCGCGGCGACCAGCGGCTTGACGAACAGGGTCCAGGCATACTGCAAGTTCGCGATCATGATCATCGCGACGACGGCGGCAATTAAACGGAACCAACGGTTCACTGCTTACGCTCCTCGTGAGACTCGATCCAATAGTTTAGTGCACGCGTAGATGCTGCGTGTGTGCGGCATCGGAATACTCATGCGCTCGCCCAGTTCGACCACGGCGCCCACGATGGCCTCGAGTTCCATCGGACGCCCTGCTTCGAGATCCTGCAACATCGACGTCTTGTGCTCGCCGACCTTTTCCGCGCCGGCGATTCTTTGATCGATCGAAACGGGCAACTCCATCTCCAGCTTAGCCGCGACGGCTTCAGCCTCGGTCATGATATTACGAACCAGGGCGCACGTGTCCGGATCGCGAACAATACGCACCAGCGTCGCGTGGGTCAGCGCGCTGATCGGGTTGAAGGCGACATTGCCTAAAATCTTGACCCAGATCTCGTGCCGGATCCGCGCGGTCAGCGGACAACGCAGGCCCGCCTTGACTAATCTCTCCGCGATGTTGCGCGCCCGGTCCGATCGCGAACCGTCGGGTTCGCCGATCGACAGGCGATTGCCTTCGTTATGACGGATAACGCCAGGCTCGACAATATCCGTGGAAAAATAGGCGATCGATCCGAGAACGGTATGGGCAGGAATCGAATCGGCGATCACACCGCCCGGATCGACGCGTTCCAGTCGCAGACCCGAGAACTCGCCAGCGTCGAACTGAAAATACCACCACGGAACCCCGTTTTGCGTGCTGACGACGGTCGTTTTTTCGCTGATCAGGGGCTTGATCTGGGGGGCAAGCTGCGTCAGTCCGTGGGCCTTTACGCCGAGAAAGATCGCATCCATCGGACCTGCATCTGCGAGATTTCCGATGATGCGCGGGCGGACTTCGAAACTGTTTTCCGAACCGATTACGCGCAGGCCATTTTCCTGCATCGCGGCGAGATGTGGACCGCGCGCGAACAGAGTCACATCCTCGCCGGCTTGCGCCAGTTTTGCGCCGATATAGCCGCCGATCGCACCTGCGCCGGCGATCAGGAACTTCATGGTCAGGCTCCCGTGAGAGCCTTCGCGACGGCGCCCCGTTGAATTTTTCCCGTGGCAGTGCGAGGAATGGTATCGACGATGTAGACCTTTTTAGGACGCTTGAAATCGGCGAGCCGCTCTTTGCAGAAGCTGAGAATCGCGGCTTCGCTTTCCGGCTCCCGCAGCACGACGGCGGCGGCGACTTCCTCTCCCCAAGTCGCATGGGGCACGCCGAAAGCAACGGCCTCGGCTATGGCCGGATGAGCAAGGAGAACCTCGTCAATTTCGCGCGGAGCAATTTTTTCGCCGCCGCGATTGATTAATTCCTTGATGCGGCCCGTCAGCACGAGATAGCCGTCGGCATCGAGATAGCCCTGATCGCCCGTCCGGAACCATCCGTTGGTGAAGGAACTTGCATTCGCTTCAGGATTGTTTTCGTAACCGTCGACAACATTGGGGCCCTGAATGACAACCTCGCCGCGTTCGCCCTGCGGAAGCTGATTGCCCTTGGCGTCCATAATCCCGATCTTGACGCCCGTTCCCGGTCCGACCGATCCCCCCTTGCGAGCCGCGGGCGGCTGCGGATTCGAGCACATCTGGTGCGACGCTTCAGTCATGCCGTAAGCTTCCAGAACCGGAGCCCCGAAGACCTGTTCCATTTTCGCCATCATTTCCGGCGGTAACGCCGCGCTGCAGGACCGGATGAAGCGCAGGCCTTCGGCGCCCTGGGGACGCTCGTCGCCCGCGCGTGAAAGCAGCAGATGATGAATGGTTGGGACAGCGGAGTACCAGGTGACGCGGCAGTCGCGAATCGTGCGCCAGAAGGAAAGCGGATTGAACTTCGAGGGCACCACCAGCGTGCCTCCGGACGCGAAGGTCGAAATAGTGGAGGCGACCAGGCCATGCACGTGAAACAAAGGCATCGCGCACAAAGCAACGTCATCTCCGGAAAGGCTGTAGTGGTGCACAATATTCGCGGCGGACGCAGCAAGATTCCGATGACGGATCGGGACACGCTTGGGCCGTCCGGTGCTGCCGCTGGTGTGGAGCACTAGAGCGATCCCGTCCGGAGAAGGTGCGGCCGACCCTCCGTTGCGGGGTGCGCCGGCGATTCGGACGAATCCTTTGTCGTCCATTTCAAGCGAATGAACCGGGACCTTCCCTTCCGCGGCTTTACGCGCATCGGGCGCGCCGTCCGACGGACATAGCAGAAGCTTCGCCGACGTGTCTTCGATATAAAAACTAAACTCATCCTGGCGATAACCGGGGTTCAAGGGTGCAGCGGTACCGGCGATGGAAGCGGCCAGAAAACTAACGATCGCAGGAAGGCCGTTCGGCAGCACAGTCGCGACCCGGTCGCCGGGCCCGATGCCTAACGCGGTCAGCGCGTCCGCCATGGTCATCACCTGCTCGCGAAGCTGATCGTAGGTAACTTGAATTCCCGCGTCCGGCAGGATGACGGCGGGATGGCTCCCTGGCGCCGCCTGGAGGAGATCAGCAAGATTATTTGGATTGGGCATGAAAAGACACTTTCAACAACGGGGCTCTTTTCGCGATGGTATCAGACTCTCGCGGCATGCCGCCCAGCGACCAAGCGATAACTGCCTTTCACCAGCTCTTCGACCTCTTCCCAATCCAGGCGGCCCTCGACCTTCATCGAGACCCAGCCGTGCTGTCCGATGTAGGGGGTTTTGATGAAACGAGGGTCTTGAAGGAAGATCCCTTGCTCGGTCTTGGCGACCTTGATCGCGATCGTGTAAGCGCTGTCGGGCCCGTGAAACACGCAAAACGGCTTTCCTTTGAACCGGAAGAACGGATGGCCGAAATTCTCGGTCTCTTCGGCGCCGGGCAGCGCGAGGCAGACTTTTCGAAGGCGAGGGAGGACGGCGGCCATTTAGGTTTTTTTGGCCGTCTTTTTGGAGAAATGTTCAATCCCGCGGCGCGCGTCTTCCGTCATGCGAGCGAGCGCGTTGGCGTGAACCCCGGCTTCGAGCGCTGAGTCAAACGTCATTCCGTCCATATGATAAAGCAGGTTCTTAGTCAGCGCTACGGCCGAGCCGGACTTCGAGGCCAAAGCCGTAACGTACTCCTCCAGGAGTGAGTTGAACTCTGCGTCTGGGTACACGCGGTTAATCAGCCCGACCGCGTGGGCTTGCGGCGCCGTGATGATTTCCCCGGTCGCGAGCAGCTCGAAAGCGCGCTTTTCGCTCACCGACCGGCGCAGAATCGCCGTCACCATCGCCGGCACAAATCCGATTTTCACTTCCGGGTATCCGAAATGGGCGGATTCCTCGGCGACGATCAGGTCGCAGGCCGTCGCCAGGCCGCAGCCTCCCGCCAGCGCCCGGCCCCGAACCGCGGCGAGGATCGGCCTCGGGTGATGGCGCATTTGAAGAAAAATGTCCGCCAACTGGCGTGCTGTCTCGACGTGATCGAGCACCCCGGCATCAGCGGTCCGATCGAACCCCGCCAAGTCCGCGCCGGAACAGAAATCGGAACCCGCGCCCGTGATTACCACCACGCGCACGGCATCATCTTTTGCCGATTTCTTCAGCGCGTTCGCCAGCTCGCCCAGCATTTCCGGGTTCAGCGCATTGCGTTTTTCCGGACGATTCAGCGTGATCCGCGCGATGGCCGATTC
>Ga0070731_10002042_pt1 | contig 19895 bp, 2 predicted proteins | sample Coa_R1_2_FD_66448 | JGI IMG/M metagenome (GOLD analysis project Ga0070731, IMG submission 66448) | Surface soil microbial communities from Centralia Pennsylvania, which are recovering from an underground coalmine fire - Coalmine... | ecosystem: Environmental > Terrestrial > Soil > Unclassified ... | reverse complement strand
GCCTACCTTGTCAGCAATAATTTTGTCGGCGACCCGGAATGGATTGGCGTTTTGGAACGTCCGCAGGAAATGCATTCCTCCGACAACAAATTTGTCTCGCGTTACGCCTACCTGGTCGTCCCCGCGGGAAGCACGTTGGATATCAACGCTGTTCACAATCGCGCCAAGCGTCTCACGCTGCTCGGGGAAGGATTTTATCGGAACCAGGGAGTGGGAACGTACGAAGATAATCTGGCCGGGTTCCTCGCAGATTTGAACACCAACATGTGGTGGACGAACGGCGGGGCGTCCCAGTATTTCTACAACCTCAATCCGGGCGGGGTTTCCTCCGGCCTGGCATTTTCAAACGCCAACGACCTTCTTTCGTACCGTTACGGGAACAGCTTTGGCTCCCTGGTCAGCGCCCGCAAAATATTTGCCACGAATGCGCTGGCATGGATTCCTGCCAATATCGATCTGTATGCCAGCGGCCCGCTGATGCTGGGAAATAATACCAACATTCTTCCGGTTCCGCCTGTTGCACAGCCGTGGTCCGGTGCGGACAACACCAACCATATTTTCTCAATCCAGGATTTCTATGATAGCTCGAAGCTGCCGGGTTCCTCTTTCCCGGCCAACCTGCAGGCGCTGGGCACCAGCAACGATTCGTATGACGAATACACGTTCACCCGTTTGATCTCGCAGCTCGGCAGCGATTCCGCGCCCGAGCAGGGCAAGATGAACATCAACTGGAAGAACACCGATATTCACGGCAACGTCATGGCGGGAATGGAAACAAATCTCATCCCGTGGATACCCATCGATTTCTTCACCAACGCCGCCGACCGCATGTTCCGCCAGTTGAACATGCGCGACCTCAACGGGAATCTCATTACCGTCACCAACATTCCTTTCTATGAGGACCCGCTTCGGCACAACGGAACCAATATCAATTTTTATACGCCGGCAGTTCATCGCGTCCTTCAACTCGCCGCGAACATCTACGACGCAAGCTCGAGCCGGTATGTTGGCAACGGCCCCACAAATTATCCCAGCGTATTCCGGCCTACCTTCAGCAGCCAGAATGGCGTCGGCTATATTTCAGGTTACGTCGAGGTGACCAATACTACGATTGACCCTTCGCTGACCCTCCCCTTTCTCAATGCCAGCAATTTCGTTATCGCGAACCAATCACAAAGGGCGAACTTCAATATTTACGGCGTTCCCTGGGTGATCGGCGCCAAGAAAGGTTTTCCGACCTTTAACGCGATGGCGATGTACAATGACATTGCCGTCACCCGCAAACTTGAATTTACCAACATCACTGGCAAGGCCTCGCCGCCGTGGCAAACCAATCAGTTGTTCGAATTCGGCATTACCAACAGCTTTGGCATAGAGGGTTGGAATTCCTATACGAACGCCTATGGCCGGAATCTGGCGCTGAGCGTCTTCAACTACCTGACTCTGGTCGTCACCAATCAGGCCGGAATTCCCCTGGTCAACGTCAACAATGTGCTCTTTCAAAACGCCATGCCCCTCAGTGGGTGGCCCCAGTGGGGCGCCCGCGACATACATAATCCGGACTCGTCATTTATAGTGCCCCTGTATGCGCTCAACAATTACACCAATGCAAATTATCTCCGCACCGGCACCATCGTGCCCATCGCGCCTACAACGTGGACCACAACCACGAACGCCCGCATATTCATGGGATTCCAATTCAAGCTGCAGTACTACCTGGTCGATACTACGGCTAACCGCGTCGTGGACTTCGTCAATCTCATCGGCACCCGGCCGGCGGTGGACGTCACCACTCAGTTGGGTACTTTTGCCGATGCCAGCGGCACCCCCAATAACGAGAGAGTAGATCCGGGGAATAATGTCCAGACACCCCACATCTGGGAGACGAATCTTCAGGGAGGAACTTTGATCGGCGTCATCAACCAGATGCAGGCGGACGAGAATACACAAAGCGCCACCCATAAAGCTGAAGCGATCAATTTCATCACCGAGCTCGGAGGAAATACCGGCGGCAAACCCTATTTTGAGGATTGGTATCACCCGCCCGGCAGAATTTTCCAATCTCTTGCCTGGCAGGTCAACGATCCCATGGTGCATTACATGGGGCTGGATTTGGAGAATACCAATCTCAGTAGCTTCATCGGAGCGCGCTACGACGGCGTATTCCAAAATCCTCCGGCCAATCCCGAACTGGGCATTTTGACGAATCTGAATTACGCGTATCAGCCCTGGGGCGGATATCATTTGCCGAATGGCGCCGATCAAGGCCAATCCCAAAACGGGGTCAACTACGATTTTAACTACCAGATCAAGGATGCCGGAGTGCAGCAATCCGACGGCTGGGATTTTCCAACCAACAAATTCTGGGATGCCGGCGTTCTGGGACGCGTCCATCGGGGCACTCCCTGGCAGACCATCAATTTAAAGCAATATCTTCCGACACTGGCCAATTCAGCCAACTGGACGAATTGGAACAACGACAAGATGTTCACCTATACGAACCTGTTTATTGTTACCAATGGCAACAATCAGGGTTTCAATACGAATATGCTGACGGCTGACGGCTTGTTGTCCTCGCCCAATCAGGATTATTTGCTATACGACTTGTTCACCACCGCTCCCAATGACAACAGCACGCGCGGCCAGTTGAACGTCAACCAGCCGGGCATGGCGGCGTGGTCGGCAATCCTCTCCGGCGTGAATGTGCTGTCCAACTCGCCCGCCGGCCAGGTTTCGCTGCCCATCGCTCCCGCCGGGATTTACGATCCAAGCAATCCCACCCCGGTCGCGGCGATCGTGCAGGGAATCAACAATACGCGCACCAATTCGAACATCACCAACGGCTTTATTTTCCCGAATGGCGCCTTCCAGCGTCTCGGGGATATCCTGAATGTGCCGCAACTGACATATGCGTCGCCGTTCCTGAATACCAACGGATTGAGCACCCTGGCCGCCGCAGGACTCAACGATGAGGCCCTGGAGCGAATACCCCAGCAGGTGATGTCCTTATTAACCTTGAACCAGAATCCCCGATTTGTAATATACTCGTTCGGTCAGACGCTGCACCCTGCGAACAGCTCATTGGTGGTCGGCGGAACCTTTAACGGCCTGTGTACGAATTATCAGATTACCGCCGAGATCGCCACGCGCGCAGTCGTCCGAGTGGACGGCTCACCCGATCCCAAATATACCCGGCAAAATCCGGACCCGCAGGGTCGGTATTATCCGCCTCGCATCGTGGTGGAGCAGTTTAACGTGCTCGGCCCTGAATAGATTAATGTGAAGACTCAGTTTGGAGACCGGACAACTACCCGTCCCGCCGGCAGGGTTTGCCCTGCCCTCGTAACGCACAGATTTTCAATCTGCGGCGGCTCCCCCAATTCCACAGCGGTCAAAACAATCCACCCCGGCCGAGTGCAACTCGGTGATACAGCAGATCGGAAATCTGCGTTACGCCCTTTTAACTTATGAAGCATTGGCGACCCATAGCCTGGTTTTTGTTGAGCCTGGCGTGCTTTATTGGCGCGTTCTATTTCTGGCGGCTTGGCGACCGGTGGCAGGCCGAGAAAACTCGCGGCGCAGCCGCAACGAATGCCCAGTCCGCACCCTCGAACACCGCCAGTCCTGCCGCACCCACAAAACTGACGTCCTCCAGCGTCACTCACGAAAGCACCGCGCCGGTCATTCCGTCGTTGCACCAGACGACTAATGGAATCGCGCGGCGTTCAACGAATTTTCCCTATCGCCTGAGCAACACGGCCCTGGGCATCGGCGAACTACAGCGCAGCCCGAAAGCGATCCTCCTCGAAAATGCGTTGATCGATTCCAGCAAGCCCCTCAACCTCGACATTCCCGATAAACTCCAGGCCCACGGCGATCCCGGCTCCTATATCGTGCAGGCGGATGGAACCATTGACAATGCCTTCCGCGACCGACTGAAGGCGGCGGGTTTGGACATTGTTTCGTACATCCCCAACAATGCCTACCTGGTTACGGGCACAGCCGCGCAGGTTGCGTCTTTCGGAAGCTCGGCCATTCCGTTCGAGCCGTATTACAAAATCAAATCAGCGCTGATGCCGCTGGCGTTGACTGGTTATAAGGCGACCGCCGTCAATGTCGCCGTATTTCCGGGCACTCTCGATCAAACGACGGATGCGCTGAAACAGCTCGGCGTGACCGTCGGCACTCAAAGCCCGTCACCGTTCGGAACGGAGCTGGCTCTGCAGAATGTCGCGGACATTGCGGCTGTCGCCAGCCTGCCCGGGATTGAAATCGTTGAACCCACCAGTCCGCGCATGTTGGAAAACGATTTGAGCCGCGTGATCGAGAGCGTTTCCGTCGACCCGTTCACAAATGGCAACTACCTGGGTTTGACCGGCTCCAACGTGTTCGTGGAGGTGAATGATTCCTGGGTGCCGACAAATACGGCGTTTAATCCGGCGGTTACCATCAACCCGGATTTGTTGGACATCGTCGTAAATACGAATTTCTTCCCGCAGGGCATCGCTGATTTCGTCGGTCATGCGACGCACGTCGGCGGTATCATCTCGAGCAGCGGGCTTAACAGCCCGACCAACCTCGTTCCCGGGTCTCCGCAGTTCGACAGTTACCGCGGGAAGGCGCCGCTGGCGACTCTCTTTGCCATGCCGGCACTGAGCGATGTCAGCGATGCTCAATTGCAGGAAGCCGCTGCGAACACGAATGCGCTCATTTCCAACAACAGTTGGGGATACGGCTCGTCTACTTACGATTTGGCCGCTGCCAGTTATGACCAGGCCGTGCGCGATTCGGTGCCGGGACAGACAGGTTCGCAATCGGTGGTTTACGTTTTCGCAGCGGGCAATAACGGCCAGGGTGACGACAGCGGAATCAACGGTTTGGCGGACACTCTTTCATCACCCGCCGTGGGAAAAAATGTGATCAGCGTTGGCGCCAGCGAGTTGCCGCGCAACATCACCAACGTGGTCACCATCTGCGACGTTTGTAACACCAATAATGGCTGCACTACCGACACGCCGTGGCTGGGCGAAACCGATTCCAGCAACGAGGTGGCGAGCTTTTCATCCCGCGGCAACGTGGGTATCGGCATTGAGGGACAATTCGGCAGGTTCAAACCGGACGTGGTTGCGCCGGGGACATTTGTCGTTTCCACCCGTTCGCTGACCTGGGACACGAACGCATATTACAATCCGATCACCGTCGCTCATACCGAATTTGATGGGCTTACCGTTCAGACGAATTCGATTTTTAGTCTTCCGGGCACTTTCGTTCCCTGTGATTCAATTGAACTGGTGGTCAGCGCCATATCCGTGACTCCCACAAATGTGCCGATGCCGATTTATGGCAGCACAGTGGATTTTCCTCTTTTGCCGGCGGATTTGCTGGGTACGAATACGGTCACGGCGCCGGGGGATTTCCCGCTGGTTACAGACACGCAATGGTCTTTTGGGGTCGGCAATATAACCAACCGGCCCGTAACGTTCAATATCTCCGCTGACGTCGTCGAGACCAACGCCATGGGAGATTATTTCGATGTCTTGCGGACGAATCTGAACGACCAGCTTCTGAGCAGCAATGGCGGGCCGTTTTATCGCTATGAAACGGGCACGAGCATGGCCGCACCTTCGGTATCCGGCGTGCTGGCTTTAATCGAGGACTTTTTCACCAACCGGATGCCCGCTAACACGCCCACGCCCAGCCCGGCCTTGATGAAGGCGCTGCTCATTAACGGCGCCCGCTCCATCAATTCCATTTACGACTATCAGGTCCAGAACAACATCAACTACCAGGGATGGGGTTTGATCAATCTGACAAACTCGCTCCCCACCGGAATTACGAACTCACTTAATCAGCCGGCGGCGATGTTCTTTGCGGACCAGAGCACGAACAATGCGCTGCAGACAGGCGACAGCGCGACCTACAGCCTCAACGTAAGCTCCAATGCCAGCGGTGGTAATTTGCGCGTGACTCTGGTGTGGACGGATCCCCCGGGCAATCCGGCGGCCAGCCTCAAATTGGTCAACAACCTGGAGCTCATCGTTACCAACACGGATAATCCGACGAACCCGATTGTTTTCTTCGGCAACGATTTTGCATCCGGCAGTGTTTTCACTTCGACGTGGGACGGCAATACGAACAACATTCCCTACGACACGGTCAATAACGTCCAAAACGTCTACATTCCGTTTCCGCTCGGATCGAACTACACACTCACCGTTTTCGCAAAGGACGTGAATGTGAATGCAGTCACCGGCCTTACCAATGGCATCCACCAGGACTTTGCACTCGTGGCCTCGTGGGACGACGGTGAAATCAGCAACGCGATCACGGTGACCACTCCGACCATTACGCCCGCTTATATGCCGGACGTGACGGGTATCACGAACGAATTCGAGAACTCGCCCACTGTTTCCGGAGGCGTCCTGCTTGATCAGCTTGTCGGCGCCAACCCTCCGGCGCCGGGCACCAACACGATAGGTCTCACGAATCAGATTAATTGGGGCACCAACGGGCAGATTACCCTCGGCACGCCCAACCAATGGCATTTTTATGTCGTAACGAATACGGTCGGGACCAACGCGACGGTTCCATTCTTCACCAACGCCGCTTTTGCCACGTTCCTGCCGGAGAACCTCTCCATTCCGCCGGTTGGCACCAGGGCCGACAATGTCGACGATTCCACCCGTCCGGAAGCAGATATCGATTTGTATGTGGCGCGCGGGTCAGTTTTTCCGAACGCCTTTAACCTCACAAACCTCGACCCCACCGTCCTTGCGACCTGCGATAAATCCCTGGGCCGAGGGGGTTCGGAAACAATTATTTACACGAACGTGCAGCAGAGTGAAGTGTTCTATGTCGCGGTCCAATCGGAGGATCAGGAGGCATCCGTGTACGCCTTTGCCGCGTTGTTCTCGCAAAACCCGTTCAGCTCGATCGGCCCGAACGGTGAAGAAGACATCCAGGGCATCAATGTGCCGGCAATCATTCCCAATGGCACGCCGACCGTCCCCGGTCGGGCCATAGTCCTCGGCATCGGAGTCCAGCCGATCAGCATTCAACGCGCGATTGTCACCAATCACATTGAGCACGACAACATCGGCGACCTGTTGGGAACGTTGAATCACAGTCAGATTTCTGTGGTGCTGAATAATCACACCTTCGGAAACGACAGCAGCAACCAGGTCCTGGTGTATAATGACAATGGCGATGGCACTGTCGGTACCATGCCTTCCGACGGCCCCGGGACTCTCACCAGTTTTATCGGCCAGCAAGGCGCTGGATTATGGACGTTGACGGAGGCGAATGGATCAGGTTTCGGCACCGGCCAGGTGGACAATGTCACCATCCGGCTCGACCCGCAGGAGCGGACCAATGGCATCACCGCCACCATCCAGCCCGGAACGTTCTTCTATGATTTCATTGATGTGCCGGCGGAGGCAACGAATCTGACGATTTGCGTCACCGGCGACCCGGCGAGTCCCGGCGCATTCAATCAGCCGGTGGATCTTTATCTCCGTTACGGGGACTTGCCCACACAGGCCGTCTTCGATTATTTGAAGCAGATAGTTCCGCCCGGTGATTGCCTGTCAATCGATCGGAGTTCGTTGCCGCCGTTGAAACCGGGAAGATATTTCTTCGGCGTCTTTAATCCGAGCAGCCTGCCGCAAACGGTTCATATTTCGTGGACGTTCGGGCTGGACGTCAATGGCGTCACCCCGGTCCCGATTATTGCAACGAACACACCGGCGCCGATCAATGAGGATGCGGTGACGAACAGTACCATCCTGATCACCAACGATCAGGATATTGTGTCGGTGAACGTCGGCGTGGTGCTGAAGGATCCGCGGGTTTCTGACCTGGTCCTCACGCTCGTTGCCCCCACCGGCCAGCGCATCCTGCTCATGGAGAATCGCGGCGGGAACGTGGCCACGAACCTGGGGCATTTGAACATCAGCACGAATTTCTTCGGCCAGACAAGTGCCGGCGGAGCTGTCCAAACCAATAACGTCCTCACAAATATTCCACCCCAGGGTGTATTGATTATCAACTACAACTTCTTCACCGTCCCTGACGTGATGGATGTGTTCGACAACTTTGGCCAGCACATCTTCCATTCCGGTTTCATCAGCGGGTCGAACACGTTCAATATTCCTTACGGTCCCGGCGTCACCAGCCTCACCATCATCATGAACCAGGGCAACAATCCCGTCGACACAACGGCGTGGACTTATACCCCCATAGTGGTTTCAGAGGATTTCACTTACCTGACGTTCACCGATGATACGAATCTGACGGAGATTCCGATTAAATTCGCCATTCCGCCGTATGACAGCCTTGATAACGGGACGAATTTCCCCTTGAGCGATTTTGAATCCGCAACCAACGGCGATTATGTGGCGACGCCAACCACTCAACCGATAACCTTTGGTGACACGAACGGCGGGTGGACCCTGAGGACCAATAATGTTTTTGTCCGCTCCAATTTCTTTGTGGGCACGAACCTGATCAATCTCTCGACCAATCGCGTGAGTGTCGTCAGTGATCCGAACACGGCGGCGAGCGGCAGCAATTACCTCGCGCTGGCGAACGGCTCGATTTCGCGCGTCATTCCTCTCACTCCGGAACGGAATTATGTCATCAGTTATCTGGTCCGCGGCCCGGGTATCGCCGGATGGTGGCGCGGTGAGGGCAATTCATCCGACAGCAGCGATCCCGAACAGTTGGGCAACAACGGCGATTTGATTGGCCGGTTCGACTTCCCGGCCGGTGAAGTCGGCCAGGCCTTTGCGATGGAGGATTCCGGACTGGAGTTCCAGTTCGCCGGAACGAACACATACGTCCAGGTGCGGCAATCGCCTTCGCTGGATGTGGGCGCCAGCGGCAGCGGGTTCACGATCGAAGGCTGGATCGCTCCCACGAACACAACCTTCCAGCAGCCGATCGTCGAATGGCTGGCGCATGTGCCGACGAACACGATCGTCAACGGCCAGCCGGTGACCAATCTCGTGATCCGGGCCGGTCCGTTCCTGAACCGTGCCAATGGCCATTATTATTATCTGCTCGGCCAGACGAACTGGGCTACCTCCGAGCTGTGGGCGAATTCGCTCGGCGGCCATCTGGCCGAAGTGGATGATGCGAATGAGGAGAACTTTATTTACGACACCTTCGCGCAATACGGCCTGACCAATCACACGATGTGGATTGGCCTGAGCAACAGCGTGGCCGACACTAACTTCTCGTGGTCCACCGGTAATCCGCTGGTGGGATACAGCAATTGGGGGCTGGGCGAGCCGACGAATTGCGGCGGAAACCCGGGCTTTGTCGCCATCCTCGGCCCGACCAACGCATTGCCCGGCCTCTGGTCGGTGCTGGACAACAACGGCGTCGATTGCGCCGGCGTCAGCAACGCGCCATTCGGCGTGGTGGAAGTGAACGAGATTCAGACCAACGGAGTGCAGTTCTGGATTTCGGTCACGAATTCGGTCACCAACAATATTCTCACGGGCAACGGCCGGCTGTATGCGAATATCGTGGACACCAACAACGGGTCGCATGAGGTCTTCTCCGGGCCGGGACTGATTAAGAGCAACATCTTCCAGCACGTGGCGTTGACCTACAACACCAATACAGGCGTCGCTCAGTTGTTCTACAATGGCACGAATGTGGTCACGACGAATATCGGCGTGTTTGTGCCCAAGACCGGCGGCGACGTGCTCCTGGGCAAGGACATGAGCCGGGTCACGAACAATTTCTTCTGGGGCCTGATGGATGAAATGAGCATCTACAGCCGTTATCTGTCGGGTGCGGAAATTGCCGCCATCTACAACATCTCCGCGTCCACGACGAACCGGAATATCGGCAAGTTCGATCCCGGCATTACGCCCGCGCTCAGCGTGGCCGAGGCACAGGCGGTATTTGGCAGTGTGACGAACGTGATTTACGGCATGAATAATGGCTGGCAGTTGCAGGGCTTCAGCATCAAACCGACCAGCAACACGCTGCCGGTGCAGATCACCGGGCTCGAGCCGGGCGTGCTGCTGGATTCGTTCTTCGTTTCGGAAGAGCCGCCGGGCAATCTCTACTATCTGCCCGAGCAGCCGCTGAATGCGCTGGTCGGCAGCAACGCGTTCGGCAATTGGACGCTTGAAATCCGCGACTCGCGCACGGGCGAGATTGCCACCGACGCGCAACTGATCAGTTGGGAACTGCAGTTCATCCTGCAGACGAACACGCCCACGCCGGTCCAGATGAGCCCGCAGACGCCCAGCACGAATACGATTCCGCCGGGCGAAGTGGGTTACTTCATAGTCAACGTGCCGAGTTGGGCGAATGACGCGACCAACATCCTGGTGTCCTCCCAGGATGCCTTCGGCAACCCGGCGCCGGTGAGCATGGTGTTTGACCAGACCACGCCGCCGCTGACGGGCGGGCCCGACTTCCTGTTGCTGGCCAATTCAAGCGCCGGCATCGGCGCGCCGGTATTGCAGGCCTTCAATCCTCCGATTCTGCCAAGCACGCCGCCATTGCTGCCGGGCCAGAGCTATTATCTGGCGATTACGAACGCCGGCCCCAACTCGGCCACGGTCGTGGTGGAAGTGGATTTCAACATCACAACGTTGAGCAACGGCGTGCCTGTCACGGCTGCCTTCAAGACCAATGAAATCGAACGGCCGTTTATCTTTAACGTGCACTCGAACGCGACCGAGGCGACCTTCCAGTTGCTGCAAATGACGGGTGGCAACGCGGACCTGGTGTTGCGCAAAGGCCTGCCGCTGCCATCGTTGACGAGCGCGGATTACGGGGCCTTCAACGGCAGCAACGCGACCGAAACGATCTATGTGCTCACGAATTCGGCGCCCGTGCAGCTTTCCGCCGGACCGTGGTATCTGGACGTGGTCAAGCGCGTGATGGCTTCCGACACGCAGACGAATGGATACACCATGCGCTATGCCGTGCTGGCGAAGGAACTGACGAACGCACCGACGATCATCAGCATCAGCAATCGCGTGCCATTCACCTTCACGGCGCCACCGGGCGCGGCGCTGACGAGTTTCTTCAGGTTCACCACGAATAATTTCAGCGGAGTTGTGGCCACCAATATTTCGGGCATCCATTTCGAGGTGTATAACCAGAACGGCAACGGCGATTTGACCGTGCAGACCAATGCGCCGCCCTTGGCGCCGGTCTTCTACCAGAGCAGCCAATTGCCGAGCGATGACGCGGAATATGTCTTCATTCACACGAACACCGCGCCGACCAACGGTGTGACGGTGACGAACCTCATGCAGGATTGGTACCTCGGCGTGCCGAACAATGAAACCAATACGATCAAGTTCACGATCGTGGGTGTGATCGATACGAACGTGTTCGCCTCGTTCCCGGCGGCGGAAGGAGCGGGCTCACTGACCCGCGGCGGCGCGTTCGGCACGAATGTTTATCACGTGACGACGCTGAACGACTCCGGCGCTGGCAGCTTGCGCGACGCGGTCACGTCCACCAACGGCGGCGGCACGGTGGTATTCGATACCGCCGGCACCATCAACCTCGCCACGCCGCTGTTCATCACGAATTCGGGATTCACCATCGCCGGCCAGACGGCGCCGGGCGGGAACGGCATTACGATTGCCGGCGCACCGACCTACATTCAGGACGTGACGGACATCATCCTGCGCTATCTGCGCTTCCGTCCGGCGGGCCCGAACATCATGGATTCACTGCAGATCACGAACGCGGCGAACATCATCGCCGACCACGTGTCCGTGGCATTCGGGACCAACAACGTCGTTTCGATCCTGAACTCGTCGAACATCACCGTGCAATGGTCCGTGCTGGCCGACAGTCTCAATAATACCAACACGGTCACGGGCGGCACGTCGATCCGGTTCGGCTCGGGCGATGTGACGTTGCACCATAATTTGTATTCGGACAACTTCAGCGCCAATCCGACGATCGGCGAGGACGTGACCCTGGATTTCGTCAACAACGTGATCTACAACTGGGGCCTGTTCGCGGGCAACTCGACGAACGACCTCGTGGATAATCCGGGCGGCCTGACCAACTTCCTGAATTACTCGGCCAATTATCTCATCGCGGGCACGAATTCCGACCTGACGAATGGGGCGTTCTTCGGCAGCTCGCCGGACACGTTCATCTTCCAGACCAACAACTTCATTGATACGAATCTGAACCTGGTTCTGGACGGTGCGAATACGAGCTGGGGCATGTTCTCGAACCAGTTCACGGAATTCAGCGATCCGTTCCCGATTGAAGCGACGGCGCCGGATGAAGCGTTTATTGCCTATGAGCGCGTGCTGGATTTCGCGGGCGCATCCATGGACAAACGCGATGCGATGGATATTGGCACCGTTGAGCAGGTGCGGTTGTTTGGTGGAACGAATGCCGCAACGCCGGCTTTCCTCTCTGGAATGGCGTCATGGTGGAAGGCGGAAAGCAACACGCTGGATAGTGTCGGTCCAAACAACGGGACAGCGATAAATGCTCTGGGATTCGAACCGGGCGAGGTCAACACGGCCTTCTCTCTGGACGGCAGTTCGTCGTATGTCCTGGTGCAATCGACGAGCCCGACCCTTAATGTTGGCGCGGGAACCGGCATGACGATTGAAGGTTGGATCAATCCCACTGGTGTCAATCGGGAACAACTCCTTAGCGAATGGGAACGTGTTCTGGGGTCCGGCAGCGGATCGGATGTGGGGGTCAACTTCGCCATCATTAGCGACACGACATTGTTCATCAACATCGAAGACACTGCCGGGGTCGCCCATTTTCTCGACTCGGCGCCGGGTCTGATCATTCCGAACGTCTGGCAACATGTGGCAGTGACATATGATACGAATTCGGGCATCGGCACGATGTTTATCAATGGAACGGTCGTCGCCTCCGCGAATTTGGGCGTCTTCACGCCGCAAACCAGCTACACCAATCTCGTGATTGGAGCCCGCACGTACTTGGCGTCGGAATCCGCTCCGCGCAGTGTGTTCGGCGGCGGAATAGACGAATGGACCATTTATAATCGAGGGCTCTCTCAATGCGAGATTCAGGCGATTTACAATTCCGGCAGCGCCGGCAAGGCCCCTCTGTTGGCAGCCAGCGGCGGCTCGGGAAGCTCGATTGCATCGCCATTTGCAGACGTGGACAAAGACGGCATACCGGACTTCTGGGAAATCACGCTTGGTGAAAACGCCACGAATTTCAGCGCCAATGCCGATCGCGACGGCGACGGTTACACCGACCTGGAAGAATACTTGAACTGGCTCGGCGGCCCGCACGCGCTCACGGTGACCAACATCACCACCAACATCGACCTGTATGTGATGTCGGGCAATACAGGCAACCTGATGTTTGGTGTGGCCAACGGCACGAATGGCACGGTTTACTTGACGAACGGGCCGGCCTGCGAAGATCCAGTCAGCGCGAATGTCATCGCCGTCTTTACGCCGACCAACAATTTCGGCGGCGGGAGCAACGGCGGCTTTGCCTCGTTCACCTACATGGTTACCAATGCGGATACGTTCGCTTACTTCGGGCCGGTGACGGTGAGTGTGTTTGCCAGCTCGGTGCCGATCACGAACGCGTCGGTCTTCAGCTTCCCGGCGCCGCCGACGTTCGAGATGAATCCGAACACCAATTTAATGGTGACCAACATCGCCATCCCGACCAATGGCGTCACCTACACACCGATCAATCCGCCGCCGTTTGAAACGATTGATACGAATACTGGTATTATAACGTTCTCACCAACGAACGGTCCCTCGACCAATATCATTACAACGGTGGCGACGGACACAAATGTGCCGCCCGATTCGTTGACGAATACGTTCATCCTGATCGTGAACGGTCCGCCGGTGTTCATCCTGCAGCCGCCGCCGAACCTGACGAATACGGCATTGGGCCCGATTACCGTGACCAATGGGGCCACTGATCCGGATATGCCGCCGAGCGATCTGTTCTATCAATTGATCAGTCCGCCCACGCCGACGAACGCGGTGATCGTGACCAATACAGGAGTCATCACGTGGACGCCCACATTGGCTGATATAGGCACGTCGAATGTCTTCGAAACCGTAGTGACCGATACGAATGGCCTGAGCGCGACGAATTTCTTCATCGTGTTTGTCACGCCACCGATAGCTCCGTTCGCCTTCACGCAGCCGGCGCAGTCCGTTACCGGCCCCGGCGCCCGATTCAACGGCATGGCTACGCCCAATGGCATCCCGAGCGTGGCATGGTTTGATTACGGCACCAATACGGCTTACGGAAATACGACCACGCCGGTCAACGTGGGCAGCGGCATTAGTGTCGTTTACGTGCCGACTCAGGTTGGGGGTCTCACTCCGAATGTGCCGTATCACTATCGGTTGACGGTGAGCAATGCCTTCGCGGTGACGCATGGATTCGACCAGATCCTCGACCAGGCGAACGTGGTGGTCTGGGGCGCGAACTTCCTGAAGCAATCGCAGTTGCCGCCGATATTGGGTAACAACGTGGCGGCCATCGCCGCCGCTTATGATCACAGCCTGGCGTTGCTGCAGAACCGGACTGTCGTTGGCTGGGGTGACAATAATTTCAATCAGGTAAACGTGCCGGCGGGTCTGGTGAACGTTTTTGCTGTGGCCGGCGGGCAATACTCGAGCATGGCATTGAAGAACAACGGCACAGTGACGGCCTGGGGCGCGAATGTCTTCCAGAACGTCACCAACGTACCGGGCAGCATCACCAACGTGATTATGATCGCAGCCGGCGAGGACGCGGGCGTGGCCTTGAACAGCAGCGGTGATGTGCGGTCCTGGGGCGCTAATTTCTCGGGTATCACCAACGTGCCGCCGGGCCTGGCTGCCGGAAGCAACATCGTGGAGGTGGCGAGCGGTGAATTCCATGCGCTCGCGATCAGGAACGACGGAACGGTCATCGCCTGGGGCGAGAACAACGCCGGTCAGGCGAGCGTTCCAGCAGGCCTGAGCAATGTGGTGCAGGTTTCAGGCGGCAATTTCCACAGCCTGGCTCTGAAGAGCGATGGCACCGTGGCGGCGTGGGGCGACAACAGCGTGGGCCAGACGAATGTGCCGGCAGGGTTGAGCAATGTTGTGGCAATCGCGGCGGGCGGATTCCATAACCTGGCGCTCTTGAGCGACGGCAGCCTGGTCGGCTGGGGTGATGACAGCGTCGGCCAGACTAGCTTCCCAATAGGCTTGAGCAACGTGGTGGCTATTGCCGCAGGCAATCTGCACAGCCTGGCGCTGACACCGCTGCAATTGGTTGGCGGGACGAATCCTATCACCGTGCCTTCTACTAACGGAGTGATCCAGACGAACACGATTTTGGCGGGCCAGACACTGTTCTACCAGGTAAATGTGCCGGGCAACGCGGACTTCTCGACGAACAGCCTGTTTGCGGTCGGCAGTGGCGGCAACCTGAATATGTGGTTCACGACCAACACGCCGCCGACGATCACCAACGTGAACGACTCGTTGTTGATCTCGAACGCGCCATCCGGCTCGGTCACATTGACCACCAGCGGCGCGCCGCACTTCACGCCGTCGACGACTTATTACCTGGGCGTGCAGAACACGAACATCTTCTCGGTCAGCTATGGCATCGAAGTCGAGTTCCATTTCATCAGCACAACAACACTGACCAACACGGCGCCAATCTCGATCCTCCACACCAATATCAATGGAACGAATGGGTTCCTGATATACTGGTTTGCGCCGAGCAACGACTTGTTCGAGGTGCAGTGGACCTCGAATTTGACCCCGGTCATCAATTGGAACACGTTCACCAATCCGAACCCGGTCACTTATAACGTGGCCAGGTACACGAATGACCCGGCCAACACCGAGTTCGAGTTCTTTGATGACGGCACGCAAACCGGCGGATTTGGCAACGCGCGCTCTTACCGGGTAATCCTGCTGAATGGAGGGGCTGCCGCGCCGCCGTCGGTGTTGACCAACAGCGCGCCGCAGACCAATGGCATCAACGCCGGGCAAACGTCATTTTACCAGGTGACGGTGCCGACGAATGCCGTGTTTGCCACGAACAGCCTGCTTTCAACTTCCGGCGGGAATTTGAACATCTGGTTTTCGACAAATGCGCCGCCGACAGTCGGGAACCCGGATGATTTCCATTTGCTGACGAATGCCACGAGCGGTTCGGTGACTTTGAGCACGAACGGGACGCCGCAATTGATTGATGGCGGGACTTATTATCTGGGCGTGCAGAACACGAACAACGGTTCAGTCATCTATAGCCTGGCGGTGAATTTTGGCTTCAGCGCGGTCATCACCAACAGCGGGCCCAGCACCAATACCGTGCCGATATCGGGCATCACCCGCACGAATATCGGCGGCGGAACCAATGCCTTCACGCTGGTGTGGTTCGCGCCGAGCAACGATCTGTTCATGGTGCAGTGGAATAACAATCTGGCGGGCGGGACCTGGAACACGTTCAGCAATATCGTGAGCTACGATCCCAACGCGGCAAATGTCAACGCCACGAACACGCAGTTTGATTTCCTGGATGATGGTTCGCAGACGGGCGGGCTCACACCGAGCCGGTACTATCGGCTGATCCTGCTGGGTTCAGCACCGCCCGCGACCAACAGCAGTCCGGTGACGAATGCCGTGCCGATATCGGGCATTACCCGCACGAATATTGGCGGCGGAACCAATGCGTTCACGCTGGTGTGGTTCGCTCCCAGCAACGATCTGTTCATGGTGCAGTGGAATAACAGTCTGGTGGGTGGGACGTGGAGCACGTTCAGCAATATTGTCAGCTACGATACCACCTGGACTAATATCAATGCCACGAACACGGAGTTTGATTTCCTGGATGACGGTTCGCAGACGGGTGGGCTCACGCCGGGCCGGTTCTATCGGCTGATCCTGTTGAATCCATCGGGCGGGTCGTCGCCTTCCGTCACGGCAATACCGTTGACCAACGGGGTGCCGCGGAACTTTATGACGAGCGCGGGCAGCACGAACTTCTTCTCGTTTGATATAACGCAGACGAATGCGGCGGTATTGTTTGAATTGTATAACTTGTCGAGCAACGCGCTGTTGACATTGCAACGAAGCAATCTGCCAACGACGTCGCCGTATTTTGCGACGAGCGCAGGGCCGGGGACGAATTACCAGCAGATTGTCTTGCGGACCAACGGCGGGTTACCGAGTTTGAATGCGGTATCGTGGTTCCTCGGCGTCACGAATCTGGGGGCGAGCCCGCTGACCTACACGATCCGTGCTGTGTTGCAGACGAATAGCATGCTCATCAGCGGTCTGCCGATCGGCACGAGGGTATCGCAGCCCAGCAGCACGAACATTCAGTTGTCCTGGAATCCAACGGTAAGTGGCGAAGTATATGAAATCCGCACGAATGGAAATCTGGCGTCGTCGAATTGGGGCGCACTGACGGACATTACAGCTTCGGGAACATCGCTGATGTTCACCAATACGATACCGACGCCGGGATTGCCCGCGCTGTATTATTGGGTGGTGCAGGTGCCGTAGAGTGTTGGTGCGGCGGTATATCAGCCACACTCTGTGCTCGTGAGCAGAGTGACGTTTCAATTTAACCAGGGTGAACGGCGCTGGAGTCCCGAAGGGACTTCTGATAATAGCCCGGCGTTTCAACACCGGGTAAAAGTTCGGAGTCGCCTAAGTCCCGAAGGGACGGCTGAATGAGGCCATGTCCTACGGGAGTTCTTATCACCATTGCGTCTTTAGCACCAAAGAGCGCCGCCCTCTCATCACACGGGGATTACGTGAACGGCCCTGGCCATTTTTGGGTGGCATCGCGCGACAGAACAAAATCGTTCCGGCTTAGCTGCCAGCCGGGAATTCATAAATACCCCAGCTTGTTCATCCAGCAGCTCTTGCGCGCGTAGGAAATCAAATTCTCGTGCTGGCCATCCGCGAAGCGTGATTGCCGGGACGGATCGGCGGTGGATTGAATTTGCTGCCGGAGGGACGCGCCGGTGAAGCGTTCGAGTTTGCCGACCTCCTCCGCATCGCAGGCGATGATTTTTTCAAACTGCACGGTCAGCATTCGTTCGCCCAGCAGCGGTTCGCAAGCAAACGCCTGCGCGGTGTATTTTTCCCAAAGATCCAGCCCGGCCATTTTGCTTTCGAGAGTTTTTTCGTAACGCGGGCTTTTGGTGCCGGCCAGTTTCAGGTTGCGCTGCCAAAGGCTGAGCGCGACATCCATGCCGTTCCGGTAGATGTGAATCACCCGGGCGTCCGGAAACAGCTTGAGCCAGGCGGGGAGTGTGAAGGTGTTGCGAGGATCCTTCCAGCCCCACGGTTTGCCGGACAGCAATTTGAGCAACTGCCGTGGATGGCGGTATGACTTGATATACCCGCACATCAGCTGAAACGTCGACAATCTTATTTTGGAGAAATCCGCAGGCACTCCGGGCGAGGTCCAACTCCAGCCGTGCTGGGTGAGCAATTGAAGGTTAATCGCTTGAAATAACTCTGATTCGTAGTGCTCGTTGCGTTTGCCCAGGTCGTTTCCCATGAAAATCCCCGATGAGTGCAAAAGGCCGGCAAGCATCGAAGTGCCCGCCCGATGCATGCCGATGACGATGTAGGGGTGGCTGAAAAGATGATGAATCATGATTGTAGGGCGCAAGATCAGCGGAGAGTGCTTGCAGCGCGGTGCCTTGCCGTCCGAGCGGTTTACGCATTTATCCCCGCAGAGTGGAGCGAACAGCGGTTATCTCAGCCGGCTGCTTCCTGCGCCGGCTTAAGCCGGGCTTTTTCTTCTGCTGATCGATTTGACCATGTTGCGTTTAAGTGACCGGTTATAGCGAGATGGAGTGGTCAATCTTTTACATTTCGCGAACCGGTTAATGAATAGGGTGTTACGCTACCAGAGATGAATATGCAAAGGGTTTATTTATACTTTGTTGATATCAGTCAACGAGTTACAACTTATCTATATTTGTGTCCCAGGAAGTCTCACGTTGCCATTTGGCATGGCGCAAGGTTTAAAGAATTTTCGGGAGTATGAGAACGAATGCAGCCTTATCTTTTTCGCAGAATCAGACAAACCATCGCAATGGCAATCAGAAGTGCGACCACCATTGCTACGGCTTTCCAATTCCAGTGAGGAGGCTCAATATGGAAAGAGTACCAAATTACGTCAGAAATCATTTCAAGGCTGTCATTCAACTTGTGCGTATCCCAACGGAAAGCAAACTCATTCGCATAGCGGTGAAGATGCCCTTTGCTGCGTTATTTGGACAACCGTCGCAGTTCGGAGCTTTGCAAGTTTACAAAGCTCGTTTATGCTTTTCGATTGGTTGGTTTGTAGAATTCGGAATCTGTGAGCAAAGAGTTCATCAAGATCGGCGGGGCTCGCGAGCATAATCTCAAGAGCCTGACGCTGCAAATTCCCCGGGACAAGCTGGTGGTCATCACCGGTTTGAGCGGTTCGGGGAAGTCTTCGCTGGCTTTCGATACGATTTATGCCGAGGGGCAGCGAAAGTATGTGGAATCGCTGTCCGCCTACGCCCGGCAGTTCCTGGACCAGATGCAGAAACCGGACGTGGATTTCATCGAGGGACTTTCGCCGGCCATTGCGATTGAGCAACGCAGCTCTGGCTACAGTCCGCGGTCGATCATCGCCACGACGACGGAGATTTACGATTACTTGCGGTTGCTCTACGCGCATATCGGGCAGCCGTTTTGCCCGGAAACGGGCGTGGCCATCGTGACGCAAACGACGAGCGACATCGTGGATAAAATCCTCGCGTTGTCGGCGCGTTCGAGGGTGATGATTCTCGCGCCAGTCGTGCGGGATCAACGCGGGGAGTTTCGCGATGTGATCGAGCGGCTCGCGCGTGAAGGATTTGTCCGCGCACGTGTGGATGGGGAAAT
>Ga0070731_10002040_pt1 | contig 19901 bp, 18 predicted proteins | sample Coa_R1_2_FD_66448 | JGI IMG/M metagenome (GOLD analysis project Ga0070731, IMG submission 66448) | Surface soil microbial communities from Centralia Pennsylvania, which are recovering from an underground coalmine fire - Coalmine... | ecosystem: Environmental > Terrestrial > Soil > Unclassified ... | reverse complement strand
CCACGTCAATCCGGAGGAACTTGCCCAGGAACGTCATCAGGTCCTGGCCGTTCCCATGGGGATCGTTCCCCGAACCGCCGTCGCCCAGACCGATGTAGAGAAACCCGTCCGGCCCGAACTGGAGCACGCCGCCATTGTGGTTTTCGTACGGCTGAATCACCTCGAGAATCGTCTTCTCCGTCTCGCGGAGGATCTTGCGGTGCTCGGCATCCATCTCGAAGCGGGCGACGATGTTCCGCGTGTCCGGATACCGCTTTCGTTTGTCTCCCTGCGGGGGGCCCAGCTTCGGGAACGAATACTGCAGGAAGACCTGGTGATTCGTCTTGAATTGGGGATGGAAGGCCATTCCCAGCAGCCCCTCCTCGTTGCCGGTGCTCAGGACCTTGTCCGTGATGTCCAGGGCCAGAACGGCCTCCGTCGCGTCCCGACGGTTCTCGAACCACTTCACCCGGCCCGGTTGTTCGACGACGAAGAGCCGGTCGGTGCCGTCCGTCGGATGCGCGATCACCACGCAGCGCTCGAACTTCAGGGTCTCGAAGGCCGGCTCGAATCCCACGTCCGGAATGGATCCCTCCTGGCTCCACGCGAGCAGGAGGTTTGCGGCCAGTCTGATCATCTCGGCTTCCTCCCCAGGGTTCTCCGCCCGACCTGATGTAACACCTCGGCCCGAGTCGGCGTGGTTCCGATTCCCCCGCCCCGGTCGAGGGCAAGCTCCTCCGCCGCACCCGCGTACGTTAGGAGTTCCTGCACCCGGTGGCCGTCGAGCCAGCCATCGATGAAGGCCGCGTCGAAGACCGGACCGGCGGCGGGGGCGGCCGCCTTCCATTCGCCTCCGGCCGTGACGGCGACGGCGCCCTTCCCGCCCCTGCGAACCACGACCAGGGGCACCCTGGCCGCCAGCTTCCGAACTCCACCCAGCGCCTTCGCCTCCGCCTCCCCCAGCAGGAGGACATGAACGGAAGCATAGAGATCGCTCAGATCCGACCGGCCTCGGGGATCCGCGCCCACGCTGATGGAGACGGTCATCCCCTGTCTCCGCGCCTTCCGGAGCAGGGGCGCCAGCGACAGGCCCAGCAGGTGGAACGGGGAGACGACATGCAGATGGCCGCCGCGGTCCAAGGGAAGCGATGCCACATCGCGGCCGCTTAGCGTCGCGGTCGCCCCTGGAAACGTGACGAGAGACGCGTCGACCTCATCCGAAAACGCGATCACCAGCCCCGTCCCCCGATTCGAATCCACTCCGATCCTGGAGGTGTCCAGGAGCGGGTGCAGCGTCCGGCGGATGGCCTTGCCAAGCTCATCATTGCCGATCTTTCCGACGAGGATCACCTCGCGCCCGAGGCGGGCGAGGGCCGCCGCGAGGCGGCCTCCCCTGCCGCCCGGCTCCAGCCGGGCTCCGGAGACGAAGACTTCGGCGCCGCGGCGGGGGTGGCCCGTGAGCCCCCGAAGACGGACCTCGGCGGCCAGGTCACCGATGACGAGGATGGGCGTCATGGAGCATCCGAGGTTATCGCAACGCGGATCGAGGTGTCAACGGTCCTGCCCGTCGACCGTCACCGGCTCCTTGCCGCCCTGGCGAACCGCCGGGTCTGCTCGGTCGAGCACGAGCGTCGGGTCGGTCGCCATGGGTCCTGGACTCGGATACCGGGGATCGGGGCGCGTCGATGAAGAGGCGGGGAGGAGTCCTGCGGACGTCCTAGCCGTCCTGGCACCCCGTTGCCCCCAGCGCCGGAACCAGCCGACTCACTTCAGCAGCTTGCTCGGATCGGACTTTGGCTGCAGGATGAGCCCGATGCCGCTGCACTCGGTGCAGGGCAACGCAACGTGCCGCATCAGGCTTCCGCGGCCCTGGCAAACCGGGCAGCGGTAGGCCTCGGCGAACGTTTCGAAGGTCGGTTTCGGCACCTCCCGGGTGCAGCCGCGGGCCTTGCATTCCACCTTGCCCGTGGCCTTGCATTTCGGACAGTCGATGTTGTTATAACGGCCTTTGCCCTGGCAGCCGGGGCAGGAGATCAGCCCGTTGAAGGAGTTCAGTTTTCCGGATCCGCCGCATTTGGTGCACTCGGCGTTGATCTTCTTGTTGCCCTTGCAGGCGCTGCAGGTGATCTTGTGGGTGCCGCCACAGACGTTGCAGGGGGCGTCATCGCGGATGGATTTCGCGAGCGCCATGAAGTGGTCCCGCGCGATCGTCGAGACCACACTGGTGGAGGCCTGGTCGAAATAGGCCGCCGCGCGCTGGTAGTTCCGGTTCTCGGCGAGGGAGCGGAAGAGCTGGAGGAGCGCCAGGGCGTAGCGGACGCCCACGTCCGGCAGACCCCGATAGTCGTTGTTGAACTGGACGATCGCCATCCCGTACTCGCCGGACGAGAGCCACTTGCGGTAATCGTCCATCGCCAGGCCTTCCTTGTGGCCCCAGACGTTGCCGAATTCCGACTTCTCGAAGCCCAGATCCTTGAACGCCGCCTCGATCTCCGGCGTCGGCTTGCCCTTGTCCTTCTCGATCAGGGCGCTCGCCGGCCCGGCGACGAAGAGGGAGAGCGCATCCACGGGCTGGCTCTTCCCTTTGAGTTCCTTCACCTTCAGGGCCAGGAACTTCACGCCTTCGGAGATGTCCTTGTCGTCCAGCGACTCGAACTTCGCGGCGTCCAGGCCCTTGAAGAACGCCTGAAGCGCCTCCAGGGAGTCGGTCTTCTGGCCCGCGATCATCTTGCAGTCCGAAGCCTTGAATTCCGCGCCGCCCGGCGGCGTGATGAATTTCCCGTCCGACGCCGTCTTGATGCGCACTTCCCGGTGGTCCGCCAGGAGGAGCACCGACACCGTATCCGACCGCTTGTCCAGGTGCCCCTTGTAGGTCGTCTCGCCGGCGCTTCCCCGTACGATGAGCGTGTCCGCCGAAAGACCCCATTCAAAGTCCGACTTCGACAGGAAGAGCCATCCCGCGGTGGCGACGTCCGCCAGTGACCCTCCGGCGTCGGAGGCTTGGTGGAAGACCTTCCCGGCCGCCGTCCGTTGAGCGGCATCATTCCGCTTGGCCGGATCGATCATGACCTCCAGGGCATCGTGCATGGACACCGCCGGAGCCTCGGCGGGCGTCCCCGTCGTCGGCCGGGGAGCGGGCTCCGACGGGGTTTCCGGCGCCGGAGGAGCGATGGGCGTCGTCTTGGCGATCGGCTTCGGCGCGGGCGCGTCCTTCACCTTGACGGGCGCCGAGGACTCCCCCGACGCGATCTGGGAATGGAAGCGTTCGCGCACCAGGCGCATCAGCTTCATGACATTGACCAGGGCGGCGTCGAGCTCCGGATAGCCCTCCGGAAAGAGCTCGCGGGCTTCCACGTAGGCTTCGCGTGCCTTCTGGACCTTCGGCAGCGCCTCGCGGAATTTGGTCTCGGCGGCCTTCTCGTCGGTCATGACGACCGCTTCCGAGTACAGTTTCTTCGCGTCTTCGACCTGCTTGTCGGCGTCGCCGAGCACTTCCTTGGGGGACTTGAACCACTGCTTGACGTCCGCCTTGGAGACTCCGAGCGTCTGCCCTTCGACCGTGACCTCATAGCCGTCCGGCTTTTCGACGACTCGGCCGCTCAGCTTTCGGCCGTCGGCGAGCAGGAGGCCGTCCCCTCGAGCGGGGGCGACGGCGGCGACCAGGATGGCCAGGCTCAGCACGGTTCGACGCATGAATCCCTCTGTTCTCAGCTACTAGTACGTTCCGCGGGCCCGCCCCAGGGTCCGTCTTCGATTCGGAAATCGTGCCACGATCTAGGACGTCGCCGAGGACGTCATGGAGTGCGTTTCCGGCGCTACTTCGCGTCCGAATAAAGCCGGTCGAATTCCGAGGCCTGCTTCAACACCACTCCTTTAACCCAGAACGCTTGGATCGTGTCTTTGTTAGACGGCAACCAGCGGGCGTAGGTGTGAAATCCGTCTTTGACGGTGAACATTCGCGCGGTGACGGTGAATTTGGTCTTGCCCCGGACGTAGAGCGTCGCGTCGTGGAAACCGAAATCGGCCTTCGACGAGATGTCGTACAGGACCTCCGACTTCCCCCCCTCCGCCGTCAGGAAGCACTCGATGCGCCCGCCGCTTTTTTCCTCGATAATCAGCCCGGTCGCCCGGACCGAGCACTCCAAGAGTTCCCCGGGCGCCTCCACCAGTACCGTTACCGATCCGGTGGCCTGGATCGGTGCGATGAACTTGACGTCGGTCGGCCCCGTCAGCTTCTTCATTTTCTCGTCGCGTCGGTAGAGCGGCGTGTCGCCCTCATGCCAGTCGTAAACCTGGGTGCCGTTGTGCGCGATCTTGAACGGACCTCCCTTCTGGAGGGCATCGATGCCGGCCGACCAGGCCACCTTGGAGTACCAGTGGGTGCCCCGCAGGATGAAGCCCATCGATTCCAGCTCCCGGCGAATGTCGTCCTTGGTCTCGGCCTTGCGCTCCGGGATCGGGGCTCCCGCGGCGATGGAGTTCTTCAGCGTCCAGTTGCCGTCCATCTGGATGTAACCGGCCGCCCCTCGGGCGAACGGCTCGTTAGGCGTCCTCTGAAGGATCGTGTAGGCCACCAGTTCCCGGTGCACCGGCATGTCGTTCTCGCGGGTCCAGACCAGCAGCTGCAGGAGCGCATCGCTGTACTTCTCCCCGGCGCCGTATTTCGACTGGAATTCCGCCCGCTGGTCGTTGGCGGTGACGATCGCCTGCACGTCGTCCTTCGCGACGGTGATGTCCCCGACGACGGTGCGCACCGACACGGCCGCCGGCGTCTCCGCGAGCAGCTTTCCCGTGAAGCGCCGGCCGTCCTTCATCACGATGGCTTCGGGAACGGGCGCCTTGGGGAGCATGCTTTGGAGACGCGCGATCTGGCGGGCAAAGGATTCGGAGGAGCCCTCGACCGCCCCCGACCTGGCGGTGGCCCCGGAGAGCTTCTGGACCAGCATCGCGTACTCTTCGTCGCTCGCTTCGCCGCGGCCGAGGATGCCTTCGATCTGCCGCCGATCGAAGTCGGTCAGCTGGTCGGGCGGCAGCGAGAGCACCTGCTTCTGGACCTCCAGGGCGAACTCGTTGGAAATCTTGACGAAGCCCGGGTGGGCCAGGACGACGCCCGTCCCGGTCGGTGCCGAGAAGTAGAGGATCACGTCCCGCTCGTTCCCCCGGCGAACGCGAACCTTCATGAACGTGTTGCCGGGGATCCTGGAGATGACCTGGGTGATCTTCACCGCCGCCGCGGCGGGCTGCATCTTGGCGAAGTCCAGCTCGTCGATCCCGAGGACTTCATCGTTGCCTTCCAGCGTCTCCGGCGTGACCGATTCCCGTGCCGCCACCTGCTGCAGCCGGCTGCGGGCCGCGGTGAGCGAGCGGGCGTATTCCATCTGGGTGACGGGGTCGCCCTTCAGGCGCGCCGCCTCCTTCGCCAGGATGATCAGGTTGACTTCCGCCCCCGCCCGGTCCAGCTCGGGAGCCACCTGCCGGGCCGGGAATGCCGGTGGGGCGTTCCGGGTGGGAGCGTAGGTGTTCTGGTCCTGTTCCCGGCGATGGCTGGCCATCGCCTTGGGAGCGTTCTTGTCCACCTCGGAGTCCGCCCTGGACTTGATGGCCCCGATGGCCCAGAACACGCCGTAGCCCCCGGCCCCAAGGACGGCGAGCCAGAAGACCCAGCTGAAGACGGCGCTAAAGCCGTCGGTGGGGATGCCGATGGTGGACCTTCTCCGGATCGCCATGCGCCTAGTTTATCCTTTCTGGAGAAACCCCGCCGCCTTTTCATACAGGACGGAGGCCGGGCCCCCTCCATTTGACCCACCGCGCAAAATCGGTAGAATATCGCCCATGAACATCGATTCCACGCCCGACGTCGTCGCCAAGGCGTACGACAAGACTCGCCGAAATCTCGAGATCGTCCGGAAGCGCCTGTCTCGCCCGTTCACGCTGGCGGAAAAGGTCCTCTATGGCCACCTGGACGATCCGGCCAAACAGGAACTGGCGCCCGGCAAGGCGATCCTCCAGCTTCGCGTCGACCGGGTCGCCATGCAGGACGCCACGGCCCAGATGGCGATCCTCCAGTTCTCGCAGGCGCAGATCCCTCAGACCGCGGTGCCGTCGACGGTCCACTGCGACCACCTGATCCAGGCCCACGTCGGCGCGCGCCAGGACACGGAATCCGCCCGATCTGTCAACAAGGAGGTCTATGACTTCCTGGCCTCCGCTTCCAACAAATATGGGATCGGCTTCTGGAAGCCGGGCGCCGGCATCATCCACCAGGTGGTCCTGGAGAACTACGCCTTTCCCGGCGGGTTGATGATCGGCACCGACTCGCACACCCCCAACGCGGGCGGGCTGGGGATGATCGCGGTCGGCGTGGGCGGCGCCGATGCGGTCGACGCCATGGCCGGCCTGCCCTGGGAGGTCAAGCATCCCAAGATGATCGGCATCAAGCTGACCGGAGCCCTGAGCGGGTGGGCGGCTCCCAAGGATGTCATCCTCTGGGTCTGCCAGCAGCTGACGGTCAAGGGCGGCACCGACCACATCGTCGAATACTTCGGCCCCGGCTGCGCCTCGATCAGCGCCACCGGCAAGGGCACGATCTGCAACATGGGCGCTGAGCACGGCGCGACGACCTCGATCTTCCCCTTCGACGAGCGCATGGCCACCTACCTCAAGGCGACCAAGCGCTCCGGCCTCGCCGCCTTGGCCGCGAAACACGCCGACCTCTTGCGCGCGGACGACGGCGCCCCCTATGACCGGGTCCTCGAGCTCGACCTTTCCACGCTGGAGCCGTACGTGACGGGCCCCCATACGCCCGATCGGGCACGCCCCATCTCGAAGCTGAAGGCCGAGGTGGCGTCCGAGGGTTTTCCGGACAGGATTTCGAGCGCGTTGATCGGCAGCTGCACGAACTCCTCCTATGAGGACATCGCCCGCGTCGTCGACGTGGCCCGGCAGGCGAAGGCGGCGGGCGTGAAGGCGGCCGTCCCCTTCCTGGTGACACCCGGCTCGGACCAGATCTACGAAACCATCAAGCGCGACGACTTCGTGGGCACCCTGGAGGGGGTCGGGGCGGTCGTGATGGCCAACGCGTGCGGCCCCTGCATCGGCCAGTGGAAGCGCGACGACGTGAAGCCGGGCGAGAAGAATTCCATCATCAACTCCTTCAACCGGAACTTCCCCGGCCGCAATGACGGCAATGCCGAGACGCTGTCCTTCATCGCCAGCCCCGAGATCGTAATGGCCCTCGGCCTCGCCGGCCGCCTGTCCTTCAATCCGCTGACGGACGCGCTGCCCGGCGGCGCGAAGCTCCGGCCTCCCGCTCCCGCCGACGAGGTCCCCCCGAAGGGCTTCGTCACGCCGATGGAAGGCTATGTCGCGCCCGCCCTCGATGGCTCGAAGGTCCAGATCCTCGTGGATCCCCAGAGTCCGCGCCTGCAGCTGCTGGAGCCGTTCCCCGCGTGGGACGGCAAGGATTTCGTCAATTGTCCCCTCCTGCTGAAAGCGAAGGGAAAGTGCACGACCGATCACATCTCGCCGGCCGGCAAATGGCTGGCCTTCCGCGGGCACCTGGACAAGATCAGCGACAACATGTTCACGGGCGCCATCGACGCCTGGACCGGGCAGCCGGTCGGAGACGCCGCGCCGAAGAAGGCCCGGGAGTTCAAGGCCGCCAAGAGGCGCTGGGTGGTGGTCGGCGACGTCAACTACGGCGAGGGCTCCAGCCGCGAGCACGCGGCGATGTCCCCGCGGTATCTGGGCGCCGCCGCCATCCTGGTCCGCAGCTTCGCCCGGATCCACGAGACCAACCTCAAGAAGCAGGGGCTTCTACCCCTCACCTTTGCGAACCCCGCCGACTACGACAAGGTGAGGAAGGACGATGGGATCAGCATCCTCGGGCTGGCGGCGCTCGCTCCGGGCAAGGACGTCGAGGTGGTGCTCCAGCACGCGGACGGGTCGAGCGATCGGATCGCGGCGAAGCACTCGATGACGGGGGAGCAGATCGAGTGGTTCAAGGCAGGATCGGCGCTCAACCTGCTGAAGGCCCGGTCCCCGGGAGCCGGCAGCTAGTCCTTCGACCGCCTGCTCTCGCTGTCCAGAATCCGGGCGACGAACTCCAGCTCGAGGCCCGTCGTCCACTCGCCGCCCTTTTCCTTGTCCAGCAGGACCTGGCAGACGTGCGCCAGTTTGGCTTTCGAGGCCACCAGCTTCTGGGTCGCCGACGCGACCTTGCGCTGATTCATCCCGTCCTCGAACGTCCCGGCCCGGAGCTCCTTCTCCTTCGCCTTGGAGATCGACAGGGCCTCCGCGTAATGGGCGAGCGTTTCCGTCGATATCCGGAGGATCAGCTCCGCTTCGCTCGTGCCCCCGGCTTCCTTCACGTAGCGCTCGAAGCCCCCCGGATCCTTCTTCTTCAAATCCGACGCGATCGACGATGCCAGCTTGTCGGCCAGCGGCCGGAAGAGGCTCTCGCCGCGCTGAATCGCCGTCGCCTCCGGCGCCTGGTCGCACGCGGCGAGCAGGAACAACCCGATCACCCCCGACGTCCTCATCCCTGCCCCCCCTTGTCGCGGACCAGGGACTCGAAGAACGCGCGCCAGGAGCCGCCGCCGCGTTCGAAACGCTCGCGGAATTCGTCGTAGCGGCCGTAGCGCCGCTGCATCAGGATCTCGGCGTTGTTCACCTTCTTGCCCGCGATCTTGTCGCGCTCCAGCAGAACCTGCTCGCGGGGAAGCGTCGAGTGGTACAGCTGGTCGAGCTTCTGGTACAGGTCCCGGGCCCTCGCATCCCGACGCTCTTCGGCGGCGAAGGCACGGACCGTGCGATCGTAGGCGTACGACGAGATCCCGCGTTCTTTTCGCGCAAACTCGAGCGCCCCCTGCCAGCCGACGAAGCTGGCCAGGCCCTCGTTGAAATCCGTCCCCCCGGGAAGATAGATCGTCCCGTGCGTCAGCTCGTGGAGGATCAGCGCCGCGAGCTGCTCCTCGGGGTACTCCAGCATCGTCGACAGCACCGGATCCGGGAAGTAGCCCAGGGTCGAATACGCCGCCGCCATTCCCAGCGAGACGTCGTAGCCCTGCTTTTCCAGCCCCTCCGCCTCCGCCTGGGCATCGGCCTGGGAGAAGAAGCCCTTGTAGGGAACGTCGCCGACGATGGGAAACCACCAGGTGTGCGGCTGGAAGCGGTCCTTTCGACAGGCGGAGACGATGTAGGTGATCGGACGGCCCTTCGTGTCGTAGAAGGACTCGTAGTTCGCGGACCGGGTCAGGCCCAGCTCATGTTCCCCGAAGGACTTCACTTCGCGGACGAACATCAGCTTGAGCTTGGTCTCGTCCGGAACGGTGGGATCCGCCAGAAGGTCATCCAGGCGGCGGGAATCCAGGAGGATGCGCAGTTGGCCGTAGCCCTGCGTCAGGATGTAGCAGCCGGACAGCACGGGCAGAAGAAGGAGGACGAGGGCGAACCGTCTCATCACTCCTTATATCGGCCGAGACGGCTCATTGATAGACGACGATGTCTTCTTCTTTCGCCCCGTGGCAGCGCAGGCACTTGCATTCGCAGGCGACGCCCTGGCGGGTCTCCTTGCGGGTGCCCTCGCCGTTGCAGACGCTGCACTTCTTGGTCTTCACTTCCTTCTTCACCGCGGAGGAGTTCTTGGCGTACTCGGCCTCGATGAAATTGCGCCGGTCGGACGCGGAGGCGGCGGCCCACCACTCATCCTTCGTTTCGAGCTTCTTGCCCAGCGGCTGGGGCTGGTTCTGGGGGTTATTGGGGTTGTTCCGGGTCCTTCCCCCGGTCGTGGTGCCGCCGAAGCCGAAGCCGCCCGTGTTTCCCCCGGTGTTCTTGTTGTTCTTGTTGTTCGGCTCCGTCTTCGCGTCCGTGTCCAGGCCGCCATCCTGTCCGCCTTTGACGATCCAGGATCCGTCGCCGTAGCTGACCGTCTTCGGCTTCATCTCGCGCTTGCCCCAGGCGGTCTGGATCTCCTCCGGGGTCGACTTCATCCGCTTGGCGAGATCGGCGACGACTTCCTCGTCGATCTTATTGGCGTGCTGGAGCGCGTCGGCGATCTTGTACTTGGTCGAGGACGAGTACTGGCTGAAGAGCGCGGTCCGGCGCTCCCGATACACGGCCGGCACGTTCTCCGCCAGGTACTCCACCCGCTTGCCTTCGAAATCCTTCGACTTCTTCTCGACCGTGGCTGCGAGATCCTTGTTCTGCTTGGCGACCTCGGTGTCGCCGTAGTCCGCCATCAGCTTTTTCACCGTTTCCAGCGCCTTGGCGAAATCCGTCGTCTCGATGAACTCCTTCACCTGGGCGACCACCGCCGCGGCTTTCCCTTCCTTGATCAGCGTCTCGTTCGAGGTGACGACCGCGTCGATCTCGTCCTTCTTCGACGGGTCGGCCGCCGCGGCCTTGCCGTAGCAGTCCTTCGCCCGCTCGTAGAGCCGCAGCGACGCGGCGAACTTGCCGAGCTCCAGCATCGCCGCATAATCCTTCTCGTTGGCCTTCGCCAGGCGGGAGTCCACCATTTCGTCGGGACTATACGCGTCGGCCTCGGCAATCTTGAGCGACTCCTGCGGGCGCAGGAGGGCGCTCTTGGGGATCTGGACCGGCACCTTCGCGTCCTTGGACTTGATGTACAGGCCGTTCGCGTCCTCCTTGACCAGGATGCCGATCACGTCCCGTCCGGAGGTCATCGCGCGGACGCCGTCGAGCATGACGCCCATGGGCTTGGCCTCGGGGATCCGGTTGGCCAGGCGGTTGCGCTCCAGATCGGTGATCTGGTTCCAGTGCACGAACACGATGCCGCCCGTGTCCCAGCGCTGGACCGTGAAGCCTTCCTTGTTGCTATCGTCGAGGAGGACCACCCCGGTGAGGATGCGTCCGCTCTTGAGGCGCACGGTATCCTGGTCGGATCCCGCGAACGCCGGGCTGGCCAGCAGCAGGAGCGCAAGGACTCGCGTCATAACATGCCCTCGAGGACTAGACTATCCTACTACCTAACACGGGCCGATCAACCCCAGTTCCGAAGATGTCGCTTCAGGGGGAGAGCCCCCGCCCTATTCGACCCGCCCGGATCGACGTTATTCCCTACGCGGTATCCGGCAGGAAGCGCTGCGTCTCGGATTTCAGGTACTCCAGGCAGGCGGCCGAATCGTCGAAGGTGAGCGCCTTCTCGGCGACCGCCTGGGCCTCCAGGATGGAGACGGAGCGGATCAGCTTTTTCAGGTCGGGAATGATGAATGGCACGACGCTGAAGTTCCGGAGGCCCAGCCCCAGAAGAAGCAGCGTGAAATTGATGTCGCTCGACATCTCGCCGCACACGGACACGGATTTTCCCGCCTTCGCCCCCGCATCGAACACCAGCTTGAGGAGACGCAGCACGGCCGGGTGGGCCGGCTGGTACAGCGAGGCGACGCGCTCGTTGGCGCGATCGACGGCGACCGAGTAGGCGATCAGGTCGTTCGTCCCGACGCTGAAGAAGTCCACGTGAGGCGCCAGCATGTCGGCGACCACGGCCGCCGAGGGGATCTCGATCATGATCCCGACCTTCATCCCGTCCCCGGCCGGCTCCTCCTGGCTGCGCAGCTCGCGCCGGACCTCCTCGACAACCTCCTTTGCCAGGCGCACCTCCGACAACGACGAGATCATGGGGATCATCATTTCGACATTGCCCCGGGAGGCCGCCCGCAGGATGGCCCGGATCTGGGTCTTGAACATGTCGGGCCGCTGGAAGCAAAGGCGGATGGCCCGGGTGCCGAGAAACGGATTCGCCTCGCGATCGAAGGCGCCTTCGTGCGGCATCTTGTCGGCACCCAGGTCGAGCGTCCGGATGATGATCCGCCGGTTCCCCAGCAGGGTCACCGCGCGGTTATAAGCGTCCTGGTGATCCTTCTCGCTGGGGTTGAAGTGATTCCCCAGGTAGAGGAACTCCGTCCGGTACAGGCCGATGCCCTCGGCTCCATGAGCCAGCGCCGCCGGGATCTCTTCGGGCGACTCGATATTGGCGAAAATCTCGACCCGGGTTCCGTCGGTGGTGACCGCCGGCAGGTCCTGGAGCTCCTTGGCCCGCCGCTGCTCGATCAGGAGGTAGTTCCGCTCCATCGCCTGGTAGCGTTTGCGGGTCCCCTCGTCCGGAGCGACGATGACGGTCCCGGTCGTGCCGTCGAGGATGAGCTGGTCGCCGCTGGCGACGTCGCGCGCCACGGAGTCCACGCCGACCACCGCCGGGATGCCCAGGGATTTGGCCACGATCGCGGTGTGCGACGTCAGGCCGCCGACCTCCGTCAGGATCCCGAGCACCTTCGTACGGTCGAGCTTGATCGTCTGGCTGGGCGAGAGGTCGTGCGCCACGACGATGGCTTTACCCGACAGCTGCGGGGTCTCCACCCGGCTTTCGCCGACCATCGGGCGCATCAGGCACTTCTCGAACTCGGTCAGGTCGGACACGACGCGCTTGTAGAACGCCTCGTGGCCGGAATCCTCCATCGCCTTGATCTTGCGGCGGATGGTGCGGGACACCGCGTGATCGGCGGTGTGCTGGTTCTTCCGGATCTCCGCCGCGATCTCCTCGGCAAAATGCGGGTTCTGGAGCATCGTGATCTGGGCTTCCAGGATCGACCCCGCCTCCTCCCTCACGCGCTTGGACATCGACGCGATCTGCGACCGGATTTCGGCGACGGCCGACTCCACGCCGCGGCGGAAGCGTTCGATTTCTCCGTCGACTTCGGCGACGGTGATCGTGCGCCGCGAGATACGGTATTCCTCGCGGTCCAGCACCAGGGCTTCGCCGATGGCGTAGCCCGCCGAGACACCGATTCCTCTGCGGATTTCCATGTCAGAACAGACTCACGAATGACGGCTCATCGCCGGAGACCTTATCCCTCTCCCAGCCTCCCCCCCAAGGGGAGGAAACGCGCGATCTGGGTTTAATCTTCGCCGAACTTGCTGTCGATCAGCCTCGACAGGGCCTCGACCGCCAGGTCCGCATCGTCCCCTTCGGCCCGCAGCGTCAGGCGGGTGCCCGCCACCGCCGCCAGGGTGAGGAGATCGATGGACGATTTGGCATTGACCGTCTGGCCGTCCTTCAGCACGCTGACGCGGCACTTGAACTTCGCCGCGGTCCCCGCGAACTCCGCTGACGGGCGGACGTGAAGACCCAGCATGTTCAGAATCGTGACTTGTCGTTCGGCGACCATCCGGGCCAAGCGCGGTCTAAACCGCGACTTCCTCGACTTCCCGGAAGATCTCTTCGATGTCGCGGACGGTTTTGGCGCCCTTGAGGAACTTCACGAAGTTCGGCCGCTTGAGGGCGGTCATGACCTTCTGGAGCGCCTTCAGGTACGCCTCCCCCTTGGTCGGAGGGGAGAGGATCAGGAAGACCAGGGTGACCGGCTCGCCGTCCACCGCATTGAAGTCGATGGGGGGCGAGCAGCGTCCAAAGGCGCCGATCACGTTCTTGATTCCGTCCAGCTTGGCGTGCGGAACCCCGACGCCGCCGCCGATCCCCGTCGAGCCGATCTTCTCGCGCTGGACGATGGCGTCGACGATGTCCGCCACCACGAAGCGCTCCCCGTCGAACGACTTCCGGGCGGCCTGGACCAATTCCTGGATGGCCCCCTTCTTTTCCGTTGCCTTGAGATTGGGGATGATCGCCTTTTTCGAGATGAACTCGGTGAGCTTCACGGGGCCCTCACAGGTGCCCGGGATTCTAAGGGAAGCGTCGGGCCCCGTCAAGAGCCCTACCACCAGACGTCGGCCGACCCCTCCCGAGTTCTCGCCGCCGCCTTCCTCGGGGTCCGATGGTCCCCCTTTCGGGTCAATTTCTCTTTGAACTTGATCAGCTGGCGTTCCATCTTCTCCAGGACCCGGTCCAGGGCCGCCAGAGCCGTCCGGTCGCTCGCCCGGCTGACGATGAGGTGGTCATGGAGGCCGGAGGCGATCATTTCCGCGGAATAGCGGGTGTCGCCATCGAGGTCCAGGATGACCTCGATCTTCTTCAAGTGGTCGAAGAAGTGCTCCAGGTGACGCGCCTTGGCGCGTGCCGCGCTCTTGAGCGCCTCGGTAAACTTCGCGTGCCTGGCCGTGACGGTGACTTTCATCGGGTCCCTCCCGGCAGTATCTCTGCCTATTGTTTCGTGGGTCGTCGTTCCTATCGACCGTGGGCCAGCCGTTCCCCGGCTCGGGGGTCCAGCTGGGGGGTGTTGAAGATCTTCTGCATCGTGACCTTGTAGTCGTACTCCGGACGATGCCAAACCACCTTGTCTCCGTGATAGACCGCGTAGCAGGAGCGCGTATCCCCGTCGCGCGGCTGGCCCACCGATCCGATGTTCACGAAGTACTTCTTCCCTTTCTCGAACGTGAACTCGTAATTGCAGTCCTTGGGCGAGATGAACTGCGCCTCCTCGGTGATGATGCCCGGGTCGTGGGTGTGCCCGGCGAAACAGACGCGCTCGAATCGCGAGAAGATGTCCTTGATCTTCTCGGGAACGCCTCCGGTGAGGTCGACGCAGTCCGAGCGGAGCACGTACTCCATGGTCGGATCCCGCGGGGACCCGTGCACGAACAGCGCGCCGTCCTCCTGATGCGTCAGCTTGAGGTTCTGGAGGAAACTCCACTGTTCTTTCTTGGTCTTGCCGGCCAGGAAGCCGGGCCGCAGCTGGTCGCGGGTCCAGGTGACCGCGGCCTTCGCGACGGGATTGAAACCGTAGGCCTCCTTCAGCACGGCCTCGTCGTGGTTGCCCATGAGGATGAGCTTCCAGTTCATCGCCTTGTCGACGACGAACTTGGGGTCAGGGCCGTAGCCGATGAGGTCGCCCAGGCAGTAGATGTCCTTGATTCCCTGGGAGGCGATGTCTTCCAGGACCTTGGTGAGCGACTCCTGGTTGGAGTGCAGATCGGAGATCAAGGCGACGGGCATTGCGGCCTTATCATAGCACAGGAATTCGATCTGCGGCAAGCGTCCGCGGCGGGTGGAATTTTGGAGTTTCTGCAATCCGGGAGGGTATACTCCCCCGCGATGAATCCCTGGCACGACGTGGCGATCGGCGATGACCCTACGAAAAGCTTCCATTGCGTGATCGAGGTCCCCAGCGGGAGCAAGAACAAGTACGAGCTCGACAAGACCACGGGCCTGCTCCGGCTCGATCGCATCCTGTACAGCGCCGTCCACTATCCCGCCAACTACGGCTTCGTCCCGCGGACCTACTGCGAGGATGGGGACCCGCTCGACGTGCTGGTCCTGTGCCAGGAGCCGGTCGTTCCCCTGTGCATCATGCGGGCGCGTCCGATCGGAGTCATCACGATGACGGATGAAGAGGGGCGGGACGACAAGATCATCGCGGTGGCCGTGGACGATCCCGAATTCAGCCACTGCAACGATGTCAAGGAGCTCCCCCCTCACCGCCTGAGGGAGATCCAGCAGTTTCTTCGGGATTACAAGTCTCTCGAGGGGAAGATCGCGAAAGTGGGCCCGCTGCAGGGCGCGAAGAAGGCGCACTCGGTGATCTTCGGCGCCATCGCCCTCTACCGCGACCGGATCTACCCCACCCTGGGCGTCCCGGCCACCAAACGGCCCTAGGCGCCGCCGCGCGCCTTCCGGATTAGCGAGTCGTAGACCGCGGCGAGTTTTTCCCCGTTGACCCGCCAGTCGAACTGGGCTTTCATCCGGTCGCGCCCCGCCAGCCCCAGCGAGCGGCCCCGGTCCGGCCGCGACAGCAGATCCTGGATGGCCGCGCGGAGCCCGTCCACGGAACGGGGGGGTACCAATCGGCCCGTCCGCCCGTCCCAGACCACTTCCCGGGCCCCGTCGCAGTCGAAGGCGACGACGGGCCTGCCCACCAGAAGCGCCTGCACGGCGGCCCGGGGGAGCCCCTCCCACAGCGACGGATGCACCAGGACGTCCATCGCCGCGATCAGCTCCGGGACGGCCTCCGGGGGGACGTGGCCCGTAAACGTCGCCCGGAGACCGCGGTCCGCCACCTGGCGCTCCAGCGCGCCCCGCTCCTCCCCTCCGCCGACGACCAGCAGGTGGACGTCCGGGGGGGCCGCGTCGACCAGGAACCGATGCCCTTTGTGCCTCGCCAGGCGCGACACGACGCCGACCACCGGCCGGTCCTCCGGAATCGACAGGCAGGCCCGGTTGCTGCCCGCCTCCGTGAACCGTTCCGTCTCGATCCCGCTGTAGATCACCTCGAACAGTCCGGGACGGCCCAGCCGCGCCGCGATCGATTGCCGGCGCATCTCCTCGCCCACGCACACCACGCGGTGCGACACGCTGGCCGCCGCCCTCTCCAAGCCCCAGTAGAGCGCGCGTAGCGGCAGCGCTTGCCCGCCGTAGAAGGGCAGGCCGTGGTTGGTGTGGATCACGACGGGGATTTTCGCGGCCCAGGCCGCCGCCCTCCCCAGGAGTCCCGCCTTGCTGGAATGGGTATGGACGATGTCCGGAGGCTCGCTCTCAAGCCACCCTCTCAGGCGCTGGAACGCGGCCAGGTCGCGCGCTGGGGACACCGGACGCACCAGGTCGTCCAGCACGCGGACCTCGATGCCCCGCCGCCGCGCGTCCTCGATCAACGACCCTTCCGGGCCCTCCGGCGGTCCGGCGATCAGCAGGATGTCATAGCGGTCGCGCAGCGCCTGGCAGGAGAGGATGGTGTTTTCCTGGGCGCCCCCGGCGATGAGCCGGGTGATGACGTGGACCACACGGGGCCTGGCATTAGGCATTAGGCAATGGGCATGGGCCAAAGATCGCCGCGTGCTCTGGCTGGTGCCGAATGCCTGGCGCCTACGGCCTCATTCCTCTTCGGCCCCGGTCGGACCTGGGGATCCCGGACGGCATTTCGGGGTGCCGTCATACTTCACCTCCAGGAGCGTCAAGCCCTTGGCCGGCACGTTCGCCCCCGCCTTGGACCGATCCTTCGCTTCCAGGACGCTGGTCACCCACTCGACCGGTTCTGAGCCCATCCCGACGCGGAGCAGCGTTCCCACCATCGATCGGACCTGATTGTAGAGGAATCCGTCGCCCGTCACGACAAAATCGATGAACGGCGGCGATGCCGTCACCTCGAACGAGCAGATCGTCCGGACCGTCTTCTCCTTCTTGGACATTTCGCTGCCGAAGGAGCGGAAGTCGTGCGTCCCGACCAGGAGCTTCGCCGCCTCTTTCATCTTGGCGGCGTCGAGCGGCGCCTTCACCAGGTGCGAGCGGAGCCGGTCCAGCGCCCCGCGCACGCTGCGGTTGAGGATGCGGTACCGGTACGTCTTCGACGTCGCGCCATACTGGGCGTGGAACGGGAGCGGGACCTCCATGGCGCCGATCACCGCGATGTCGGGCGGCAGGTGCGCGTTCAGCGCCTCCGGCCATTTGCGCGAGGGGAGCGGCGAGGAGGTGTGGAAATTCGCGACTTGGCCCTCGGCATGGACGCCCGCGTCGGTCCGGCCCGAGCCGATCACCAGGACCTTGCGGCCCTCGATCTCCTGCAGCGCGCGCTGAAGCTCGCCCTGGACGGTCGGCTTGTCCTTCTGCAGCTGCCAGCCGTAGAGGTTCGTGCCGTCGTACTCGACGACGAGGCGGATGTTCCTCTTGCGGACCATCTACTTTTGGATGATGACTTCCGCGATTTGCACCGCGTTGAGCGCCGCGCCCTTCAGGATGTTGTCCGCGACGACCCACAGGTGCAGGCCGTTGGGGACCGTCCAGTCCTCGCGGATGCGGCCCACGAAGGTTTCGCCCCGGCCGCTGACCTCCGCGGGCGTGGGGAAATCCTCCTGCTTTTCGCAGACCACGATGCCGGGGGCCTTCTTGAGGATTGCGACCGCCTCGGCGGCCGTCAGCTTCTTCTCGGTCTCGATGTTGATGCTCTCGCTGTGCGAGTTCTTGACCGGGATGCGGACGCACGTGGGAGAAACCCGGATGCCCGGGTCGCCCATGATCTTCTTGGTCTCCTCGATCATCTTCGTCTCTTCCGTGGTGTAGCCGTTCGGAAGGAACGCATCCTTCTGGGGGATCTGCGCGATCGCATTGAAGGCGATCTGGCGCGGGAAGATCGTGCGCTTCGGCGCCTTGGTCTTCATCTCCATCGCGTGCACCTCGTTCTCGAATTCCTCCAGCGCGCGGCCGCCGGCGCCGCTGATCGCCTGGTAGGTCGAGACGACGACGCGTTTGATCCTGGCGGCATCGTGCAGGGGCTTCAGCGCGACGACCATCTGGATCGTCGAGCAGTTCGGGTTCGCGATGATGCCCTGATGCTTCCAGATGTCGGCGGGATTGACTTCCGGGACGACCAGGGGGGTCGAGGGATCCATGCGCCAGGCGCTGGAGTTGTCGACGACCACCGCGCCCTTCTTTGCAAAGAGCGGCGCGTACTCCTTCGAGATCCCCGACCCCGCGCTGAAGAACGCGAAATCGAATTTTTCGACCCGCTCGGGCGTCAGGCCGATGACCCGGCAGGGCTTGCCGTTGACATGGTGGACCTTGCCCTCGGACTTCGTCGAGGCGTAGAGCACCACCTCCGAGCAGGGGAACTTCCGCTGCTCGAGGCATTCGATGAACTTGAGTCCGACGGCACCGGTGGCTCCGACGATGGCGACGCGATAGCTCTTGGTCATGGGGTCAATCCTTCAATGTTTCGAACGAGAACGGAAACGAGAATGAAGGCAGGGGCGTGAACTACTTTCGCTTTCGCTTCTCGGTTCTCATGAATGGACCGCTCTTTCCGCCAGACTTCTCGAGGAGGCGAATTGTACCGATTTCCATCGCCCTGTCAAGGCCCTTGCACATGTCGTAGACCGTGAGCGCCCCGACGGCGGCCGCCGTCAGCGCCTCCATCTCCACCCCGGTCCGATCGACCGCTTCCGCCCGTGACACCAGCCGAAGCAGGCCCTTCCCGGCCCACGAGAACTCGAGGCCCACCTTCGTGAGGGCCACGGGGTGGCACATCGGGATCAGCGTCGCCGTCAGCTTGGCCGCGTGGATCCCCGCGATCCGGGCGGTTTCCAGCACCGCTCCCTTGGGGGTCCTGCCGGCGCGAATGGCGGCCGCCGTGGCCGGCGTCATGAGGATCGTGGCCTCGGCGACGGCGATGCGGTGGGTCGCGGGCTTCGCCCCGACGTCCACCATGCGGGCGCTGCCATCCGGTCCGAGGTGGGTCAGCTTCTTCCGCACTCTAACGTTCCCCAAACAGGATCTTCCGGGCGATGGGCAGCGGCGGGTATCCCGTGGCGAGCAGGGCGTGATGGAACGACTGGAGCGTCCCGCCCGTCCGGCTCAGATACTCGGCGCGCAGGTGGAGGATCTCGTGCTTTCCGAGAGTGTAGACGAGATACGTCGGATCCGCGGTCCCGCGGCGCGCCTCCCGTTCGGCCCCCGCGTGCTCCATGTAGCCTTCGGTGACGAACAGGTCGACCGCCTGGTCGACCGTCATTCCGGCCGTGTGCATCTGGATTCCGGCGATGTAGCGGCAGATCCGGACCAGCGCCAACTGCAGCTGGTGGATCCGGAGGGCCAGCGGAGGGTCCGGCATGAGATCGACGTAGAGCTGCTCGCAGTAATGAGCCCAGCCTTCCGAAAATGAGGCACATCCGAAGACCTTCCGGACCTTCGAGCGGCACTGCTGGAGGGCGAGGAACTGGACGTAATGCCCCGGATAGGCTTCGTGGACCGAGATCAGGGGGAGGGAGTACCGGTTGAAGAACGAGAGATGTTGCTCCTGACGCTCGGCCGACCAGGAGGGATCGGGGAGCGTGATCGAATAGTAGGCGTCGCGAGCGACCTTCTCGAAGGGCCCGGGCGTTTCCATGGACGCAAACGACAGCGAGCGGCGGAACACCGGGGTCTCCTGGACCTTGCAGGCCGCCCCCGGAGGAACGGTCGTCACGGTCGACGCCCAGCTCTTCAGCTGCCCCAGCAAGGCCTGGGTGTCGGCGAGCAACGTCTC